>JACDJA010000132.1_pt1 | contig 101985 bp, 88 predicted proteins | sample 7449241 | NCBI WGS metagenome assembly JACDJA01 (sample SAMN14253289, study PRJNA609438) | sludge metagenome | isolation source: initial anaerobic sludge | collected 2018-12-20 | reverse complement strand
TCCACCCAGCCGAGTTGCCGGAGATAGTCGGCGGCCTCCTGCAGCTGTTCCATGATCTGCCCGGGATCGCCGAACAGCATTTCATCCAGTCGATCGATTTCGCCATTTCGCCACGCCTCGTAATCCTCCCTGCTGAGGCGACCCTCGCGCAGCAGAAAATCGAGCGGCCGGTATTCGCCCTGCTCTTGTAGCAACTGATCGATCGACGCGCGGGTCTGCTGGGTCATCTGCGCGTGCCCTCGAGTTCGTCCAGAGGGGCGAACAGTGTCTCCAGATCGGCCTCGCTCCAGGAGGGTTTCTGGTTACCGCCCCGCTGGTACAGGGTGTCGGCCAGTGCCTGCTTGCGTTGCTGCATGGAGATGATCTTCTCTTCCAGGGTTCCCGCGCAAATCAGCTTGTAGACGAAGACCGCCTGTTCCTGACCAATGCGATGGGCGCGGTCGGTCGCCTGACGTTCCACGGCGGGGTTCCACCAGGGGTCGTAATGTATCACGGTGTCCGCGGCAGTCAGGTTGAGTCCCACGCCGCCGGCCTTCAGGCTGATCAGGAACAGGGGCGCGTCACCCTCCTGAAAGCGCCTCACCTGGCGCTCGCGGTGGCGTGTCCTGCCGGTCAGTTTCGCGTAGTCGAAGCCGGCCGTCCGCACCTCCTGCTCGATCAGGTCGAGCATGCCGGTGAACTGGGAGAAAAGCAGGATGCGCCGGCCCTCTTCTAGCATTTCCGGCAGCAGCTCCATGAGCGCTTCGAGCTTGCCCGACTGGCGGATGGCGCGCGCCTTGTCGCTGTCGACCAGGCGCGGGTCACAACAGACCTGACGCAGTTTGAGCAGGGCGTCAAGTACCAGTATCTGACTGCGTGCCACGCCTTGCCGGGCTATCTCATCGCGCACGCGGCGATGCATCGCCAGGCGCACGCTTTCGTAGAGTTCGCGCTGTTTGCCCTCCAGCACCACGCTGTGGATGATCTCGGTTTTCTCCGGCAGTTCACTGGCCACCTGTTGTTTTAGGCGTCGCAGCAGAAAGGGCCGGACACGATCAGCGAGGCGTTGTGATGCGGCGGCGTCGCCACGCTTCTCGATCGGCTGGCGGAAGACGCGGCGAAACTGTTTTTCCTCACCCAGCAGCCCGGGCAGCAGAAAATCGAACAGTGACCAGAGTTCGCCCAGGTGGTTTTCCATCGGGGTACCGGTGAGGCAGAGTCGGTGGCGCGCATCGAGCTCGCGTAGCACGCGACCCGCCTGCGCCCTGGGATTTTTGATCACCTGGGCCTCGTCCAGAATCAACAGATGAAACGGCTGCCTGTACAGCACCTCGCGGTCACGCGTCAGCAACGGGTAGCTGGTGATCACCAGATCCTGTTGAGCGATGGTTTTGAACTGTTGTTTGCGTTTCGGTCCGTGCAACAGCAGCACCTTCAGTCCGGGGGCGAAGCGCGCCGCCTCGCGCCACCAGTTGAACAACAGGCTGGTGGGGGCGACCACCAGGCTGGGACGGTCAGTGCGCCCGGCTTCCTTCTCCAGCAGCAGGTGAGCGAGCGCCTGCAAGGTTTTGCCAAGCCCCATGTCGTCGGCAAGAATGCCGGCCAGCCGGTACTCACGCAAGAACTGCAGCCAGTTCAGCCCCTGTTGTTGATAAGGGCGAAGTGTCGCTTGCAGCGCCTTGGGCGGTTCCACCACGGGGATGGTGTTGAGCATCCGCAGGCGCTGGCTGATTTGCACCATCTCTTCATCGGCCAGCCAGTGCGGGTCCTCACTCAGGGTCGAGAGCCCCATCATCTGCACACGGTTGAGCCGCAGACGGTGTCCTTGGCGCAAAGGGGCGTTGCCGAGAAACTCGTACAACAGCTCCAGAATCGGCCAGACCCGGTCTACCGGCAGGTGCAGCAGCCGCTCATTGTCATCCGGGCCGTTGATCGGCAGGATGAGGCTTTCACGGGCGATGCGCTCCCGGTCGGGAACCCCGCCCGGCAGTTCGCGCAGCAGTTGCAGCAGGGCAGGCAGCAGATCGATGCGCTGCCCCTTTACCTCGACGCCCAGGCTGATGTCGAACCACTCCTGCCGCCGCTCCAGCCCGACCACATCGCAGATCCAGTTGTCGACCTCGACGAGCTGATAGCGAAAGTTGTGGTAGCGGATGCGCCACCCCTCCGCGCGCAGTTGCGGGATGGCCTGGTACTGGAAATCGAGCCAGGGTTCGGGGTTGTCATAGCCGGCGTCGAGACGGTGGGTGAAGCAGTCGTCGCCCGCCTCCTCGTTCCAGTCATCGTCTTCCCGCAGTCCCAGTCGGTCCAGCCGTTTTACGCAGGCCTGTTCCGCCTTGATATTGCGTTTGACACAGATCACCCGATTATCGCCCAGGCGGCTGCAGGGTGAGTGGCGGTCCAGCTCCACCCCGAGATAGTCGAAGGTGAGACGGGCCAGATCCACGGTATCGCCCCATTCATTGATACGTGTGGTCAGATAGAGGCAGGGGATGGGTGCGGCTCCTGATGGGTCGACATGATCGATAACAAGCCGGGCAGGGAGGTTTAGCGCGGGATGGGCCTTACCCAGCTGTTCCAGCCGGGTTGCCGCTGTTTCCGGTGGAATGGGTGCCAGGGCCGCTATCTCACTGATCAGGGCGGCAGGCAGCGCTGATTGCAGGTGACCACACTCGCCCGTGCCGGTGTCGAGGTACATGGGTGGTGACAGGGGCAGCAGCATGCCGGGTTCAGGGTCGATTTTCCAGTCGGGCCGCTGGTAGGCGTATCGATCGGTCGACCAGCCCAGCCCCAGTTTGCGTTCGGCCCCCAGGCGTAGTGGTCTGTTGCCGGCGACCTGCTGCAGAAAGCAGCGTCCGCTGCTGATCAGTGATTCGAGTAACGCGCCGGTATGCGCGCCCGACAGGCGCGGAGTGTTGGTAACCTGCTGCCGCGGCAGTCTGTCCAGGGCTTTCAGCAGCTGCAGGTCGGTGGTAGTCAGAAAACGGGCCGGGGAGCCACCTGCGGCGCGCGCCGGATCGTACGATTTGGTCAGTGAGTAAACACCGCTCTTCAGGCGCCGGGCCGCCATGCTCTCCACCCGCAGTTCGCCGTTGTCCGGGTGCAGGATATAGAGCAGGGTCCGGTTATCGGCGCGGCTGATGGGTGTGCGGGACGGCAGGGATGAATGTTTATGGGTACGGTCCCCGCCCTGGCCTGCGTCCGCGGGTATGGCGTCATCCCGCGTCTGCAGCAGAACAGCGGCCACATGTTCGCAATTCACCCGATCCGGGCAACTGCATTCGCCGCGAATGGCGAGACCATCGCGCTGTTTGTTAATGCGGATATAGACCCTGAGCGGCGGTTTGTGCGGCCGGGGAATCAGCGAGGTGATGATTTCACCCCCGCGTATGATATCCGGTATGGGGAGTTCACCCGACTCGATGAGTCGCCATCCTTGTTCGAGACGATTCCCGGCGATAAGCGCGGCTATATCATTCAGCGTGTGCATGGGTCAGGGTCGGTTCATCTGGAGCGTGCTACAGCATGGCTAATGGATCGGGATGTTGGTGCGGGTAAGCAGTGGATTTATCCCTGGGGGCAAAAAAAATGCTGACCGCTTTCTGTTTCAGCGATAGCTATTCGGGGCTGGTGATGTCGTTTGCCACGGCTGTTTTCGGCGCCAACTATAAGCAATTTGTTCAAATCAAGTAAAGTCGATTATCCGAAATGGTGGCCTGAAGCGGTAACCTGGTTTCAATTCCGGAGTGAGTGCCGGTTAAGTTGGCCGAGCCGTCATGTGCTTTTGCAGCAAAACTTCCGTTGTTTAAAGCTTGATGTTTTTCGTGGTCGCTGAGTGAATCAGGTGACAATTATCAGACTTTCAGCCAGTGGCTTGCGTGACAGTACTTTTAGTCTAGTATTGGTGTAATCGGCCGCGCGGCACGATTTTATCCCATTCAATCTGACCCACGTCGCCCGCGCCTGGCGGTGTTATGCACATCCCCGGGCCGAAGGCCCTGCTGACAAGCACATGGGAGTCTAACGATGAGCCATTTTCTCGACCGTTTGATGTTTTTCCGCAAGGTTCAGGACCAGTTCGCCGACGGCCACGGACAGACCACCCTGGAGGATCGCTCCTGGGAAAAGTCTTATCGACAGCGCTGGCAGCATGACAAGATCGTGCGCTCCACCCACGGCGTGAACTGTACCGGGTCCTGCAGCTGGAAAATCTATGTCAAGGACGGCCTGGTCACCTGGGAGACCCAGCAGACCGATTACCCGCGCACCCGTCCGGATCTCCCCAACCACGAGCCACGCGGCTGCCCGCGCGGGGCCAGTTATTCCTGGTATATCTATAGCGCCAACCGCTTGAAATATCCGATGATCCGGGGTCGCTTGCTGAAGCTTTGGCGGGCTGCGCGGGCGCAACATGCCGATCCGGTCGAGGCCTGGGCCTCCATTGTCGAGGATGGGGACAAGGCCACCGCCTACAAGTCCAAACGTGGCCTGGGCGGACTGGTGCGCAGCCACTGGGACGAGGTCAACGAAATCATCGCCGCGGCCAACGTCTACACCATCAAGCGTCACGGGCCCGACCGCGTGGTGGGCTTCTCGCCGATCCCGGCCATGTCCATGATCTCCTACGCCTCCGGCTCCCGCTATCTCTCGCTGATCGGTGGTGTGAATTTGTCGTTCTACGACTGGTACTGCGACCTGCCGCCGAGTTCCCCCATGACCTGGGGCGAACAGACCGATGTGCCGGAATCCGCCGACTGGTATAACTCCAAGTTCATCATCATGTGGGGCTCCAACGTGCCGCAGACCCGGACGCCGGACGCCCACTTCATGACCGAGGCGCGTTACAACGGCACCAAGATCGTGGTCTGCTCACCGGACTACGCCGAGTCCACCAAGTTCGCCGACCTGTGGCTGGCGCCCAAGCAGGGCACCGACGCGGCGCTCGCCATGGCCATGGGCCACGTGATCCTGCGTGAGTTCCACCTGGATAATCCCACCGAGTATTTCACCAACTATTGTCGGCGCTATACCGATCTGCCGTTCCTGGTCGAGCTGAAGGACTCGGGTAGGGGGCTGGCCGCGGGGCGCTTTCTGCGCGCCGCCGACTTCGATCATGGTCTCGGTCAGGAGAAAAACCCGGACTGGAAGACGGTGGCGTTGACCGAATCCGATGAACTGGTGGTGCCGCAGGGTTCGATCGGGTTTCGCTGGGACGACAGCGGACGCTGGAACCTGGAAGAGAAGGAGGGCAGCGCCGGAAACGAGGCGCGGCTGCGCCTGTCGCTGATCGACAGCCGTGATGAACTGGCCGAGGTCGCGTTTCCCTACTTCGGTGCTATCGAACGCAAGTATTTCCGCCACACCGCACACGACGCGGTATTGAAACGCAAGGTGCCGGTCAAGCGTCTGAGGCTGGCCGATGGCAGCGAATCGCTGGTCGCCACGGTCTACGACCTGCTGCTCGCCCACTACGGCCTGGACCGTGGCCTGGACGACCCGGGCGTGGCGAAAAGCTACGACGACGACCTGCCCTACACCCCGGCCTGGCAGGAGCAGATTACCGGCGTCGACCGCCACAAGGTGATCCAGACGGCACGCGAGTTTGCCGATACCGCCGCCAAGACACAGGGTCGCTCCATGGTGATCCTGGGCGCCGGCATCAACCACTGGTACCACATGGACATGAACTACCGTGGCATTATCAATATGCTGATGCTGTGCGGCTGTATCGGCGAGTCTGGGGGCGGCTGGTCGCACTATGTCGGCCAGGAGAAGCTGCGCCCGCAGACCGGCTGGCTGCCGGTGGCGTTCGCCCTGGACTGGGTGCGCCCGCCGCGGCACATGAACGGCACCTCCTTCTTCTACGCCCATTCCGACCAGTGGCGCTACGCATCGATAAGCGTCGAAAGCCTGCTCTCACCGCTGGCCGATCCAAAGGATTGGCAGCTGAACATGATCGACTGCAACGTGCGCGCCGAGCGCATGGGTTGGCTGCCGTCGGCGCCGCAGTTCGACCGCAACCCGCTGGAAGTGGTCAAGGCCGCCGCTGCTGCCGACAAGGATCCCAAGGCGTATGCGGTCGAGAATCTCCGCTCCGGTGCGCTGAATTTCGCCTGCGAAGATCCGGACAATCCGGCCAACTTTCCGCGCAACCTGTTTGTCTGGCGCTCCAACCTGCTCGGCTCCAGTGGCAAGGGTCACGAGTACTTCTTGCGCCACCTGCTCGGCACCCCCGATGGCGTGCAGAGCGAGGAGCTCGGTCCCGAGGATGGAACCCACCCACGGGAGGTCGTCTGGCATGAGGAGGCACCGCGCGGCAAGCTGGATCTGCTGGTGACGCTGGACTTTCGCATGTCCACCACCTGCCTGTACTCGGACATCGTGCTGCCCACCGCCACCTGGTACGAGAAAGATGACCTAAACACCTCGGATATGCACCCGTTCATCCATCCGCTGTCCGAGGCGGTCAACCCGGCCTGGGAGTCGCGCTCGGACTGGGAGATCTTCAAGGGTATCGCCCGGAAGTTCTCGGAAATCGTGCCGGGGCACCTCGGCGTCGAACAGGATCTGGTGACCCTGCCGCTGCTGCACGATACCCCGGCGGAACTCGGCCAGCCTTACGATATCAAGGACTGGAAGCGCGGCGAATGCGAGGCGGTGCCCGGCAAGACCATGCCGAATCTGGTCCTGGTCGAGCGTGACTACCCGGCCACCTACCAGCGCTTCGTCTCGGTCGGCCCGCTGCTGGACAAGCTCGGCAACGGCGGCAAGGGCATCAACTGGAATACCGCAGACGAAATCGACTACCTGGGTGAGTTGAACGGCATCCACCACCAGGAGGGCGACAATCAGGGTCGCCCGAGGATGGAGAGCGCCATCGATGCCGCCGAGGTGGTGATGGCGCTGGCGCCGGAGACCAACGGCCAGGTCGCGGTCAAGGCGTGGCAGGCGCTCTCCAAGATCACCGGCCGCGAGCACGCCCATCTCGCCCTGCACAAGGAGGACGAGAAGATCCGCTTCCGCGACATCCAGGCACAGCCGCGCAAGATCATCACCTCACCCACCTGGTCCGGTATCGAGTCCGAGAAGGTCTCCTACAACGCCGGCTGGACCAATGTGCATGAGCTGATACCCTGGCGCACTCTGACCGGCCGCCAGCAGTTCTATCTGGATCACCCCTGGATGGTCGCCTTCGGCGAAGGCTTCACCAGCTACCGGCCGCCTATCGACACCCGTGACGTGGAGCCGCTGCTGGAGCGTAAACCCAATGGCAACAAGGAGCTGGTGCTGAACTGGATCACCCCGCATCAGAAGTGGGGCATTCACAGCACCTACACCGACAACCTGCTGATGCTGACCCTGTCACGCGGCGGCCCGATCATCTGGTTGTCCGAAATCGACGCCCGTGAGGGCGGCATCGTCGACAACGACTGGATCGAGGCATTCAACCGCAACGGCGCGCTGGTCGCCCGGGCGGTGGTGTCGCAGCGCATCCCCTCCGGTATGACGGTGATGTACCACGCCCAGGAGCGAATCGTGAACACGCCGGGCTCGGAGATTACCGGTCGCCGTGGCGGCATTCACAACTCGGTGACCCGGATCGTGCTGAAGCCCACCCACATGATCGGCGGCTACGCCCAGTTCAGTTACGGCTTCAACTACTACGGCACGGTCGGTTCCAACCGCGATGAGTTCGTCATCCTGCGCAAAATGGCCAAGGTGGACTGGCTGGAGGGTGACGACGAAAGTATCCTGGCTCAGGAGTACACACGATGAGAGTACGTGCACAGATCGGCAAGGTGCTGAATCTCGACAAGTGCATCGGCTGCCACACCTGTTCGGTGACCTGCAAGAACGTCTGGACCTCGCGCGAAGGCATGGAGTACGCCTGGTTCAATAACGTCGAGACCAAACCCGGCATCGGCTACCCCAAAGAGTGGGAGAATCAGGACCGCTGGAACGGCGGCTGGCGGCGCGCTACCGGCGGGGGCATCAAGCCACGCATCGGCGGCAAGTGGCGGGTGTTCGCGCACATTTTTGCCAATCCCGATCTGCCGCAGATCGACGACTATTACGAACCGTTCAATTTCGACTACCAGCGCCTGCATAACGCACCGGAGAGCAAGGCGCAACCCACCGCCAAGCCGTACTCGGCCCTCACCGGGCAGCCCATGGACAAGATTGAATGGGGCCCCAACTGGGAGGAGATCCTTGGCGGTGAGTTCGCCAAACGCTCCAAGGACTACAACTTCCGCGACATACAGAAAGAGATCTACGGCCAGTTTGAAAACACCTTCATGATGTACCTGCCGCGGTTGTGCGAGCACTGTCTGAATCCGACCTGCGTCGCCAGCTGTCCCTCGGGTGCCATCTACAAGCGCGAGGAAGACGGCATCGTACTGATCGACCAGGACCGGTGCCGCGGCTGGCGTATGTGCATCTCCGGTTGCCCGTACAAGAAAATCTACTACAACTGGCAGTCCGGCAAGTCGGAAAAATGCATCTTCTGCTACCCGCGGATCGAGGCCGGTCAGCCGACCGTCTGTTCTGAGACCTGCGTCGGGCGTATCCGTTATCTCAGTGTGATGTTGTATGACGCCGACCGCATCCAGACGGCCGCGTCGGTCAGCGATGAACAGGATCTCTACCAGGCCCAGCTTGATCTCTTTCTCGATCCGCACGACCCTGCGGTAATCGAGCAGGCGCGCCGGGACGGCGTGCCCGACTCCTGGCTGGAAGCGGCGCGGAATTCGCCGGTCTACAAGATGGCCATGGAGTGGAAGGTCGCCTTCCCGCTGCATCCGGAATACCGCACCCTGCCGATGGTCTGGTATGTGCCGCCGCTCTCCTCGATCAGCGCCGCGGCCGATGCCGGCCAGATCGGCTTCGACGGCGCCATCCCGGACGTCCGCAGCCTGCGCATTCCGGTGAAATATCTGGCCAACCTACTCACCGCCGGCAGTGAAGAACCGGTGATCCAGGCGCTGGAGCGGATGCTCGCAATGCGCATCTTCAAGCGCCACCAGACGGTGGATGGAGTGACTGACAGCGCGGTACTGGAGCAGGTGGGTCTGACCGAGCTGCAGGTTGAGGAGATGTACCGGATCATGGCTATCGCCGACTACGAAGAGCGTTTCGTGATTCCGACCAACCACCGCGAACTGTCGACCGACGACCCCTGGGGCGAGCGCAGCGGCTGCGGCTTCAGCTTCGGTGACGGCTGCAATACGTCGGGCGTGAGCGCGACCAATCTGTTCGGTTCCAAGAACCCGCGCAAGCGCAAATTCCCACTTCCGCTACGCGTGGAAGCGGCGCGCCGCCTGGGCGACGACTGAGGGGAGCACAAGATGATTACGCTCAAGGTATTCGCGGCACTGCTGCACTATCCCGATGAGGCGCTGCAGGAGCACGCCGACGAACTGGATGCGGTGCTGGATAGCGACGGACTGATCCGCGGCACACGCCGCGCCGCGCTGCGGGGGTTCATCGACCGGCTGCGTGATGATGAGTTGCTGGAGCTGCAGTCGGAGTACGTGGAGACCTTCGATCGCGGTCGCTTGCGCTCGCTCTATCTGTACGAACATGTGCACGGTGAATCGCGCGATCGCGGCCAGGCGATGGTGGAGCTGATCCGTCTCTATCGTGAGCACGGTTTCGAGATCAGCACCGCCGAGTTGCCGGATTACCTGCCCCTGTTCCTGGAATTCCTCTCCCGCCTGCCGCCGGAGGAGGCCCTCGGCTGGCTGGAAGAGGTTGGCCCCATCCTGCAGCTGTTGCATGCGCGTCTGGCGGCGCGGAGCAGCGCCTACGCGCTTGTGCTGGAGCCGCTGGTGCGCCTTGCCGGACTGACACCGGAGGCGGCCGTGCAGGAACAGGTCGCCGGGGAGGCTCCCGACGACACCCCCGAGGCACTGGACCGGGTATGGATGGAGGCACCGGTCAGCTTCGGTCCCGGAGACGGCTGCGGTGCGGCCCAGACTCAGACCAAAGTCCGCCCGCCGACACAAACGGCGCATTGGCGTGATCCCGGTTCCCACTGAATGCAGAGGTATCCGATTATGGAATTCCTGAATAATCTGCTGTTCGGCTATTACCCCTATATCGCAGGCACGGTGTTTCTGGCCGGCAGCCTGGTGCGCTTCGATATGAGCCAGTACACCTGGAAGACCAACTCCAGCCAGATCATGGACTCCGGACCGCTTTTTCGTCTGGGCAACAACCTGTTCCATATCGGCATCATCTTCCTCTTTTTCGGTCACCTGATCGGCCTGCTGATGCCCCATGCCTGGTATCCCTACCTGGGACTCACGGTGACCGGCAAACAGTTGCTGGCGATGATTTCCGGTGGCCTGTTTGGTCTGATGGCACTGATTGGCGGCGCGATCCTGCTGTATCGCCGCTTCACCAATCGGCGCGTGCGGGCGCAGAGCTCGCAGATGGATATCCCGATCCTGGTGATTCTCTATCTCCAGCTGCTGATCGGCCTGCTGACCATTGCGTTTTCCGCCCAGCATCTGGATGGCTCCGAGATGATCCAACTATCCAACTGGGCGCAGCGTATCGTCACCTTCCGTCCCGATGCGGCGTTGCAGATCGCCGATGTCTCCTGGGTCTTCAAGCTCCACCTGTTCCTTGGACTGACCATCTTTCTGCTGTTCCCCTTCACCCGGCTGGTACATATCTGGAGCGTGCCCTTCGCCTATATCTGGCGCAACTACCAGATCGTGCGCCAGCGCCAGAGTTGAGTGGCGATGCGCGACGAACTGCTGCAACACGCGGTGCGTACCTGGGCCGATGAAGCGGAGGCAGGGGAGCGGGCCGTCTCGGTGAACGGGGTGATGATCTCCGCCGCCGCGATCAACCGGGAATCGGCCAACTACGAAGGCGGCAGCATCCTGCAACGTCAGCACCAGGCCGCGCTGGCGCTGGTGGTCCGCGAGCTGTTGCGCCAGCGCGCCGTGGCGCACGGCCTGCTGGCCGAGGCTGTTGAACCCGACGACAATGTCATCGATGAGCTGCTGGAACGGGAGCTGGATCTTCCGCAGCCGGACGAAGCCGCCTGCCGGCGTTATTTTGAGCAGAACCGTGGACGTTTTCGCAGCGCAGACCGGGCCGAGCTGCGGCATATCCTGCTGCCGGCCCACCCCGAAGACCTGGAGCAGCGCGAGCAGGTGCGGCACGAGGCGGAAGTGATGATCGAACGGCTGCAAACCGGAAGCGGTGATTTTGCCGAGCTGGCGCGGCAGCATTCGGCCTGTCCGTCACGCACCCAGGGTGGCATGCTCGGCTGGATCGGCCGTGGTCAGACCGTCCCCGAGTTCGAGTCCAGGGTGCTGCGTCTGCCGGTCGGGCTTGCCGGACGGCCGATCGAGAGTCGCTACGGCTGGCACCTGGTGGAGGTTCTGGCACAACAGGTGGGTGCGGCGCTCGCTTTCGACCAGGTACGGGATGATATCGCCCGCTATCTGGCCGAGCAGGTCCGCGACCGGGCCACCCGTCAGTATCTGCAGCTGTTGATCGGCGAGGCCGAGATCAGCGGGCTCGATCTGGACGGTGCGGCAACCCCGCTGGTGCGCTGACTGAGCCCCCGGACCGCTATGCAGCCGACTCCCAGCGAGCATGAACCCGCACCTTTGATGGCAGCCCCACCGCAGCGCGGGTTCGCGGATCTGGCCGAACTGTCGCCGGCCTATTTCGGCATGGTCATGGCGACCGGGATCGTCTCTCTTGCCGCTCACCGACTGGAGATGCCACGCATTGCCCTAGCGCTGTTCTGGATCAACGGCATTGCCTATATCGTCCTGTGGACGCTGTTCGTGCTGCGTCTGGTCCGTTATCCACACCGTTTTCTCAGTGACCTGGTGGATCACCTGCGTGGGCCCGGCTTCTTCACCCTGGTCGCCGGATCCAGCATCCTCGGCAGCCAGTTCGTCGTCCTGCTGGCCAACGACCGGGTCGGCCTCGCCCTGTGGCTGATTGCGATTCTGCTGTGGCTCGTTCTGACCTACACCATCTTCACCGCTTTCACGGTCAAGGAACAGAAGCCAGCGCTGGATCGCGGTATCAGCGGCAGCTGGCTGCTCGCCGTGGTGGCGACCCAGTCGATCGCGGTGCTCGCGGCACTGCTCTCTCCGCACATCGATCAGCCCTACCGGCTGGGGCTGAATTTTTTCGCCTTGTCGATGTGGCTCTGGGGCGGCATGCTTTACATCTGGATGATGTCGCTCATTTTCTACCGCTATACATTTTTTCACTTCTCACCCGGCGATCTCGCGCCGCCCTACTGGATCAACATGGGGGCGATGGCGATCTCCACACTGGCGGGCTCGTTACTGATCATCAATGCGCCAGAGGCGCCGTTTCTGCTTTCACTGCTGCCCTTTCTCAAGGGTTTCTCGGTCTTTTACTGGGCAACCGGTACCTGGTGGATTCCAATGCTCGTGTTGCTCGGAATATGGCGTCATATCATTAAACGTTTCCCTATGCGCTACGATCCGCTCTACTGGGGCGCGGTCTTTCCCCTGGGTATGTATGCCGCCAGCACGCACCAGATGGTCGAGGCGCTGGGTTTTCATTTTCTCGATTTTCTGCCGCCTATTATCTTCTACGTCGCACTCTGTGCCTGGGGAGTGACCTTCTTTGGGCTGATTGCCAGTCTAAGCCGCCGTGTCGCGACCATGGGAAAGCGTGGTTGACTGCGCCTTGCCGCTGAATTAACCATGCCACTACAATCAAATCGATGTTTGTCTTGAGCAAAAAGAGGTCTGCTTTTATTTTTCCTGCACTTGGGGGATAACCATGGAACTGGTCGCACTCTTTGTCGTTTTACTCTTGAGTCTTGGTACAGGATTATTGGTGCAGTGGTGGCCCACGCGTCACCAGCCAATGCCTACCTACCCGCAACGCGCACCCTTCCTGGGTGGCGGGCTACCGGATACCCACGCCTGGAGCCGCTATCACGTACGCTACTACCCCATGACGTTGTTGTTGATCGCCTTCGAGATGGAGATGATGTTCATGTACCCCTGGGCAGTGGTGTACGTCGAACAGGGCATGATAGCGATGATGGAGATGGGCATGTTCCTGGCCATCCTGTCCGTGGGCATCATCTATGCCTGGCGGGAAGGGGTATTCAAATGGCAGTAAGCTGGCTTTCCCGCCTGGCGGCCCGTGCCCCGGTACCGGTGTTCATTGCCCGGGGCATGCATGGCGATGAAGCCGTTCATCATCTGGCTTTGGCGCCAGGGGTTCAACCGGTGGATAGCCCCCGCCATGCGGCGGTTTTGTTGGTGGCTGGTGGTGTGCCACCGGAGTTGCAACAAGCCTTGCGGCGCGTTCACGACCAGTTGCCAGCTCCCTTTACAACGCTCTGGTATCGCAGCGAACCCTTGATGGAACTGAACCGACCGGATGTTTCACGGGTGGACTCGCTCAGTGAGTTGATCCCGGCGTTGACCGATACCTATCGCAAGCTGCTGAGACGCGAAGCGGGCGACTCATCCCGTCTGTTACCGGACGAACCGCCCAATCCCTGGCAGGGTCGCGGAGACAATGGTCACGGTGGCGAAGGCATGATGGGTGGGGTGCCTTACGGACGGCCCATGGCCATGCCACCCACGATGGATCTGCGTGATGGCCTGGCCCTGGATATTCTGACCTTCCGCCTGGGGCCATTTTTTCCCCTGCTTCCGGCGGGACTCGGTGCCGAGGTGTCGCTGCAGGGGGATATCGTCCAGGCGTTCTCGATTCAGTCGCGGCCGTTTCCACAGCTTCTGGCGCCGGCGTTTTTCGCCACGTCCATACCCATAGACCGGCTGGAGCTGGAACGCGCGCGCCACCATTTGCAGGCGCTCTTTCCTGCGCTTCACCTGGCCGGGTTGACAGATCTTGCTCTGGATGCTTTGCGCTTAGCCGCCAGTTGCGATGCAAAAGATGCCAAGGGAATCGCCGCCCTCGAAAAGCGTTTCAGGACGTTCGAACGTCGTCTGCGAGGCCGTGGTTTCTTCGCTCTGCACCTGCCCAATAGGGGAGTACTCAGCACTGAACAGGCGAAGCGTATTGGCGGATTCGTGGTCCGGGCCGTGGGAATCGGGCAGGATGCACGCAGCGACGATCCGGAATATCGCCGGCTGGGCTTTGTACCGATCACCCATCGAGGCGGCGATACCCAGGCTCGCTGGCGGCAGCGCCTGGCAGAGGTGGCCCAGTCTCTCGCGCTGGCTGGCCGGGCTAGCATCGCTGATCCGCGGACGGACTGCCTGGAAACACCTTATGGCGTCTTGTGGGACCAATCCCGGGAGGATGCCAGCACCCTCCTGGAAGCGCTGCTGCCCGGACTTGAATGGGACCAGGCTCTGGCTACCATCGCCAGCCTCGAACTGGCGGCAGTATCCCCGTGGCCCACACGAGAGAAGGACGCTGCCTGATGTTTGACCAGCTGATCTGGCCGTTGCTGCTGGTGTTTGCCGCGCTTGGTATCGGTACCTATCTGTTGGCGGTACTGGAGGGTCTGGCGGTGCGAGGATTGGGTATTCCCCAGGCACAAAGCGTCTGGCTTTCACCTTTGAGCCGGGGCGCCTGGCTATTCACGCAGCAGGCCAATGTGACGGAAGCGCCAGACTGGTGGGCCTGGCGGTTGGCACCGGCGCTCTATCTTTCCCTGGCCGCCATCGGTCTGGCGCTGGTGCCCTGGTCCCAGGGTCTGGTGGCCACGGATATTGCCACCAGCCTGGTGTTATGGGGCAGTGTCGAGGCCCTCGCAACGGTAGTGATCTTCCTGCAGGGCTGGTCCGCCAATACGCTGCTGGCCCTGGTCGGCGCCTATCGCTACGTGGCGCTGGGGCTCTCCTATATCCTGATCAGCATGTTCGTGTTGATCGGCGTGGCGCTGCCGGCGGAGTCCCTGGCGCTTACCCGGGTGGTGGCCTCCCAGCAGGAACTCTGGAACGTGCTGCGGCAACCCCTGGGCTTGCCGCTGTTTCTGATCGTCGGGCTCGCCATCACCTTTCGCGGACCTTTCAACCTGGCGGATTCCACGGATCTGGCAGGGGGCACCAGCGCGGATGTCTCGGGTCCCCGGCGACTGGTCTGGGAGTTCGCTCGCGGCGCCATGCTGGTGGCCTTCAGCGGCATCGCGGCAACGGCGTTTCTTGGTGGCTGGCTGGGGCCCTGGCTGCCCGGCCCACTCTGGGTGGCGCTGAAGATGCTGGCGGTACTGGTGCTTCTGGTGTGGCTGGGGCAACACTTTGCGCGGATCACCCCGGAACGCTGTGTCACCCTGATGTGGGTGGTATTGCTGCCGCTCTCCTTCATCGATCTGGTCTGGGCCGGGGTGGAGGCGCTGTTGTGAATACGTCCATCTATACGGATATCAGTTTTGTGCTGCTGGCGCTGTTTGCCATCTACACGGGCTGGCGGGTATTTCGTACCGACTCCATGGTTCGCGCCTCGTTCTTTCTGTTGCTGTCCTTTATCGCAGTGGGTGTGATCATGATCCTGCTGTTTGCCGAATATCTCGGGGTGGCGATGTTCTTCATGATGGCCGTGGAGATGATGGTCATGGCGCTGTTCATGGTGATGTTCATGATGAACCCGGCCGGACTCAACCCGATGATGATGGTGCACCAGCACAAGCTTGCCATCGGCGCGGGCATTGCTAGTTTCGTGATATTGGCGGCCATGGCGCTGTTGGCCCGGTTTCCCGATCGGCCGCTGCCTGCGGGCCTGGAGCCGGTATCGTCCCTGGGTAACGAGCTGCTCGGGGACTCCATGCTGATCTTCGAATCCGCCGGGGTGGTGTTGTTGACCACCATGATCGGCGTGGTGGTGCTATCGAGCCAGCGCGGACGCTATGGCGTCGCCCAGGAGGGTTCGATGCCGCCGGGACTTGAACCCGCCGGCTCGCCGGCGGGGATGCCGGAAGCGGATGACGAGAAAGGCGGCGGTCATCACAGTCACTGACTGAAGGGCCGGAAACGGTTAACGGAAAAGGAATGCGCGATGACATTGACCACACTGTTACTGCTAGCGGCGGCACTGATCGGTATTGGTATCTACGGGGCGCTGTCCCAGCAATCCTTCGTGATGTTGATGATGGGGCTTGAACTCATTCTCAACGGGGTGATGCTGGCGGCGGTGGGGTTCTGGGCGATGAGTGGCGCCGGTGCACCGCAAGGGCAATTGCTGACCATCGTGGTCATGGCGGTGATGGCCATCGAGATGGCCATGGGGTTTGCCCTGGTTGTGGCGGTATATCGGGGCAAGCAGGCGGATGTGACGGAAGCGATCGCCGATCTCAAAGGTTGAATCATGATGCTATGGACAGCGCCATTACTGCCGATTCTTGCCGCACCGTTGGTCTATCTCGGTGGTCACCGGGGCGGGCATGTTTGGGCGGCCCTGTTTGCCGTGCTGATCGTGGCGGTGGAGTTGGCGCTCATCGCCTTGGCGATCGGCAATGACTGGCGTGGGAGCTACGCTCTCACCCCGGTGCTGGTGCTGCAACTGGGGCTGACCCCGCTAAGCAGCATCGTCTCCCTGACGGCACCGGCCATTGCGCTGCCTATTCTGCTTTTTGCCGGCTTCCACGAAAGTGCCTCGCGGGGGCGTTTGCTGGCGATCATGGTGGCGTTCCTGGGCGCCATGGAACTGCTGATGCTGGCACAGGATTTGTTGACCCTGTTGATCGGTTGGGAGCTGATCGGCGCCTGCTCCTGGGCACTGATTTCCCACCACTGGCGGGAAAAAAATGTACCCCGCGATGCCATTCAGGTTTTTATCGTTACGCGCTTCGGCGACTTGGGACTCTATATTGCCGCAGCGGCGCTATTCGCCGGTAGTGGCAGCTTTGGCTACCAGCAACTTTCCGGACTTGATAGCGACCTGATGCAGGTGGCGGCAGCGGGCATCCTGCTGGCGGCGGCGGCCAAGTCCGCCCAGCTGCCATTTTCCGCCTGGCTGTTCGCCGCCATGTCCGGGCCGGTGCCGGTGTCGGCCTTATTGCACGCGGCGACCCTGGTGGCGGCAGGGCTCTATCTGTTGGCGCGCCTGCAACCGCTGCTGGCGGAGGTGACCTGGCTGATGCCGATGATCATTGCCATCGGTCTTGCCACCGCCCTGGCCGGTGGCGTGGTGGGTATCCTGCAAGGCCATGCCAAGAAACTGCTGGCCGCTTCTACCTCCGCCCAGTATGGCTTGATGTGGGTCGCGGTCGGAGTCGGCTTTCCGGGGGTGGCGCTACTGCATTTCCTGGCCCACGGCTTCTTCAAGGCGGGACTGTTCCTGGCCACGGGGATAGCCGGGCGCCAGGCGGGCAGCTATCAGCTTGAACGTATGCGTCTGGGCCAGCGGTTGCCGGGTATCGCCCTGCTCACCGCGATTCCGGCGTTAGCACTGGCGGGACTCGCGCCCCTGGGCGCCGCCTGGACCAAGGAGCAGATCGTTTCCACGGCGCATCAAGCCTCTCTCTGGTTGGCACTGGGCGTGGTCCTGGCCGGCGGATTTAGCGCGATCTATGCCACGCGCTTTCAACTGCTGATGTTCGGACACTCCAGGCGCCGCGAGCAAAGGTCGCCGCGCGTTTCCTGGGCCGAAAGCCTGGCACTGCTGCTGCTGGCCGGGGTGACCCTGGGGCTGTCCGTGCTCTGGTGGCCGACGGCGGAGGCCTGGCTGCCGGAAACCCTGGGGCTCGCCCGGATCGACAGCCACCGGTGGCTACTGGTGCTCTCACTGGTATTGGTAATGCTCGGTATCGCCATCGGCGCGCTTCTGGTAAGTCGAAGGCGGGCGGTGAAAGAGAGCGCCCTGGCGTCATTCGTCGCCGCCTGGTGGGGGTTGGTACCCTTGACTTACGGCATCGGCAGCACAACGCTCACGCTGAGTCGCAACCTGGCGCGCTTCGATGCCCAGGTGCTGGAAGCGGCGACGCATACCTTGGCTGGGTGGTTGCAAGGGGCCAGCCGGGGCGTAGCCCTGGCGGATGCCGGCATCGTCGATGCCAGCCTGCGCGGCAGCGCCCGTTCCGTGACCTGGATGGCGCACTTCAGTGCCATTTCCGGTGAATCGCTTTCCTGTCGACTGCCCGATTCACTAACCGGAGTGATCCGGCGGGGCGGGCGCTGGGCGCGCCGGGCACAGAGCGGCCAGACCCATCATTACTACGCCGGTATCGCCATCGGCTTCGCCATTCTGCTGGTCATCCTGCTGCTGGGGGAGATTCGATGATCCTGACCATTGCCTGGCTTCTGCCTCTGCTGGGGGCGCTGGTACTCATCTTCTCTTCGCGCTGGAGTGCGGCGGGGGTGCGTCTCTTCGGCGTCATCATAGCCGCGCTTTCCCTGGGGATGCTGGTGTGGGCCTGGGCCGGCTTCGATCCGGGCGGGCCGCTTTTCCAGCATGTGCAGGAGGTCCCCTGGGTGCCTTCCATCGGTGTCGCCTATCGGGTCGGGGTGGATGGTATCGCCCTGGCGGTGGCGACCATGAGTGCCCTGGTGTTCCTGGCCGCCATCGCCTATCCGGTGGATACCAAAGGCCAGCCGCGCCAGTACTACGCCTGGATGCTGTTTCTCATGGCCACCTCCCTGGCGGTGTTCCTGGTACTCGATCTACTGCTGTTCTATGTGTTCTTCGATCTCAGCCTGGTGGGCATGTATTTCCTGATTGGCCGCTGGGGTCATGGCAAGCCGCAACTCTCGGCGCTGACCTTCTTCCTGTATACCTTTGCCGGATCGCTTGCCATGTTGCTGGCGATCATCGGGCTCTACCTGTCCCTGGATTCGCCGAGCTTCGATATGCGTTTGATCATCCAGCAACAACCCCTGGCCGGGGACGGCCTGTACGCCGGCCTCGTATTCCTCGGCCTGATGCTGGGGCTTGCGATCAAGACGCCGCTGGTGCCACTGCATACCTGGCTGCCCCAGGCCCATGTGGACGCGCCGGGGCCGGCCTCGGCGATCCTCGCCGGGGTGCTGCTCAAGATGGGCACCTACGGCATGGTGCGCCTGCCGCTGGCGATGCTGCCGGATACCTTCGAACGTTATGCGCTGGTCGTCGCTACCATCGCCCTGGTGGCGATTCTCTACGGCGCCCTGGTGGCGCTGGGCCAAAGTAATCTCAAGCGGCGTATCGCCTATACCTCGATCAATCACATGGGCTACACGGTGCTGGGCATCGCCGTGGCGGCGAGTTTCAGCGACCACCTGGCCGCCCGACAGTTGGCGCTGACCGGTGCCACGGTGGAGATGGTCGCCCACGGACTGATCACCGGGTCGCTGTTTCTGATCTGTGGCAGCTTCTGGCAACGCACTGGCGAGTACGACCTGGATTATTACGGCGGCCTGGCCCATCAGGCACCGCTACTCACCGGATTGACCGTATTGGCCGCCTTTGCCAGCCTGGGTATGCCGGGGCTGGCCGGCTTCGTCGCGGAGTTTCAGGTCTTCGCTGGAACTTTCGCGGTCTATCCCTGGCTCGCGGTGTGCGCGGTGCTGGGTATCCTGATCACCGCGGCGCTGTTTCTCGATCTGCTGCGTCGGTTGTTCTTCGGTCGGCTGCCGGTGCATCTAGGCCGGTTTTCCGAGTTGTCCCGCGCTGAATGGGGTGTATTGGGGGCGCTCGGACTGGCGATCGTGGTGATCGGTGTTTATCCAGGTTTCCTGCTGAAGGTGATCGACAGTGCCAGCGCGCTGCTGATCGGAGGCGGCTGATGCCCCTGGGTGATCTGCTTCCGGAGATCACGCTGTTGCTCAGTGCGGTATTGATCGTATTGTTTGCCTCTTTCGCTCCCCAGCGGCATCAAGCCTGGGGCGCGGGGCTGGCACTGATCACTCTGACCCTGGCGATCGGGTTTAGCGTCAAGCAGTGGGGCGCTCCGCCCCAGTTGACCTTTGCCGGCGTCTGGGCGCTGGATGATGTGGCGATTGCCGCCAAACTGTTGATTCTGTTCAGTGGCGCGGTAGCCGTGGCGCTTTCCCCGGACTGGATGCGCAGTGATCGGCGTCACGGCGAGTATTATGCGCTATGCCTGTTCGCGCTGCTCGGCATGATCATGATGGCCGCCGCCAATGACGCCATGGAACTGGTGCTGGGGGTGCTGCTGTCATCGACGGCCAGCTATCCATTGGTGGCCTACCACCGCGGTTTTACCCCGGCCCTGGAAGCGGCGATGAAATACTTTCTGATCGGCGCCTTGACCAATGCGTTTCTGGTAATTGGCGTGGTCCTGCTGTTCGGGCTGGTGGGGGATACGGACTACGCGGTGGCGGCCCGGGCATTTCAGGCTGGAGCGGACCCCGTTGCCCTGAGCGTGGCGCTGACCTGCATCCTGCTGGGGCTGACCTTCAAACTCGGTGCGGTGCCGGCCCACGCCTGGATGCCGGACGTGGCCCAAGGCGCACCGGCGCCGATCGCGGCGCTGCTGACCGTGGCGCCCAAGATCGGCGCCGCAGTGGCCTTGGCGCGCTTCGTGAATCTGCTGCCCGAGGGCCAGGTCTGGCCCTCCCTCATCGCCTTGATATCCGTGGCCACCATGACCCTGGGCAACCTGGCGGCACTGAAGCAGACCGACCTGCGCCGGCTGCTCGGCTGGTCGTCGGTGTCCCAGTCCGGCTATATGCTGATGGCGATTGTCGTGATCGGGACGGGAGTTGCCGCCTTGCCCGCCTTGCTGGCCTTTCTCGCCGCCTATGCGCTGGCCAATCTCCTGGCCTTCGGCGTGGTGACTCATCTGCGCGGGCGTACCGCTCTTGAGCACTATCATGGTCTGGCCAGTCGCCGGCCGCTGGTCACCGCCGCCTTGATTGCCGCGCTGCTCTCCCTGGTGGGGATTCCGCCGCTGGTGGGATTCTTCGGCAAGTTCCTGCTGTTCGAGGTGACTATCGCGGCGGGCTACGCCTGGCTCGCTGCGGCCGCCGCCATCAACACGGTGGTATCGCTTTACTACTACCTGCGGGTGATCGCGGTCACCATGTTTAAAACACCGCAGGAGGCGGTGCATACGCTGGGCCACTGGTCTTGGGTGGCGCTGCTGTCCACGCTTGGATTACTGATTTTGACCAGCCTGGGTTTTCAATGGCTGCTCGGCGCGCTGGAGCCGATTACCTTCGCTGGATAGATAAAGTCCCGCGCGCCGGTTGGCCGACGATCACCGCATTGGCCAGCGTGTCGGGGCCGACCGCTTTGCCGGCAGCCAGGGCCTGGGGTTTCACTTCACCGACTTTCTGCCACCCGGTGTCTTGCCGCCTGGTGCGGCCGAGGCCGCTCCTTGAATACAATCGGGGGTATCCTTTTCATCTTCTACGCAACACCGGGTTACAGCTCGTGGATTCCCATGAACGCTTTATATTTCCTGCATGCTGCGAAGGCAGGATCGGTTGCCGTGTGAGGATCAGCCAGTCACTTGTCGAATCGGGGTATGGCGACTAGACTTGAATATGCATTAAAAATACACCTTAATATCGGGCCGCAGGTAGAGAGGTGAAATCCAGCTGCCGCGTGGCCGATGTGGCCCACGCCCTGGGTCACAAGGAGGTCAAACTGGCATCGCTGCACTGAGGGTTTGCGATCGATGAGGCGGTACGCTACCTGGCACAGGCCGATCATTCCGGCCTGTGTCTTGATTGTCGCCCCGTGGTGAAGCGACCGGTTCGTCATCCATGGCGTATAGCCGGCGCAACAGCCAAACATCCGAGACTAAGGAGATCAACATGACGCAAAGCCCTGCAAAACGTAGACAGGAACTGACCCCCGATATCGATGCCAGCTGGAAACAGTTCAGCAAGGCGGTGTTTGCACCCGGCGCGCTGGATGCCAAGACTAAGCAGTTGATCGCGGTGGCGGTGGCGCATGTGACCCAGTGCCCCTACTGTATCCGCGGCCATACCCCGGCCGCCAGGCGGGCCGGCGCCACCGAGGCTGAGATCATGGAGGCGATCTGGGTTGCCGCGGAGATGCGCTCCGGTGGCGCCGTGGCGCATTCGCAACTGGCCTTCGAGGCACTCGATGGCGAGGTAAAATAGATCGTCACGCAAAGTTCATTGAGTCGATCGGCAGTCTCAATCCACCCATCAAGGAGTAGCTGATGAGCAATAAATTCAAGGTCGGTGACCATGTGTCATGGAATTCCGAGGCCGGTCGGGTGAGCGGCAGGATCATCAAGGTCCATACGCGGGATTTTGACTACAAGGGTCATACGCACCGCGCATCGAAAGAGACACCGCAGTATGAGATCAAAAGTGACAAGACCGACCATATCGCGGCCCATAAGGGGGATGCGTTGAACAAAATTGAATAACCCGTTTCACCGTCGGAGTGGCCTGTCTGGTTGGACACCCACTCGGGTACGAGCGGGGCGTATTGTCAGTACATCGGGCTGCTGCGGTATTGGCTATGATTATATGGCCGGACAGGGCGGCTATGGGCGGCAGGACGCAGGAGGGCTGTTTTGTAACAGACCGCCCGGTAATGCCTCACTATCGTCAAGGAGAAGAGAGTATGTCACGTCGGTTTGAATATCATTTAGCACATCCGGGCATCCAGGCGCTGCTGGATCTGGAGACCTATATCCACGGCTGTGGGCTGGAACCGGCGCTGCTGGAACTGGTGAAGATGCGCGCTTCACAGATCAATGGTTGCGCCTATTGCCTGGACATGCACAGCAAGGATGCCCGTGCGGCCGGCGAGACCGAACAGCGGCTCTATCTCCTCGATGCCTGGCGTGAGGCACCGTTTTACAGCGAGCGTGAACGTGCGGCGCTGGCCTGGACGGAGGCGGTGACCCGAGTCGCCGATACCCGGGTGCCGGACGATGTGTATGCCCAGGCGGCGCAACAGTTCAACGAGCGGGAACTGCTTGACCTGACCCTTGCGATCACCGCGATCAATAGCTGGAACCGGCTTGCGGTCAGTTCACGAGTGGAGGCGGGCGGCTACCGGCCAAAATCCACTGAGTAGTTCAGGTCGGCTGCGGGGTCCTGATGCTGATGGGGGTATTTGCCGCCCTGTGGATGGTTTTGCGACAAGCCCGCAATTAATTAACCCTGATGCGCCTGATTCAGCGGGTGCCTTGCCAAGGAGAATCGGATGTCTGCCAACAGTTTCGGGACACGCGACCGACTCACGGTCGACGATATAACCTACACCATTTATCGTCCGGATCGCATCGAGGGTACGGACAGGTTGCCTTACAGCCTGAAGGTGATGCTTGAGAACCTGTTACGCAACGAGGATGGTCAGTTGGTCACCGCCGGGCAGATCACGGCGTTGGCCCGGTGGCAGCCCGATAGCGTATCGATGCAGGAGTTGCAGTTTACCCCGGCGCGGGTGCTGATGCAGGATTTCACCGGCGTGCCCTGTATCGTGGACCTGGTGGCGATGCGTGATGCGATTACCGATCTCGGTGGCGACACACAGCGCATCAACCCGTTGATCCCGACCGAACTGGTCATCGACCACTCGGTCATCGTCGATGTTTTCGGCCGGGCCGATGCGTTTGCAACCAATGCAGAGCTGGAGTTCGAGCGCAACGCCGAGCGCTACCAGCTGCTGCGCTGGGGTCAGCAGGCGTTTGCCGATTTCCTGGTGGTGCCGCCGGATACCGGGATCTGCCACCAGGTCAATCTGGAATACCTGGCCCGGGTCGTGTTCACGCGCGACGGGCCGGATGGTCCGCTTGCCTATCCGGATACGCTGGTGGGCACCGACTCCCATACCCCGATGGTCAACGGATTGGGGGTGCTCGGCTGGGGTGTGGGCGGTATCGAGGCCGAGGCGGCGATGCTGGGCCAGCCGATGAGCATGCTGCTGCCCCAGGTGGTCGGCCTGAAACTCACCGGAGAACTGCAGCCGGGCACCACCGCCACCGATCTGGTGCTTACCGTGGCCGAACTGCTGCGGCGCACCGGTGTGGTCGGCAAGTTTGTCGAATTCTATGGCCCCGGTGTGGCCAACGTGCCACTGGCGAACCGTGCCACCCTGGGCAACATGAGTCCGGAATACGGTTCGACCTGCGCGATCTTCCCGATCGACGACGAGACTCTCTCCTACCTGCGCCTGACCGGCCGCTCCGATCACCAGATCCGCCTCGTCGAAGCCTACGCGAGAACCCAGGGTCTGTGGCACGATCCGGCCCACGAACCGGATTACTCGCAGCGCCTCGTACTCGATCTGGCCAGTGTGGAGCCGTCCATCGCCGGGCCGAAGCGGCCGCAGGACCGGATCTCGCTGCATATCGCGCCGTATGCGGTCGGTGCGCTGCTCGCGGGTCAGTGCCAGACCGAGGCGGTGACGATTGGTCTCGACACGGCGCTGGCCGGAACATTTCCGGCCAGCGACCCGATCGCGATCGGGCGTGCGGGCGTCGACGATCCGCCGCGAGTTCCGTGCGACCGCGGCCGCGAGCACGACTGGCCACACAACCCGGTCGCCATCACCCTGGAGGACGGCGGCCGCAGCGAGATTGATAATGGCCATGTGGTCATCGCCGCGATCACCTCCTGCACCAACACCTCCAACCCGTCGGTGATGATCGGCGCCGCACTGCTGGCGCGCAACGCGGTGGAAAAAGGCCTGACGCGTAAACCCTGGGTCAAGACTTCGCTGGCACCGGGGTCGCGCGTGGTGACGGACTACTACGAATGCGCCGGCCTGACCCGATACCTGGACGCGCTTGGTTTCAACCTGGTCGGTTATGGCTGCACCACCTGTATCGGCAACTCCGGCCCGTTGATTCCCGAAGTCAGTGCCGCGGTCACCGACAACGATCTCACCGTCTGCTCGGTGCTCTCGGGCAACCGCAACTTCGAAGGTCGTATCCATCCCGAGTGCCGGATGAACTTTCTGGCCTCACCGCCGCTGGTGATAGCCTACGCCCTGACCGGCACCCTGCACGTCAACCTGCTGAGTGAACCGCTCGGCAAGGGGAGCGACGGAAAGCCGGTCTACCTGCGCGATATCTGGCCTTCGCCCACGGAAATCCAGCACGTCATCGATGAATGCCTGCAGGCGGAGATGTTCACCAGGGGCTACGCCGAGGTATTTACCGGGGATGCGCGCTGGGGCAATCTGGAGGTGCCCGAGGGTGACCAATTCCAGTGGCAGCCGGAATCGACCTATGTGCGCAAACCGCCCTATTTCGATGACATGCAGCGCACGCCCGGACCGCTGACCGATATCACCGGAGCCCGCGTGCTGGCTCTGCTGGGTGACTCGGTTACCACCGACCACATCAGCCCGGCCGGTGCCATCAAGGCCGATTCGCCCGCCGGCATCTATCTCACCGAACAGGGTGTGGCGCACAAGGATTTTAATTCTTATGGCTCGCGCCGCGGCAATCACGAAGTGATGCTGCGGGGCACCTTTGCCAATATCCGGCTGCGCAACCTGTTGGCGGCCGGTACCGAGGGTGGCTTCACCCGTGATTTTACCCGGCCGGATGCGCCGGTCACCACTATCTACGAGGCATCGCTGAACTATCTGGCGGCGGCCACGCCGCTGGTGATCCTGGCCGGCAAGGAGTACGGCTCGGGCTCCTCGCGCGACTGGGCGGCCAAGGGTACCGCCCTGCTCGGCGTGCGTGCGGTGATTGCCGAATCCTATGAGCGTATCCACCGCTCTAACCTGATCGGCATGGGCGTACTGCCACTGCAATTTTCCGACGGCCAGAATGCCGAAACCCTTGGCCTGTCCGGCGAGGAGACGTTCGCAGTCACCGGGCTGGATGGCGCCGAGGCGCCTCCGTCTGTCGTGCAAGTGCAGGCCCGTGGTCCACAGGGAAACACCCGGACTTTCGAAGCGAAGGTACGCATCGACACGCCGGTGGAGGCCACCTACTATCGGCACGGCGGCATTTTGCTCTATATGTTGCGGCAACTGCTCGATGATGCCGCGTCGACATCAGGCAGGTGACCGGGGAAGACCGTCCTTGTGGCTATCCGGCGCCTGGCGGTGGCATGAAGACCGAATGGGCAAAGCCGGTAACCCCCAACGGCTCCTGGTTCACGCCTTGTAGCGCAGTCTATGGATAGAAGCGTGGCGTGCCCATCATTTTCCCGGACTTGATGGGCGCGCAAGCTTTGTCCCTTCTGCCGCATGTCTGGCTGTAGCGGATAGGCATTCGGGGACATAAGCCTCGGGACGCTCCGGTCAACGCTCCACATCATAGATCAGGTCCATGCTCTGGCTGCTGCCGGACTGTACTTCCAGGCGCAATTTTTCACTGAGTCGATAGCGTGCGATGAGTGCGCTTTGGTTATCAAACAGGCCGACGGCATAACTGACATACAGGTCGGGGGAGAGATATTTGCCCAGCAGCAGGGCGGTATCTTCCAGCGTGCTGCCCTCCTCCAGGCGTACCTCATCCACACCCACCCCCGTGGCCAGCCGGTCGAGGATATCCTGGCTTTTTTCCAGCCCTTTCGCAGCAACCGCCTGGCGCAGTATGGCGGCACCGCCCGGCCCCTCGGCAGAGAGTGATTGTCCGGTGATCAGGTAGGCGAGTGCCTCCTCTTCGGGCAGGGCGGGGTTGCTGGAGACCTGTACCCGGGGATTACGCAGATTGCCGTCGAGGTTCAGGATGGCCGTCACCGTGCGATCCTTGGACAGCCGGGTGGCCTTGATATCCAGGTTTGGGTTCTGTGGCGGTCCGTTGAAAAGCAGGCGCCCCTGTTCAATGGTCAGATCCTGGCCGTAGGCGCGGTAGCGCCCCTCTTTCAGGGCCAGCTCCCCTTGCGCCAGGGTGCGGCCGTCCCGGCTGTTGATGGCCACGTTGCCCTGCAGTCGGGTCTTGAGTCCGAAGCCGTTGAAACGCACCTGTTCGCCCACTTCAACCATGACCTGGGCATCGATCGCCAGTGGTGACGGTTTTCCGGCAGATTCGGTTTGTCCCACGATGACCTCATCCTCGCTGACGCTGACGGCGTTTTTCGGCAGTTCGCGCAAGGCGATGTCGGCCCGGGGGAGCTTCAGTTCACCGGTGATGCGCAGCTGTTTCCTGCGCAGGGTGATATGCATGTCGGGAGAGGCGTAGGCCTCCGCCTCCGGCAGGCGTACGACCTGAACATCCCGACCCTGCAGTCTCAGTGTGAGGGGCCGCTCCTGGCCGGCACTGAGATCCAGATCACCCTGCAAGCGGAGCGTGCCGCCGCCGGAGATCAGTTCTCCCTCCAGTGTCAGCCGTTCGCTGCCCTGGTTGCTGGCAGAGAGCTCTATTCCCTCCAGTGCCAGCCCCAGTTGGGGGACGTTGGCTGCGCCATTGTTGAGCCGCATGAAACCGTCAATCCGCGGTTGCTGGAGATGGCCGCCGATGGTCGCCTCCGCCACCAGGTTGCCCCGGACATCACTCAGACCCGGCAGCAGCAGGCCCAGCGGCTGCAGGTCGGGAATATCCGCCTTGAGTGTGCCGGTCACGGCAAGCGGGCCGTCGCTTGAGAAGGGGGCGGTGCGAGCCTGGGCGGCAATACGGCCCGCGGCGGCTTGCAATTCAAATGTGGCCTGGTTTCCCTGTGGGGTCATCCGCAGCTGCATCATCCCGTCCCGCAGCGCCAGGTGCAGCGGTTGCTCCTCAGCTTGTTCCAGTAGCAGGCTGCCCTGGGGCAGCGTCAGCTGCGCCTCGCCCGTTAATGTTTCGATCGGCCCGGCCAAATGCAGCTTGCCGTCGAGGTTGCCGTCGACCTTGACCGTCTCGGGGAGCCAGGGCAGCAGGCGTGTCAGGGGGATAGCCGTGAGGCTCGCGTCGAGCCGGCTGCTGGCGGGAGTCCATGCGCCGCTGGCGCACAGGCGAGCGCTCTGCTGGACCAGGCAGGTGAGCTCCAGAGTGAACCGGTCGCTACCGGCCAGCAACGTTGCCGGTTCGGTCGTTCGCCAGCTCCCGAGCTGCGTCTGGTCGATGTTCAGCCGTTCCAGTCGGCCGCGCCAGAGCGGGGCATTCCAGCCACCCTGCACGGTGGTGGTAAGCTGCAGATCGTCGGCATCCAGCGACAGTTGCGCCTGGTGTGCCTCCGGTGTGCCGGTAATGGCCAGTGACAGCTGGCGTCCCTGCCAGTCACCGCTCTGCAAGCCCCTGGCGGACAGATTGCCCCTGGCCTCACCTTTTTCCCAGGTGAGATCGGCCGTGATCTGTTCGACCCGCTGCCCGCCATAACGAATGCCATCGGCCTTTAGGCGGGCGCTGATTTCGGGATGGTCGCGCACCCCGCCGAACCGGCCATCGGCCTCGATGTTTCCCTGCAGCGCCGGCCAAAGAGCACCCAGGTCCGGGGCCTTCAATACATATTCCAGGTCCAGACGGTCACCCAACCTGCCATGCAGATTGAGCCGGTTGGGTCCGCTCTGCAGCCGCAGGGTCTGCAAATTGAGGCCGGTCGGGTCATAGTCTCCGCGCCCCGTGGCATTGATCGGCTGCCGCTGCAGGGTGCCGCTCAACTGCTGGAGATCGGCGCTCAGCCGGATGCCCTGTTTGGTCATTCCACCCTGCAGTGTCGCCTGCAGCGCCAGCTTGCCGGGCCACTCCTGCCACTGCACCGAGGGATCGAGTGATTCGCCCCGGAGGGCGAGCTCCCAGTCAATGGCTGGCGCCCAGGTCACACGGCCGGTGGTGCGGATTGTGCCACCCAGCAGTTGGCTATCGAGGACCAGATCGGACAGGCCGCCGGCGCTTATCACGCCTTGCAGGCGGGCCTGTATATCCGGCACCTCGGCCTGCGGGAAGGTCAGGCTGGCCTGGCTCTCCAGCCGGGGTTGCCGGGCTGGGCCGGTGAGCCGGAAACTGCCGGTGGAGCTTTTGCTGGCCGGCTCACTCAGCAGTGGCCAGCGGGCATGGGACCATGCGCCACTCAGATCCAGCTGCGGCTCATCGTCATCGAGTCTGATGGCACCGTTGACCCGTAATTCCAGTGGTTCCGGTTGGTCACCGATCTCCTGAACGATCAGTGCCAGATCATCCACGCCGCTGCTGGAGATTCGGCTATCCAGCCGGGCGTTGAGCGGCGGGGTGCCGGTATCGGGGAACAGCAGTTGTGCCTCGCTGTTCAGGCGTAGCGCCTCCAGTGGTCCATGCAGGCGGTAGCTACCGCCGTCACTCTGCACCACGGTTGCCTGCGGCGGCCACGCCAGTGGCTGCCATGCCCCGCTGATATCGATCACGGGGCTCGCGCCGGAGAGGTCGATACGGCCCTGGGTGCTGATCCTGAACGGGCTCTCAGTGGCATGCTCGATGCTCAGACGGGCCAGGTCTCCGCCAATCCGCCCGGCGCCACGGACAGCACCGAGCTCCGGGAGTTCGCCCTGCCAGCGGATAGTCAACTGCAGCGGGTAATCTTTGGTCAGCTTCAGGAGGCCCTCGGCCTCGGCCTGATAGGCGGCGTAGTTGATCTGGAAACGGGTGATATTCAGCGTGGTATCCTGTGTGTCGGCGCTGAGTGCGATGCGGCTGATCGACTGGCTGTCGTCTCCGTTTTCTATCCGGATATCTTCCAGTTCCAGGCTGTCCAGGCGCAGTGCCAGCGGCAAGCTGGGCGGGGCCGTGGTCTCTGCCGATTCGGATGGGTCCAGTGAGGTATAGTGAATGCCCGTCGCCTGCAGCTGCCGGATATGCAGCAGACCGTGGAGCAGGGCGGACGGCTGCCAGCGCAGCTGCAGACTCTGGATGCTCAGCTGCTGCTGGGCATCCCGGTACTCCAGTGCTTCTAGATCCAGCCCTGTCAGCAGGGAACCCCGCAAGCTGCCGATGCGCAGCTTATCCCCCAGGCTCCACCGCAGCAGCAGCTGGTTGCCCGGTTCCGTGCCCAGCATCCATGCGCCGCCGCCCAGGGCACCGATAAACAGCAGTAGCATGATGGTGAGAAGAGGCCGTTTCATAGGTCCGGTCCCATGGAGAAGTGAATGCGGAAGCTGTCCTGGCTCTGGTCTTCGGGGATGGCCAGGTCCAGCCGGATCGGGCCGACCGGTGAGCGCCAGCGCAGCCCGATACCGGCAGAGCGTTTTAATCCGTCGCCCCAGCCGTCGAAGGCGTTGCCGGCATCCACGAACAGAGCTGCCGACCAGGCGCCTTGGATCGGGTATTCGTATTCGAGGCTGGTGCTGAGCAGATAGCGGCCACCCAGCACGTCACCATTGGCGTCCCGTGGCCCCAGGGACTGGTATCCGTAGCCGCGTACGCTCTGGTCGCCGCCGGCGAAGAAACGGTAGGAGGCGGGCAGTTCGGTAAAGTCGGATACCAGGCTGATGCCGGTGTCGGCGCGCAGCAGCAGGCGTCCCCTGCCCAGGGGTTGAATCCATTTTCCGGCCGCCAGGAGCTGTACAAAACTGGCATTCGAGAATAGCATCTCATGGGTGCCGCGCAGTTCGAGATTGAGTCGTGATCCCCGGCGCGGCTGCATGCGGTTGTCCGCCAGGGTGCGCGTCCAGCTGATACCGGGTACCAGCAGCGTCGCGGAGGTGGTTTGATTGCCGATCAGTGAATCCTCCAACACCCAGTCCAGATAGCGGGTCTCGTTCCAGTCTCCCCGTTTGCCCAGTGTGCGCAGGCCGAAGGTGGTGGTGTCGCTGGTGGTGGTGTTGGTGTCGAGTTCACGGTAACCGGCCCGAATACTGAACTGGTCGATATGGGGTCGCTGCATGGGAATCAGGTATTCAACGCCGAGAGAGCTGTCCACACCGGAGAGCGTAAGCTTTGATTGCAGGCGATGGCCGTAGCGATTGATCCGGCGTCTGTCATAGGCCAGGCTGAGACGTGGGCCGGTGTCCGTGGCGGCGCCGATCCCCACCCGGTAGGCGGTGCGTTTGATCGGCTCCAGTTCTATCCGAACGTCGATCCGGCCGTCAACCGCCCCGGTAAAGTCGGGCTTTACCGAGACAAGCTCGAAATAGCCGCTGTCGGCCAGCGCCCGGTGTGTTGCCGCAAGTGCACTGGCGTCATACGGATCGTCGGTGTGGATCTTCAGATAGCGCGTCAGTAGTTCCGGGGCATAGGTCTGCTGTTCCAGTGCCAGTGTGCCGATGCGGTAACGTGGTCCGGACTGGTAATGGAGTGTGATGGATGCCTGCTGGGTGGCCGGTTCAACTTTCAGTTCCCGGCGGACGAAGTGGCCATCGAAATAGCCGCGTTCGGCTGCCAGGGTTTCGATCTCTTCCTTCAGGGCTTCATAGCGGCCGTGGTGCAGCTGACTGCCGGGGCGTACCGGGGTCGCCTGCAACAGTTTGATGAATGCGGGATCGTCCTGCGCGTCGCCGGTGATTTGAATGTCGACCTGGTCCAGGTGGATCGGCTCACCCGGTTTGATGTCAAAGCTCGCCTGCCAGCACTCCTGCTTGAACTGCAGTGATTTTTCCACGCTTATTCGATAGTAACCCAGGGCCCTTGCGGCCTTGTCCAGCTCCTCATCGGCGCGTCGAAACAACCGTCTTACCCGCCAGGCCGGGGCGTCGCAGGGTTCGGCGCTCAGGGAGAGGCCGGCGTGCAGGTTGTCCCGCAGCGCATCGCTGACGCCGGTAAATTCGATCAACGGTTCGGCGGCGCCTGCCATAGAGCCGCCGAGCACAAGCCACAACAGGGAGTGCCGCAGGATTAGCCATTTACCGCTATTGGCAAACAGGATTTGAAAGGGTCTCATTAGAACCATTATACCCCATGGGGTGAAGAGCCTGTCCCACCGTCCGTTAAATGGGGTCGTTATTATTCAGCGCCGGTAGCTACCCCGAGAACCGGTAGGCGGTGGTGAGTGGAACGAACCGCATCGATAATGATTGATCTGCAGCGCTGCGCTCAGCCCATCCGGCCCCTGTTTGTTGGCAGAACGGAACAGTGAAGTGGTGGCGACTCCGACTCAGAACCAGTCTTTGCGCTTGAACAGATAGAGCAGTCCGGCTCCAATGGCAATCATTACTCCCCAGATCAAGGGGTATCCATAATACCAGTTGAGTTCCGGCATGGCCCAGGGACTGTCGGTTTTGTTGCCGAAATTCATCCCATAGACGCCGGCGATGAAGGTGAGTGGAATAAACACGGTGGCGATCACGGTGAGCACCCGCATGGTTTCATTCAGCCGGTTGCTGACACTGGAGAGATAAAGGTCCAGCAGGCCCGTGGTCATGTCCCGATAGGTTTCCAGCAGATCCATGATCTGTATGATGTGGTCATAACAGTCACGAAAATAGAGCCGGACCTCCTCTTCGATGGGGTACTCCTCGTTGCGCATCAGGTTGTTCAGGACTTCACGCTGGGGCCAGAGCATGCGACGCAGCAACAGGGCGTCCCGTTTCAGTTCATGCAGTCGCCGCAGTGTCTCCTTGGTGGGTTCCAGGAGCAGCTTCTCCTCCAGATCTTCCAGTTCGGACCCGAAGCGCTCCAGTACCGGAAACGACTGGTCGATGACCAGGTCCACCAGTGCATAAAGCAGATATCCCGGTCCCTTTGTGCGGAGTCGCCCGGCATGTTTGCGCAACCGATTGCGTACCGGTTCGAACGGGTCATGGGCGCCACCATGAAAGCTGAAAATGACTCCCTGACCAAGAAACAGGCTGACCTGCTCGGTACCGGCATAGCCATCTTCCAGGCGGGGTTGGCTGAGAATGATAAACAGCTGCTCATCATAGAGCTCGGTCTTCGGGCGCTGGCCGGAATTGGCAATGTCTTCAAGGGCCAGTTCATGGAGTCCGAAGTCTTTTCCCAGTTCCATCAGGGTGGCCGGATCGGCCTCGCCCTGTACATGTATCCAGGTGGTTGTAGGGCGGTCCAGGGCAGCACGACAGGCTTCAAGGGTAATCGCCTGTGTCTCCTGCAGGTCGGCGTCGGAATAATCGATCAATGTGATCCGTGGGGGTGTCAGGTGTTGTCTGTCCTGTGGCCGCAGAGTGCCGGGACCGGTTCCGGGAGGGTGGTAGCGTTTGGTAAAAAAGCTCATGATCGATGGGACTCCGTCTTATTATTGCAGGTGTGGTGTGCGCGTGGACAAGCGCTCTGTCGTCTGGTTGTTATTGGCGAAGCAACCAACCTGGCGCGGATTGCCTGGCGAAACCTGTGGTGTCATCAGTCCGGCAGCCTGTCGCTATCATCGCAAAGCTGGTATGGAGTGGTAAAGTTTGTCCATCGCTCGGTTGTCGGTATCCGCCTGGCGGGAAGGTCTCCCTCGAAGTGCCGTGCGCCGGGTGATGGGGTATAGTCAGCGAAAAATTCACAACAGCAAACCGTGAAGTCAAGATCCATTCTCGGGTCACAGTTGGATTAACGAACGGCAGTCAATGGAAAACTGGACAGAATACTCGCGCTTTATAACCTCGCTGGTGGTTATCATGGATCCCTTCATGGCGATCCCGATTTTCCTCAGCATGACCAAGGACTATACCCACCGGGACCGCGCGCGGGTGGTGCGGATTGCTGTGTTTACCGTGGCCTTCACACTGATCGTGACGGCGCTGACCGGTGAAGGGTTGCTGGCCTTCATGGGCACCAGTCTGGGGTCGTTCCGTGTGGGAGGGGGCATTGTGCTGTTTCTCATGGCGCTGGCAATGTTGCAGGCGCGGATCGACCCGGTCCGCACCACGCCTCAGGAAGAGGAGATCGCCGCCGGGCTCACCTCGGTTGCCGTCGTCCCCCTGGCGATACCCCTGTTGGCCGGGCCAGGCGCCATGAGTACCGTGGTGATCGGCATGCAGCGCTCTACCTTGCCCTATCATGAGGTGATGATAGTGCTCAGTATCCTGTTGGTTTCGGCTGTGCTCTGGCTGGTATTGAGTCTGGCCGTACCCATCGGCAAGCGACTGGGGGATATCGGCCTGAACATACTCAACCGTATTTTTGGTCTCATCCTCGCCGCCATCGCTGTCGAAGTGATCAGTAACGGAATCAAGCAGCTGTTCCCCATCCTGGTCGGTTGAACCACCGGGCATACCGCTGCTGTGCGTCAGCCCGGGATGAATCTGTGCCGGCTAGCGTGAAACCCCGACACACTTATAAACCGCAAAGCGTTGCTGGCCATCACTGATATCCGAGATCGGAACCACGGTATCCCCGCCTATCTTGGCGGCGCTGTTGCGTGCCAGGATGCGCAACTCTTCCGCCACTTTCTCCCGGCTTCTGTCGATACCGGCAATCTTGTCAAGCAGGGCGACGGTGGTGTTGCCAAGCTCCTTGCAACTGGTCACCTCGCTGGCATCCAGTACCCGTACTTTTTCCCCTTCCGGGGTGGTTTTTACCCAGGCGCAGCCACTGGATAGCAGGATGCCTGTGAGGGCGCAGAGCGGGAGTATCTTGTTCATCGGATCACCTCTGATAATGGAGCGTTGAAATTTTTGTTGCTGTTTTACAGATGCGCCTGCCTCAGGATCCGTCAGTAGGCGACCCGGGTGATGCCACCCTGCTTCAGCAGGCGGATTCTGTCACCGGGGCGAAAATACTGGTCATTTTCCACCTCCTGTACGACGGAGAGAACCTCGCCCGATTCCATGCGAACGGTGATCTCCTGGCCCTGCCGGGTGGTCAGGTTCTTCTCGGCGGCCTGTCCCGCCATGCCGCCGGCGACGGCACCCACCACCGTGGCGATGCTGCGGCCCTTGCCGCCACCCACGGTGCTGCCGGCAAGACCACCGATAAGGGCGCCGGATCCGGTACCCACGATACCCTGGGTTCTGCCTTCAATCACCACCGGGGTGACCGACTCCACCGTTCCATACTGGACCGTTTGCACCTTGCGGGCCTCTTCGCGACTGTAGGTCGTGCCGGTCAGGCCGCTGGTGGTGCAGCCGGCCAGCGCCACCATGAATATCATGGTAACCAGTAGATAGCCTGTTGTTTTCATCGCCATTCCCCCTGTAAATGAATCGGGTCCGGGTTACTGCCTGTTACTGGAACCCTGTTCCAGACAGGACAGAGCCGGATCTCTCTGAACACATACACTATATTATTGACCATGGATATCTCCACAAGGTCAAACAGGCGCAGAGAATTGCTGCGGCGAATTGATCCAAACGGCTATTCCAGTATTGCCGGCACCTGCTTGGTCCATCGGGCTTTCTCCTCCACGCGGTTTCCGGTCAGCGTGAAACCCAGCAACTGACCCTCGGGGGATAGGAACAGCATCCGCACACCGTTCTCGTCCCGTTCGATCTCCCACTGCCCCGCGGCGTCCCGGGCCGGCGGCGATACCACGATCGGGTGAGCCGGGGTTTTGATGCTTACCGGCATGGCGGGGTAGGTGAGAGGAGTCTTCGTGCCGGTCAGGGTCTTGGCCAGGGCCCGGGCGGCATTCATCAGTGGCATGACGAACGTAAGGTTCAGTCCCGCTACTTCGACACAATCTCCCAGGGCGTAAATTCCCGGCAGACTGGTCTGCAGTAGCCGGTCGGTGACAATCCCGCGATTGGTTTCCAGAACGATCGACTGGGCCAGGCCCAGATCCGGCTTCAGCCCGATGGCCGAGAGTATGGCATCCGCCATCACGGTGTCGCCATTGGTCAGTCTGAGCTGGTAGCCCGCGTCACCGCGATTGATCGTTTCCACCACGCTGCCCAGGTGCCAGCGTACACCGGCGGTGGCCAGGCCATCCCGCAGCGCCTGCCCGGCCGCTTCCGGCAGCAGGGTGCTGATGGGGTAGGGATCGGGGCCGATCACATCGACTTCACGGCCGGAGGCGATCAGGTCATTGGCGAATTCACAACCGATCAGTCCGGGGCCGATAATGGCCACTCGCCTGGCCGGCTCGATCTTGTCTCGAAACAGGCTGTACTCTTCCAGGTTATTCACCGACAGCACCGCATCGGCCGCATTCCCCTTGAACGGCAGGCGTATCGGCTGGGCGCCGGTGGCCAGTACCAGCCGGTCATAGGGGATGTTCTCCTGATCGGTAATCAACAGCCGGTTGCTGATGTCGATGGACTGGACCCGGGTGTGGGTGTGAATCACCGCATTCAGCCGTTCCGCCATGGTGGCCGCGTCGGCGGAGATGATCTGCTGTGGTTGCTTGCCTTGAATCAGGGCGTTGGAGAGGGCCGGTTTGGGGTAGGCATTGCCGCCGTCGGCGGTAACCAGTACCAGCGGCACCTCGTTATCGGACTTGCGGATTTCCCGCGCCAGGTTGTAGCCGGCCATGCCGGTGCCGATGATTACGATGGACATTACTTCACCTTTGTTTTCGTTCTGTGCCGACTATGTGCGGGTGTTATTTTTGCTTTGAGAGATGCCCGGTAGGAGCGGCTTCAGCCGCGACATTCGCGGATAAATCCGCTCCTACAATACCGCTCAATCTTCATGTAACGGATAACTCTCACCTAGCCGATTGTTGTGGGTTCCAACCGGCAGGTCTCAGCCCGGCATCAGATCTCCACCATCTCGAAGTCGGACTTGGAAGAGCCGCAGTCGGGGCACTCCCAGTCGTCCGGAATATCTTCCCAGCGGGTTCCGGCGGGGATGCCCTCGTCGGGCAGCCCCTTGGCTTCGTCATAGATAAAGTCGCAGACAACGCATCGATACTTTTTCATGTTCTATTCCTTCTCTAAAAAAATCAGACCCAAGGTTATTGTTATCTTAACTGCCGACCCGGTTCAGGGCGTCCCGATAGTGATTCGCATGGCGCTCCTCGATCTTGGCCAGCGCGTTGAAGCGTTTGGCCGCGGTCTCCAGCATTTTGGAGAAACGCTCGGCGTGTTCGGCCGACTCGGCGATCTGTTCGTCCATCTCCTGTACCGCCTGGTAGTTCTTCTCTTCCAGGGCGGTGTGGCGGAAGGCCGGGTACATCTCCGTATACTCGTATGTTTCGCCCTCGATCGCCAGTTCCAGCATCTTTTCCACGCTCAAGGTATCCTTCGGGTAAAGCAGGTCCAGGTGTCCGAAGGCGTGGGCAGTCTCCTGCTCGGCGGTCTTCTCGAACACCTCGGCCACCTCGGTGGCGCCCAGTTCACGACAGAGGCGGGCGAAATAGAGGTACTTGCGGTTGGCCATGGATTCGCCGGCAAAGGCGGCCTCGAGGTTCTGTACGGTCTGTGAAACGTGCTGTTCGGTCATGATCTTCTCCGGTGGTCAAATGCGATGGATGTAGGTTACTGAATGGTGTAAATTCGCGCCAATTGAATTAAAAATTAAATTTAATAGAGAAAAACGATTTATGAATCTGCCCACGCTGCGTCAACTCCAATATCTGGTCACCGTGGTGGAGCTGTGCCATTTTGGACAGGCGGCGGAACGCTGCTTTGTCACCCAGTCGACCCTGAGTACCGCCATCCAGGAGCTGGAATCGCTGCTCGGGGTGCAGTTGCTGGAGCGCACCAAGCGCAAGGTGATCCCGACCCAGCTGGGCATTGAGCTGGCGGACAAGGCGCGGGAGATCATCAGTGCGGCCGAGTCGCTGGTGCTGGATGCCCAGGTCGACCGCCAGCCCCTGAGTGGTGAACTGCGCCTGGGGGTGATCCCCACCATCAGTCCCTTTCTGCTGCCCAAGGTTCTTCCCGGCATCCGCAGCGCCTACGCGGAACTCAAACTCTACCTGCTGGAAGATCAGAGCCAGAATCTGCTGGAGCGGCTCTCCGCGGGTGAGCTGGATTGTGCCATTCTGGCGCTGCCGTTCGATCTGGGAGGGTTGGAGTACCAGGTGTTCTGGCAGGAGAATTTTCTGGTCGCCCTCCCCGCGGACCATCCATTGAGCCAGGGCGGTCCCATCGCCTCGCATGAACTGCCGGGAAATGAGCTGCTACTGCTGGAACAGGGGCACTGTCTGCGGGATCATGCCCTCGCTGTCTGCCACATGAAGTCAATGGCCAAGCGGGCGCCGTTCCAGGGCACCAGTCTCTACACCCTGGTGCAGATGGTGGCCGGTGGGCAGGGCATCACTTTCCTGCCGGAGATGGCGGTGGATGCGGACTTTCTGGCACAGAACCCGATTGCCGTGCGCCCCCTGGCGGAGAAGGGACCGCATCGCGAGCTCTGCCTGGTGTGGCGGGCCGCCTATCATCGTAAGGCTGATCTGGCCCTGCTTGTCGATTGTATGCATGGACTGCTGGCAGCCGGTTATCCGCAGAAGGTGGTGTGACCTTACGGGGCGGGCCTCCATGCCGGCCATAGTGCAACCCGCAAAAAAACACAATGACAGGTAGGGGCAGGCCCCTGTGCCTGCCCTGACCAGGTGCGGCCACGCCCACAGGGTAACCACGGGGGGTTGCCCCTGCGCTGAATGTGGCCAACCGCGCAGGAGGAGCAGGTTGCGTTATTTGCCCTGTGTATCTCACCTCGATCAATTGGCTGTCACCGAACCACACGCTCGGCCGATTCCGAACCATACTCTGTCTGAAACAAACCTGACTCTGTGGGATTCACGGGCATTGCAGGATGTGAAATATATTTCATGGTAAAAAACGTGACAAATGTCATTTATTACCCTATCCTTACCCAAATGTAGGAAATATAATGCCTATAATGGCAAAAAAGACGAGGATACCAATGATCAGTTTTCAGACCCATCCAGCGGCCTATCAGCATTGGCAACTGGTTTTTGAGGGGCCGGTCGCCCGGCTCAGGATGAATGTCAAAGAGGATGGTGGCCTGATGCCCGGCTATGAGCTGAAGCTCAACTCTTATGATCTGGGGGTGGATATCGAGCTGTACGACGCCGTACAGCGGTTGCGTTTTGAGCACCCCGAGGTAAAGGCTGTAATCCTGGAGTCGGCCAAGGAGCGGGTGTTCTGTGCCGGGGCCAATATCCGCATGCTCGGCGGCTCCACCCATGTACACAAGGTCAATTTCTGCAAGTTCACCAACGAGACCCGCAACAGCATCGAGGATGCCAGCGAATTCTCCGGCCAGCGCTATCTCTGCGCCATTACCGGCACCGCGGCGGGGGGTGGCTATGAACTGGCCCTGGCGACCGATCACATCCTGCTGGTGGATGACGGCAACGCCTCCGTATCGCTGCCCGAGGTGCCACTGCTGGCGGTGCTGCCGGGCACCGGCGGACTGACCCGGCTGGTGGACAAGCGCAAGATGCGCCGCGATCTGGCGGATGTCTTCTGCACCATCGAAGAGGGTGTAAAAGGCCAGCGGGCCGTCGACTGGCGGCTGGTGGACGAGGTGGTGGTTTCGTCCAGATTTCAGGAGGCGGTAAATGTGCGGGCCCGGCAGATAGCCAGGGGTTCCGACCGGCCTGAGAGTGAATCGGGAATCTTCCTTGAGCCGCTGGAGATCAGGGAGATGGAGGATAAGCGCGGTTATCCCCATCTGGATCTTTCGCTGGACCGGGATAACCGGGTCGCCACCCTGACCCTGAAGGGACCCACGGCCTCGGTGCCCGATGATCTGGCGGCCGCCAAGGTGCAGGGCTGCCATTTCTGGCCGCTGGCCCTGATCCGTGAACTGGATGATGCCCTGCTGCATCTGCGTACCAATGAACCGGAGACCGGCAGCCTGATCTTCAAGACCCTGGGCAATGCCGAACAGGTGGCGGCCTATGAGCGCTTCCTGCTGCAATATCGGGACGACTGGTTCATCCGCGAGATACTGCTCTATCTGAAGCGCACCCTGAAGCGGATCGACTACACCTCCCGCAGCACCTTTGCCTTTGTCGAGCCGGGAAGCTGTTTCAGCGGTTTCCTGGCCGAAATCCTGTTCGCCGTGGATCGCAGCTACATGCTGGAGGGCCAGTTCGAGGATGACGACCGGCCGGCGCCGGCCATTCGCCTCTCTGAATTGAACTTCGGCCTGTTGCCGATGGGTAATGGCTTGACCCGCCTGGAGACCCGTTTTCTGGGTGAGCCGGATACGCTTGAAAAGGCGCGGTCACTGATCGGTGAGTCCCTGGCGGCGGAAGCGGCCGCCGATGCCGGCCTGGTCACCTTTGCCCTGGATGATATCGACTGGGAGGATGATATCCGCTTCCTGCTGGAGGAACGGGCGAGCTATTCGCCGGATGCCCTGACCGGCATGGAGGCGAATCTGCGCTTTGCCGGCCCGGAGACCATGGAGACAAAGATATTCGGGCGCTTGAGTGCCTGGCAGAACTGGATATTCCAACGCCCGAATGCCGTCGGGGAGCAGGGTGCACTGAAGTGTTTCGGCACGGGTGAACGTCCACATTACGATCAAAAAAGGGTGTAACAAAATGAGTGAAGAGACCACGGAAATGACCCCCACCATCGAAGTCAACTATGCCGACAAGATTCCCAACAACGTCAACCTGTCCGAGGATCGCCGCCTGCAGCGCGCCATGGAGAAGTGGCAGCCGGAGTTCATCGACTGGTGGAAGAGCATGGGCCCGGACGGCTTTCAGGATGCCGATGTCTATCTGCGTACCGCGGTAGGGGCCGACCCCAAGGGCTGGGCGGTGTTCGACTATGTGAAAATGCCGGAGTACCGCTGGGGTATCCTGCTGGCGGCCAAGGAGGAGGGACGGGTGATTCCGTTCGGCAAGCACAAGGGGGAACCGGCCTGGCAGGAGGTGCCGGGCGAGTACCGCTCCATGCTGAAACGGCTGATCGTGATCCAGGGCGATACCGAACCCGCCTCGGTGGAGCAGCAGCGCTACCTGGGCAAGACCTGCCCGTCGCTCTATGACCTGCGCAACCTGTTCCAGGTCAATGTGGAGGAGGGGCGGCATCTCTGGGCCATGGCCTACCTGCTGCAGAAATATTTCGGCAAGGACGGTCGTGAAGAGGCCGAGGCGCTGCTCAACCGTCGCTCCGGTGATGCCGACAAGCCGCGTATCCTGGGCGCCTTCAATGAGAAGACCCCCGACTGGCTCTCCTTTTTCATGTTCACCTTCTTTACTGATCGTGACGGCAAGATGCAGCTGGAGTCCCTGGCCCAGTCCGGCTTTGATCCGCTGGCCCGTACCTGCCGCTTCATGCTCACCGAGGAGGCGCACCACATGTTTGTCGGTGAATCCGGTGTCTCGCGGGTGATCCGCAAGACCCTGGAGCGGATGCAGGAGGCCGGTATCAGCGATCCCAACGAGGTGGAAGCGGTGCGTGCCCTTGGCGTGGTGGATCTGCCGACCCTGCAGCGCAAGGTCAACTTCCACTTCTCGGTGACCCTGGATCTGTTCGGTGCGGAGGTCTCCACCAACGCCGCCAACGCCTTCAATGCCGGTATCAAGGGGCGCTACCGGGAGGACCGGATCGAGGATGATGACCACCAGTTACTGAATGACACCTATCCGGTGCTGCGTTATCTGGACGGGGAGCTGAAAGTGGTGGAAGAGCCGGCCCTGAATGCGATCAACGCGCGACTGCTGGATGACTACATCACCGATGCCACCGCCGGTGTCAAACGCTGGAACAGACTGTTTGAGGACAGTGGCGTGGATTTTCAGATCACCGTTCCGCACAAGGCATTCAACCGTCGGGTGGGTGAGTTTTGCGAAGTGCATGTCGATCCGCAGGGCAACCTGGTCAGCGCCGAAGCATGGCTGGCGAAACGGGACGAGTGGCTGCCGACCCAGGCGGATGAGGACTACCTGTTGAGCCTGATGAAGCCGGTCACTGAGAAAGGCAAATATGCCGACTGGATTGCTCCCCCCAAGCAGGGTATCGACAAGAAACCGGGAGATTTTGAATACGTCGCGCTGAACTGAAACGCGCTGAATGAAACACTCCCCAATTGGGCGGCCGCGTGGCCGCCCTTTTTTGTCCAGGGATGGCCGGGAATGGTTCGTCAGGGATGGACTCATGCCGCAGTGTAGGAGCGGCGCCCCCGCCGCGAATTCGGCCCGGGGCGGGCCTCCTACCGGTCAAACTCCTCTCCTGCGGCCAGGCGTACCTGTAGGAGCGGCGCCCCCGCCGCGAATTCGATCCGGGGCGGGCCTCCTGCGGTCAGACCACAGGGTGGATAAGCGATAGCGCATCCACCTTCGCGGCTACTTCGACAAATCGATATCCCGACCGCTTTTCAGAATCTCCGCCGTGCGCACGTTGAGGTAATCGTAGAAATTGTTCGGGTATTTCACATAGTGCCGCTCACCCACGTAGCGCAGCACCTCCTGGAAGTGGTAGGTGAACAGCAGGCCGTCGATGCGGCTGATCTCCCGGCCCTTATCGAACAGCACAATACCGGGGCGATAGGTCAACCCCAATTGCTCGGCAAACGCCTGCGGCGTGGTTTTGTTCCCCGCCGGATCGATAATCGGGTCAGTGGCGTTGGCGTCCAGCCTGACAAAGGTGAAGTTCTCCAGGACCTTCAGGGTTTCCGGGTTTTTCAGGTGTCCGTCATGCAGGGCATCGCAGGCGTCGCAACTGCTGTCTTCAAACAGCACGGCCAGCGGCTTGTCGGCCACGGCTTGCAGATCGCTGACCGGTTGCAGCATCGGATGGTCGCGGAAGTGGTATATCGGCGTGGTCTGCTGCTGCTCGATGAAGCGGCTCAGATTGGTCTGCAGGTACGCCTTCTGCTGCACAAAGTCGAGGGCGTGTTTGAAAGCGGGTACCGAGCGGTAGCCGTTCAGCCGCAGTACGGTCTGGTTCTCCTTGTTCAGGAACAGGATGGTGGGGGTGTAGCGCACCTTGAGTAGCTTGGCCAACTCCTTCTCCGTAACGCTGGTGTTGGCATCGAAGGCGACTTCCCGATCGCCCTTGATGTTGATCTGGATGACATCAAAATTTTTCCGGATGAAGGGGGTATAGGGGGCATTGGCAAAATTCTCGTCGGCCATCTTGGCACAGTAGGGGCAGTCGTTCAGATGCATGAACAGAATCACATGCTTGCCCGCCGCGGCAGCCTCTTCCGCATCTTCGGCAATATCCAGAAAACTCTCCTTGAACCAATCCGGGTGTACGGTTGGAACGCCGCCGGTGACTTTGCCCTGTTCCGTTGCGGTGGCTGTCTGCAGGCTGATGAACAGGCAACAGATGAGTCCAATGATGCGGAATGGCTGGTTATGCATGCGTTATCCTCCGTTAACGGATATTCGGCCGGTATCCGGCTCGTATTATGAAAAATCCTGTAACCATTCAGGTACAGCAGGGATTGGCGATCCCGATATGCGCACCATTATTAGCCAGCCTGCAGTGCTTGTCTATCGGGGTACAAAGGGACCGAATCGTCTGGGTCAGGGGTCGCCAGCTGGATAGGCGCTGCGGATCTCCCTGTTGCCTGTAGGAGGTCCACCCAGAGCCGGTATTGCTGCGGGGGGTGCTGCTTACACCGGTTTTGGCATCGGTTTTGGGGCCTGAGTGCGTTTCCAAGGGGGGGCGGTTTCCGGGGCTTACTGCATTTTCCATCGGCAACCGGCGGTACGGTGCCGGAATCAGCCGAGACCGGCACCGCCTCGGATCAGTCAGCGGCAAAGCAGTAGAAGTAGCCGTTGCCCCCGGTTTTCGGCAGGTCATCCTTGCCGCAGCCACGTGTGCCATGGGCCGAGGTCCAGGAGGTATTACCCCCGCCGTGGCGGTCATGGTGGCCGACCTGGGCGCTGCCTTCGCTATTGCTCGTCCAGTTGTTGCAGGTGTGATCGGCAGCATCCGGGAAATAGGCGGTGCCGTCATCCTGGGTGCCGGTCAGGATATCATGCTGGTTGGGGTTGTCGAAGCGACCCTTGATCCGGTTACCGTTTTCATCCAGTGCTGTTTCGAGGGTGATTTTGTTGTTGTATAGATGCAGATCGGTGAGATTGGCTCCGATCAACACGCCATGGGCGTTGTACCAGGGGCCGTTGCCAATCCTGTCCCGGGCGGATATGCCACGCTTGTCCTTCTCTTCGGTGCTGAGATAGGCGCGCCATTCCCGATTGCCGGCACCGGCTGCCGTCGCCAGTTTCTGGCAGTGGGCGTCAGCACCGGCCAGTCCACCCAGGTTGGCGCCGTCACCCAGGCCTGTGCTGGTGACAAAAAAGCCCATCGGGCGTAGCTCTTCTGCTGCCAGCATCAAGGAGCTGCAAAGGGCGCTGGCTCCAGCGAGGAGTGCGATGGTTTTGTGTTGCATGGTTGTCTCCTTCGTTATCTGTTTTCAGGCTCAATAAGCGCGTCACACAGCTTCAGTGTAGGATATCTGGGATTCATTAGCCGGATATTTGGTGCCGATCCGGTTCATTCACCAACCTGTCCGCTGGCGGGTTTGTGAGCGCCAGAAAATCCCTGCTGGCGGAGAAACTCCATCAATTCGCAGCCATGTCGTTCGATCTTGTCGACCGAGTCGTGATCAGCCTCATCTATTTCAATCAGTGTGATGTTTGATCCCGGACAGCTCCGTGCGATCGCTCTGGCATCCTCTACGGGCACGGTGGTATCTGCCCGGCCATGCACCAGCAGAATCGGACAGGTGATTTTGCAGACCGTGCTGATGGGGGCGATTTCACTGAAGCGATGCCCGATAATCCATTGCACGTAGTACAGGATAAACGTCATGACCGGGCCGGGAAGATGCAGCCGCTGAAGATAGCGTTTCATCATCCACTCCGGATGGGCGAAAGCGGATACGCTGATTACGGCACTGATATCCCGCTTCCTTGAGGCCGAGAGCAAGGCCGCTCCCGCACCAACGGAGTGTCCCAGCAGTGCCAGTCGTTGCACACGGGCGGGGTGCTGCCGTCTTAACCAGTCGATGGCCTGATCCAGGTCTTCTGCGAAACGGGGCAGGGAGGAGAAGGTGTCCGGATCGCTGTTGCCGTGGCTGCGTGCATCGATCAACAGCACATTGATCCCGGCTGTATGAAAGGGTTGTGCCATCGGCAGCATCAGTTCCGCGTTGCCACCCCAGCCATGCAGCATAATGATGCTGGTGTCGGCATCTGGCACCGGCAACAACCAGGCAAACAGCCGTTTTCCTGAGACGGTCGGGATCTGTACGGCTTCATAGGCCAAGCCAAGATCCGCGGGCGTCCCGCGTTCACGGACGCGTGGCGCCCGAAATCCCAGGTGCAGGGCAGCAAGGAACAGGCCGGCCAGGACGGCCAGGGTGAGGGCGGTACCGGTTACATAGGTCATTTATCGAACATTCTATACCTGGTGTCCGGATCAGTCGCGCCGATCGATTGCGTGGCCGGTATCCTATCCTTCACCGGTTGAAAAGCACAGTTGGTTTTCCCGTAGACGCCCCGTTGATGGTAGGTATCGAGGGGCATATTGAACGCCCCTGATACCCGTTTTCCAGCTTGCTACCCTGTTCAAGCCGGTGCCGGCTCACTCGTTTGACTGTGCCGGCAGGTCAACCGGTGCTGTTGGCACCGCCTTGTCCCCGGTGAACATTGCGGAGACAAGCCCGGTACGTTCCCTGATCTCGGCAATGACCACGCCTGCCACATGCAGTAATACGGCACCCAGCAACACGAAAAAGAGCTGCACGTGGAGTGTGATGAAGGGCTTGCGGAAGTCGCGCATGTCCGCCCAGGCTGTTGCATCGACCATTGATTTGTCGCCAGGTATCAGACTTGATGGATCGACCCCTGCCGGGGCCACCCACTGTGCGATCCAGCTACCCAGCGGCGGGTAATAGAGGTCCGTTCCGGCCAGCATCAGACCGGTGATGGCCTGCGCCGCCAGCAGCAGCAACAGCAACACGACCAGCAGCCGCCCCAAGGGATTGTGCCCCAGGTAGTAGCGGTGCTCACCGTTACGCAGGCTAAGCAGATAGGCGCGCAACTCGCGCAGATAGCCGCGGTTAAATGGCAAAATGGAACGCCAGCGGGAAAAATGGTTTCCCCTGAATCCCTGGAGAATGCGCCAGGCGAGGTTGACCGCAAAAATATAACCGGCCCAGACATGCAGCTCCTTGAGCCAGATCTTGGCATCGCCGGATATGCCAAGGTCCCTGCCGTTGTAGATAACCAGTCCGGTGCCCAATAGTGCCAGCACCGACAACAGGTTTATCCAGTGGAACCAGCGGAGGCTGGTGTCCCACACCCGGTACACATTGATCTCAACACGTTGCATAACCTACTCCTGTCAGTCTTGAAAATCGCCCTGTGTCAGGATGCTCAGGGCATCTGGAACGCCTTCTGAGAAAACCGGACTTCCTGCAGTTCCCTGTCAAGCTCCTGCCAACGCAGCACAAATGGATCGGCTGTACGGTGTTGCGGCGGGCATCTCCCAGCCCAAGGCAGGGGTGATGAGAGTGAGAAAACTGACGAAGATGGTCTTCATGTGTGGCGTCATTGATCAGGGACGGATCTGTGTTTGTTACTTCGAGGCTCCCCTACTCCTCCGTTGAAACGGAAGGGTAGGGGTTGCCCACTTCGTCGACTTACAACTGGGTACCGGTGCGGTTACCACGATATTTGTCCTGCCTGGAACGGGGCTGAAGCACCTCTCCGGTCACCGGGTCGACAAAGAGCTTCACGCGTTCACCGTTGGGACCGATGGCCTTGATTTTGTAACCATAGTGCTCACGCTCTATTTCATAGATATTGTTAAAGCCAGCGGCGGTCACCTTGGCGTGGATGGCGGGTATTGCCAGCCAGGCTTCGGTGGTTGCCGGGTTGGTGGGTCCGGTTGCCGATGCCGCAAAGGCGGTTCCCGCGGAAGTGGCGGCGGTCAGGACAATGGCGAAAAGCGTATGGGATGTTTTCATGATCAAATCTCCAGTTGGGTTATGTTGTCGGGCGATCGGGGGTGACGATCGTGGGCACAGTATGCAAGAGCCCAACTGAATTCATCCTGAAAAAAACAGCGGCAGAACCCATGGAGTCCGAATAAGTGCAAATTTCAGCGTCTCGGCCCTGTCGTCAGGCCATGGGAAATGGAGCGACGGCGAGGGGTGGGTACTTATCCGTTGAGGTGGGTTTGGTCTGCGGGAAGTCGGCCCGCGGGTCGAACTCGCGGCGGGGGCGCCGCCCCTGCTGTAACCGGGCAGCCCATCCTGCGGTCCTCTTCATGCAACAGGTTGGGGCATAGCCTACTCCGCACTCATCCAGCCACTGACGGCCTTCACCCACTCTCCACGGATATAGAAAATACGCTTGTCCAACATCACTCATCACCCTCTTTCTGGTAAGGTTGCTCCGGTGCTGCCGTGCAGGGATGATGCTGTACGATCCGGGTGGTGTTTTCCGGCAGGACCCGTTTGCTGCCACCCGGTTCCACCGGTTGATGGTATAAATCCAGCGGTTATCAGCCGGATACTCTGTAACACAGATGGCAATTGGAAAAGTCACCATATCTCTGGGACAGCGTGTTTTACACACAACAGCGACGCTGTAGAATCGGGCATCGTGATTTCTTGAGATTACAGTCTGATCCGCGCTGATCCACTGGCTGAAGAGCTTAACGGCGGTAACGCTTTTGATATTTTAAAAATGAAAACCATAACAGTTGTCACTTTACTTGTACTCGCTCCATTCGGCTGCCATGCCGATGTGCCCCAATCCCGCCGCACGGATACACTGACGGGAGCGGAAACATGGGAAGTCCAGGTGGATGGCGTGCATTTCTCATTGACCCAACTGCTGCCTGACCAGCTCAGGGCCTTTTATGTCAACCGGGGATTTACGCTGGAGCAGATCCAACACTATGTCGCTTCCTGCGTCTACATGACCGTGCTACGCAATGACAGGGCGCCGGGCGTGATTCACACTGTGAGCAGCCGTTGGCCGGTTTCGACAAAGAGTCGGCCTCACGAACGGATGCCGGTGGAGCAATGGGTGGCGCATTTTTCCGCTTCGGGGGTTAAGAAATCGGCAGTGATCGCTTTTCGCTGGGCGCAGTTTCCACCCGAGCAGGAGTACCGGCCGGGTGGCGACTGGAACCAGGGTATGCTGTCGCTGGGGCTGCCTGCTGGTAGCCGGTTCGATATTACGGCAACCTGGAATATAGCCGGTAACGAATACCGGGCCAAACTTACGGAGGTGCAGTGTGCCAAGTAGAATTAGATGGATGTATTACGCGGGCGTGATTGCTCTATTCCTGTGGTTTGTCGGCTTGGGACAGGCGGCCGAATTGCCTCCGTTGACGCACAGTCTTACCCCCTCTGAGGGTCAGAAGCCCGCGCCCGGACTGCGGTTGCAGAATCTGGATGACGAGATCGTGGATATCCATGATTTGCAGGGGAAAGTGGTGGTTGTGAATTTCTGGGCGACCTGGTGTCCGCCCTGCCGCCGCGAAATGGGATCACTGGAAAGGCTGCACCAGGCAACCAGGGAGAAGAACGTGGAAGTGCTTGCAGTCAATGTCGGTGAGAATATCGATGCAGTGTTCTCTTTTCTGGGCACGGTCGAGCCGTTACCGAATTTTCAGATGCTGTTTGACCAAGATGCGGTCTCGATGGAGACGTGGGGCGTAAAAGGCTTGCCCACTACCTACATCATCGGTCCTGATGGCCGGATTGCCTATGAGGCCGTGGGGGGGCGGGAGTTTGATCACCCGGAGATCGTGAAGAAGGTGACTGATCTGGCAGGTGATTGAGTCTCATTGAAGCCGTTACCACAAACCTTCGGCGGGTCCAGTCGGCGAAGGTTCTAAAAGCACACCCAACGGCTTCACTCCCTTGTAACCATGATTTCCGTCTATTTGCGGCCAATATTTTTCCCTGATTGTGGCTGGGCGGGATAGGTAATCAGGAACTTATGCCTTTGCCCCAGGATACTCAGCGCATCTCGAACGCCTCCTGATGAAACCGGATGCTCCCCGGCCAAACCTGGCGCAGGCCGTTGCGCAGAGTCTCGGCAAAGCCGCGGGGTCCGCAGAACCACACCTCGGCGTTTTTTGTGTTGCCGGATGTCGCGGCCAGGGTCTCGGCGGTCAGTGGGCCGCTCCGCTTGTCATGCAGATGCAACCGGACCTTCGGCAGTCCCGCGCACAACTCCTGCAGACGCGTCACAAATGGATCGGACGCGCGGTCACGTATGCAGTAATGGAGGTCGGCTGCGGCCTCGGATGCACGCTCCCCCTGCAGGGATTCCAGCCAGGCGATAAACGGCGTGATACCAATGCCGGCCGCGATCCAGATCTGCCGTGTCCGGCGGTTGGTACGGTTGAACTCGAAACGGCCATAGGGACCCTCAACCTGAACCGGATTGCCGACCACCAGTTGCCTGGAGAGCTTGCGGGTATAGTCGCCAAGCGATTTGATGGCGAAGGTGACGATATGGTCGCCGCGATCGGCACTGGCGATGGTAAAGGGGTGTGCCCCCTCGCTGCTGTCAAAGGTGACGAAGGCAAACTGTCCGGGACGGTGGCCGCGCCACCCATCAGCCAGGCGGCAACGCACCTCGACAATATCGGGTGTCGGATTCTCCACCGAGAGCACGCTGCCACTTACCCGTCTTCCGCGCCCGATGCGCCCGGAAAGCGATAATAGGCTGGCCACCACTCCGGCGGTGAGCAGCACGGCCAGCAGCAGTCCCGTCGGCTGACTCCAGTAATTGGCCGGTGCCAGCACGATGGAGTGAAAGGCGAGCAGCAGATAGAGCACTGGCATCGCACGATGCAGCGGCCGCCACAGACGGTAGGAGAACCGACTCCACAGGGTCAGCGCCAGTAATGCGAAGAGCACATAGATGGCCCATTCGCCCAGCGCTTCACCGAGGTCCTGTACCGGCTCGGCGAATGCCGAGAAATCGTCCTTTCGAATGCGCCCGGCGCGTCCGACCGTTGCCTTGATCAGGTCGTCCGACATCTCCACCAGCCAGTGCATGGCCGCAAAACCGACCGCCAGGATGCCGCTCCATTTGTGCAACCGGTAGATGCGGTCCATGCCGCCCAGCGGCCTTTCCAGCCAGGCGGGGCGGGTGGCCAGCACCATCGCCAGTGACATCAGGGAGATGGACCAGAGGCCGGTCAGGTAGAGTCCTTCCTGGCGCAGGGTCCACGGCAATGAGCCGGCCGTGAGGTGTTGCGGCGACAGGATTTCCCAGCCCCAGGCAAGGGCGATGAGAGAGAGAAAGCTGGCGAGGATGGTTTTCATGAGCGGCCTCATCGATCAGGGGTGGATCTGTTTTCGTGACTCCAAGGGTGCCCCTGTCACCCCGTTGAAACAGGGTGCAGGGGCGTCTCATAGCCGATCAATCGGTGCGGTATCCGCGGTATTTGTCCTGCTTGGAGCGGGACTGAAGCACCTCTCCGGTCACCGGGTCGACGAACAGCTTGATGCGTTCGCCATGGGGGCCGATGGCCTTTACTTCATAGCCATTGTATTCACGCTCGATTTCGTAAATATCGTTAAACCCGGCGGCGGTCACCTTGGCGTGGATGGCGGGTATTGCCAGCCAGTTATCAGTAACTGCGTTTGACATCTTAGCGCTATCGGTTGCCGATACCGCAAACGCGGTTCCACCAAAGGTGGCGGCGGTCAGGGCAATGGCCAAAATCGTATGGGGTGTTTTCATGATCAAATCTCCAGTTGGGCAGTGTTGTATGGCGATCGGGATATCGACCGTGGGCACAGTATGAAACAGCACAGCTGAATTGATCCTGAAAAACCTATCCGGGCTCAGGCAATATGGAGATATCCGGTCAAGTTCGTTCAGGAAAAAGGGTGTCGCCCTGAAATATTGTGATGTGGCACAGGGTCATATAAGAAGAGGCAGGAAAGGCTGTGCAGACAATACTTCCCCTATACTTTGGTGGATGCCCTATTTAATGGTCTGCAGCATCATCGCCGTGGGTCATGCAGTAACAATCAATGGAGACATATTATGAATAACAAGTTGATGATTTTTCTATCAACAAGCTTGCTGCTCGGATCATCCGGCGTCGTCGCTGAGACGGCTATATTGGCCGGAGGATGTTTCTGGTGTATGGAGTCCGACTTTGAAAAACTTGAGGGTGTTACAGATGTGATCTCGGGATTTACTGGAGGAACGTTAAAAAATCCAACTTATAACGGTGACCACACCGGGCACTATGAAGCAGTGGAAATTACTTATGACCCGGGCAAGGTGAGTTATAAAGAGTTATTGGATTACTACTGGGTAAACATCGATCCATTTGATGATAAAGGTCAGTTTTGCGATAAGGGACCCAGTTACTTAAGCGCCATCTTCGTGGCAAACGAAAAAGAACGGGAGATCGCCGAGCAATCCAAACGAGCAGTGGAGGCGCAGTTTCCAGATAAAAAAGTGGTTACCCCAATCCTTCAGGCAACCACCTTTTATCCTATTAAAGGGGATGAAAGCTACCATCAGGATTATTATAAAAACAATCCGGTACGCTACAAATTCTACCGCTGGAACTGCGGTCGCGATCAGCGATTGACTGCGATCTGGGGGGATAAGGCGACCCACTGAATTGTGTTACCGATCAGTAACTCAGATATCTGAGCCGAAGCGGTCGTCAATGCGTATGCAGAGGTGATCCACGCACTGCAGAACTTGCGGCGCCCTCCTTCAGGTTGCCCCGGTCGTGAGGTGACTGTGAACTGCTCCTTCGATAAACCAGGGATTTCCCGGGTGAAAAATGGTTGACGGGCGTTTGGTTACTGCAACGTAACGTCTGATCTTTATAGGCCGTGAGATAAATTAAAATATAAAACAATATGTTACATGCTTACTTGTGAGACTTGGTTACCATCGGGTAACGAGATCGCGCTGGTCGATTAGAAAATCCCTTCCTTTTTTACTGCAAATATAAGAAATATCCAATAATTACAACAAGATATAAAACCCATTAAAAAACTGTGGTATGGGAAATGCTTTGTTATTCAGCGTTAAGGGCGGTGCCGCATAGCTACATAACAATGGCCTTCACGTCCTTGACCACTGTCGGTTTATTACCGCTCAAACACTATAACAAAGGAGGATATCTCATGCCCGTTGGTCTCCAGGCTGAACCATCCCTGGGCGTGCCCGGTAAAAAACGTTGGGCCATGGTTGTCGATCTGCGTCGATGCATCGGCTGTATGGCTTGCGTTTGTGCTGACAAGGCTGAATACGATGTGCCGCTCGGTGTATGGCGTACCATCGTCAAGGTCAAGGATACCGGTCACTACCCGAATACCAAGCGCCATTTCATGCCCCGCTTGTGCAACCATTGCGACAATCCGCCCTGTGTTCGAAACTGTCCAACACAAGCGACCTACAAACACGAAGATGGTTTTGTGCTGCAGCGTTATGAACGCTGTATCTCCTGCCGCACCTGTATCGCGGCCTGTCCCTACAACGCACGGCATGTACTGCCGAAAAATCGTGACCGGGTGAAGATTGGTGGAGTGGTCGACAAGTGCACCTTCTGCAATCACCGGGTGGAAAAGGGCCTTGCTCCCGCCTGTGTGCAGACCTGCCTGGGTCGTTCGCGCATTTTTGGTGATCTTAACGATCCCAACAGTGAGGTTTCCCGCCTGGTGGCGCGCCACAAGACGGTGGTGCTGAAACCCGATAAGGGCACACGCCCTCAGGTCTACTACATCAAGCCTGACCGTGCCCAGACCGAACAGGTATTCAGCGCCCCGCACTCCTATGCCGCTCGTTCCGATGCCGAGGCTTTCTATCAGCACAATCGTGGCAGCAAGTTCTTTTCAGGTGTTCTATAGGGGAATGAATCATGTTTGAGTACATGGACTACAACATCGCCCCCTGGGGGCACGAAATCGTTATCTACTTCTTTCTGATCGGCGCCGCCGGTATGACCTTCGTCTACGCTGCCGCTCCGGCGGTATTCGGCAATGTATTCGGTGGTGCGGCGAAGTCGATGGAGCCATTTCAGAAAGTCGGCCTGATTGTGTCGTTGATACTGCTGGTAATCTGTGTGCCGCTACTGATTGCCGACCTGGGGCAGCCAAGCCGGTTCCTCTATCCGATACTCTATTTTCACTGGACCTCACCCCTCTCCTGGGGCTCACTTTTCCTGCCGTTGTTCGGTCTCTGCATCATTGGATTCTATTACGGTTCCATGAAGGGAAATCGGAGCCTGATGCGCTGGACCGGTATCCTGGGATCGCTGCTGGCGCTCTCCATGCCGCTCTATACCGGACTTGACCTGATGGTACATCAGACCCGGGAGCTGTGGAGTAATCCGACCATACCGCTGCTGTTCGTTATTCTCTCCATGAGTTCCGGCACTGCCGTGGTGGCGGTTATCCAGCTGCTGCGCGGGCAACTTGATCCGAGGGCCAGCGAATTATTGCATACCTTCCTCTACCTGGCCCTGGCGGTGACCTTCGCCCTGTTTCTGGCTGAGTGGGTGGTGCTGAATTACGGTACCGGTGAGAAACAACAGGCCTGGGAAATTATCAATCAGCAGTTTGCATTCAAGTACTGGGGGATGACCTTCCTGATCGGAATCCTGATTCCCCTGGTATTGGTCGCCATACCAAAAATTGGCCGGGACCCGAAGGTTCTGACCCTGGCGGCGGTGCTGAGCGCGGTGGGTGCCTACAGCTTCAGGGAAGTGCTGATCTATGCCGGTCAGCTCACCCAGATCAATTTCTGAGGAGACAAATATGAGTGACTCTATCAAATTCACCCGCCGCGATTTTATCAAATTCGGCAGCGCGGTGGGGACAGCGGCCGGCACCCTGGGCCTGACCACCAGCCGTCTGGTGGCCATGGAGCAGGAGTTGGGAGGTAAGGACTACTCCCCGGCCACTGGTGCGGAGCGCCAGGCGGTCCCCTACACCTGCATGGCGTGTAACATCGAGGATGGCGGTGTCGCCTATGTGGAGAACGGACGCATCGTAAAACTGGAGGGCAACATGGATCATCCGAATACCCGTGGCAAACTGTGCGCCAAGGGGAATTCCGGTTTTCTGCATGTCTACGATCCGGACCGCATCATGACCCCGCTGCTGCGTACCGGCAAGCGTGGTGAGGGCAAGTGGAAGCGTATCTCTTATGACGAGGCTACCACCCTGTTGGCGAAGAAACTGCGCGAGGTGATTGATCGCGCCAATGCCGAGCGCAAACCGGAGATCCTCAACGAGATGGTGTTCAAGTGGGGGCGGGATCGTACCGGCGGTGCCGTGGGTCGATTTATGCACGCCCTCGGTTCCAATGCCATGCTCAATCACACCAATATCTGCGAATCTTCAAAGAAGGTCGGGCTGGAGCCCTCCTGGGGTCCGGATATCGAGTCCTGCGACTGGGCCAATACCAAATATATTCTCAACTTCGGCTCCAATGTCCTGGAGACCGCCTATTTCATGAACCCGAATGCCCAACGGCTGGTGGATGGCGTGGTGAGTAACAAGGCCAAGCTGGTGAGCTTCGATGTGCGTATGTCCAACACCTCGGGTTTTGCTGATGAGGCCTATTTTCCCTATCCCGGGACGGATGGTGCCATTGCGCTGGCTATCTGTCATGTCATCATGAACGATGGGGTCTATGACGCCGATTTCATCCGTGACTGGACCAATGTGACGCCGCAACAGCTGATCAGGCACCTGAAACCCTACACGCCGGAATATGCGGAACAGGAGTCCGGTGTGCCGGCCAAGGATATCCGCCGCATTGCCCGGGAGTTTGCTACCACCAAACCGGCGACCACCTTCTCTTATCGCGGACCCTGCAAACATATCTGGGGCTCCTATCAGGAGGCGGCGATCCATATGATCAATGTGATTACCGGCAACGTGGAGAAGAAGGGTGGCTACTGCCTGCCGCGCGGCATGGGATGGCCACAGCCGGAGCCGGTGCCGCCCAAGGGCAAGACGCCCAGCGTGATTGCCGCGCCGCCGCTCTATCCGCTGGCCTCGCACCATGTATCGACCCATGCCCCCTACATGATCAAGAAGGGGGAGGCCAAGGTGTCGGTCTGGATGACCTATTATGATAATCCGGTCTACACCTATCCATCGAGCCATGTGTGGAAGGCCATGCTGAGCGATGAAGAAACGGTGCCGTTCTATGCCTCCTTCAGTCCCTACATGTCGGAGAGTACCGAGTTGGCGGACCTGATTATTCCCGATGTCACCTACCTTGAGCGACACGATCCAGAGTCCATGCCGAGCGGCCTCTATCCCTGTCTCTCGATTCGTCAGCCGGTGATCAAGCCCCTGGGTGGAACACAGGAGTTTCGTCAGACACTGATCGATGTCATTCATAAGGTGGATGCGGACGGTTCACTGGGTATCAAGAAATATTTTGCCTTCGATAGTGTGGAAGATTGGATGAAGGCACATTTCGATAACATCCCCGGCCTCAAGGAGGACGGCGGCTGGAACTACATGAAGAAAAAGGGTGTCTGGCCCATCTACGGTGAGGTGGACAAGGAGACCGCCAAGATCGTGGACAAAAACGGTAACGAGGTTGATCCTGGTTACGGGCTCTACACCAAGGAGTTGTCCGCCTCGGACATGGCCGGTGCCGAGGTCGACAGCGACGGCACTATCAAGAAAGATGGCCACGCCATTGGCGTCAGTGTAAATGGCCGGAATATGGTGGGTTTCGGCACGCCGTCACGCCGTATCGAACTGTTCAAGGAGAGCTACAAGAAGTACGGTTTCAACCCGCTGCCGGTCTATAAACGGCTACCCTCCCGGGACAAGCAGGCGGATGAACTGGTACTCACTACCTATAAGGTGAATGTGCATACCCAGAGCCGCACTGCCTCGTTGAAATATCTGGCCGAGCTCTATCACAAGAATCCGGCCTGGATCAATCCAAGGACGGCAGCGGCCCGCGGCATTACCGATGGTGATCTGATCCGTGTCACCTCCTCGCTGGGCTATATCGTCACCCGTGCCCATGTCACGGAGGGCATCCATCCGGATGTGGTGGCTATCTCTACTGCCTGTGGGCACAACGCCTATGGCCGTCTTGCTCAGCTCAAGATCAAACAGCAGGCGGAGGAGTGGGCGCAGGGCGGAGACCCGGATATCACCAACAATGTCTGGTGGAACGACAAGGGAGTGCATCCCAACCCGATCATCCGCCTGGCGGTCGATCCGATTGGTGGCTCCCAGGGCTGGTATGACACGGTCGTCACCGTCTCCAAGGCCCGGCCGGAGGATAAGTACGGTGATACGGATGTCAGTCTGGATGCCTCGATGAAGGACTACGAAGAGACACTGCGCTACGCCTATACGGGTGATATTCATCGGGCCAGGCATAAAGAGGTGGATATCGACTGGGACCATCTCCCTGAACCTGCACTGCATACCAGCGGCCATTGATCCGTTGCACTCCGGCATCAAAAGATGCCGGGGATTTTTTTCCAGGAAGGGACGCATAGCGTGAAGCACTGGATGTGTGGGCCTTATTACTGACGGAGAGAAGAGGCGATGCAGAGAACAACAACGATGACATCTGAAACAATAACAGCTGACGATTTAGCAGCTGATCGGATTGAACAGCTGCGCGCAGTGGCGGGACTGTTCGGCTTTTTTGCCCGCTGCCTTGAAGAGGAGGCGGATGCGAACCTGATCAACCTGATCCGTGGAGCGCTGCGCCAGCCGCTGGCGGCATCCGGGCTGATATTCGATGATGAATTCTACAACGTTCCGACCGAGAGCCTGGTGGAGACACTGGCGGAGGAGTACACCGGATTGTTCGTCGCACCGGGGTGCGTCAGTCCTTACGCCTCTGTGGTCGAGACCGGCTGTCTGTTCAAGGAGCCGGCCGATCGGGCCGTTGCGGCCTACCACCTGGCGGGGTGGGATTATCGCCACCGCCTGAGTGGTGAGTTTCCGGATCACATAGGCACCATGCTCGGTTTTTACGCCACCCTGGCCCAGGCCGAGGCTGAATCCCTCACTGGGGGGGATATCTCAGCGGCTGATGACAGCAAGGCTCGGCGCGAGGAGTTTCTGCTGCATCAACTGGCAGAGTGGGGGCCGGGTTGGTGTCATCGCGCAGCGAAGGCCGCGCTCCACCCCTTCTATCGCAGCATCCTGCAGATGGTGGAACAGGCCCTCTGGTCGGAGCTGGAGCAGTTGGTTGATCGCCGGCAGCTGCGTACGTTGGCTGAGTTGAATGAGCGCGAGCCCAAGCGCCTTGATTACGATGCGGATTTCCGCAAGGCATCGGGGTTGTGAACGGTCGCCCGCTGCGTGTACTGCTGGTGGAGGCCTCTGGCCGTGGCTTCCTGAGCCACTACAGCCACGCCCTGGCACTCGGCCTGCACCGGGCCGGTATTGAGACCCGGTTGCTGACGGGCCGGCGTGACGAACTACAGGGTTGGTCCGTACCCTTTCATAAGCAGGCCTGTCTCGATAGCGGGCGGCGCGGCTGGCGTTGTGTGCGTCGCCAGGTGCGGGAGGATCGACCGGACATTGTTCATCTGCAGTGGGTCGACAGCCCTATCCATGCATTGAGCTTCGTGCGTTGGGCGCGCAAACGGGGGGTGAGGGTCATCTATACCCCGCACAATATTCTTCCCCACGAACGGCGCTGGTTGTTGATGCCCGCTTATCGTCTGCTCTATCGCCGGATGGCGCGGGTGGTCGCGCGTGATCATCATCTCGCCTGGGCGCTGGAGGAGTTGCTGGATACACCTCAGGAGCGGGTGACACTGCTGCCCGGTAGTCCAAACTTCCTGGCACTCCAGGCACAGCAGTCCCCGGCCGATTCACCCGCACCGAAAAAGCTGTCAGGTGAGCGGCGCCTGCTGTTTTTCGGTCATGGTTCCCGGCGCAAGGGGCTGGATCAGCTGCTGACGACCGTGGCCGGAAACCTGTGGCCCGAAGAGATGCATCTGGTCGTGGCCGGTGAAGGGGTGCTGCGCGGTATCCCGGCAGAGTTGCTGAATGCCGCGAAAAGCGCCATGCGCTTTACCCTGATCAACCGCTATGTGGCACCTCAGGAGGTTGCTGTCCTGTTCCAGGATGCCGATCTTCTGCTGATGCCCTATATCAGGCAGTGCAAAAGTCCACTGCTCGATCTGGCTGCCGCGCTGCGTCTGCCGGTACTGCGCTCCGACCGGGTAGAGGGCGCAGATTTTTTAGAAGGGGTGCACGGCGTCACCTTTTCCCATAACGACCATTCGGCTATGGAGCAGCGGCTAAAGCGGCCGCAATGGCTGTCCGGGGTGAGGCGCAATCTGGCTGCCATGGATGATCCCCTGTCAGCCATTGATCGCCTGGCCGAAGGGCACAGACAACTCTATCTGAAAGTCCGTGAAGAGCGGAAGTTGCTGTGCGGTGATACAGATCAGTTTCCAGCCTTTCTATTCCCGGCATCCGAGATTTAGACGAATCATGTGCAATGACCCGGTAATTTTTTACTCAAGACCTCTGGACTCCTTTGAAACAGGGATGTTTCGCCTTTTTTTACCCATCAGTATGGGGGATGAATAAGATGGCGGGCGCAGGGCAGACGGTCATTATGATTGCGCATGAGCGCAAGCTTCCTGACCTGATCAAACTGATGAAAAAACAGAGAACCGTTTTTGAGGGGTATCGGCTGTTGGCGACCTCTGAAACGGGCGAGGCGATTGAACGTGAATTGGAGCTGGAAGTGACCCATCTCTTTTCCGGGAAAAAGGGCGGGGAGATCCAGCTGTGCGGTCTGATCTGCACCAACTCGATACGGGCAGTCTATTTTATCCGTGACCCGCAGAACCCTGCCGCAGATGAACCGGATATTACCCCCTTCTACCGGCTCTGCGATCTGAATAACGTGCCCCTGGCGACCAATATGGTCACTGCTGTCGCCCTGACTTACTGGTTGGGGCGTAAAGCCCCCGCGCAGGCAACAGCCACTGATACCAGGGAGATGGCCTGATGCAGCAGAATGCCCGTGAACAAGCCGATGGCCTGTTGACACTATCCGAGCTGATTGTGGAGGAGGAGTTGTGCATTAATCTGCGCGGTCGCCTGGAACACTGCACGAATTGTCGGGATATCTGTCCCGCTGACGCCATCACGCTGTCAGCGGATGCCGTCGATCTCGATGTTCAGAAATGCACCGGCTGTAACAGTTGCCTGCCGAGCTGTCCGGCCGGGGCCTTGCGCTCAAGCGGTTTTTTGCCGGAACGCTTCATCGCTGCCCTGGCCGGACTGGAGCGGGTCGACCTGCACTGCCGTGCAAGTGCCGGATCAGGGGGCGGTGTCGTCATCCCCTGTCATGCCGTACTCGATGCGCGGTTGATTACGGCGGCCAGCGCTGAGGGTGTAAAGAGCCTGGCACTGCATGGCCTGAACAACTGTGAGCAGTGCCGTTACGGTGATGCGCGCGATACCGTCGAGCAGGTCTCACGGACTGCTGCTGAGTGGCTGGGTGATGCGGCGCCTACCCTCGATCTGACGCCCGGCGAAGCCAATCCCAGGTCGACACGTGATTATCAGGATCAACCCCATCTGAGCCGCCGCGCTTTTCTTCGCTTCGGCGGCGCCCAGGCGGCATCCCGGGCGGCGGAGTGGATTGTTCCCGGCCTACGCCCCGAAGAGGAGGACGAAGAGTGCCTGCCCTTCTATCAGTGCGACACCTCTCCACAACGCCCCGCCCAGTACCAGGCGGTGCTGGCCCGGCGGGCCGGCGGTGTACCCTGGACCGAAGGGGCCCCGTTACCCTGGAGGATACGCTCGGTCAATGCACTGTGCAGCGGCTGTCTCGTCTGTGGCGAGCGCTGTCCGACCGGCGCTTTGTCCAGCAATGAGAGCGGACAGGTACGGGAGTTGAGCTTCGATCCGGCACTGTGTACTGATTGTTTACTGTGTGAACGTATCTGCCCCGAGCGGGCGATGATGTCGCATCCTGCCTTCAGTCTGGACCAGGTCGAAGTGGGCCGGACTCTGCTGTTCCAGCTCCGTCAGCATACCTGCGGCCGTTGTGGTACACCTTTCGTGCCGCTGGATCCGGATGCAGAAAACTGTCGGGTATGCAGTAACGAACAGGATCTGGATGAAGCGTGGCTCGATATGCTTTCCGGTTAGGGGAGCATGGATAATGGCGGGACTGCTGTTCATCATCCTGGCCGGTGCCACTACCTGGTGGTGGGTCCAGCCGCGTACGCCGCAGGCGTTGTTCAGGGCACGCTGTGCAAGTTGCCACGAACTGCGGATTGAACGGTTATGCGAATTTGCCCCGGCGCTACGCCCGGCCATTGTCGAGGTCATGCGCCGTGAGCATGGCGCGGATCAGGTGATCAGCGCTGAGGAAGCGTTGATTATTCAGCAATATCTAGAGGAAGAATTTCTATGTCCCTGAGCTGTTCTTATCAATCGGCGCTGAGTCTCGAGGAGCGCGTTCTGGCGACGTTGCGCCAGCTCAGCATGTCAGAGGAGGGGCCGGACGTGGTGAGCGCGGGGCAGGTCTACGATGTGGTTGCCACCGGCGGCGCGGTGCGGGTGCTGCTCGATCCGGCGTATCTGTCCGAGGATCTGCAGGAGGCCCTGGCCGAGGCGATTACCCCATTGGTGGAATCGCTGCCCGGGGTGGAACGGGCGGTGGTAAAACCGCGACCGCAAACGATTGCACAGCGGGATTCCCTGCCCGGAATCCGCCGCGTGCTGGGAGTGCACAGCGGTAAGGGCGGGGTGGGTAAATCCACCCTCACGGTCAATCTTGCGGTAGCACTTGCGGCACAGGGATTCTCTGTGGGACTGCTGGATGCGGATGTGTACGGGCCATCGGTACCGACGCTGCTGGGTGTCAGCGGGCGCGCCGAGATGGCCGAGGCCGGTGATCGGATTGAACCCAGAGAGGCCTGTGGGGTGCGTATGATGTCACTCGGGCTGTTGCTGCCAGAGGAGCAGGCGCTGATCTGGCGCGGTTCACTGATCGATCAGGGGCTGCCGCAGCTGTTTCACGATATCGACTGGGGGGAGCTGGATATCCTGCTGGTGGATTTGCCGCCGGGCACTTCCGATGTGCATATCGCCGTGGCGCGGAGCGTGACGCTCTCCGGGATCATCACCGTCACATCGCCCGGACAGCTGGCGATCGACGATGTGCGGCGTGGCCTGGAGATGTTTGCCGATCTCGCTGTGCCCTGCCTCGGTCTGGTGGAAAACATGGCGGGTGTCAGTTGCCGCAGATGCGGGCGTGTCGGCGCGCTGTTCGGGGAGGGTGGTGCGGCCGAACTCTCCACCCTGACCGGACTTCCACTGTTAGCGACGCTGCCGTTCATGCCGGGTGTGGCTGTGGGGTCGGATGAGGGTGACCCGGTGGCGCGGGATACATTGGGTGATGGCCTCTACTTCCACGATCTGGCAAAGCGTGTTGCCGACATCCTGAGGCTGACAGAGAGCGAGGAGGTGAGGCCATGAGCAGAATACCGGAGTTTCCGATTCCAGCCGTGCCAGGTACGGCAAGTATGGGTTCTGGTGAACAACCCTGGTATGCCGTGCCACAGGAAGCTGTCAGCGGAATTGCGGATATCGTACTGGTCGCCAGCGGCAAGGGCGGTGTTGGCAAATCCACCGTCACCGTGAATCTGGCCTGTGCCCTGGCCCGGTCTGGCAAGCGCGTCGGCATTCTCGATGCCGATCTGTACGGCCCTTCGATCACCCGCATGATGGGTACCGACCGGGAGCTCCCAAGCGATGCGGAAGGCCGGACCCTGCCGGTGGAGAATCACGGCGTCTGGAACGTATCAGTGGGCCATGTCCTGCCACCGGAGGCGGCGCTGGTGTGGAAGGGCCCGCTGGTGACTCAGGCCCTGCTGCAGATGTTTCACGATATCGCCTGGCCGGATCTGGATATACTTTTAGTGGATCTTCCGCCGGGCACCGGCGATGTCCCGCTCACCATTCTGGAGCAGATACCCGTTACCGGAGTGCTGTTGGTGACCACCCCGCAGAAACTCTCGGTGGTGGACGCCGCCCGCGGTATCGCGATGTTTCATGATCTCGACATTCCGGTGTTTGGCGTTGTGGAAAACATGAACAGTTACATCTGCCCTTGTTGTGGCGAGGAACAGACGCTTTTTCCTGACGGTGCGGCGATGGCGATGACTCAGCGTAAGCACGTGAGGTTTCTCGGTGGAGTGCCGCTCGACCCCGAGGGACAACTGCTCGCCGATGGCGGAGCGCCCCTGGTGGTGAGCCGGCCCGAAGGGAGAGTGGCCCAGGCCTTTGTCGGCCTGGCGGCCGAGGTGGCTGCCGCAGTGGAGAAGGAGCATCTCTTTCGGGCGCGGGACAACGATAATCAGGCGCAGGCGGATCATGAGCTGTTTTGGGAAAACCTGCTGGATGACTGACGGAGCTATGGCATGAGTGAAAAGACAAGCTTGTTTGTACAGTATAAATCCGAGTCCTGGGATCAGCAGGATGGGGCTGACTGTCTGGTTGGCGCTGATGCCCTGATCATCGACCCCCGCGGCTGTACAGCAAAACAGTATATGCAGCTACCGGTAGATAATACGCTGCTGGTTGACGGAGATCCGCAACGGCATAGCGACTGGCTTGACAGTGACCACTGGATCTGTACCGGGGGGTTGGTCGAGACGGTCCGTTTGCGGGATCGGTGGCCTGAATTGAACTGGGTACCACAGTTGACGGTGTACAAACCGTCAATCGGTTACCGCTTCTCCGGTCCGGCGATTGGCGAGGGCTTCTCCTTCTATATTCCGGATACGGCTGCCATCAAGGGCTGGCAGGTAACGGATGGAGGTGACTCGCTCACGGAGGCGATTACCCGCGCTACCGAACTGGGTTTTGACGCCCTGTGGCTCCACTCTCAAGAGGCAGAGTTGCGGGGGGATGGGCTGGAACTGGAGGTGCTGGAGAGGGTCTCCGGCGGCCCGCTGGCTATCTGGATCTCGGGTGGCGTGACTGAATTGAAACATCTGCACAATCTGGCGCGGGTGGGCGGCGCTGTCGCGGTGGTGGTCAATGAGCCGTTCGCCAGGGAAGCGGGCTTAGAGCCGCTTCGACAGGCATTGATTACTGAAAATCCGCTGCAAGAGGTCCCTCTCCATTGCATATCCCGGGAGACCCGTGTGGGAGAAGTGTGAAACGCATGGCCATTTTGTTGGGGGGGCTTCTGGCCTTTTATCTGATACTGGGGTCTGCCGACGTGTCGGCGCGCTGGCCGGCTGTGTCGGCCGGGGAGTTGCAGCGCTGGATGGATTCAGTCGATCCACCGCTTATCCTAGATGTGCGCGGTCGTGCACACTATCACGCCAGGACCATTGCCGGTGCGTTGAACGGCGGTGTCGACCCGATGGGTTATCTGGCGGATGGCGGGGGCGGGAGGTTGGTACTCCTGATCCAGCCCGGGGCCGATGATGCGCTCATTGCCGCCTGGTTCACTCGTTTGGTCAATGCCGGCCATGTCGTGTGGATCTTGCAGGGGGGGCTTGCTGCCTGGATCGAGGTGGGCGGCGCCACCGAGACGCCGGAATCCTCATACACCCGACCTGGCAGTGTGCCGTTTCTGATCCCCCGCGGGTTGTGTGAAGGGGGTGTGCCGGCGCATGTTTTCGAGTGAATGGCCGGCTTGCACTGCTGCTGTTTTTGCCGCTGCTGGCATCGGCTCTCCAGGCTACTGTTGTGGACGAGGCAAAAGCCTGTGCCGATTGTCATCCCAGGGAACAGGCTGAATTTCTGCAAAGCCGCATGGCCGTGGCGGCACAGACCGCCGCTTTCCTCGACGAATGGCGACAAAAAGGTGAGCCGGAAAGCTGTTTCAACTGCCACTCTCCCACGCGCTCCGAGGGTGTGGCCTGTGTCGACTGTCATGGGCCTTCCGCTCATCCCTACCCCAGGCTGAATGTACCGGCGGTCTGTGCCCCCTGCCATGATGCGCCGGGCGAGGTCACCCTGCGCAGTTATCGCGGCTCTTCAGCCGCACGCAGGGGCGAGGATTGCCTGACATGTCATTTGCCCGAGAGGGCGGGCAGGCATGATTTCCGGGGGCCGGCCCGACCCGGTTTTCTGCAGGGGGTCGCCACCTTGACCATCGCCTTCCGGCGTGATGCCGAGGGTGACACTGCGCTGTTGCGTATTCGACACAAGGCCGGCCATGCCCTGCCGGGGGGGACCACCGGGCGAGCGGTTTGGCTGGTTGTTGAGCAGGCGGATAGGCAGAGACGGGTAATCGATAAACGCTACTACCGCTTTGGCTGGCTCCATTCATCGGTAACCGGGTGGCAGGATAACACCCTGCCGCCGGGCGTTGGCAAGGTCATTGAGGTGCCACTGCTTGAGGATGCCACAACGATTCATGCTAAGCTGATTTACCGCTTCAGAGCGGGTGGGTTGGATGTTGCTGATCCTGATCAGGTGGTGCTGGTTGATGAATCCAGGCCATTGACCTTCAGGGTGAATCAATAGGGTAGGTTTATCTCAATCACACGATGAAAAATAGTCGGACAACAGTACTGAGCATCCTGTTTTTCTTCTGCCTGTTTGTCACGGAGAACCTGATGGCCGATAGCGAGAGGGCCTATCGAATCGGTCTCACGGCGGTGATTCTCAACGATCAGACCTCCTTTCTGAAGGAGTGGCAGGATTATCTCTCGGACTATCTGAAGCGTCCCGTTCAATTCATACAGCGCCAGACCTATCAGGAGGTGACCGATCTGTTATTGAGTGGCGATCTGGATGCGGCCTGGACCTGCGGCTATCCCTACGTGCGTCACAGGGACAAACTGAAACTACTCGGGGTTCCTCTGTTCAATGGTAAGCCGCTTTACCGCTCCTACCTGATCGTTCCCGCCACCGATACACGGACCCGTGGGATAATAGATCTGAAGGGCAAGGTTTTTGCCTATTCCGACCCGGATTCCAACTCCGGTTTTCTCTATCCCCAGGTCAGCCTGATCGAGGAGGGGATCGAACCTCAGCACTTTTTCTCAAAGAGCTTCTTCACCTGGGCGCACCGGGACGTGGTGAAGGCGGTGGCCGACGGCGTGGCACAGGGTGGTTCGGTGGATGGCTATGTGTGGGAGACCCTCTCCAGACATGACCCGGCGCTGACCGCAGGCACCCGGCTGGTGAACAAGTCCCCGCTTTTTGGTTTTCCTCCTTTGGTGGTGCGCAAGGATATATCCCGACAGCGCTTTTTCGCCCTGAGAGGCGCCTTGTTGAATATGTCGTCCGGTGCCGAGGGGAGGCGGCTGCTGCAACAGCTCAATCTCGACGGCTTTACCGAAGGAGAGGATTCACTGTTCGATGGTGTCGCCGGGTTGGTCAGGATACTGGATGGCGTGAAATGAAGATGGGTGATATCAGCTACCGGGTGAAGGTGCCCCTGATGTTCACCCTGGTAATCCTCATCACGGCCAGTGTGGTGACCCTGGCGCTCACCTGGCGTGCCTATGAGGAGTTGCGTGAGGAGGTCTTCATCAATGCGGTGGAGATTGGCAGCGTGTTGTCCAACAGTCTGCCAAATGCCATGTTGCACGATGATCTCTGGGGGGCCTATCGGCTGGTGCAGGCGGCTGAGGGGTGGTCTGGGGATACCTCCAGACGATTACTGGTGGTACTCGACAAGGATGGCAGGATCTATGTCTCCAACAGGCCCAAGGAGCTGGCGGTTACCACGCCGTTACGTGTGCATGGAGCTGAGCTGGCACGGGTCGAGGCGGAGGTGTTGCGGCTGACCGGTGATCTGAGTCCGCGCCCCTATGAGTATCCCAATGATCAGCGGCTCTATGTCATTCTGCCGATGTTGAGTGATGGTGTCGCCATCGGCACCCTGGTGATCGGTTACGATCGGGCCCTGTTCTGGCCGAGATTCACCGACATTGTCGAGCGGGTGGTGCTCTCCGCGCTGGTGGTGACGGTCCTGCTCCTGCCCCTGGGTTGGTTTCTGGGCAATCGGATGGCGATGCCGCTTGGACATCTGGCGAGATGCATGTCCAAGGTAGGGCGGGGCAGCACCGAGGAGATCGTCTGCGACCTGCGCCAGGGCAAGGACGAGATCGGTCAGTTGGGCACCAGTTTTCAGCAGATGCTCGGGGAACTGGATGAGAAGGAGCGGCTGGAGTCCAATATGCTTGCCTCGGAGCGGCTTGCCGCCGTGGGTCGCCTCGCCGCCGGCGTGGCCCATGAGATCAATAATCCCCTTGGTGGCATGCTCAATGCCCTCAACACCTTCCGGCGTTACAGCGAGACCGATGATGTTGGCCGGGAGACCTTTGACCTCATCGAGCGGGGGTTGCAACAGATTCGTGAAACCATCTCTGCACTACTGGTGGAGGCCAATCCGCGTAGTCACAGTCTCAGCCCGAAGGATATCGAGGATGTGCGCATGTTGCTGCTCGCAGACGTCAATCGTAAACAGATTCGTCTGGTCTGGCATAACCGGATCAACGAAGAGATTGCGCTACCCTCCACACCGATTCGGCAAGTGTTGATTAACTTGTCGCTCAATGCGGTTCAGGCCTCGCCCGAGGGCGGGTTGGTTTACTGTTCGGTGGAGAGCAGGGAGAGTCGGCTTTGCGTACAGGTCATGAATGAGGGACCGAATATTGCCAGGGAGCGCATGCTAAGCTTGTTCGAGCCCTTTTCCGAGAGTGCTGCGGGTAACGGACTGGGGCTTTGGGTGACCTATCAGTTGGTCCACCAGCTGGAAGGTAATATTGAGGTAAAATCCCGTGATGGAAAGACGCAATTTGCCGTAGAGCTGCCGATAAAGGAGTCGCAATGACAGTGTCACCGCGCCTGTGCCTTGTGGAGGATGATGCGATTATGCGTGCCTCCCTGTGTCAGCGATTCACCATTGAAGGCATCGCTTGTGACTGTTTCACCCGTGCGGAAGATGCCCTGAGCGCACTGTCAGATCGCCAATACGCGGCCCTGATCAGCGATATACGCCTGCCGGACATGAGTGGTGAAAGCCTCTATAGCCGGCTCCTGGAATCGGCAATGCCTCCCCCTCCGACCATCTTTATTACCGGCTATGGCACCATCGATCAAGCCGTGCGCCTCCTCAAGCTGGGGGCCAGCGACTATATCACCAAGCCATTTGATCTCGACGACCTGCTGGTCAAACTGCGGGAGGTCTCGGCCTCCCTGTTCGGGGATATGGAAGAGGGGAGTGCTGAACTGGGCGTCTCATCGGTGATGCGACAGCTGAAAAATACCCTGGACCGTCTGGCGGCGCATCGGGTGGATCTGCTGATCACCGGGGAATCTGGCGTCGGCAAGGAGTATGCGGCGCGCTATTTTGCCAAGTGCTGTAACAAGACCACGGGAGCGCCATTTGTTGCCATCAACTGCGCCGCCCTGTCCGAGGATCTGCTCGAAGCCGAACTGTTCGGTCATGAGAAGGGTGCCTTCACCGGGGCGGACAGGCGCCGGCGCGGGCTGTTCGAGCAAGCCAGTGGCGGGGTGCTGTTTCTCGATGAGGTGGGGGAGACTTCGCCACGCATGCAGGCGAAGCTGCTGCGCACGGTTCAGGAACGGGTGGTGCAGCGTATCGGCAGCGAGGAGACGATCCCTGTGGATGTGCGTCTGGTCTATGCAACCAACAGGAACCTGAAGGCGATGGTTGATCAGGGAGAGTTCCGCGAGGATCTCTATTTCAGGATCAATGTGGCCCATGTGCACATCCCGCCCCTGCGTGAGCGCAAGGAGGATATTCACTGGCTGGCACATCGTATCGTGGAAAGCTATTTTCACGAGCATAAACAACGGCGCTTGATCCTGCCCTTGACTGAACGCTATCTGGAGAGCCAGCCCTGGCCCGGCAATCTGCGGGAGCTGTCGAATGCAGTGGAGCGTGCCTGCATCCTCTCGCCGCAGGAGGTTTTGGGACCCAGAGAGTTCGGCGCAACGGGAGAGGAGCCCCTGTTATCCTTGGAGCAGGTACCCCTGAAAGAGGCGATGGAGCAGTACGAAAAAAGCCTGCTCAAGGAGACGCTGGAGCACCATGAATGGCGCATTGCGGAGACTGCCGGCAGTCTCGGAATCAGCCGCAAGAACCTGTGGGAGAAGATGAAGCGATACGGTATTTCGCATTCGGACTGATACCGATGGATTTGATTTGTCGTGCAGTTGGCAGGGCGCAAAAAATCTGTAAACAGGAATCAGTGAAAAGCGGGAGCCGCGCTTAGGTGCTCTTTTGTATAGCGCTCAACGCTTCATCACACTGCGATTCATGCATCCAGTACGCAGTAGAGTCGCCAGCCCTCATCGACCTTCTTCACTTTGAGCCGCGGCAATAAAACTGCCTGGACGGGAAAGCGTGCTTTGTGCTGTCCCGGCCGAAAACGCTCACCGTAAGCGACGCCGGTAATCTTCAGCTGTTTTTTACGGTGACGTTCATCCAGGTCATCCACCGCTTCCAGCGATTGGGTGATGAAACGCTTGATGACCCAACCGTTGTCCATCTGAAAGAGCAGTTCCGAGAGCAGGCCGACCACGGTCGTCGGTATATCGAAGCCATACCAGGCGATCGGTATCTCTTCACGCTCCTGGACGGTGTCCTGATCCCACATGAAAAGACAGAGCGCGGCGGATGCGGCATTGAACATCTCATTGTGATCACGGGCGATCACTTCCAGACCCACACCGCCATTCGGGTCCTCACTGAAGCTGTAGCTTGCCATAGGCTCTGTTCCGTTGCTGATTTCGGGTTTTAATGCACGGTTTTAAGTCGGTACATCCAGGATAATTCAAGCAATATCTGCACCAGTTGCTGCCTTCCCATGCGGTTTGGCCTGCAGTGCTGTCAGGGCAGTGTTTTCAGTAATTCATCATAAAACATCTGCCGGTACGGTGCTGTTACAGAGGTGTGTGCGAGGGCGATTGGTTACCATGAAGTGACATTTTATCGGGAACGCGTTACCTCTTTGTAACCAGTTGCCGGATGTCGTCGGAGTTACTTGATTGGCTTGCCGGTAGGCGGGTAAATCCATTTTTCCTCACTGGACGACTCGGGTTATTGAGACCTGGGTTTACGCATGGCTTTAATTCACGCGCATGGGCCATATTCCAGCAGAAATCATACAGGGCATGGCATGATGAGCCGCTTTTTATGACCGCATAAGGATAAACCGGGTAGACAAGCGGGTTGAAAATCAGCGATTACTAGGGTCAACCACGGTTCGGTCACGGTATTGACAGTCCGGCGAATTCGCGCTTTTTGCACTGGATATTACCCTGACAAGAATACGCCACTGCCTGCCGCTGCTGTCCGCAACGAATAACAATAACAGCGTTGCCATGCCGAATCTGGTTGCACTATTCAACTGATGTTGTGCAAAACCCTGGAGGATGAATCGATGCAGGTTAAAGAGATAATGACCAAGTCGCCACGCACAGTGACACCTGAAACCGGTCTGCTGGAGGTGGTATCCCTGATGTGTCTCTATCGCTATAGCGGTCTGCCGGTGATGGAGGGTGAGAAGATGGTCGGCTTTATTGCCGAGAAGGATGTGTTCCACCGCCTGTTTCCTACCCTGGAGGATATGATGACGGAAGGGCTGGGGGCGGGTGATTATTCCGGCATGATGGACAAGTACAAGGGTGTGGTGAATCTCAAGGTGGCCGACCTGATGGCTACCGACGTGATTACCGTGTCGCCCAATCATCACATCCTGCAGGCTGCCACCACCATGGTACGGCATAAGTTCCGCAGAATCCCGGTGGCTGAAGGGGGAGTGTTGCAGGGTATGCTGAGTCTGGGCGATGTACACAAGGCGATTTTCCAGGCCAGTATTGCCGATTCCAACAGAAAGGCGGCCATTGAGGTGTGATCGGCCTCCGGGGCCGGAGTCAACGCTGACTGCGGCCCCTGATCATGCCGGCCCGCACTACCCATCTCCTCTCTGAGTTGTTATCGTTCACGGGTGCATTCTTGCAGAGACCCATGGCATGCCCAGGCAGGATTTTAGCTCACTCATTCGACAGATTCGTGACTGCACGCTCTGTGCGGAACACCTGCCGCTGGGTGCAAACCCCGTCTTCAGGGCCGATCCCGGTGCCGTGATCCTGGTGGCCGGGCAGGCTCCGGGGCGGCGTGTGCATGAGACCGGCATCCCGTTCAACGATCCCAGTGGGGATCGACTGCGGAACTGGATGGGGCTGGATCGCGAGCAGTTTTATGATGTGCGCCGTGTGGCCATTCTACCGATGGGATTCTGTTATCCCGGCAGCGGTAAAAACGGGGATCTGCCGCCGCGCCCCGAATGCGCCCCCCAGTGGCGGGAACAGCTGCTGGCTCACCTGCCCGATATCCGCCTGGTGCTGGCCATTGGCCAGTATGCCCAGGCCTGGCATCTGGGCGCCGGACGCAAGATCAATCTGACCGCGACGGTGAAAAGCTGGCGGGACTACTGGCCCGCTCTGCTGCCGCTGCCCCATCCGAGTCCGCGCAACAACCGCTGGCTGAGCCAGAACCCCTGGTTTGAGGCGGAGGTGGTGCCGGTATTGCAGCGGCGGATCGGGGAACTGATGGCAGCCGGCTGATCAGTCGCCGTTGTCCATGCGTTCCGCCAGCACCCGCTCCACGGTATCCACAATCGCCTGGGTTTGCGGGTCGATCTCGATATTGACCAGCTCCTGTTCCTCCCGGAAACCCAGGTTGGTTCGCTCCAGGGTCTCCGGAATCAGGTTGACACAGAAGTCGCAACCATCCACTTCTCCGATGGTCAGGCTGATGCCGTCAATACCGATATAGCCCTTGGTAAAGAGATAGCGGCGATACGGTTCCGGCAGCCGGAACCAGATCTGGCGGTTGTTTTCACTACGGATGATGCGGGTGATGGGGGCCATGCAGAGGATGTGTCCGGACATGGCGTGTCCGCCGATCTCATCACCAAAGCGGGCCGCCCGTTCGAAATTGACCCGGTCGCCCGGTTTCAGCAGGCCCAGGTTGGTGATGCGCAGGGTCTCCTGCATCAGATCGAACGAGACCCGGTCGCCCTCGATGCGGGTGACGGTCAGGCAGCAGCCGTTATGAGCGACCGAGGCGCCCGGTACCAGGTCCGCAAGCCGCTCGGGCGGCATGCGCAGGGTATGGGTACGAAACTGCGCCTTCTCCTCGATGGCGACCACTTCGGCGGTCCCCTGAACGATACCGGTAAACATTTTGAAAACTCCACCTGCGAATGTGCACCGATTCTACCATCGCTGCCCCCGCTCGTGGCGGAATGATCAGGCCGCATTGGTCTGATTGTCACGGAATCCATCGACAATCCAGGAAGACGGACAGTTGCTGGCGGGTGAGCGGAAGAGCCTTGGCCGCAACGGGTAAGATACGAAATTTAATTACCCGTTTTTTGGATATGCTGTCTAAACTAGCCTAGAGGCGGAGCCGTTTGCAGCGGGATATTGGTGCATACGGTAGTGGTTGGCAGACGCTGAAAACAGTTCCTGGGACGGTAATGGATCAAGCAGTCAGTATCTTAACTATTGAAGATGAGGCCGCCGTCCGGCGCAGCCTGGTGGCACATCTGGAGGACCTGGAATACGACTTCATCGAGGCGGCCACTGGTGTTGAGGGGGTTGAACTTTTCCACAAGACCAAGCCGGACCTGGTGCTCTGTGATCTGCGCCTGCCTGGCATGGACGGCCTGGATGTGCTCTCCGCGATTGCCGAAACTTCCCCCGATACGCCGATTATTATCGTGTCAGGCGCCAACCAGGTGGGTGACGCCATACAGGCACTGAAGCGGGGCGCCTGGGATTACATCACCAAGCCGATCGTGGATTTCCAGATTCTGGATACCTCCATCGAGCGTGCCCTGAACCGGGCGCGTCTGATCAAGGAGAACCGGGATTATCAGAAACACCTGGAAACCCTCAATCAGGAGCTCTCGGTCGCCCTGGGTCAACTGCGTGAGGACGAGGAGGCGGCCCGCGCCCTGCAGTCCAGTCTGCTGCCGCCGCCCGAAGTGCAGTACGGCGACTATCTGTTCCGGCGCAAGCTGCTGCCTTCGCTGCTGTTGAGCGGGGATTTTGTGGATTACTTTCTGATCGGCACCGCTGAAGTGGGTTTCTACATTGCCGACATTTCCGGTCATGGCGCGGCCTCCGCCTTTGTCACGGTGATGCTGAAGACGCTGTTCGAAAAACACCTGGATGCCTTTCAGCGCTCTCAGGAAGAGGTGATCCGGCAACCCCATGAGATGCTGGATCATCTGAACCGGGCGATCTACCAGTCGCCGATCGAAAAATACCTGACCATCTTTTACGGCGTGTTGGATATCCGGGAACACCGGTTGCGTTTTTGTTCCGGCGGCCAGTTTCCCTACCCAATGCTGTTCGATGGCGAGCAGTTCAGCACCCTGACCAGTCACGACAAGCCGGTGGGCCTGTTTGAGGATTCCATCTATACCCAGCATCAGATCGATTTCCAACCGGTGCAGCAGTTTCTGATGATTTCTGATGGTATCCTGGAGCTGTTTCCCCGGGATTCCGCCCGCCGCAGGACCGAGTGGCTGTTGCAGATGGTCTCCAGGGGTGCGTCGGGTATCGATGAACTGGTGGAGCGATTCGATATAGAGAGGCTGGACGAGATACCGGATGATATCGCCTTCTTGTCCATTGTGCGCGGTGAGCAAAATGAGTAATGGCCAGATACTGCATGGATCGCACAATGGCGTGGAGGTACTCCGTTATCGCGGCGATATCCGGCATACGCTCTGCGTGGTGCTGGACAGGTATCTTCAGCAACGGCTAAAGCAGCCGGATATCCGGGGTTTTGTTGTGGACCTGACGGAGGTTCGCAGTATCGACAGCACCAATCTGGGAATTCTGGCTCGGCTGGCCCGGGCGATGCAGAAGGCCGCGCTGCCGAAAGTGACCTTGATATCGAATCAACCCGATATCAACGAACTGCTTGAGGCGGTGGGTTTCGATGAGGTGTTCAACATTGTCGCTGAAGGGGGTGCGGCGCCAACAGGGTTGGCCGAGACCCCTCTGGGTGAGAGTGATATACCGGTGAGCAGCCGGCTGCTTTTGGAGGCGCACCGTACCCTGATGGATCTGAACGAGGAGAATCGTCTCCGCTTCCGCGATGTGGTGCAGGCATTCGAGGAGGAGATGAAACAATAGATCGCCGGGTGCAAACAAGAAGTCCGGCGGTTTCATTTTTCAACGGTATAGTGTAGATATGCAGGGCTATGGACGTTCAGACACTTCAGCAATCATCCCCGACAATTCCCCATTTCCGTTTTTCGCCGCTGACCGGCATCCTGCTGGTCGGTCTGCTGCTGTTTCCGCCGCTGACGGCGGTAGCTGCATCCCGCTCGGTCGCTGACGTGGTGACCCATTATGGCGGCAAGGTGCAGATGCGCTTGCAGCCGCGCTTCGCGTTCGCCGGTGTGGAGTGGCCACCGGAACGGGTGATGCTGGTGGCCTTCAAGGATACCCGGTTGCTGGAGTTGTGGGCGCACAAGCGTGGCGCCTGGCAGCATATCAAGGACTATCGGGTAAAGGCGATGAGCGGCCATGCCGGGCCGAAACTGCGGGAGGGCGACCGGCAGGTGCCGGAGGGAGAGTATCAGGTTGAACTTTTAAACCCCAACAGCGCCTACCACCTGTCGCTGAAACTGGATTACCCGAACGCCTTTGATCGCCAGCAGGCGGAAGCGGAGGGTCGGGGCAATCTGGGTGGTGATATCTTTATTCACGGCGGGCACGTCTCGACCGGCTGTCTCGCTGTGGGGAATATCGCCGCGGAAGAGCTGTTTGTGTTGGCGGCGATGATCGGCGAAGCCAATGTATCGGTGCTGATTACGCCAAGGGATTACCGTTTCAGGGCGCGTCAGCCGGTACCCGGCAATGCGCCGCCCTGGGTGGATGAGCTGCATAGTCAGATTGTCAACCGGCTGCAACGATTTCCCCTGGCTGACAAACGGTAGCCGCCACACCCTGCCGCCGCGCCATCGTAGCGGCGTCCTGTCCAAGAGAAATTAAACGCGCATTCGATGGCCAAAACTCCCAGAAAACGGACCAGGGGTCCCGCAAAACGCAAAACGTCCGCGCGCCGCCGCAAAGCCCCTGCGGGACGCCGCTGGGCCAGTCGATTGCTGGCCCTCGGTTTTCTCTTCTCCCTGATTCTGGGGGTCTACCTTCTCTATCTGGATCACACCGTCCGCATCAAGTTCGAGGGCAAGCGCTGGGCGGTCCCGGCCCGGGTTTACGGACGGCCGCTGGAACTCTATCCGGGGGCGCCGGTAACGCCTGATCAACTGGTGGCGGAACTGCAGCGCATGGGCTACCAGTCGGTCCGCTATCCCAAACAGGCTGCCAGCTGGTCACGCAACGGGGGACGCTTCCTGATCAAGGCCCGTGATTTCCGTTTCTGGGACGGTCAGGAGCCGGGGCGCTTCCTGGAGATCAACTTTGACGGTGAGCGTATTGCGCGTCTCTCGGAGGTGGGCAGCGGGGAGCTGGCGCTGGTGCGGCTGGAGGCGCCGGAGATCGGCAGCATCTATCCGGCGCACAATGAGGACCGGGTTCTGGTACAGAGGAAGGATCTGCCCGATTCCCTGGTGCAGGCGCTGATCGTGATGGAGGACCGTACCTTCCGTCAGCACCACGGCGTTGATCCCCGGGCGATTGCCCGGGCCGTCTGGGCCAACCTGCGGGCCGGCGGGGTGGTGCAGGGGGGCAGTACCCTGACCCAGCAACTGGTAAAGAATTTCTATCTGACCCGGGAGCGGAGTCTCTGGCGCAAATTGAACGAAGCCGCCATGGCGCTGCTCCTGGAGGCCCATTATGACAAGGAGGAGATTCTGGGGGCCTATGCCAACGAAATCTATCTGGGACAGGATGGAGGCCGGGCGATTCACGGTTTCGGCCTGGCCAGCCACTTCTACTTCAATCGCAGCCTGCAGGAACTGGACCTGGCCCAGATCGCGCTGTTGGTGGCCCAGGTGCGGGGGCCCTCCTACTATGACCCGCGGCGCCATCCCGAACGGGCCAGGGAGCGGCGTGACCTGGTCCTGAAGGTGATGCAGGAGCAGGGCGTTATCACCGCCAAGGCGGCCGCCGCGGCCCAGGCGCGGCCGCTGGGCGTGCAGAAAAGCGGTCATGGACGGGGCAACTATCCGGCCTTCATGGACCTGGTTAGGCGGCAGTTGCATCGGGATTACCGGGAAGAGGATCTCACCTCGGAAGGGCTGCGCATCTTTACCACCCTGGACCCCTGGGCACAGCAGCAGGCGGAGGCCGCCGTGGCGGCCCGCCTGACCGCCCTGGAGAAACAGCACCGTCTGCCCGGTGGAAAACTGGAGAGCGCGGCGGTGCTGGTGGATGGGGAGAGCGGCGAGGTGCGCGCCATGGTGGGTGGCAGAAGCGCCCGCTATGCCGGATTCAATCGTGCCCTGGATGCGATCAGGCCGATTGGCTCACTGGTCAAGCCGGTGGTCTACCTGGCGGCCTTGCAACGACCCGATCGCTACAACCTGGTGACGCAACTGGATGACGGGCCGCTCAGTATTGCCGGTCGTGACGGTGAGCGCTGGGTGCCGGAAAATTACGATCACAGTTCGCATGGCCAGGTGCCGCTGCATGTGGCGCTGGCCAAGTCCTACAACCTGGCGACGGTCAGGCTGGGCATGGAGATCGGGTTGGATTCGGTCGCTGAACTGCTGGGACAGCTCGGTATCGGTCGACCGGTCAATCCGGTGCCGGCGATGCTGCTGGGTTCGGTCTCCCTGTCGCCGCTGGAAGTGGCCCAGCTCTACCAGACGTTTGCCGCCGGCGGCTTTTACTCGCCCCTGCGGGCCATTCGCGGTGTCCAGTCCAGCACTGGCCAGTCGCTGCAGCGCTACCCACTGACGGTGCGCCAGTCGGTGGATGCCGCCCCGGTCTATCTGCTGAACCGCAATCTGCAGGAGGTGGTGCGCAGTGGCACCGGCCGGGGGCTGGCCCATTACCTCGACAGCTCACTCAATATCGCCGGCAAGACCGGCACCACCGATGAACTGCGTGACAGCTGGTTTGCCGGTTTCAGTGGTGACAAGGTGGCGGTGGTCTGGGTCGGGCGCGACGACAACAAACCGGCGGGCCTGACCGGGGCGACGGGCGCACTGCAGGTCTGGGGTGATATGATGCGGCGCATGCATCCGCTGCCGCTGTCACTGCTGAGACCCGACTCGGTGGAGACGGTATGGATTGATCCGGCGTCCGGCTTCAGGGCCGACGAGGGCTGCGCGGATGCACGACAATACCCTTTTATCGCCGGGTCTGCGCCTACCGTGACGGCGTCCTGCGCAGGAGAGACGGGCACCTCGATCCAGCGACTGTTTCGGAGTTTTTTTGAATGAACTGGAAAAGATATTATGCCCTGCTGCTGCCGGCACTGCTGCTGGCCGGCTGTTACACGCCACCGCAACGTCCCGCTGAGCCAGGCGGGCAGCGCCCGCCCGCGCCCGCTTATGAAGTGCGGGGCGGCGAAGCGGTGGCGGCGCCCGCCCGGGAGAAAGGGGTTCAGATCAGCGCCTATGAACCGGCTCCCGCCGTCCCGCTGGCACCACTGCACAGCAAGGCGGTGGGCGCGTTACTGAAGACGGCCCAGGAGCAGGAGCGGAATAATGACCTGAACGGAGCGGTCGGTACCCTGGAGCGGGCGCTGCGCATCGAGCCGCGCAATGCCCATCTCTGGTATCGCCTGGCCAGTCTGCGGCTGATCCAGGGGCAGCACGGGCTGGCCTCCGACCTGGCCACCAAGTCACTGGCCCTGGCCGGCGCGGACGTGGCGCTGAAGCGGGAGAGCTGGGAATTGATTGCCCGGGCAAAGCGGGCCGGCGGGGATGTTTCGGGTGCCAATGTGGCCGAGCGCAAGGCGCGCATGTTGCACTGAGTTTCGTCCCTGAAGTGCTTCCCCTGGAGGTTTTTTCCGCTGCCGCATCACGAATGCGGCAGTTGACCCAGGATTAGGATACAATTCCGACGAAAGCCATTGAAATCCGGGGGATTTATCGGCATGAGCCTCTATGCCGCTGACAAACTGATCGGCCAGGCACGCCAGCTCGCAGCGGAGTATCGGCGCACCATGGGCAAGCCTTTGCCCGGAATCAGCAACGAGATCGCCCTGCACGACGCCATTCGTCTGCTGCGTCTGACGCCGGTGGATGCCGCTGTCGGTGGTTATGACGCGGTCGATCCGGCACGTGATGGCCTGCGTATCCAGATCAAGAGCCGGACCATATTCGATGAGAGCAAGACCGGTCAGCGTATCGGTCAGATCAAGGCGGATCAGCCCTGGGACTGCGTGGTGCTGGTACTGATGGATGATGACTATGAACCCTATGAACTCTATGAAGCGGATCGGGATGAACTGCTTGAGTTCATGGAGCAGTCCAGCAGTGGCCGCGCCAAGCGCGGTGCACTCTCGGTGGCCCGTTTCAAAATCATCGGCCGCCGGGTCTGGTCCCGGGATGCCGGTCCGGCCGGCGAGGTTTGGGATAACCAGGCCGGTTGATCTGAAACATGTCTGAAATCGGTGAAATTCTGGGTCCCGATGGGCTGCTGGCCGGCTGCCTGGAGGGATTTGCCTATCGCCCCCAGCAGGAGGCGATGGCAGAGGCGGTGATGGACGCCATGAGCCGGGGCGAGGTGCTGATCAGCGAGGCCGGCACCGGCACCGGCAAAACCTATGCCTACCTGGTTCCGGCACTGCTCTCGGGACAGAAGGTGATCATCTCCACCGGCACCAAGAATCTGCAGGATCAACTGTTTCACCGCGATCTGCCCCGGGTGCGGCAGGCATTGGCGGTGCCGGCGGATGTGGCCCTGCTCAAGGGCCGCGCCAACTACCTCTGTATTCATCGTCTGGAGATGACCCTGCTGGAGGGGCGTCTCAATAGCCGTGAAATGGTGGATCAGCTGATGCAGGTGCAGCGCTGGTCGGGGCGTACCCGCAGCGGTGACGTAGCGGAGTTGACGGATATTCCGGAAGATGCCCGTATCTGGCCACTGGTCACCTCCACCACGGAAAACTGTCTGGGTGCGGAGTGCGGCTCCTACAGCGCCTGTCACCTGGTGGAGGCGCGGCGGCGTGCCCAGGAGGCGGACCTGGTGGTGATCAACCATCATCTGCTGTGTGCCGATTTTGCCCTGAAGGAGAGCGGCTTCGGTGAACTGCTACCGGGTGCGGATTGCTTTATCGTGGATGAGGCGCACCAGTTGCCGGAGGTGGCGGGCAATTTTTTCGGCTCCGGGATCAGTGGCCGGCAACTGCTGGATCTCTGCCGCGATATCGATACCGAGTACCAGCGTGAAGCGGGAGACCTCAAGGCGGTTCCGGAGCAGTCGGCACAACTGGCCAAGGTGACGCGGAACCTGCGGCTGCTGTTTGGTTTGGATCTGCGCCGTGGTCCTTGGTCGGAGATTGCCGCGGATCAGCAGATCATGCGTGCCCTGGATCAACTCGATGAATCCCTGGCCAAAATGCTCGAACGGCTGCAACAGGTCGAGGGGCGCGGCAAGGGGCTGGACAGTTGTCTGACCCGCTGCAAGTCGATTCGCCAATGTCTCAATGAACTGACCCGGGAAGATGAAGCGCAGGCGGCTTATATCCGCTGGTTCGAGACCTATCGCCAGAGCTTCCGACTGAACCGCACCCCGCTGGATATCTCTACCCTGTTTCAGGCACGCATGGCCAGTCATCCCGGCAGCTGGATCTTCACCTCGGCCACCCTGGCCGTGGGGGGGCGCTTTGATCACTTTCAGCGGCAGTTGGGACTCAGTGAGGCCCGCACCGCCTGCTGGGACAGCCCGTTCGATTATCCGCACCAGGCGCTCTGGTTTGTGCCCAAAGGCATGCCGCAGCCCCGGGAGCGGGAGTATACCCGGGCGGTACTGGAGGTGGCGGTACCGGTGATTCAGGCGAGCCAGGGGCGTGCCTTCATCCTCTTCACCAGCCACCGGGCGCTGCGCGAGGCGGCCGAGAGTCTCGAGAGCCGGCTGGACTATCCGCTGCTGGTGCAGGGCACGATGCCGAAGGGTGAACTGCTGGCCCGCTTCCGCCAGTTGGGCAACGCGGTGCTGCTGGGTACCGCCAGCTTCTGGGAAGGGGTGGACGTGCGGGGCGAGGCGCTCTCCTGTGTGATTATCGACAAGCTGCCGTTCGCCTCGCCGGGCGATCCGGTGCTGCAGGCGCGCATCGATGCGCTGCGCAAGCAGGGGGGCAATCCGTTCATGGAGTTCCAGGTGCCCCAGGCGGCGATTGCCCTGAAGCAGGGAGCCGGACGGCTGATCCGTGACGAGACCGACCGGGGGGTGCTGGTGATCTGTGATCCGCGGCTGCTGAAAAAGGGCTACGGCCACCTGTTTCTGGAGAGCATGCCGCCGATGGCGCGTACCCGGGAGCTGGAGGATGTGGTGCGGTTCTTTCAGGCCGGGAAGGACGCGGATAATAAAAAATCAGCCGCGAATGAACGCGAATAGGCGCAAATAGTAATAAAATCGGTTGCGCCCTCGTTCCCACGCCCCACGTGAGAACGCATACTCTGCGCCGTGCAAGCCACTGGCGGGTCCGGCGTTACTCCCCGAATCCGTACTGACGGATCATCAGGCGGATCGGGTCCAGCACCTCTTTCGACGGATCGATGAGCTGAAAACCGGTGTCAAAAAAGGCGCTGTTGACGTCGTTATTGCTCCAGCGGCTGACAGCGGAAAAACGCAGGTTTTCAGGTTCTCCCTGGGTATTCTGCCAGCGGATCTCCAGGTCGAACGGCCTGCCGGTCTTGATCGGTTGTTCACTGATCAGCATCAGGCCATCGGTATTGATGTCCACGATATGGCCGAGCAGTTTGTCGGTTGCGGTGTCCCATACCCGCAGGTAATAGATCAGGTGGCGCCGATGAATTGCCCGGCGTTCGTCGGTGACGTTGTCGCCCCGTTGCGCGGTTTCATATTTCTTTCCAAAGTACATATTCAGGACTCCCGACCCAGGCTGGAACCGTAGCCCCGATTGTAGACAGAAAATCATCCGCGCGCAGTTAAAATGATCCCTTTCGGGACGTGCTGGGATACAATCGACCGCCATGAAGATACTCGCCATAGAAACCGCCACCGAGGCCTGCTCGGCGGCACTGCTGATCGACGGGAATGTGCTTGAGCGTTATCAGGTGCAGCCGCGGATGCACAGTCAGCTGATACTGCCGATGATGGATGAGCTGCTGGCCGAGGCGGGCACGCCGCTCACCGCACTGGACGCCTTGGCCTTTGGCGCTGGCCCCGGTGCCTTTACCGGCGTGCGCATTGCCGCCGGGGTGGCGCAGGGCGCGGCCTTTGCCGCCGATCTGCCGGTGTTGCCGATCTCCACGCTGGCGGCCCTGGCGCAGCGTGGCTGGCGCGAACTGGGCTGGCGGCGGCTGTTGCCGGCCTATGACGCGCGCATGCAGGAGGTCTACTGGGGTGCCTATGCGGTGGATGCCGATGGTCTGGTGGCTGCCCAGGTTGCCGATGAGGTAGCCGCCCCTGACCGGGTGACGCTCCCGGACGGCAGTGGCTGGAAGGGTGTCGGCGTCGGCTGGGGCAGTTATCGGTCGCTGCTGGAGCAACGGCTGGGCGAGGCGGTTGATTCGGTGAATGTCGATCTGCTCTGCAGTGCCCATGACGTGGCCCTGCTCGGGGCGACCGCTTTTGCCCGGGGTGAAGCGGTGGCTGCGGAACAGGCCGCGCCGGTCTATCTGCGGGACAAGGTGGCGTCCCGGCCAGGAGAATCCGGGACGGGTTAGCCGTTTATTCCGCCGTGTGGAGTGTGGCCCGGTTTCTGCCGCCTTCCTTTGACTGGTAGAGCGACTTGTCGGCCTGTTCCAGCCAGGCGGTGTGGCTGTCCAGCGCTTTGCTGACCTCGGCTACCCCCAGGCTGATGCAGAAGCGGATCTCCTGGCCTTCATAGTCGACCCGCGTCGCTTCCACCGCCTTGCGCAGGCGTTCAGCGAAGATCATGCCCCCTTGGCCATCGGTGTTCAGCAGGATCACGCAGAACTCTTCACCGCCATAGCGACCGGCAATGTCCATCTCCCGTTTGCTCTCCTGCAGCAGGGACGAGGTGATCCGGATCACCTCGTCACCGGCCTGATGACCGTAGGTGTCGTTGACTTTCTTGAAGTGGTCGATGTCAAACATCACCAGGGTGGAGCTGTTGGCACTGCGCGAGAAACGCTTGAACTCGCTCTGCAGATGATTTTCCCAGGCCCGGCGGTTGAGCAGGCCGGTCAGTCCATCGGTGCGGCCCAGCCGGTCCAGCTCTTCGTTGGCGGACTGCAACGCGGTCTCGTCCAGGGCAGCGTCGGTGGCGTCGTAGAGCATCAGGCAGACATGCTCCACTTCTCCCGAGATACCGGTCAGGGGGAAGATGGTCATGTTCTGGTACATGGTGTTTGAACGGCCGGTGATGGGATTGTAACTGTTGAACCGGAAGATAAAAGGGCGCTGTTGCCAGGAGGAGAATGCCCGGTTGTTGAGCAGAAATACCGTGTCCAGTTTTTTCTGCAGCCACTGGGCAGGCAGTTCGGGAAACTCCTCGAACAGGTTTTTGTCCGCCAGGGTGGAGGGGTTGATGCCGCTGTGGTTCCACATGAAGTGGTTCCAGATCTTGATGCGATACTTCCGGTCCAGTACCACCAGACCCACATCCACATTGTGTATGATCCCCAACAGCAGGTGCATCTCTGAAATGTCTTCATCAAGGACGCTCATACTCAGATCATCTCCTCGCCTGAGCGCATCTTCAGCGCGGCAATGGATTCCGGCGTGATCAGCACCAGCTGATTACAGCTGACCTGGTTGTCTCCAATCACATAGTTGACCTCTATCGTCAGGATCCGGTCATGTCCCTGGTGGTCGGCGAGAATCACCGCACTGTCCTGGTTGTGGATGGTGATGCGGGGGTGTCCCTGGCTGAAGCAGACATCCAGCTGTTCGGCAAATCCCTTCAGGAACGCCCCCACCAGCACATTGGCAATGTCCATGTAAAGTTCGATCTCGGTGGAGGGTTTCAGCCGGTCGAGATCGAAGTCAAGGAGTCTTGCGACATGCCGGATATCGGTGTCATGGAACAGCAGCAGGTTTTCGCCGGATATCCCGCTGCCAATGAAACCCTGGGTGATGCAGGAGAAACTGCCGCCGTGGGCGGTGGCGTTCAGCGTCATCTCCAGTTCACCCCGTTCGAGCAGGCTGACATGAGGGATAGAGAGCTCCACCTTCTCATTGATTACCCGAACCAGCAGGTCCGCGGCCCGGCCCATGGCCACATTGGTGATCTCCTGAACCCACTCGTTGAAGGTGACGCGCAGATGGGCCGACGGCTGTTTTTCGGTCAGTATGCCGAGTACCCCGAAGCGGTCCAGTATCTGGGTCAGCTCGGCGGGATCCACCGGTTTTTTGATGAAGGCGACCGCTCCGAGTGACATGACCCGTCGGTGGCTCTCCGGCTGGATGTCGCCGGAGATGACAATCGGCAGGGTGGGCAGATCTTTCTTACGGATATACTCCAGTACCTCGAAGCCATCCATCACCGGCATGGTCAGGTCGAGCAGGAGGATGTCTCCCTTTCCGGCCTCGATCGCCTCGACCGCTTGCTGGCCGTTTTCACAGAAAGCCAGATCCACATCCCATCCGGACGGAAGGGCCCGCATGACCTGTTTTCTGGCGAAGCTTGAGTCGTCACAGATGATCACGGGTATGGACATGGTCGGACCGTTTTTTAGTTATTGAGCTTTCAGCGCGGAGTATACCAATAAAAACCGGGGGCCGGGAAAGCGGCGCAGACTGATCGCCGGCACGCTCCTGCGGTATTGTTGCCGTAAATTAGATGCGGAACCGGGGCAAGCGGTTTATTCGCCCTTCACGACCGGGGGCAGCACCGGAACCAGCTCGGGCCCGCCGCCCTGGAAGTAGTAGTCATATTTGCCGTGCAGATGAGAAGTCAGGCTCCAGGCCTCGGTGAAGGTGAGCCCGCTCTTCTCCGGGAAGATCACCTTGATGTAGAGTCCGTTGGTGTGCTGTTCCTTCAGCCGGGTGAGTGTCGTCTCCAGCTGCTCCTGGGAGACGAACTGGTAACCGGGCTTCTCCTGGGTCTGGTACTCCACCAGGATCCGCTTGCCCGGCTTGCTGTAGCGCACCTCCACCAGATAGCGCCCGGCCGGTGAGCGGGCAGGCCGAATCAGCTTGTCATACTTGACCTTCAGCTGTTCAAAGTCGGCTTGCAGATTGGTCAGCTGGCGGCCGCTCTCCCGTTCCGCCACCCGGGCGGCCAGCAGTTCGCCGGACTGGTTGCTGTAACGCTGTTGCAGTTGGGCAAGCTGCTCCTGAACCACAGCATAGTTGCTCTCAAGCGTGTTCAGTGCCGAATGGGCGGTCGCGATCTCCTCCTGGAAGCGGCTGAGCTGCTGCTGAGCGGAGAGCAGGGTCTGCTGCAGCTGCTCCAGATTCTGCTGCTGTTGCCGAATCAGCGAATCGCGTTTTTCCAGCTTCTGGGTAAGGGTAAAGTTTTCCGCGTTGAGCTGGTCGCGCAGCAGTTGCAGTGACTCTTTTTCCGCCTGCAGCAGTGCAATGTCACGATGCTGGGTATCGATGGTGCCGGCCTGTTCGGTGCGTTGCTCTTCCAGTTGCATCAGGCGCATGCGCAGCATGGAAAGATCGTTTTCCGCCGCGAACAGCTTCAGCGCCAGGCTCTCTTTCTCCTCGCCGGTGGCTTTGGCCAACTCCACCGCGGCCCGTTCCGCCTCCATGGTCGCGCGCAACTGGTTGACCAACTCGAGATTGCGCAATAACAGCACCACCATGGCGATGACGAAGATCATCACGATGACGGTCATGATATCGGTAAAGGATGGCCAGAAGCTCTCCTGATTCTGACCGTCCTGACGGTTCAGCCGCAGGTCGACGAAGCTGTTGTCCGGGTTCATACGTCCTCGTGCAGCCGGAAACCGTCCCGGAGCAGCCGTTTGATATCCTCCATCTCCCGGGTAATGGGCTGGATTCGCTCTTCATAGACACGATTGAATGCATTGCTGATGGACTGTTCAAGTGCTTCGATATTGCCCTGGGAGTGCTGCATCTCCTGCGCCAGGTTCTGGAACGAAGCCTGGGAGCTCTCCATCTTGTTGATCAGGCTCTGCAAAGAGCGGATCAGACCGCTGAACTCAAACAGCACGCTTTCGGTCTGGATCTGGAAGCGGGGCATCAGGTGGGTAGCGGTAATCTGCTCCACGGTGCTGACCAGATTGGTCTGTACGTCGGTCAGCTTCATATAGAAATAACCGAAGAAGATGTAGCAGATGATGGCGGTGATGGTGGTGGAGAGGGCGGTGGACATGCCGTGGATAATCAGCCCCATGCCGTTGACGTTGACCGCCGAAGCGAGCAGGTCGGAGGCGCCGATCAGGGCGATGGAGAGCGACACGATGGTACCAAAGACGCCGGTCAGGATCAGGGTGTTGTTGATAAATTTCGGCAGGCTGTTGCGAGTGCTCTCGGAAGCGACCAGGGTAGTGGCCAGGGCATTGTGATTGATCGGGGTGTTGGCCTTGTGCAGCGCCTCCAGGGTGCGGTAACGTCGCGCGATGATGCGCTGTTCCGCCACTTCGTAGAGCGGGTCCACCTTATCCTTGAGATTGAGCATGAACTGAATCACCGCGCGCTCTTCCAGACTGTAACTGACCAGTATGCCGATGATCCTGAATAGCCCGAGCGTGAACAGGGCGAGGATGGTGCCGTTGATGATCAGCCCGGTGGGGGTGAGTTGGTCGCGGAAGTAGATGTCATTGATGAAATCGAGTTTCCAGTAGAGCAGGCCGGCGCCGATGGCACCCATTACGATCATGCGGAACAGAATGTTGCGACTGAAATGGCGGCGTATCTGTATGCTTTTCAAAGCGTGTTCCCCCCAGCGAAGACCTGCAGCTTATCATATCTGGTTGGCGAGGCTAGAATGGACCTTTACTTATAGTTATTTATAGTCTCATAGGGTCACCGCATAACAGGAGGCATCACCATGCCGGACATGGCACGCGCACGCCGGGATCTGCTGACGATTTTTCAGGCAGCACTGAATCGGGTTGAGGGGCGCAGCTGTGTCCGTGAGGCACTCCGGGAAGAGTCCGGCGCGGTATCACTTGTCGCCCTGGGCAAGGCGGCCCAGTCGATGACTCTGGGGGCGCTGGATGCGCTGGGGGATCGGGTGCTGGATGGCCTGGCGATATCCAAGGCAGGGCATCTGGACGCGTCGCTGCTGGCTGCCCGTGGCATCCACTGCCTGGAGGGTGGGCACCCGGTGCCGGATCAATCCAGTCTGCGGGCGGGGCGTGAACTGGTGAAGTTTATTCAGTCGCGGCCGCAAGATCGCCATCTGCTGTTTCTGATCTCGGGCGGCACTTCGGGTCTGGTGGAGTGGCTGCGGGAGGGCGTCGAACTGGAGTCCCTGCAGCGGGTCAACCAGTGGCTGCTGGGGAGCGGTCTGCCGATCGATAGCATGAACCGGGTGCGCAAATCCCTCTCCCTGATCAAGGGTGGTGGTCTGATTCCGCTGCTGCAGGGTCGGTCGGCCAGGGTGCTGCTGATCTCGGATGTGCCGGGAGATGAGCCCAGGGTGATTGGCTCCGGCCTGCTGGTGGCGGGAACGGAAGCGGAGAGTCTGGATGACATGTCGCTGCCTGACTGGTTGCGTGCACTGCTACCGGAAACGCCACGACCTGCTGCAGGCATGCCGGATAATATTCGGATCAGCATCGTCGCCTCCCTGGCCGACGCCCGTGAGGCGGCCGCTGACAAGGCGCGGGAGCTGGGTTATCCGGTGACCCTGAATCGCGCCCACCTGGGTGGTGATGTCACGGTGGTGGGCCGGCGTCTGGCCTATGAACTGGGGGATGCCTGGCCCGGCCTCTATATCTGGGGAGGTGAGCCGACCGTGCGGCTGCCGGAGCATCCGGGTCGGGGTGGGCGCAACCAGCATCTGGCGCTGCTGGTGGCCAGCCAGATCGCCGGGCGGCGGGATATCTGTTTTCTGGCTGCGGGCACCGATGGCGGCGATGGGCCGGGCAAAGATGCCGGCGCCATTGTTGACGGAGGCAGCGTGGGTCGCGGCAGCCGGGTATTGGGGGTCGACCCCGAGGTCTGCCTGGAACAGGCCGACTCCGGTCGATTTCTTGAGGCGAGCGGTGACCTGATCCAGACCGGTCCCACCGGCACCAATGTGATGGATCTGATGATCGGGCTGAAGTGCTGAAGTGCGGTTTCTAAAGCGACCCCCAGCAGGAGGTACGCCTCGGGCCGAATTTGCGGCGGGCGTCGCTCCTGGCACTGTCGCGGGAGGTGGTGGGTAGGAACCGCATCGCTCTGTTTGCGTATCCTTCACGGTGATTCGGCCAGCCGCATGGCCATGCTATGCTTGCGGTTCAATTACGGAGCCACCATGTTTGAAACTGCCACCCTGTTACTGTTTGTCACCTCTTCCGTGCTGCTGGCCCTGTCACCCGGGCCGGACAACCTGTTTGTACTCACCCTCTCCATGGCCAGAGGTCCGGTGGCGGGCGTGGTGACCACCCTGGGACTCTGCAGCGGTCTGTTTGTCCATACCGGTGCAGTGGCGTTGGGCGTGGCGGTGTTCATCCAGGAGTCGGCGGTCGCCTTTGCCATTCTGAAGATCGGCGGCGCGCTTTATCTCGCCTGGCTCGCCTGGCAGATATTCCGGACTCCGGCCGAGACACTTAACTCGCGCAGCAACAGTGAAGGGTATCGTCGGCTCTACCTGCGCGGGGTGCTGATGAATATCATGAACCCCAAGGTGTCGCTGTTCTTCCTCGCCTTCCTGCCCCAGTTCGTCAGTCCGGCGCAGGGCAGTGTGACGCTGCAGATCGCTATTCTGGGGCTGTTGTTCATGATCAGCTCCTTGCTGGTGTTTGGCTTGATCAGCCTGGCCGCCGGGCACATTGGTGCTTTTCTGCGTAAAGGCCGGGGCGGTCTGATCCTCAACCGGTTAAGTGGCGTGGTGTTTGCCGGTCTGGCGGTGAAGTTGCTGCTGTCGGAGCGGTGAGGCGGCAAAACAAATACACTCTTCCGAATGAGCGAATTGCAGGGCTCATAGGGCTTGGTCAGGCCAAGACCGCTGTTTTAACAGTGGAGGTTATATGCCCCTGTGTTGACCTTACTGATTTGCCTCGATGAACAATTCCGGGAAGGGCTGTAGTACAGGACGCACACTGTTCAGTGTCACTCTCCCTGTTGAGCGTTGCCGTCTTCATTGCAATCACTCATGGCTGGAATCATAACAGCAGACAGAATTTCGCCCGGCTTCCTTGGCCTGATACATCGCCTTATCCGCCCACTTGAGAATGTCGTCCTGACTGGCTTCGTGATTGATAAACATGGACACGCCAATACTGGCGGTGCAGCGATGCTCGATTACGTCATCTGCCTCTCCTTCGTGCCTGATCGGCAGCTGATAGGGTTCAGATAACGCATTATCGACAAGCGTTTTGGACATGTCTTCCCTTCAGCCAAACAGCCATGTTGCTATTCATGATGATGCAGGGTTTGTTTCCGACAGACCTGTACCAGAAGTACAGCGTTACGCTAACCCGCCCATCTGGAGGTGGGATGCTTAATATCCCTGTTTCGACGTGAATTCCGTATTCTTCAGGAGTTTTCGACTTGGAGCCTGTTTCAATGTACTGCGTATCCGTAACCGAGAATAATATCGATCGCCTCGGGGCTCTTGATAAAGGTCAGGAAGTCCCTGGCCACCGGATTCTCCTCCAGCAACACAGCCTGTTGCGCAATGGGGGCGTATTCCGATGGTGGAATCTCCCAGAGGGATCCTCCGAATGGATGGCTAGGCCGTTTTATCTGGGAGTAGGCGACGATGCCCAGTTCAGCGCTGCCGCTTCTGACAAACTGGAAGGTCTGGCCTATATTCTCGCCGCGTACCAGGCGCTCCTGCAGTTCATCCCACAACCCGCGTCCCTGCAGAAACTCCTGGGCGGCCTTGCCGTAGGGGGCGAGTCTTGGGTTGGCAATAGCGATATGGCGAAACGGTTTCTGCTGCAGAATCTTGCCCTGTGAATCCACATATCCCGCTTTGGGACTCCATAGCACAATCCGGCCCACCGCATAGGTGAAGCGGCTGCCCGGGATGGCAATGCCCTCCTTCTCCAGCAGTTCCGGGCGATGAACATCAGCGGCAAAAAAGGCGGCAAAGGGAGCCCCATTCTTGATCTGGGCATAGTGTTTTCCGGTAGCTCCGAATATCAGGTTGATCCGGTGGCCGCTCTCTGCCTCATAGCGGCTGGCGATTGCTTTTATCGGTTCGGCAAAGTTGCTGGCGACCGCGATGTTGATCTCGTCGGCCATGGCGGGGTGCATGGTCGGTAGTGACAGACAGGTGATAGCCAGCAGGTGTCTCAATAGCGTTTTTTTCATTTGCAGTTGCTCCCCGGTATGGATTATTCGTTATATTTACATAAATATAACGATAAGAAAAAAATTTACATGCCCAGTTTTTCCGAGCTTTTGTCCAGATACACTTTGAAATCCCGGTAGGCGGACCAGAAAGTTTCAATAGCGTGTTCGCCGGTTTCGGTCAGTACGGCACCGCCGCCACCGCGTCCGCCCGTGCTTTTGCTGACCACCGGCTTCCGGCTTTGCCGGTTCATGGAATCAACCAGTTTCCAGGCACGCAGATAGGACATCTCCATGGCCCGGGCAGCGGCGCTGATGGAGCCGTGTTCGCGTATATTCTCCAATAATACGACCCGTCCGTAACCGAGAAATGTCCCTTCCGGGCCTTCAATCCAGAGACGTCCGCGTAATCGGTAGTGCTTACTCATTGTCATTCGCCGGGTTGGTCGGGATTCGTATCGTAATATTCAGCAAAATATAACGCAATACTCGTGGGCCATTTAAGGTGCCGCGCGGAGTTTAAGAAAAGCCGGTGAATGAACCTTGAGGCTCGCTAATGCCTTTATACTGTGACAAAACGATCATCAACCCGGGGCGTTCGAACTTGGTGGCCCGGAGTCAGCGTCTCTTTTATTGAAATTATTGAAATTTGTGTCGATGCGTGATCCCGTGAAACAAGACAAGAGTGCGGTCTCCAGCAGGTGGCAGTTCTGGATCGACCGGGGCGGTACCTTCACCGATGTGGTGGCGCAGCGTCCCGACGGTACGCTGGTGACCCACAAGCTGTTGTCGGAAAATCCGGCCCAGTATTCGGACGCGGCGATTCAGGGCATCCGGGACCTGCTCGGCGTGGCCCGGGATGAACCGCTGCCGGCCGCCCGGATCGGTGCGGTGAAGATGGGCACCACGGTGGCCACCAACGCGCTGCTGGAGCGCCGGGGTGAGCCGACCCTGCTGCTGGTGACCCGGGGTTTCCGGGACGCCCTGCGCATCGGCTACCAGACCCGGCCGGAGCTGTTCGCCCTGGATATCGAACTGCCGGAGATGCTCTACAGCCAGGTGTTGGAGGTGGATGAACGGATCGGCGCCCACGGCGAGTTGATCCGTCCACTGGACGAGGTGTCGACCCGCGCGGGACTGCAGGCGGCCCATGACCGGGGACTACGTAGCCTGGCGGTGCTGTTCATGCACAGCTATCGCTATCCGGCCCATGAACGGCGGGTGGCGGAAATGGCCCGGGAGATCGGTTTCAGCCAGATCTCCATCAGTTCTCAGGTAAGCCCGCTGATGAAGCTGGTGAGCCGGGGTGATACCACGGTGGTGGATGCCTACCTGTCACCCATTCTGCGCCGTTACGTGGAGCAGGTCGCGGGCGAACTGAATGGCATGCAGGAGGCCGGTGGGCGCCTGCTGTTCATGCAGTCCAACGGCGGACTCACCGACGCCTATCGGTTTCAGGGCAAGGATGCGATTCTTTCCGGCCCGGCCGGTGGTGTGGTGGGCATGGTGCGTACCGCCGAGGCGGCCGGGTTCGACAAGCTGATCGGCTTCGACATGGGTGGTACCTCCACCGATGTCAGCCACTATGCCGGTGAGTATGAGCGTGCCTTCGAGACCCAGGTGGCCGGGGTGCGGCTGCGTGCGCCGATGATGCTGATCCATACCGTGGCCGCCGGCGGTGGCTCCATGCTGCAGTTCGACGGTGCCCGCTTCCGGGTGGGGCCGGAGTCAGCCGGCGCCAATCCCGGTCCCGCCTGTTACCGCAACGGCGGGCCGCTCACCGTGACCGACTGCAATGTCATGCTGGGCAAGCTGCAAGCGGATCACTTTCCCCGGGTATTCGGTCCACGGGCCGATCAACCGCTGGACCGGGCGGTGGTGCGGGAGCGCTTCCGGCAGTTGACCGAGCAGATCAACCAGGCCACCGGGGATGAGCGAACCCCGGAGCAGGTGGCGGAGGGTTTTCTCGCCATCGCCGTGGTCAACATGGCCAACGCCATCAAGCGCATCTCGGTACAGCGCGGCTATGACGTGTCGGAATACACCCTCTGCTGTTTCGGTGGGGCCGGTGGTCAGCACGCCTGCCTGGTGGCCGACTCGCTGGGCATGCAGCGGGTCTATCTGCACCCCCATGCCGGTGTGCTCTCCGCCTTCGGCATGGGGCTGGCCGAGCGGCGGCTGATGCGCGACCAGGCGGTCGAGGCGCGTCTGCAGGCGTCGCTGATGCCGGAGCTGGTGGCCGGACTGGAGCGCATGGAAGCCGACGGGATGGCGGAGATGCGGGCGCAGGGGGTGCGGGCCGGGGCGATCCGTTGTGAACGCAAACTGCACCTGCGCTACCAGGGATCGGATACCGCCCTGCTGGTCCCCTTCGCCGGTCTGGCCGAGATCCAGAACAGTTTTGAACAGGCCCACCGGCAGCGCTTCGGCTTCATCTCGCCGGAGAAACCGCTGGTGGTGGAGGCGATTCAGGTGGAGGTGATCGGTGCCGCTGAACAGCCCGCGCTGGTCAGCGGAACTCCTGCGGGTCAGGGGGAGTTGAAGGCGTTGTCGATCCACCCCACCGTGATGAACGGTGCGACGGTTGATACGGCCTTTTATGCCCGCGATACGTTGCCCGTCGATCGGCCGGTTCAAGGCCCGGCGGTGGTGGTCGAACAGACCGGTACCATCGTGGTGGAGCCGGGCTGGCAGGCGATCCTGACCCGGGAGAACAATATCCTGCTGGAGCGCTACCAGCCGCTGCCGACACGGGTGGCGATCGGTACCCAGGTCGATCCGGTGATGCTGGAGATCTTCAACAACCTGTTCATGTCCATTGCCGAGCAGATGGGCATGGTGCTGGAGAACACCGCCGCCTCGGTCAATATCAAGGAGCGGCTCGATTTCTCCTGTGCGGTGTTTGATCAGCAGGGCGACCTGATCGCCAACGCCCCGCACATGCCGGTGCATCTCGGTTCCATGAGCGAGAGTATCAAGACGGTGATTCGCGAGCGGGTCGGCAGCATGCAGCCGGGTGATGCCTATCTGCTGAATGACCCGTATAACGGCGGCACCCACCTGCCGGATGTCACCCTGATCAAGCCGGTGTTTGATCCGGACGGTAAGGCGGTGATCTTCTATGTCGCCTCGCGCGGGCATCATGCCGACATCGGCGGCACCACCCCCGGCTCCATGCCGCCGGACTCCACCTCGGTGGCCGAGGAGGGGATACTGATCGACAACATCAAGCTGGTGGACCGGGGGCGCTTCTGTGAACAGGAGATTCGGGCGCTGCTGGCCAGCGGTCCCTGGCCGGCCAGAAATATCGACACCAACGTGGCCGATTTCCAGGCCCAACTCGCAGCCTGCGAGAAGGGTGTGCAGGAGCTGATGCGCATGGTGGAGCACTTTGGCCTAAAGGTGGTGCACGCCTACATGCGGCATGTGCAGGACAATGCCGAGGAGTCGGTGCGACGGGTGCTGGATGTGCTGAGTGACGGTGAATTCTGTTACGAGATGGATGATGGCCACCGGGTCTGCGTCAAGATCACCCTGCAGCGGGAGGCGCGCCGCGCCACCATCGACTTCACCGGTACCAGTGCCCAGCATCCCGGCAACTACAATGCCCCGGCGGCGGTCTGCCGGGCGGCGGTACTCTATGTGTTCCGCTGTCTGGTGGGCGACATGATTCCGCTCAACGAGGGCTGCCTCAAACCGCTGAACGTGATCATTCCGGAAGGCTCCATGATCAATCCGGACTATCCGGCCGCCGTGGTGGCCGGTAATGTCGAAACCTCCCAGGTGATTGTGGATACCCTGCTGGGGGCGCTCGGCGTGGCGGCCGCGTCCCAGGGGACCATGAACAACTTCACCTGGGGCAACCGGCAGTACCAGTATTACGAGACCATTTGCGGCGGGGCCGGGGCGACCCGGCAACAGGACGGTACCTCGGCGGTGCATACCCACATGACCAATTCGCGGTTGACCGATCCGGAGGTGCTGGAGTGGCGCTTCCCGGTGCGCCTGGAATCCTTTGCCCTGCGTACCGGCTCCGGTGGAGCAGGGCGGCACAAGGGAGGCGATGGCACCATCCGTCAGCTCCGTTTCCTGCAACCGATGAGCGCCAATATCCTGGCCGGTCATCGCCGGGTGCCGCCCTACGGCATGGCCGGTGGTCATCCGGGGCGGGTTGGTTGCAACTACGTCGAGCATGCCGATGGTCGGGTCACCGAACTGGGTCATCAGGGGCAGGTGGAGATGGCTGCGGGGGACCTGTTTATTATCGAGACCCCGGGAGGTGGGGGCTACGGGGCGCCGGGGTGAACCAATATCAGCTGGCTATCTATATGACCCCTTTCTCGATGAACAGGTGCTTGCTAATCGGCATCCGATTCCGGTTACTCTCTTTCCGTAGCGCTGATATGAAATAGCCGTGCATTTGCTCTAAAGCAAATCAACTTACCATTTTTCGTTCTAGAATGGCCATTAAGTTTCCACTTGAGGTTGATTTTACGGATGGCTGTTCCTTGGTGGTTGTTCCCGGCAATCATTCAAACCGTATTAGGTCGGCGGTCGACAGAGGTCCGGTCTGCACGCCTTCGGGATTATTGGTTGGTTTTGTAACTAACTGAAAGAGCAATACTATTTTTAAATTTATCGACTCGGTTCTCGGGTTTAGGGGAGCGGATTGGATCTGCAAGCGGTGACTGTCAGTGATCCATCAGTCGTCATGATCGGTGTTAAGGCCTTGCTGGCCTGTATCTTGCTCTGCACGTACTGATCTGAAATCTGGAGGGCCTGGCGGGTCTCATGGGTGATGCGGTAGGTAATATAGAAGGACGGCTGGATATCAGCCTGCAGCTCTTTGACAGAGTCGTGACCGGGGTCGCTATCCGCTCCTCCCGTCCCCTGCAGACGCCGCGCATCTTCGTCGGCAAAACGGTCGAAGAGCTGCTGCAGACCCTGCCGCTGCTCTACAGTATCTGCGGCACGGCCCAGGCGCAGGCGGCGGTCACGGCCTGTGAGCAGGCACTGGGGCTGTCGGCGAATCGTCTGCAGCGGTCGGCCCGGGAGCGGCTGGTCTGGCTGGAGACCGCCAAGGAGCACCTGTGGCGGGTGCTGCTGGATTGGCCCGGATTTCTCGGCTTGCCGCCGGCCGCCGCTGGCGTGAGCGCGATACTGCAGTTGATCAAGCGGTTTCGCTTGGCCAGTTATCCCAATGGGCGGCCCTTCATGCCGGGCGTCATGCCGCAGGCCGAAGAGAGCGCCATGATCGACAGCCTGATGGATGAGTTGGAGCGGCTGTTGCAGGAGCAGGTGTTTGGCATGCCGCCTGCGCAGTGGCTTGAGCGGGAGGGCAGTAGCGCACTCTTCAGCTGGGCGAACGCGCAGCAACGGCCGGCCGCTCGGATGCTGCGGTTTGTGCAGGAGAAGGGCTGGGAATCGCTGGGTGCCGGGAATATTTCCGCACTGCCGCCCCTTGAGCAGGCATTTTTGCAACAGCAGTTGGGAAACCCTGATGCGGCGCAATTTATTGCACAGCCACAGTTGAATGGCCAATGTCATGAAACATCGCCCTTCACCCGCGTGGCTGATCACCCGCTGGTGGCGGCTGTCGTGAAAGAGTATGGATCGGGCCTGCTGGCCCGCTACACAGCGCGGCTGGTAGAACTGGCCGGGATACCGGCCCGGTTGCGTGAAGCCGTCTCTGCAGAGGTGGGCGAGGAGCGAAATTTACCGGAAGGTCATGGCATTGCCCAGGTAGAGGCGGCGCGGGGTCGATTGATTCACCGGGTGCAACTGAAGAGCGGGCGGATTACCGATTACCAGATCCTCGCCCCCACCGAGTGGAACTTTCATCCGGCCGGGGTGCTGGTACAGGGATTGAAGGGCTTGCAGGCGGATTCTGACGAAGGGCTGCGTCGGCAGTCCGCCCTGTTGATCAATGCGATCGATCCCTGTGTCGGTTATGAATTGCGGATTGATGAGGCGTGAACCTGTCGGCGTTCGTGGTGAGCCCGCCGCTGTTCGTGGTGAGCCTGTCGCCGTTCGTGGTGAGCCTGTCGAACCATGAACATTCAGCGGGCGCTGTGAACATCCTTCGACAGGCTCAGGATGAACGGGTAGTTTCCGTTTGTGGTGAACCTGCTGCCGCTCGTGGTGAGCCTGCCGCCGTTCGTGGTGAGCCTGTCGAACCATGAACATTCAGCGGGCGCTGTGAACATCCTTCGACAGGCTCAGGATGAACGGGTAGTTTCCGTTTGTGGTGAATCTGCTGTCGCTCGTGGTGAGCCTGCCGCCGTTCGTGGTGAGCCTGTCGAACCATGAACATTCAGCGGGTGCTGGGAACATCCTTCGACAGGCTTCCTTCGGCAAGCTCAGGACGAACGGTGATTTTTAGATTTGCATTTGTTTGCGTTCATCCGCGGCGAAAGAGTAGTTTTAGAAGAGAGCAACAGGCGTTATTGAATGCACGAAATGTCGATATGTGAAGGTATTCTCCAGGTCATGGAGGAGCAGGCCACGGCCCAGCAGTTCAGCCGGGTGAAGTCGGTCTGGCTGGAGATCGGCCCGTTGGCGGGTGTGGAACTGGAGGCGCTGCGCTTCGGCTTCGATGTGGTGACGCGCAACAGCCTGGCCGACGGGGCCCGGCTGGAGATTATTGAGATGCCAGGCACGGCCTGGTGCCTGGAGTGTTCGAAGAGCGTACCGATCTGGCAACGCTTTGACGCCTGCCCCGATTGCGGCAGTTTTCAATTACAGATTACCGGCGGCGATGAGCTGCGAATCAAAGAACTGGAGGTGGACTGATGTGTACCGTATGCGGCTGCGGCGAAGGTGAGACTCGAATCGAGGGCCAGGGTCTGGAGCATGATCACGACCATGCCCATGGGCCTCACCACCATCACGATCATGAACACGGGCACGCCCATAGCCATGACCATGGGCACCACCATGATCATGACCACGAACACAGTCATGCCCATGATCACGGGCATCACCAGCACACCCACGGAGATCATCACGATTACGGGCAGGGCCCGGCCCATGCCCATGCGCCCGGCATGAGCCAGTCGCGCATGGTGCAGATCGAGCAGGATATCCTGGGCAAGAACAACCAGTACGCCGCCGCCAACCGGCAGCTGTTCCAGGAGCGGCAGATCCTGGCGCTGAATCTGGTCTCCAGTCCCGGTTCCGGCAAGACCAGCCTGCTGACCCGCAGTATCGACGACCTGAAAGGAGAGTTGCCGATTACGGTGATCGAGGGGGATCAGCAGACCGCCAACGACGCCGACCGCATCCGGGAGACCGGTGTGCCCGCGCTGCAGATCAACACCGGCAAGGGGTGTCATCTGGATGCCCACATGATCGGCCACGCCATGGAGAGCCTGCAGCCGGCAGATAACAGCCTGCTGTTTATCGAGAATGTCGGCAACCTGGTCTGCCCGGCGGCTTTCGATCTGGGTGAGGCGCACAAGGTGGCGATCCTGTCGGTCACCGAGGGCGAGGACAAGCCGCTGAAATATCCCGACATGTTCCATGCCGCGGACCTGATGATCCTGAACAAGACCGACCTGCTGCCCTATCTAGATTTTGATGTGAATAAATGCATCGAGTTTGCCCGGCGGGTCAATCCCGATATCGAGGTGCTGCAACTCTCGGCCAAGAGCGGCGAGGGCATGGATGCCTGGTACCAGTGGATCAGGTCGCGCATGGTATAGCCTGCGGCAACCGCATGGGCACACCAAGCGCGCTCAGGAATAGTGTAGGAGCGGCGCCCCCGCCGCGAAGGAGCCGGGTGGAATGGTGCCGGTTTTCATCGGCCCGGGGGCGGGCCTCCTACAGGTCGGACCTCGTTCCCACGCTCTGCGTGGGAATGCATACGATATAGAGGTGTTACTGCAATGTGTTTGGCGATTCCCGGCAAGGTGGTGGAGATCGACGCGGTCACGGACATGGCCACCGTCTCGGTGGGTAATGTGAAGAAGGAGGTCTCTACCGCCCTGGTGGAGGATGTCGCCCTCGGTGACTACCTGCTGATCCATGTTGGCTACGCCCTCAACAAGATCAGCGAAGAGGAGGCGGCCAACACCCTCCGGCTGTTTGAAGAGGCGGGCATGATGGAGGTCATGGAATGAAATATGTCGATGAGTTCCGCGCCAAGGCGACGGCGCAGAAACTCTCTGCGGCGATTCGCGCCGAGGCAAGACCTGACCGTCGCTATCATCTGATGGAGTTCTGTGGCGGCCATACCCACGCCATCTTCCGCTACGGGGTGCAGGATCTGCTACCGGATAATGTGCGGCTGGTGCATGGCCCGGGTTGTCCGGTCTGCGTGCTGCCGATCGCCCGTATCGACATGGCCATCGCCATGGCCGAGCAGCATGGAGTGACGCTTTGCTCCTATGGCGACATGCTGCGGGTGCCTGCTTCGCAGCGTAAAAGCCTGCTCAAGGCGAAGGCGGGTGGGGCGGATATCCGTATGGTCTACTCCACCCAGGATGCGCTTACGCTTGCCCGCAAGCAGCCCGATAAACAGGTGGTCTTTTTCGCCATCGGTTTCGAAACCACCACCCCGCCCACCGCGGTCGCCATCAAACAGGCCCAGGCGATGGGGCTGGATAATTTTTCCGTCTTCTGCAACCACGTACTGACCCCCGCGGCGATCCAGAACATCCTGGAGTCGCCCGAAGTGCGGGAGCTGGGCACGGTCTCGCTAGACGGTTTTCTCGGCCCCTCCCATGTCAGCTCCATCATCGGCAGCCAGCCCTACGAGTTCTTTGCCGAGGAGTTCCAGCGCCCGGTGGTGATCGCCGGCTTCGAGCCGCTGGACGTGATGCAGTCGATCCTGATGCTGGTGCGCCAGCTCAACGAGGGGCGGCACGACGTGGAGAACGAGTACACCCGGGTGGTTTCGCCCGAAGGTAATCTCAAGGCGAAAAAGCTGGTGGCGGAGATTTTCGAGCTGCGCCGTTCCTTCGAATGGCGCGGCCTGGGGCTGGTGCCCTACAGTGCCCTGCGCATCAAGAAACCGTTTGCCGCGTTCGATGCCGAGCTGCGCTTTGCGGTGGAAGAGATCCCGGCGGCGGACATCAAGGGGTGCGAATGTCCGGCGATCCTGCGCGGCGTGAAGCGTCCCACCGACTGCAAGCTGTTTGGCACCGTCTGCACCCCGGAGAATCCGATGGGTTCCTGTATGGTCAGCTCCGAGGGGGCCTGTGCCGCCTACTGGACCTATGGTCGCTTCCGCGAACAGGCGGCGTCTTGACGCCACGGTTGAGAAAACCTGTAGGAGCGGCGCCCCGCCGCGAAGAGGGCGGGCCGGATGGGTGCCGGTTGCCATCGGCCCGGGGGCGGGCCTCCTGCAGATGGATTGTGGGGATGGACGACATGCCCACCCTGCGGTTGAGAAGACCTGTAGGAGCGGCGCCCCCGCCGCGAAGGAACCGGGTGGAATGGTGCCAGATTCCATCGGCCCGGGGGCGGGCCTCCTACAGATGGATTGTGGGCACCGACAACGTGCCCACCCTACGGACCGATTATTTTTTTGTAGATGAATTGAAAACCATGAACAAGAAACGCTACACCAGCCGACTGGACCTGAAGAACGGTACCGTCGACATGACCCACGGCAGCGGCGGCCGCGCCATGGCCCAGCTGATCGAGGAGATTTTTATCGGCAGCCTGGATAACGAGCTGCTCCGACAGGGCAATGACCAGGCCGCCTTCGATGTGCCCAGGGGGCGCATGGTGATGAGCGTGGACGGGCATGTGATCTCGCCGCTGTTCTTTCCCGGCGGTGATATCGGCTCTCTTTCCGTACACGGCACGGTCAACGATGTGGCCATGTCGGGCGCCAAACCGCTCTATCTCTCGGCCGGTTTTATCCTGGAAGAGGGCTTTCCCCTGGCCGATCTGAAACGCATTGTCGAGAGCATGGCGGCGGCGGCCAACCGGGCCGGCGTGCCGGTGGTGACCGGTGACACCAAGGTGGTGGAGAAGGGCAAGGGCGACGGCGTCTTCATTACCACCACCGGCATCGGCGTGGTGCCCGAGGGGATCAATATCTCGGGTGACCGGGCACGACCGGGCGACAAGATCCTGGTCTCCGGCAGCATGGGCGATCACGGGGTCGCTATCATGTCGCAGCGCGAGAACCTGACCTTTGAGACCACCATTGAATCGGACTCCCAGTCGCTGCACGACCTGGTCGCCGCGATGGTGGAGGCGGTGCCGGATATCCACTGCCTGCGCGATCCGACCCGCGGCGGCCTGGCCTCCACCCTGAACGAGCTGACCCAGCAATCCGGCGTCGGCATGCAGTTGCGCGAGGAGGCTATCCCGGTGAAACCGGAGGTGCATGCCGCCTGTGAGCTGCTGGGGCTCGACCCGCTCTACGTGGCCAATGAGGGCAAGCTGATCGCCATCTGCGCCGCTCAGGATGCCGAGCGGCTGCTGGCGGTTATGCGCGCCCATCCGAAGGGGGCGGAGGCCGCCATTATCGGCGAGGTGATCGAGGATGAGCACAACTTTATCCAGATGGAGACCAGCTTTGGCGGCAGCCGCATCGTCGACTGGCTGGCCGGTGAACAGTTGCCACGAATCTGCTGACAGAGAGTAACCATGAAGATCCTGTTACTGACCCACGCCTTCAACAGTCTCAGCCAGCGGCTGCACATCGAGCTGAAAAAACGCGGTCACACGGTTTCGGTGGAGTTTGATATCAATGATGCGGTGAGCGAGCAGGCGGTGGCGCTGTTCCAGCCCGAGCTGATCGTGGCGCCGTTTCTCAAACGCGCCATACCGGAGACGATCTGGCGTCATCACATCTGCCTGATCGTGCATCCCGGTGTCAAGGGTGACCGCGGCCCCTCGGCCCTGGACTGGGCGATCCTCGAGGGAGCACCGGAGTGGGGTGTCACGGTATTGCAGGCCAACGCCGAGATGGATGCCGGCGATATCTGGGCCACTGTCAACTTCCCCATGCGTGCCGCCAGCAAGGCGAGCCTCTATCGCAACGAGGTGACGGACGCGGCGCTGCAGGGGGTACTGCTGGCGGTCGAACGCATGGAGCAGGCCGGCTTCCAGCCGGAGCCGCTGGATTACGCGCAGGCCGATGTGAAAGGCACATTGCAGCCGCTGATGCGCCAGTCCGACCGACGCATCGACTGGCAGCAGGACAGCACCGAAACCGTGCTGCGCAAGATCCGCAGCGCCGACGGCTTTCCCGGCGTGCTGGACTGGATCTACGGGCAGGAGGTGATGCTCTATGACGCCCATGCCGCCGAAGGACTGCACGGCGAACCGGGTATGCTGCTGGGTTACAGCGGGCAGGCGATCTGCCGGGCCACGCTGGATGGCGCGGTCTGGATCGGTCATTTGCGCGACAAGCAGGGAGTTCACCCGTTCAAGCTGCCGGCCATGCGGGTGCTGGGCAAACGACTGGCTGACCTGCCGGAGATTTTTAACGGCTACAGCGATATCCGTTACGAAGAGCAGGGCCGGGTCGGCTATCTGCATTTTCCCTTCTACAACGGCGCCATGAGCACGGAGCAGTGCAACCGGCTGCGCGAAGCCTATGTGGCTGCTCGCCGACGTGACACCCGGGTGATTGTGCTGATGGGCGGACCGGACTTCTGGTCCAACGGTATCCATCTCAACACCATCGAGGCGGCCGAGAGTCCGGCCGACGAATCCTGGGCCAATATCAATGCCATCAATGACCTGGCGCGGGAGATCATCACCACCGAAAGTCATCTGACCGTCTCCGCCCTGCAGGGCAATGCCGGGGCCGGCGGCGTGTTCCTGGCCCGTGCCGCCGACCGTGTCTGGGCGCGCAGTGGCGTGGTACTCAATCCCCATTACAAGGATATGGGCAACCTGTTCGGCTCCGAGTACTGGACCTACCTGCTGCCGAAACGGGTCGGTGAAGAGCGCGCCCGACGCATCACCCAGGCGCGCCTGCCCATGGGTACCGGGGAGGCGGGCGAGCTGGGGTTGCTGGACGGATATTTCGGGCAGGACAATCCGCGGTTTCTGGTCGAGCTGAAACAGCGGGCAGAGGCGCTGGCCGACGATGCGGATTTCGACCAGATACTGCGTGACAAGGTGGCGACCCGCCAGGCCGATGAGCAGGAGAAACCACTGGACGAATACCGCCGTGAGGAGCTGGAACGGATGAATCTCAACTTCTACGGCTTCGATCCCAGCTATCACGTGGCGCGCTACAACTTCGTCTACAAGGTGCCCAAATCCAGAACCCCGATCACCATTGCCGGACACCGGGACATTTCCAAACGTCCCAGAGATGACTGGAGCCAGGCCTCATGAACAGACTGCCGACCCTGCTGATCGTGGATGACGAGGTACGCGGCCTGGAGGCGCTGGTACGTATCCTGGATGACGATTTTGAGGTCAGGACCGCCACCAATGCACGGGATGCGGAACAGATCCTGGAGCGGGAGTGGATCAATATCGTGCTTTGTGACCAGCGCATGCCGGAGACCACCGGGGTGGAGTTTCTCACCAAGGTACGGCAGCAGTGGCCGGATGTGGTGCGCATGATCCTCTCCGGCTATACCGATGCCGAGGATATCATCCAGGGAGTCAATGAGGCGGGCATCTACCAGTACATCACCAAGCCGTGGCACCCGGACAGCCTGCTGCTGACCCTGAAGAATGCTGCCCATCTGTTCGAACTGCAGCGCGAGAATGAACTGCTCAATATCGAGCTCAAACGCAATCCCGACCTGCTGGAACAGAAGGTCAGCGACAAGCGCAGACAGCTGAAACGGCAGCACCACTGTGATGACGGCATCGTGCGTGCGGCAGGGAGTCCGATGGATCTGGTCTGCGCCAAGGTGAACCGGGTCTCGCCCTATGATGTCACGGTATTGCTCTCCGGTGAGTCCGGGACCGGCAAAGAGCTGTGCGCCCGTGCCCTGCACTACAACAGCCTGCGCGGTGACAAGCCGTTCGTGGTGGAGAACTGCGCCGCCCTGCCGGACGAGTTGCTGGAGAGCGAACTGTTCGGCTACAAGCGCGGTGCCTTTACCGGCGCGGTGGAGGATCGAGCCGGCCTGTTCGAGCGGGCCGATGGAGGCAGTATTTTTCTGGATGAGATCGGCGAGGTTTCACCGGCCTTTCAGGTGAAGCTGCTGCGGGTGCTGCAGGAGGGGGAGATCCGCCCCCTGGGTTGCGCCCGTCGGCGCAAGGTGGATGTGCGCATCATTGCTGCTACCAACAAGGACCTGGAGACCGAGGTGCGGGACGGACGCTTCCGTCAGGATCTCTACTATCGTCTCTCCACCATCGCCATTCATCTGCCGCCGTTGCGCGAGCGCAAGATGGATATCCCGCCGATTGCCCATGCGCTGCTGCAGTCGGCCATGCGCTCCCTCAACAAACAGGTGGAAGGTTTTACTACCGAAGCCCTCGCCTGCATGCAGGCGTATCACTGGCCGGGCAATGTGCGGGAGTTGCAGAACGAGATACAGCACATGCTGGTGATGAGCAATGAGCAGACGCTGGGCGCCGACCTGTTGTCGCCCCGGGTATTGCGTGCCGCGCCCCGGGAGGATGAGGCGCAACTGGATCTGCTGGCCTCCCTGGATGGGTCGCTGAAGGAGCGTATCGAGTCGATCGAGGCGCGCATACTGCGTGAATCGCTGATCCGGCACCGCTGGAACAAGAGCCAGGCGGCGCGTGATCTGGGCCTGTCGCGGGTCGGACTGCGCAGCAAGCTGGAGCGTTACGGTCTGGAGCAGACGTCCCGGGCAGATGCGTACTGTGACGAGGATGCCGAGCGTGAAACCGGTCTTTGAATGCCCAAATGTCGGTTGGCAGGAAGGGACATGCCCACCCTGCGAAACTGATTGCGCCCTTGTAGGAGGGGCTTCAGCCGCGAAAGGCGAAACCGCGGTTTCAGCAGCTCCCACGGGTCGAAATCGATTCAAGGGAACACGGCTTGTAGGAGCGGCGCCTCGCCGCGATTGGCGTGCAGAGGCCAGAGCCCCGGCCAATCGGCCCGGGGGCGGGCCTCCTACAGGTGGGGCAGGCGCGGCTTCAGC
>JACDJA010000131.1_pt1 | contig 102274 bp, 92 predicted proteins | sample 7449241 | NCBI WGS metagenome assembly JACDJA01 (sample SAMN14253289, study PRJNA609438) | sludge metagenome | isolation source: initial anaerobic sludge | collected 2018-12-20 | reverse complement strand
TGATAAATGAGTGATTAAGTCGGTCATGGTTGATGCTCCTTTCCAACTTAATCCTATTGTTTATTCTGGGTTTGTATAGAATCCTTTGTCACCTATTTGTTGAATTTTTGACTCCTCTTTTCGACTTTGCGATTCCCCTGGCCTTCCAAAGGTGTTTCCCGCCACCTTTTTTGTTAAATTCTTTAATTTCTTTTTCCATTCGTTCGATATTGATCCAAAAAGTACTGATTTGGGATTTGTAAGCAGAAATTGATTGATACCAGTTCTTAATATTTTCTGCTGATAAATTAAAATGGACTGATTTTAAATTTTGGATTTGCATAGGATGATCGCCAGTTTTTATAACATAGGGGAAATCTTCATAAAACATCAGATTGTTTTTAGGAGACTTTATTACTGATTGGTTGATGATTTGGTGGTCAATATGATTACCAATTGTCATTGGGGCAACTATGATTTCATCTTGATTAATTTCAGATTGAATCAAATTAGATATTTCTTCAATTAAGGGAAATTGCGATGAAGGAAGATCTTGATATAAATCTTCTTCTTTTTTGACGATTGGTTCACCCTGTTCATCCAATCGATAAATACAATCCAGGTAATCAAAATGTTTATGAGATGCACCTAATACCGAACAAGCAGTAATATCTTCTTCTCTGCGAATTGATGGAGCGTCATCGGAGAGCTTCCAGCGATCATGCAAGGATTTTGCGAATGGCGTTAAGGTTTGAGTTTTTGGAATTCCTGCAAAAAAAGTCCAGATTTCAACGCTCATTCCTTTGTTATATAAATGATTAACAATCCCACCACAGGATAATGAAATATCGTCGAGGTGAGGAGAGAGAAATATATATCGCATAAACAAATCCTTAATCTTTCCGTGATAAAATTATTTTAATATGAGCACAAAAATAAGTATAGATCAAGGAGAAGAAGATGGGCTTCCTCGCAAACTTATTTGGAATCATCCCTTGCCCAGCGGAGAAAAAAGACGAAGTACAACGACTTATCGAAGAATTGCTGCGCATAGGTAAGCAGGAAGATTTTTTATCCGAACGACCTGGTGCTGGTTTTAATTCACAATGTCGTCATGTACGTGCAATCGAGATCGGCAAAAGATTATTTGACATTGGTGGGTCTCCACTGATGGTTTTCACCTTATATAAGATTAAAAAGAAACTTGGCAAAGAAATTTATGCACATTTAGAATTTGCCTGGGATGATATTGGACAGTGGGTAGTTTAAACTAAAAAATCAGTTGAAAAACTGATTTTTTTACCATTGTGGGCCCGGAAGGATTCGAACCTTCGACCAAGCGGTTATGAGCCGCGCGCTCTGCCGCTGAGCTACGGGCCCCCTCAAGCTTCGAAATTATATCACAAAGCTTAACACTGTGGAATAAAATAACGAAAAAAATCCCCTGCAATTGCAGGGGATTTTACCTCTGGTGCAGCGTTCACCAAAGATCAAGTGGTAATTATTTTGTTGTAATTTCCTCACCAGATTTTATCACGTGTAACGGTGCTTCGTGGTTCCAAATGGATTCCCAAACTGATTCTGCATTCAAAACTACCAGATCCGCATTTCCACCTTCTTTTAGATGGTGGTTCTCTTCACCCAATGCCTGGGCAGCGTTTGTGGTAATCAAATCATAGAGAATGTCCATTTCAGCACGGCTATTCATCCACATCAGATGGGCAGCCAGGAAAGCAACTTCCAACATATTGTTACGACCAAAGGGATAGTAGGCATCAGCAATATCATCCTGCCCTAAGGCAATGCGTACACCAGCTTTATAGAGATCTTTCACACGTGCATACAATGGGCCTGTCTGGGGGTCAGAAACAACACCAATTTGAGCTCGTTTTAACAAGTATTCAATTTTTCGGTAGTATGGTTCTGGGTATAAAGCCATTGCACGGCTGTGTTGGGCTGTTACTCTGCCTTCCCATCCGTTCTTAATGGTGGTTACAGCAAGCATTTCAAGTGATTTTAGGGTTGGGTCACCAGCATCATCAATTAACATGGAGATTGGTTTGTCATATTTCATTGCAATTGCAAACATGCGATCAATGTGTTCCTGTGCATCCGCATCAGTATATTCAATCCAAGGAATTCCACCAACTACATCTGCGCCAAGTTTAATTGCTTCTTCAATGTATTCTTCCGCACCTGGATCACGAACGACACCATCCTGCGGGAATGCAACTACTTCCAACTTGATACGATCTTTGTACTCTTCCCGGGCTTTGAGTAAGGCTTTTACACCTTCTAATTTCGCTTTGGTATCGGTATCTGCAAAGGCACGAATGTGGGTATTACCAAATTTGACCGCTAAATTGAGGGCTTTCCGAACATTTTCAATAATCCAACTCTCATCGTATTGCCTTTTAACTTCAGCAGCCAATTCGATGGCAGTCATCGCACCACCCATAGACCCGTCAGTGTAGGCTCCCATGGCAGCCTCATCCATCATAAAGAGAGTATAGACTTTACAAAGATGAAGATGACCATTGACGAAAGATTCAGTGACCAATTTTCCAGCAGCATCAATTACATGCTGGGCATCTCCCAAATCTTCTGTTGAAATTTTTGCAATTTTTCCATCCTGAATGGCAATATTATTGAGCACATCAGGTGCAAATCTTGTTTTGGCATTCTTGATGATCAAATCGTAACTCATTATGTTTTTCCTCCCGGGTGATTATTATTTCTTATTTCTGTCTTGCACTAATTTTTGTGCCATCAACGCGCCGTCTTTGATTGGTTCGTAACCGGTACAGCGACATAAATGTTTATTTAATGCATTAGAGATTTCTAATTCTGAAGCATCAGGTTTATTTTCCAATAATCCGTAAAGTTCCATTACGATACCTGGTGTGCAAAATCCACATTGGATAGCTCCAGATTCAGCGATGGATTTTTGTATGGGATGTAGTTCAGTTCCTTTTGCTAAACCTTCCACCGTAATAATTTCAGCATCAGCAGCTTTGCTAACCGGGGTATTGCAGCTTTTGATGGATTTGCCATTTACAATCACAGTACAGGTACCACAAGTTGAATTATCACAACCTTTTTTTGTACCAGTCAGGTTCAAAACATCTCTAATTACATCAATTAACATCATATCCGGTTCAACTTCGACAGTGCGAAATTGTCCGTTGATAGTAAAACTGATTTTTTCTACCATTATGCGTACTCCTTTTGTTGCTTATCGGCAATTGCTTTTTTGATAATAGCGGGTGTTACTGGAATTTCGAACAAATCCACCCCGAGTGCATCATAAATGGCGTTAAGGATTGCAGGTGCAGCACCGATTACAGAATGTTCACCAATTCCACGAGCACCGTATGGCCCGACGGTTCCCGGATTTTCAATAAACTCAATGGTTTGTTCAGGTGCTTCTTTGTAGGTTGGAAGATGATATTTGAACAATTGTGGATTAAGTATTTTTCCATCTTTGTCAAATTCAACTTTTTCATAGAGAGCTGCACCAATCGACATCATCACGCCACCTAAGACAGAACCTCTAATTTGTAATGGATTGATCACCTTACCAACATCAAAAGTTGAGGTGAAATGATCTACAAAAATTTTTCCGGTTTTCTTTTCTATCTTGATTTCAGCTGCTTGTGCGCCGAATGTATATTCCACCCCTAAACTTCCCTGTCCATTTTGGTCAGGATTGGCATAACGGGGTAGACGGGCATCCGAAACGGACTGGGCTACTTCGCCAATGGTAATGCCATCACTGGTGATGTATCCTCTGGCAATTTCTGGAACAGCGACCCGAATGCTGGGATCATTTTTGAGAAAAACAAATTCTCCATCATAATCCAGATAATCCTCATCGGTCTTCAAAACCTGTGCTGCTGTTTTCTTCAGGACATTGATCAATTTATCTGCAGCGCGGATAATGGCTCGTCCGCCTTGTGTTGTAAACATTGATCCAATCGTCTGCCATTCGTAAGGAGAATACTGGGTATCGATGTCATTGTAAACTCTTACGCGTTCTGGTGGTACTTTGAGGGCTTCTCCGGCGATTTGCTGAATAATGGTACGTAATCCCTGTCCAACCTCAGCCCCACCCATATTGATCGAAATGCTGCCATCGATATTCATTTTGATGTAACAACCTTTGGTAGAGAAGGAAGCGCCTTTGGGAGATTTCATTATGGCTGCAAAACCATGCCCATAATAGTATTGATCATCTTCCTTTACGAATTCTTTTTCGAAGACCAGTTTTTTCACATTATCTGAACAGGATTTGACATCTCCATGGGTTTTCCACATCATTTCACCCAAGGCGTTTACTTTGCCTTCTCCAAGGTAGTTCATTTCACGAAGAGCAAATGAATCCATCCCTAGCTTATTTGCAAGCATATCCATCATTCTCTCGGTTGCAAACAAAGCTTCAGGATGTCCATAACCTCGATAAGCACCAACCGGAGGGGTGTTTGTGTAAACTGTGTACCCAGTAAGATCACAATGTTGATATTCATACGGTCCTGTGCAGTTGTGTGTCGCTGCCATGGTGACGTTCACGGCTGTATCTGCGTATGCGCCACCTGTATGAAGAACTTTTGATTCTATCGCTACCAATTTTCCATTCTTTTTTGCACCAATTTTCATAATCATGCGGATGCCATGCGCGAGTAATGTGCTGGTGAAATCCTCTTTTCGTGATGCAACCCATTTAACCGGGTAACCAGGGACAAAACTGGCAATATAGGCAACAGTTTGTTCTACCGTGATATCTGATTTGTAACCAAAACAGCCACCAATATCCGGAATGTGGACACGCACATCAGAGATTGGAAGGCCATAACCATGAGCTAAATCTTGCCGAATGATAAATGGGCAAATGGAAGACGACCAAACTTCGATGGTTTTATCTTCTTTGAACCATGCGATTGACCCATGCGGCTCAATTGCGGCACACGATCCCAGCGGGTAATCAAATTCACCCTCAATGATGACATCAGCTTCTTCGAAGCCGTCCTTCCCTTTTCCTTTTTTCAGGTGATAAGTATTCGCAATGTTCGTACCTGGTTCAGGATTCAGGGTTGGCAAGTGCCAGTATTCGCCATTTTCATCGTGAACTAATACAGCATCTTCTTTCATCGCGTCGCGAGCATCGATGTAAACGGGTAGTGGTTCATACTCAACTTTAATTTTTTCAACAGCTTTTTGAGCGTTAAACGGGTTATCTGCAACAACAGCAGCAACTGGTTCACCAATATAGCGAACTTTTTCGACTGCCATAGGTGTTAAATCTTTGATGTTATCTCCATAATGCAGGTCGCAACCCTTTCCTGTAACGACTTTTACAACACCAGGCATTTTTTCTGCTTCTGATGTGTCGATGCTGTTAATTTTTGCATGCGCAAATTCAGGTCGTAGAATAGCAGCGTGCAACATCCCGGGTAATCGAATATCATCCAGGTATTGTGCTTTTCCGGTGACTTTGTTGATCGCATCCGGTCGAATGTATGATTTACCAATGTATTTGTATTCCATTCAAATCTCCTTTCTTGAGAGAGTTCTTATTCTCGTTTATATGGCTTTAGTAATGCTGCTGGATATGAAGCATTTCTACCAGCAAGTACTAATGCAATGATTGTTACCACATAAGGTAAAGCCAGGAATGTTTCATATGGAATTGGCAATTGAAGCCCCATTGCTTGTAACCTTAATTGTAAGGCGAATGTCCCACCAAAGATTAGTGCACCACCCATCACTTTTACAGGTGACCAATTGCCAAAAATCACAATGGCAATAGCAACCCATCCTCGACCAGCAATGATTCCATGTGTAAATGCACCTAATTGTGCTAAGGAAAGAAAGGCACCACCAGCTGCCATTAACCCACCACCAATAGCGAGTGCACTGTACCGAACTAAATGTACATTTACACCAGCAGCGTCAACCGCTTCTGGATTTTCACCAACTGCGCGAATATGTAAACCATATTTAGTTCGGTATAGAATGAACCAGGCAAGTGGAACAATTACCAAAAAGGTAATGTAGGTGAGAAGATATTGATCTGAAATCTGTCCTAAAACCGGGATATCTCCAAAAGGTCTTATGGTTTCAAAGGAAGGGATTGCTGGAGGTGTAGAACGGCCACCGTAGACCAAGCGGAAGCCGAAAAGTGATAATCCAGTCAATAACAGAGTAATACCTAAGCCAGAAACGTGTTGGTTAACACCCAGTGATACTGAAAGCAACCCCATTAATAATCCAGCAATCACACCACTGAGAATAGCTACCAATAAACCAATCCAAAGCGAGCCGCTTTTATCAGCAACGATAAAGCCAATAAAGGCACCAAAGAACATGATACCTTCAATGCCCAGGTTTAAAATTCCAGCACGTTCTGAATAGGTTTCACCAATTGCAGCTAAAAGGATGGGGGTGGAAACACGTAATGTAGCAGCGATTAAATTTATTAAAAATACTTCCATCACATCCTCCTGAGTTTATATCGTTGAAGAAGCAACATTCCAAGAGTAACCAACAACATTGTTGCCTGCGTTACTTCACCGAGGTAAACCGGAACACCTAATGCACGACTAAGGGTTTGTGCGCCGGTTTCTACAAGACCGAAGAAAAGGGCTGCCAATCCGACTCCAAAGGCATTCAATGCACCAAGCGTTGCGATGATAACCCCTGTATATCCATAGCCAGGAGAAATTTCACCAATCAGATGGAAATGAATTCCTGCGACTTCTGCGACTCCCGCAATACCTGCAATACCACCACTGATCAAAGCCGCTGTCAAAATCGTACGTTCAACTTTGATTCCTGCAAATTTAGCAGCAGGTTTTCCCAAACCCACAGCTCGTAATTTTAAGCCAAACGATGTGCGGGTCAATACGATCCAAAGGATAATAACCAGAACAACAGCCACAACAAATCCAAAATTTAGTCGTGATCTTGGAATTAATTTGAAGAATACTGCGGATGGAGCAATATCTGGAGATTGTGGCCACCCTGAATTTGGATCTCGCCATGGACCGTTGAGAATTGCACTAACGATATATGCCATAATTGAATTCATTAATAAAGTTGTTACAACTTCGTCAACAGCTAATTTGACTTTTAATAACGCGGGAATGAGCGCCCAAGCCATTCCGGCAACAAATCCACCTAAGAGCATTAACGGCAAGGCAATGATTGCTGGTACGCCATGCATGGCCATTCCAATACCGGTTGCTGCTATTGCTCCAGCGTAAAGTTGCCCTTCGGCACCGATATTGTAATATCCAGCTGTAAAAGCATAAGTGACAGCTACACCTGTGATGATTAAAGGTGTGGATTTTACTAATATCTCCAATGTGGAAACGCGACTACCGAACGGTGCAAGTAGAAAGTAATAATATGATTCAAAAGGATTGGCATTGGCAAGAAGAATTAAACCAGAGGTGATTATAAAAGTTCCAATCAACGCCAAGATGGGAATCAGCGGTTTAACCCAGAAGGGAGGAGTGTCAGTTTTTACCAATCGCCAGCGAGGTTTTTCTATGTTTTCCATTATGCTTCCTCCTTCAATGCACCAGACATCATCAAACCTAATTTTTCTGGTGTGGCATCCTGGGTACCCATGACTCCAACAATCTCGCCTTCATAAATGACAGCAATTCGGTCAGAAATGCTAATTATCTCCTCAAGATCCTCGGATAAAAGCATCACAGCAGCACCACGATTTCTTTGTTCGATTAACTGCTGTCGAACATATTCAGTTGCACCAACGTCCAAACCTCTGGTTGGTTGTGGTGCAATCACAACCTCCGGTTGTCTGGCAAGGACTCTCGCAAGTAATACTTTTTGCATATTTCCGCCTGATAGGGTTCGAATTCTATCAGTTGGTTTGGCTTTTATTTGAAATTTTTCAATTAATGAGACTGCATTTTCACGGATTGCTTTTCGATCCAGGAAACCATTTTTTGTGTACTCGTCAAGGTGTTCCAGTGCTAAATTTTCATAAACTGTTAGGTCGCCAACCACACCTTCATGGCGATCTTCAGGAATTCGCCCCATCCCTAATTTTGTAAAATCAGATGGTTCTTTTCCGACTAATTCCTGCCCATTTATCTTAATTGAGCCGTTTGTTGGTGTTTTTACTCCACTTAAAATTTCAGCAAGTTCTTTTTGACCATTCCCACTGACACCGGCAATTCCGAGAATTTCTCCTGATCGAATGAATAATTTTAGGTTTTTTAATGCAGGTAAGCCTTTGCCATCGAGGGCATTTAGGTTTTCAACTTCTAATAATTTTTTATTGTCTGGGTTTGTCTCTGGTTGGCGGGTAATACCAAAAGTTTCCCGACCAACCATCATGGTTGCTAATTGTTTATGGGTAACATTAACTGTATCTACCGTTCCGATAGATTTTCCATCGCGTAAAACAGTTACACGATCAGTAATTTTGGTCACTTCATCAAGTTTATGGCTGATAAAAATTACAGACAACCCATCTTTTCTCAAGCGATCTAATGTTTCAAAAAGGCTGTCTACTTCTTGTGGTACCAGAACAGCTGTCGGTTCATCAAGAATTAATACTTTCGCGTTTCGATAAAGTGCTTTGAGAATTTCAACTCTTTGCCTTTGTCCTACTGATAAATGACGAATAATTGAATTTGGTTTTATGTCCAATCCAAATTGTTCAGCAGCTTCTCCCACCTTTTTTTCGATCGCTGCCTGATCGAGAACAAAACTGTCAGTATAACCAAGCACAACATTTTCAGCTACAGTCATTGGGGGAACAAGCGCAAAGTGTTGGGTCACCATACCAACACCATGTCTTATTGCATCCTTAGGTGAATTGATAATTACCTTTTCCCCATCAATAAAAATTTCTCCGGTTGTTTGTTGATATAGGCCATACAGGATCCTCATCAACGTCGTTTTTCCAGCACCATTTTCACCTAATAATGCATGGATTTCACCTTTTTTTAGCTGAAAATCGACATGGTCATTCGCTACAAGTTCACCAAATAGTTTGGTGATCTTTTGCATATCTACGATGTACATATTTTCTCCGACATTTCTCTCCCCTCTTTTTAGAGGGGAGAGAGAATAATATAAAATAAAGAGAAAGTCAGGTGAAAAGTGGTAAGCCCTGACATTCTAATTGTTTAGTTTAGTTAGATCCTGCTGGTGCTTCTTCAGCAATATTTACACGGAAAAGACCATCCTTAATTTCCTGTTCTCTTTGGAGAACTAAATTGAGAATATCTTCTGGTAATTTTTCATCCATTCCATGCCATGGAGCGAGTGATGCACCACCTTTTGCAACCATTGAAAAATCTTTCAAATCTTGTGATGTGAAGGTGCCACCTTTGACCTGGTTGATTACATACTCAACTGTTGGGGTCATATTCCAGACTGGGCTATTTACAACGTAATTAGGACCTAATTCATATTGGTCGCTCATATTACCGAATGCATACAGACCATTTTCAACAGCTGCATCGATTACACCAAATCGTTCTGCGAACAAAACATCGGCACCATTATCAATTTGTGCCAAAGCGGCTTCTTTTGCAGCGGCCGGATCAAACCAGCTATTGATAAAGGATACCAAAACGGTTGCTTCTGGGTTCACTTCTTTTACGCCATCAATGAAGGCGTTTACAATACGGTTAACTTCAGGAACTGGAAGTCCACCAACAACACCAATTACACCAGTTTCACTTAAACCACCAGCCATTAAACCGCAGAGATAAGCAGGTTCATGAATCCAGTTATCGAAGACAGCAACATTTGGTTCCGATGGTCCAAGACCTGAGCCGAATACAAACGCGATTTCTGGGTATTCTGCACCAACACGGCGAACTGCTTCTTCATTACCGAATGCATCACCAAAAATTGCCGCAGGTTTCTTTTCATCTGCTACTTCACGTAAAATTCTTTCCATATCGCCTGAATAACCGATGTCATCAGTGTATTCATACTTGATTTTTCCTTCATTAGCTGCTTTTTGAAGTGCTTGATGAATAACACCATCCCAAGGCTCTTCGATTGCTGTGGCATAAGCACCAAAGAATAATGGGACTTCGCTACTGGCTGGAGCTTCAGCTTCGGGTGCAGCTGGTTGACATGCTGCAAGAAGAACTGTTGCTAATAGGGCTAATATCACTACAACTTTTATTTGCTTCATTTTAGAACTTCTCCTTTAAATAGAATAATTTGTTGATTTTCCTTGCAATTGGAAATTGAAAACTCGTGTTGTGAATTTCACCTCCTTTTATTACTTGTGTTGATAAAATGGAAACGCAAAAATCATGCGAAAATCTTTTATTGATTGATGTGTTAATTGAAAATTAATTTTAGTGGAAATTTGTTTAGTATTAGTTTATAGAAGATTTCATAAAAAATCAAGATTTCCTAGAAAAAAAGTGAGATTTGTCAGACATTTGATGATAATAATTGATACATTTAATCAAAAAATGAGTGGTAATGAGATTTTTAAATTTTTATCAATTCACCGAATAGCTGATATATAATTATCAAATGGTTGAAGAATCGGAACTTAGTGAGCGAGAGATAGAAATTATTAAGCTTGTCGCAACAGGCGCAAGCAATAAAGAAATAGCAAAAGCATTAGTTATCAGTCCCAACACTGTAAAAGTGCATTTAAGGAATATTTTTAGCAAGTTGGGGGTATTATCAAGAACCGAAGCTACAATGACCGCGATTCGGATGGGATTGGTCGATTCACCGGGAACAATTGTTCAGCAGTTGGAGGATGAGGAGAATATACAGAAGTTAAGTGAGCAAATTTCTCAAAATCTTGAATTAGAAAGACAAAGTGAATTCTTAAAAAAAAGAAATCGATCGATTGTATTTGGTGGTTTGGCATTTATTCTTTTATTGATTGGTTTTATTGTAATTCGTGAGATATTTTTCGAAGAGCCATCACCTTCCGCAATTGATCCGGCTTTATTTGACCAATTAAGTTCTGAACGATGGACATCCATCGAAAGTTTACCAAACGGATTATCAAATATGGGGTTCGTCCGTTATGAAAATAAATTCCTTCTCTTTGGTGGTGAAAATGGTGAAGGTGTTCAAGATCAAGTTTGGATCTATGAAATTGATAATGATAAATGGACTCCAGGTGAAAATCTTCCAAAAAAACTAAAAGATATTCAAGCAATTACCATTGCTGAAAAGGTTTTTATTCCAGGTGGAAAAAATGAAGGAGAAACAATTGAAGATTCATTATGGATTTATTCTCCCCGCTTGAATTCCTGGGAATCAGGGAAAAATGCACCATTTCCGATAAGTGGATATGCTTCTATCGCTTATGAAGGAAAAATTTACTTGTTTGGTGGAAATGATGGAAACCAGTTTCTGGATTCGGTTTTGATTTACGATCCTGAAATTAACGAATGGTCTGTTTTTGGGACTACACCAAATCCAGTTGCTTATGCATCAGTGGCCGTGGTAGGTGGGCAAATCCATTTATTCGGTGGGATTAATGACAAAAATGTTTCAGATCAGCATTTTATTTATTATCCTCAGCGAGAAAATTCAAACGAGAATCCTTGGGAGTCTACTGCAGGATTGCCGGAACCTAGATACGGGATGAATTCTATTGTTTTGGCGGATATGGTTTATTTAGCAGGTGGTAAAAACAACCATGAGGAGTTCTTATTACCTATACAGTACTTACCACCCAAAGATAGTTGGGTGGTAATTGATTCGCCCCCCGTAGTCATTGGATTTGCTCCTGCGGTTTTACCATATGAGACAAGATTATATGTTATCGGTGGTTTAAATTCTGAAGGTTACACCAACCAATCATTGGTTTACCAGGCGGTATATACGATTTTAGTGCCAGTTGTAAGATAAAAAAACTGACCAAAGTGGCCAGTTTTCAGAGCGGGAGACGGGATTCGAACCCGCGAATGTTAGCTTGGAAGGCTAATGCCTTACCACTTGGCGACTCCCGCAACGATGGCTATTATACCACTGATGAAGTCTTTGTGAAGATTTTTGTTTAAGGGTTTTCACTATTTATACGGTTCAACAACCAATAAATATGACAGTGCTAAATCGTCAAAATCATTATCAACAACGCAAAAGCTGCTGTACTTTCCGGGCAGGTAAGGAGCTTTAATTTTAGTGGTGGTTGTCTTGTTTGCGGGAGAATTTGCAGTCGCTAAAATGTTCTCTGGATCCTGATCTTCAAAATCACCTGAAAATGGTAGGAAAATTAAATACCAGGATAAATCATTTTGACTATTGTTAATTAACGTTAATTCAATTTCCTGTCCGATGGGAACAAAGGACTCATAAGGTAAACAACGTTCACCATCGAATGTAATACTTATTTCAGTTGATGCTAATGATCTTGGATCTGATTGATAATTACACCCAGCAAGTATTGTGGATATTAGAATCAAGAATAAAATAGATTTTTTATTCATATGTAGTATTTTACATGAACAATTTCTTGTATTAATAATTATGGTAGATGTTTAATACAATATCGGCATACGCATATCCAACATCCATTGGCCCATATGACTTTAACGCATCTCGCCAGTTGTCGTGTCTGACGAATAAATTCGATAACATACTTGCTCCGAATTCAATGTTAAATTGGGGATCGTAAAGTTCTTCTGATAAAGGTCGATTGGTAAAACAGGGGCCATTGATACACATGAATTTTTCTGCAATTCCATCTCTTGGCATGATCTGCATTAAGCCTACTGCACCCGAAGAGCTATATGCACTTGGGTCTCCACCTGATTCCTGCAGCATGACGGCAGCAATTAAATTGGGGTCCAACCCAAATTTATTAGCTTCTACTACTATCATTGAACACCATTGTTGAATTGATTGCGGATAATTTGTAGAAATTGGACAGTCGTCCTTGAAATTTTCTTCTGTGTTATCGGTCGATAATGAATCATTCTCGATAACCAAATTCAACGTAGTGGAAGCTGAGACATGCTCAATCGGTGTTGCAAGTTTTATTGCTGTAATTATAAGAAGAAGCGAACCAATGAGAAATCCAAAAAATATTTTCGGAAATGAAATCATCAAATACTCCAAATGATTAGAATAATTCAATAATAGCACAAAAGTTCTAATAATACAATATAAAAAGAGGTATTACATAAGTGTTTTTTAGAAATACCTCTTTAATATTAAAAGATTATTCTTTTTCTTCTAATTCGCGTTTGTGAGCGTTAATGATTTCCTGTTGAAGATGAGCTGGAACCCGTTCAAAATGGTCAAATTCCATTTCAAAAATACCACGACCACCGGTTAATGATCGCAATTGGGTAGTATATCGCAACATTTCAGCCATTGGAACCTGAGCTGTCACAACGGAACGGCCTTTATCTGTGTCCATACCCTGGACGCGAGCCCGACGGGTATTTAAGTCACCTAAAATATCACCCATGTTATTCTCTGGTACAGTTATTTTCACATTCATGATAGGTTCCATCAATACGGGTCCAGCATCCTGGAAAGCAATTTTGAAGGCTTCTCGTCCCGCAATTTCAAAGGCAACTGGCTTAGAGTCAACAGCATGTTCTTTTCCATCAAATACAGAAACTCGGACACCGAATACCGGGTAGCCAGCGATGATACCATCTTTCATCGTTGAAAGGATACCTTTCTGGATGGACGTAAAATATGATTGAGAAATTGCACCACCGAATACATCCCATGTCATTTCAAATTCACCTTCTGAGGGTAAAGTTTTCAAATGAACTTCTCCAAATTGACCAGCACCACCGGTTTGTTTTTTGTGCCTGTAGACACCAACACCTTCTTTAGTGATTGTTTCTTTATAAGCAACTCTTGGTTCAGCAATATTGATATTCAATTGGAATTTTGAGGAAGCACGACGTACTGCGACATCAATATGTTGGTCACCCATTCCCTGCAGAACAGTCTGCCGGGTAGTGGAATCCATAAGCCATGAAAGTGTCATATCTTCTTCGCATAATCTGGTTAAAACTGTGCTTATTTTTGTTGAGTCTGCTTGTGTTTTTGGTGACACAGCAACCCTATAAAGAGCATTTGGATATTTTGCCGATGGAAGAATGATTGGTGTTCCTTTATCACCTAATGTATTTCCGGTGACCGTTTCTGATAATTTAGGAACGATAGCTATATCACCTGCATGCACAACTTTTATAGGGATTGTTTCAGTTCCACGAGGGATACTTACCGTACCAAATCGTTCTTCAAGGTTCTTATCATGATTCCAGACGCGGGTGTCGGAATTTACTACACCAGAATAAACCCGGAAATAGGTTTGTTTTCCGACAAACGGATCAGCGGTGGTTTTCCAGACATAAGCAACCAAAGGGCCAGAATCGGAAGAGGTGATTTCTACTTCTTCTCCATTGTTTGTAGCTTTATATGGACCTGCTTCTGCAGGTGATGGAAAGAGATTCAAAAATGCATCGAGAAGAGGAACCAATCCGATTTGATTGGTAGCAGAAGACACGAATACGGGCACAAATGTGCCTTGTTTGAAAACAGCTTTTAATCCACGTGAAATTTCATCTCCTGAAAGGGTACCCTCTTCGAAAAATTTCTCCATTAATTCATCAACGCCTTCAGCAGCAGCTTCAACAATCGCCATGTGGGCGTCTTCAGCAGCAGCTTGGTATTCTGCAGGAATTTCCACACTCTCTTTCCCTATACCTTTTAATGCTTTCATATTTACGAGATCGATTACACCCTGAAAATCGGATTGTTCACCCCATGGAAGTTGCAATGGTAACAATCTTATGTCTGAAATTTCCTGGAATGCATCGAAAATTTTCTTAAAATTGGCATTTTCTCGGTCCATTTTATTGATCAGGACAAAGCGAGGAATATTTATTTCACCGCTATAATTCCAAGCTAATTCTGTGCCGACCTCAATGCCAGCTACTGCATCGACTACAATTACAGCACCATCAGAAACACGCAAGGCGGAAATCTCTTCTCCTAGAAAATCGGTGTATCCTGGGGTATCAAGAATATTAATTTTGTTGTCTTTGTATTCGACTGGCAAAACTGAAGTGTAAATGGATATACTACGGCGTTGTTCTTCTTCATCAAAATCTGAAACGGTAGAGCCATCCTCGACTTTACCCATTCGATTGATTGCCCCAGTAAAATACAACAATGCTTCACTTAAAATTGTTTTTCCAGCACCACTGTGCGATGCAAATGTAATGTTTCGAATTGACTCGGTTTTATATTCTTTCATGAAACTAACCCTTCTTTAATTTTTTTTCTTACAAACCTTTTTTCATGATTAAAAAAAAGGTTGATTGTAATAATTATTAAAACTTCACTATTATATCAGTGATAATAAATTTATTCGAGTTCGATTTAGAGTTCGATTTAGAATTCTAGATAATTTGCAAAGAAATTTATGATAAATCATTTACCCAAATATTCTTAATCATTTTCCAGGCCGGTTCCACGATTTTTTGTAACTTATCATTATGATCACGATAAGACCATTCACCGGGTTCGGATCCAGAAATTTCAAAACCATTATTTTTATAAAATCGGATCGCATTAATATTTGTTTTTGCCACATTAAGAGTAACTTCTCTAAACCTGCGTTTTCTCAAATCCTTTTCAACAACTACTAACATCTGTTTACCTAATCCGTAGTTTCGAAATTCTGATTTAATTCTAAATGAGTAAATGTAAGCACAACTAAATCCATCTGCGAGGTCTTTCCGTATAGCATTCAGTTGTACGAAAACCTGACCAATCACACCTTTTTCCAATAAATCCGCAACCCAAATTACCGATTTTCCTTCATTACGTGATTTGTACGCTTTTAAATAAACTTGTCGTAAGTGGGTATATTCGCCATTCCACTCAAGTTTAGGTAAGTCTTCAAACGTCAAATATCTGATATTAATCTGATTTAACCAATTAGGGGAATCAAATTTTTGATAGGAATCCGTTGAATCATTCATTATTCGTAATGGAAGATATGACCTCATCCAATAAAATATTTTCATGCTCAATCGAGCGAATTTCCTCATCCAACCAGGCTTTTCGAAGTCTGGAAAGAATACTCTTGTATGTTGGTCCCGGTGGAATACCCATCTTTCTTAAATCTTCTCCATTTGTAAATGGTTTTACCTTAATCCAATGAGTAATGTATTGGTGTATCAAGTCTTTTATATTTTCATCTTCAATTGTTGTGTAAATAACAAATAAAATTTGTGGAGTAAGCGTATCAAAATATTCAGTTATTTCGCTTGGTTTTTTTCCTAAAAAGCGTGATACCGATTTCAAGGCTTTTTGTGCTCTTAAGCTTGAGTCAGTTATGATTGCCGGGGTCCTTAAACGTTTACAAATAGGTTTTGGATTTGATTCCAAATACATAAACCAAGTCAGAAATGCCAATATTGTATTTAATTTATATGTTCCATTTTGATCTGGTAAATGCCAATGGGGAGCAATCGAGGATTTTAAGATCAATTCCATTTTTTTTACTATATTGGGATTGATTGATAAATTTGGATGTATTTGTTTCAAAAGATCCAATTCTTCTAAACGAAGTAAGGCTGGCTTAGGATCTGGCTCAGCAAGAATCAGGTTCAATTCATGTCTCAAACGATCTCCAGAAACCTGATCCAATAAATCTTTTGCTTCCAGTAATAATTGAAAAGTTCGGTCTTCAATTTTGAAGTTGAATCTTTGTTCAAAACGGATAGCTCTTATCAATCGGGTCGGATCATCAACAAAAGACAGAGAATGCAGAACTTTTATTAGACCTGATTGAAGATCTTCATATCCACCCCAATAATCATATAATTCCCCATAATGGTTTCCGTCCAACCTCAATGCTAAAGTATTGATCGTAAAATCTCTCCGGTGTAAGTCAAGTTTAATGCTGCTTCTTTCAACTTGGGGAAGAGCAGTGGGAAAATCATAAAATTCTGTTCGGGCACTAATGAGATCAAGTGTTTCCGGTAACTCATTAAGGTCTAATCCTGCAAATTCTGGAAAATTATGTATGAGATTATTATGTATTTCATTAATTTGCCATTTTGCAGTTCCAAAACGTTTGTGTGTGTTTATTTTTCCACCAAACATATTCACAAGGCTTTTAGCAAATTCTATTGCATCACCTTCAACGACGATATCAAAATCTAAAGAAGGTCTATCTAACAACAAATCTCGAACAAAACCACCCACAATATAAATAGGTGTTTTTTGATTTTGCGCAAGCTGGCGAATCATCTTCAAAAGCGTTTTCCGTTCTAACGGTAATATTGAGTTTAATTGATTGGATAAATCTTTTTTTCTCGACAGAGAACTCTTTGGTTTCCCTAAAGCTTTCAATAAATCTGTTCTTGTTACAATACCAATAATTGCTTCTGTTTTTGGGTTGACAACAGGAATTTGCCCCCAGCCTGTTTCTGTCATCATTTTTTGCACTTTATCAAGAGGATCATTGGTAAATACAAAGAATTCACCTGAATCCATCAAGCTGGCTGCAGTGAGGTTTAATTTATGGGCAATTGCTCTTTCCACACTCCTGCGATTGAGTAATCCAACAATTTTCCCTTCCGCCACTACTGGATACCCTTCATACCCATAACGTTGCATCAAATTCGAAGCTTCTTGTGCACTTGTTTGTGGTGTAATTAATCGCGGTTGTTTTGACATGATTTGTCCAGCAGTAATGGCTGGTTCAACCATTTGATGGAGCATTTCAATTAAATCTTTGTAAACCGATTCTAATGAAGGTTTATTTTCTTCAATTTGAATTAAAGCAGCGGCCGCTCTTGGATGACCACCACCTCCGAATTTTTGAGCTATTTTTCCCACATGAATTTGATCAGTTGTAGAACGTGCAACAATCCTGATTCCTTCTTGAGTTCTCACAACCAAAAACAAAGCATCAGGATCTAATAAGTCACGTATTTTGTGAGCGATGCTAGAAATTTCCTCATCCAAATCAGAAGCATCTGCCAAGGATGTCACAATCCGATTACCAAATATCTCCAAATGTTCTGTTTTAAGTAAAAGGCGGTCATAAATATTTTTTTGTTGGTCAGATAAAGGTGGATTTAAATACTGGTTAGCAATTGCTAAACTAGCTCCCTGACTTAATAAATAAGCTGCGGCTTGTAAGTCTCCAGGCGTTGTATTTGCATAAGATAAAGATCCTGTGTCTTCATAAATACCTAGTAATAACAATGTAGCTTGTAATATCGTTAAGGAACCATTGATTTTTTTTAAATCTTCAACCAGAATGGTAGTACAACTCCCACTATTTTCAAAAATTGTCGTCCAATGATCTGGTAAATCTTTCTTTTTTTGATGATGATCAACCACATGAACTTCGGTAGATTTTGAGATCCCTTTTAAAGTAACTAGCGCCTGGGTATCAACCAAAGTTATTCTGTCAATTTTTTGTGGTTTGATATCTTTGAAATGATGCAGAGGTAATTCACTGCCACACAGATCTAAATAAGCACGAACATTTCGATTGATGCGATTTGGCAAAATAGCAATTGCATCTTCTTCAATTAATGCGACTGCAGTTAAAGAAGCTATCGCATCAAAGTCTGCTTGTTCGTGGGTTAAGATAATATGCATAATTTGATTTTATCATTTTCTAAATTTATAATCCTTGTAGTTGCGAATTGATTTAATTACATCATCTGATAAGATTGATTGAGAAAATATGAATATGAAACTTAACCAGAAAGAAATATTACGCTATTCCAGACACTTATTAATTCCTCAAGTTGGTCTTTCAGGCCAGGAAAAATTAAAAAATTCCAGTGTTCTAATCGTTGGAACAGGTGGTTTAGGTTCACCAATTGCTTTGTACTTAGCAGCAGCTGGAATAGGAAAAATTGGACTTGTTGATTTTGATGTTGTTGATGAATCCAATCTCCAACGACAAGTGATCCATTCAACCAGCAAAATAGGAATTCCTAAAGTTGAGTCAGCGAAGGCATTTCTTGAAGACTTGAATCCATTAGTTGAAATTAATACATTCAATGTAATGCTTTCTGCAACCAACATTGCAGATATTGCCAAAGATTATCAGATCATTGTTGATGGGACGGATAATTTTAGTACTCGTTATCTTCTAAATGATTATTGTGTTTTTACGAAAAAACCATATGTATATGGATCAATTTTTCGATTCGAAGGTCAAGTTAGCGTATTTGACGCACAGTCTGGTCCCTGTTATCGATGCATATTTCCCTCACCACCACCGCCAGGTGTGGTTCCTACTTGTGGTGAAGGAGGTGTTTTTGGAGTTTTACCAGGAACGATTGGTACGATACAAGCTACAGAAGTCATTAAATTAGTTCTAGATATCGGTGAAAAATCGATAGGAAAATTGTTCCTTTTTGATGGTCTGGATATGTCTCTTCAATCCATACAGTTAAGAAAAAATCCTAAATGTAAAGTATGTGGAGAATTTCCTGAAATAACTACTTTGGAAGATACCGCATTCTTTTGTGATGCACACAGCTTAGAAGAATCCTATCAACCTGAATGGGAGTGGAGTGTTCATGACTTAAAAACGGCAATTGACCAGGGAAAGAATTTGCGATTAATTGATGTCAGAGACCCAGTGGAGAGAGAAGTTGTTGTAATCCCCCAAAGCGAAAATATCCCATATGAGCAAGTTAGTAATGAATTGATTCAAGATGACGGAATACCAGTCGTTTTTTATTGTAGAAATGGAGTTCGATCTGCAAGAGCAGCACGCAAATTGAGGAATGCAGGTTTTGACAACGTTTTTAATCTTAAAGGTGGAACAAATGCGTGGGCAAGGGAAATTGATCAGGAAGCAAATCTATATTAGGTGAAATAAATTATTTATGGAAAAACGATTTAAATTATTAGCTGTTTTAGCCCATCCAGATGATGAAACATTTGGTATGGGAGGTACTCTTGCAAAATATGCACATGAAAATGTGGATGTGTTTTTAATTTGTGCAACGAGAGGTGAAGTTGGAGAAATGGATCAATCCTTTCTGGAGGGATTTAACTCTCCAGCTGAAAGGCGCGAATATGAGTTAAGGTGTGCAGCTAAAAACTTAGGGATTAGAGAGGTAATATTTTTGAATTATCGTGATTCAGGTATGGTGGGATCTGAACACAACAATAATCCTAAATCATTATTTGCAGCGGATCTTGCGAAGGTATCGGAAGAAATTGTTCAGAATTTCCGCAAGCTTAAACCCGATGTTGTGATTACATTCGATCCAATCGGTGGATATCGACACCCAGATCATATAAAAGTTCATGAAGCAACTTTACAAGCTTTTAAATTAGCTGCTGATCCCGAATACAAAGATCAGGCAAACCAAAGTCCATTTCAAGTTAAAAAATTATATTTTCACAGTATTCCCAAAAGTTTTATCCGAATGACAGTTACTCTATGGCGAATTTTAGGGAAAGATCCAAGGAAATTTGGAAAAAACCACGATATTGATTTATTATCCATTGCCGAAGTTCATTTTCCAACACATGCAATCATCAAATTTGGGAAATATACAGGAATACGAAACGAGGCTTCAGCCTGTCATTCTAGTCAAGGTGGAAGCCGAACGAGTGGCGGATTGATGGGTTGGTTACAGCGTATTTTAGGCAGTAAAGATCGTTTCATGAGAGCTTACCCTGAGCCGCGTCCTGGAGAAAAATTGGAATACGATTTATTTCAAGGATTGTAAGAACAAAAAAGAATGGCCAACGGCCATTCTTTTTACAAGAAAGGTTATTTTTTAGGAAAAATCTAGTTTTCCATCCACAAGACTAATTGTCACACTATGTCCATCTTTAATTTCTGAGGTAAGCAATTTCATTGCAAGGGGATCCATAATTTCGCGTTGAATAGCTCTTTTCAATGGTCTTGCACCAAAATTGGGATCGTAACCAACTTCAGCTAGATAATCAAAAACCTCAGGTTCTAGTTTTATTGTTAAACCTCTTTCTTTCAATCGATCCATCAATAATTCCAGTTGAATTTTAATGATCTGATGCAAATCTTCTTTAGATAGACGATGGAAAATGATGATCTCGTCCAACCGATTCAGAAACTCAGGTCTGAAATGATTTTGCAAAATTTCCTGAACCTCATCACGGTTGATGATATCGTGTTGATACCAAATTTCACCTCCGAGGTTGCTGGTCATAATCACGACTGTGTTTTTGAAATCAACCGTTCTTCCATGTCCGTCAGTCAGGCGACCGTCATCAAGCAATTGTAGAAGTATATTAAACACTTCTGGATGTGCTTTTTCGATTTCGTCAAATAAGATAACCGAATAAGGTCTTCGTCTAACAGCCTCTGTTAACTGCCCACCTTCATCGTATCCAACATACCCTGGAGGGGCACCAACCAGACGAGAAACAGTGTGCTTTTCCTGATATTCGCTCATGTCGATCCGGACCATTGCTCGTTCATCATTAAATAGGAATTCAGCTAAAGCCCGCGCAAGTTCTGTTTTTCCTACACCCGTTGGTCCAAGAAAAATGAATGAACCTATCGGACGATTTGGATCTTGTAACCCTGCCCGTGCTCGGCGAACCGCATTTGAAACAGTATTAATGGCTTCATTTTGACCAATAACGCGTTTGTGTAATTCTTCTTCCATGTGAACCAGGCGTTGCATTTCTGCTTCTAATAATCGTGTAACTGGAATTCCAGACCATCTGGATACAACCCCTGCAATTTCTTCTGCATCAACTTCCTCTTTGAGCAATGGGGATTCACTTTGTATTTCCTTAATTTTTGTCTCCGCTTCAGTTCGTTTATCCAACAACTCACGTAAGGTGCCATATCTTAATCGAGCAGCCTTTTCAAGATCAGAAACCCTTTCTGCTTTTTCAATTTCCAAATTTGTTTCTTCAATTTTCTCTTTTATTTGCTGCAACCCAGAAATAGCTTTTTTCTCAAGGTTCCAACGGGCTGTTAATTGACTGGATTCCTCTTTTAGGTTTGCAAGGTCCTGTTCTATTTTTTTCAATCTATCTTTGCTGGCAGAGTCTTTCTCTTTTGTTAAAGCTTGCCTTTCAATTTCCAGTTGCATAATATCGCGATCAATTTCATCCAACGCCTGTGGTTTGGAGTCGATTTCTGTGCGTAACCTTGCAGCTGCTTCATCAATCAGGTCAATTGCTTTGTCAGGCAATTTGCGGTCTGTCAGATATCGATTTGATAATGTAGCAGCTGCAATCACGGCTGGATCGGTAATTCTTACACCATGGTGAACTTCATAGCGATCTTTTAATCCACGCAAAATACTGACTGTATCTTCTACGGAAGGTTCTTTAATAAGAACTGGCTGAAATCTTCTTTCGAGGGCAGCATCTTTTTCAACGTGTTTGCGATATTCATCCAATGTCGTTGCTCCAATCATATGTAATTCACCGCGGGCAAGCATCGGTTTAAGCATATTTCCAGCATCCATTGCACCCTCTGCTGCACCAGCACCAATGACTGTATGCATCTCATCAATAAAAAGAATTATTTCTCCTTCAGCATTTTGAATTTCTTTCAAAACTGCTTTCAAACGTTCTTCAAATTCACCACGATATTTTGCACCGGCGACGAGTGCCCCCATATCTAATTGGAATAAGGTTTTATGTTTTAAACCCTCTGGCACATCACCATTGACAATTCTTTGTGCTAATCCTTCTACAACTGCAGTTTTTCCTACACCTGGATCGCCTATCAGCGCGGGATTGTTTTTACTACGGCGAGATAATATTTGAATGATGCGTCGAATTTCTTCATCCCTACCGATAACAGGATCTAGTTTTCCCTGGCGTGCCATTGATGTTAGATCACGTCCGTATTTTTGGAGTGCTTGATATGTATCCTCAGGATTTTGTGAAGTAACTCTTTGGCTACCCCTCACATCAACTAAGGCTTTCAAAACAGAATCTTTGGTAATTCCAAATTGTTTTAACAAAGAAGATTCAGGACTTTCAGTTAAAGCCAATAAAATATGCTCAGTTGAAACATATTCATCCTTCATCCCTTTAGCAAATTTTTCAGCATTATTCAAAGTATCATTCGCTGGTTTGGAAAGACCAACCTGTGATGAACCACCATAAACTTTTGGACGGTTTTCAAGTGCTTTTTCTACTTCATCTCGTATCGCAATTATGGATCCTGCTATCTTAGTGATGATAGCCGGTACTATACTTTCGTCCTGGTGAACCAAAGCTGCAATTAAATGAATATTTTCTATGGTTTGATGACTACTATCTTGTGCAGCTTGTTGAGCAGTTAATATAGCTTGCTGAGCTTTTTCTGTAAATTTCTCTAAATTCATACTTTTATCTCCTTGTTACCTAATACTTCAACCATATTGTAATAATCAATTATCAATAGAGAATTAACAGAAAATAAGATTCTTATATGATTGAGCTGCTAAAGTCACGTTACAATTTAATGACAGCTCCACAGAATTCACAGGCGAATTGATCCATACCTCTAATGATTTGAACTTTTATTGTTGCTCCACACTGTGGACAAATCGTCGGGGCGTTCTTAATTTTCTCAAGAATTTCTTGATCAATGTCTTCAGTTCTATTTTTATCATAGTCACCAGACAAAACCTTATTAATCAATGCCTTCCAATTTTCGCAGTCTTGATTTTGAAGATGAAATTCTGTTTGGGCATATTGTGCACCAGAGGCGAAGTCGATTTCCAGGTAATCCTGATTCTTAAAAATTCCTTGTTTTGATGTGTTTATGTTTTCCACGAGCCTCAATGGAATATCAACCAGAATTTCTTGAATCAATTGTCTTTCTTGGGTGATGAAAAGAAATTTTTTAGTTGCAACTTCTTGCTTTTGTTCAAAAATGATCCTTTGATCCGTTAAGAATAATCTTCCTTCAGGATCGTCTTTATCTTTTTCACCATCTTTTGTCCATGTGCTCTTAACACCTAGAATTAAAAATTCATGGGGGAATAATTTTAAATTTGAGGTTTCAAATTCTTTTACTGACCATTCAATATCAGTTAGTTTTTTATTGAAAATGTTTAATTCCCTTTCAAAAGAATCATACAGACCTCTTAGCATCCGCTCAGAAGCTTTAATTTTTTCTGATAGATTTTCGATTGAAATATTCAGGGAGTTAATGATTGGACGAGAAAAACTTAAGTTTTGGATGTTAGTGGATGCTTTGACAAGCTGATCCTCAATAGGTTTCATATTTGATTTCAACATTGAGGTTTCTTGATTTAGTTTAACTTTTAAGTTCGTGTGAATAGGTTGCCATTTTTTTAGAAACTCAAAAGAATTTTTTTCTAAATTTGTGTCGAAGATATAATTCTTTTTTCGTAGCTCATTGACCCTTCGGGAAAGACCATTGACTTTGGTATTGATATCCTCAATATGGTCTGCTAAGGATGAAAGATTAACTTTTACTTGAAGATCGTTGACTTCTCGTTGCTGGGAGGCTAGATCTCTTTTCAATTGTTCTGCTGGAGAAATTGGTGTTTGATTTTTACTCATAAAATCCTCATGATTATATTTAATTGGTTTTTGATTCGAATGCGAGTTGCAAATTAGACCAGAATTGGTTTTGGTACTCTTCATTCCATTTGGTTAGAAATTGATTATGAACTTCGATTTTTCTATTTTGTAATTTTTCTTTCAAATTCACGATTCCAGGTTTAATAAAATTGAATGGACCGATTTGACCATAAAATTTCTGAATTCTTTTCTTTTCTTTTTCCATAAATTCGTCTAAATCTAGAATCCATACATCACAGTCATGAATCTCTCCAAGATCATCTTGAAACTTCTTGAATGTCGTTAAAAACGAATCTAAATCAGGCAATATTGGCTGAAATAATTCACTCGTGTAACGAATGTTTTTAATTGCAATTCTTAGGTTGTGAAGAGATTCTTTATGTTCGGGATTTGTAATAAATGGAACATAAGAAAAACAAATTTTTGTTAATTTATCTACCTCATTTTTTCCTAACCTAATCAAAGATTCTGGAGGTGAGAAAGTTTCTTCATCCAAAGGATTAGCTTCAATAAATCGGTGAATCTCTTCCATTGTTTTTGTTTTTTCAAAATTTAAAATGGAGGAATGTACCAAATCCTGATTTTTTTCTCTTTTTTGTTGTTTTCTGAGCAATAATCTTTGCAGTCCGGGAGTGGTTTTTTGATTTTTCGACTCAGCTATTTCCATTTCGAGCCATTGAATTTGAACATCAAGGTCACGAACTCTCGTCAAAGATTTTGTTAATTTTCTCATTGAAGAAAACCATCTTTTGGAATTCTTTTTTCCAAAAAATTGTGAAAAAACTGAGACTGTATTGCGAATTCTTCTGGACATTACTCTGGTATGGTGTAAGAACTCAATGTTTTCGTCGTATAGCAAACCTTCTATTTGATTTTCGAGATAAGAAATCTGTTTTTTTAATAAATCAGATGCATAAATCCTAATAATTTCTTTTTCAGAGTTTTCCAATTTATTCTCCTTTCGGGGCTTTGTGTTCAATTATCCATAAAACATATCAATTTTTCAAATAAAAAAACGCTTCAGTCACGAAGCGTTCTAAAAAAAGAAAAGATTTACAACTTATTGGAAATCTAATTCATCTTCTTCTTCGTCAACTTCCAATTCCATTAATTCACCAGTCGCAATGAAAACAGTTCTTTCACAAATATTCGTTACGCGATCAGCTAATCGCTCAAGATTGTGTCCAACCCACATAATCAAGTTCGCATTATCCACATTTTTGGGGTCTGCCATCATTAAATCAACTGCTTGATGGTAGATATCTTCATATAAACGGTCTACAGGATCATCATCATAGGGGATTTTGGAAGCTGTTGAGGCATCTTCATTAATAAAGGCTGTTAGGGCGTTGTGAAGCATTGCAATGGAAAGTTCAGCCATTGTTTCAATTTCCCGGATTGGAATTTTTAGGTCTACATTTTCGAGTTTTATGGCTACTTTTGCAATTCCCTTGGCGTAATCTCCCATGCGTTCCAATTCGCTTATTACATCTAGCATAGAGGCGAGTTGCCTTAAATCACGAGCCATTGGTTGTTGTGTGGCGATGACAATTAATATCGCATTTTCAATTGAGAATCTTTTGTCGTTAAGTTCAATATCATGTTGGTAGATTTGTTTGGCTTGTTTGATATTTCTGGTTTTTAAGGATTGCACCGATTTAATGACCGCATCTTCTACCATACTTCCCAGCAGAAGTACTTCATCTTTTATATTTTGAATTTTTTGAGAAAATAATTTTCTGGACATAAGAACCTTTCATTCAATAATTTATCCGAATCTACCCGATATATAATCTTCAGTTAATTGTTCCTTAGGGTTTGTGAAAATTTTTTGTGTTACATCGTGTTCAACTAAATAACCAGCTCCATCAGGCAGCATATTAAAGAATGCTGTGTAATCTGATGCACGGGCTGCTTGTTGCATATTATGTGTGACAATAACGATTGTATATTTTTGTTTCAAATCCTGCATCAGTTCTTCTATTTTTAATGTGGCAATCGGGTCTAATGCGGAAGCAGGTTCATCCATCAATATAATTTCAGGTTCAACGGCAAGTGCTCTGGCTATACATAATCTTTGCTGTTGTCCACCAGAAAGTGCTAATGCAGATTTTGTCAGATCATCTTTGACTTCATCCCATAAAAATGAATCAATCAAACTTTTTTCTACAATCTCATCAAGCTGGCTTTTATTTCTTATCCCATGCGCTCTCGGTCCATAGGCAACATTTTCATATATCGATTTAGGAAAAGGATTTGGCCTTTGAAAAACCATTCCAATTTTTTTCCGAAGTGAAACTGGATCAAGCACCAGAATGTTTTCATCGTCAAGAATTATCTCTCCACTCATGGAGACTGACGCAATCAGGTCATTCATTCGGTTAAAGGACCTGACGAAAGTGCTTTTCCCGCATCCAGAAGGACCAATTATCGCTGTTATTTGACGCTCAGGAATGTCAAAATTTATATTTCGTAGTGCTTGGAATTTTCCATAATAAAAATCAAAATTTCGAACCGATATTTGAATTTTATTATTTGTGCCGTTAGCCATTTTAATCCCTCATTGATAATTTTATCTTAACCATTAAATAAATCTTTGCAAAAGAGTAATACTCTTCGATTTTACCAATACTCCGTTAATAGGAGTTCAAATTTATGTTAATAAAATGTAAATAAATTTTTGATAGTTAATATCAAATTGTTTTGTTTACCTAATAAATTTCGCTTTAACCATCAATTGTTAACAAATTTGTTTCAATTGTTGAAAAAATATTAACCTTCCCTTAAAAGCTGGTTAAGCAAGACAGGTTATTCTTTGTTTATGAAAAATTTTATAAAAGGAGAAAAAAGAATGTTTCGTAAAAAAATGGTTAATATTTTAATGTTATTGGTTATTTCTTCATTGGCATTATCTGCCTGTAGTGGTTCTTCGATTACTCCAGCACCTAGTGAACCGGAGTCAAATCAAGTTGAACCGACGATGGCGTCCGAACCTGAAACGGTAAATAGTTCAGAATTATCTTCCTTAGAAGGTGATGTAGTAGCAGATGGATCGAGCACAGTATTTCCAGTCACCACAGCCGTGGCAGAAGAATTTGCTCTGGTAGCTCCGAATGTACGCGTATCAGTAGGTTTATCTGGAACCGGTGGTGGATTCAAGAAATTCTGTATTGGTGAAACTGACATTAGTGATGCTTCCCGTCCGATCAAGGATGAAGAGATCGAAATTTGTCAATCCAACAATATCGAATATGTAGAATTTCTAGTGGCTCTAGATGGTTTGACAGTCATGGTCAATCCAGAGAATGACTGGTTGACCGAGATAAGTGCTGAACAATTGGCAGCCTTGTTAGGTGCCAGCAGCACCATCACAAAATGGTCTGATCTGGACCCGAGTTTTCCCGAAGAAGATATCCTGTTCTTTATTCCTGATCCAGACTCTGGGACACGTGATTACATGACAGAAGTAGTCGAAGAAGTAAGTGGTGATGAAGATTTACGCCAGGACGAAAATACAACCTTCTCGAGTGATGACAATGTGTTATTGGATGGTATTGCAAATGAAAAATATGCCTTTGGGTTCTTTGGCTTCGCATACTACATCAACAACAAAGACAGTGTAAAAGCAGTACCGGTTGTCAATAGTGATGGAAATGCAGTATTACCCAGTGATGAAACAGTTCAGAATGGTACTTACAATCCATTATCACGACCGCTGTTCATTTACCTTAATCAAAACAGTCTGACAACCAAACCCCAGGTAGTTGAATTTGTACGTTTCTTCTTTGGACCTGATGGTGGATCAGCAATCATGAGTGATGTTGGATACAGCATGCCCCCAACTGGCACATATGAAGCGAATTTGGAATTGTTGGCTAATTCACTGAAATAGCAAAATAATCATCAAATGAAATTGAGAGGCAGGTAAGATAACCTGTCTCTCAATTTGTGAAACTATCAAAAGGGTTAGTTTTATGCAAAGACAACAAAGCAATTTGGCAACAGTAAATTCAATTTCCAATCAAATTAAATTAAGGAATTTTCGGGAAAAATTAATTGCGATTTCTCTTTTCGCATGTGGGGTTTTTTCGATTTTGGTAACTATTGGAATTATCGTAACTTTGTTTTCCGAAGCAATAGCATTTTTCTTCCGGCCAGAAGTTGATATTTTTACGTTTTTAACAGGAACGAATTGGCGACCATTGGCTTCAAAAATAAGTCCGGAAAATTTTGGTGTACGTCCATTAATCCGTGGCACAATGTTAATAGCAGTTATTTCTGGCGGAATTGCAATTCCTCTTGGACTGGGAAGTGCGATTTTTCTTAGTGAATATGCTTCGGATAAATTGCGCAGCTTTCTAAAACCCTTACTCGAATTATTAGCTGGAATACCAACAGTTGTTTATGGCTATTTTGCGCTCTCATTCATTACTCCAATCCTGAAACAAGTTTTGGAAGACGGGCTTGGTATCAAAGTAAGCTTTTTTAATGCTTTTAGTGCGGCGGTAGTCGTTGGAATTATGATCATTCCTATTGTTGCATCAATCAGTGAAGACGCCATGCGTGCAGTACCGCGATCTTTACGTGAAGGTGCTTACGCATTAGGTGCGACAAGGTTTGAAGTCTCAACAAAAGTTGTTGTTCCTGCTGCATTGAGTGGAATTATTTCAGCTTTCATTATTGGAATTTCAAGAGCTGTAGGTGAGACAATGGCGGTTACGATTGCAGCAGGAGCTACCCCGAGAATGACTTTAAATCCTTTGGATAGTGTACAAACAATGACTTCATTTATTGTTCAGGTAAGTTTTGGAGATGCTCCTGCTGGCTCAATTAATGGACAATCGATTTTTGCTGTTGGAGCAACCTTATTTATTATGACCTTTGTTATGAATATCGTCAGTGCGGTTATCTTAAAACGGTTTAGAGAGGTTTATGAATGATGGAAATACAAAATACACTTTCTAAAAGAAAAGAAATTTACAAAGATAACATTTCCAGACGAAACCGGGCCGAAAAAATTTTTAACATTTTGCTTTTGTTTTCGGTTCTATTTGGTTTATTAATGTTGACAGTTTTATTAATTGACATTTCAGTCAAAGGATATTCCTGGGTACGTCCAGAATTGTTCGAAAATTACCATTCACGAAAACCAGAAAATGCAGGCATGAAATCTGCCATAGCTGGTAGTGTGATTGTTATTGGATTAACCGGATTGTTTAGTTTTCCTATTGGCGTTGGCGCAGCGATTTATTTGGAAGAATACGCGTCTAAAAATAAATTAACTGCCTTTATCAACCTCAATATTAACAATCTTGCTGGTGTACCTTCGATTGTTTATGGAATGTTAGGTCTTGTAGTCTTTGGAAGGATGTTTGGAGTTTTCCGTGAAGGCAGCTGGTTAGTCGAATTTTTAAATTTACCAGTTCAAAGTGGCGCAATTGGAGGTTTGCAGTTTAATTTATTTGGAATACCATGGCTGGAAATGCATATTCCATTCGGAAGAAGTATGGTTGCTGGAGCACTTACAATGACTTTATTAATTCTTCCAGTTGTGATCATAGCTGCGAGAGAAGCCATCCGAGCTGTTCCTCCATCTATTCGAGAGGGTGGATATGCTTTAGGAACAACAAAATGGCATGTAATTAAAACATTGGTTTTACCAATTGCTTTTCCTGGGATCTTGACAGGTATGATCTTATCTCTTAGCCGGGCGATTGGTGAAACAGCTCCATTAATTATCATGGGTGCATTTACCTATGTACCGTTTTTACCCAGATCTGTGTGGGATCAATTTACCGTGATTCCAATTCAAATCTATAACTGGATAACATTACCCCAAACTGAGTATCGTGTACATTTAGCTGCAGCAGGAATTTTGGTGCTGTTATTTATACTATTCTTGATGAATGGAATTGCAATTTATCTGAGAAAAAAGTTCGAGATTAAATGGTAAAAAATATGACGCTGACATCAAATATCCAATCCTATTCAATAAATTTTCATGATGACGTAACTATTCTGGATGCAAAACAATTAAATATTTCTTATAGTGGAAAATTAGTGGTTGAAGATTTTAATTTAAAGATTCCAAAAAATAAAATCACAGCATTAATTGGCCCTTCAGGTTGTGGAAAAAGTACGATCATCAGATCATTCAATCGGATGAACGATATTATCCCTGGTTTTAAACTCGATGGAGAAATTGTTTATAAAGGGAAGAATATATATTCAATTTCGGAGGATCCAGTAAGAATTAGACGTCAAATTGGTATGGTTTTTCAAAAACCAAATCCCTTCCCAAAAAGTATTTTTGAAAATGTAGCCTTTGGGGCAAAGATAAATGATTACAAAGGTAATTTGAGTGATCTTGTTGAATATAGCCTCATCCAGGCAGCACTTTGGGATGAAGTCAAAGACAAATTGAAAGAAAGTGCTTATGCTTTATCAGGTGGGCAACAACAACGCTTGTGCATTGCCAGAGCAATTGCGGTATCTCCTGACATTTTGTTGATGGATGAACCTGCTTCAGCGCTGGACCCGGTTGCGACGTTGAAAATTGAAGAATTAATGTGGGAACTAAAAGACAAATATACAATTGTTGTGGTAACTCACAATATGCAGCAAGCCAGTCGGGTTTCCGATTACACTGCATTTATGAGTCTCGACCGTGAGCAAATTGATAAAAGAATTGGTGTTTTGGTCGAATTTGATGAGACTGCGCGATTATTCACGAGACCGAAGTTAAAGGAAACAGAAGATTATATTACTGGTCGTTTTGGCTAAGCGTGAAAAAAATTCAGTAACTTAAGAAATGGTGGCACTGGTATAATACCAAATTGCCAATTCTTAAGTTAAAGAGTGAAATAAATTATGTTAGATAAGGTTAGATCAATAGAAGAGAAATATCAAGAATTATCCGAAGCATTAGAAAACGTTGGAGATGATTATCAGAAAGCTGCCCAGATATCAAAAGAAAGATCTGAAATAGAAGAAGTATACGAAAAAGCAAGAGAATATCGCCTAATATGGGAACAGCTGCATGAAGCGAAAGAATTAGTTGATTCTGGTGATGAAGAGTTATTAGAACTAGCGCAAATGGACATTGATAGTTTAGAGCCAAAATTGGATAATCTAGAGAATGAACTCAAAAGGTTGTTGGTTCCAACTGATCCCAGAGACAAGAAAAACGTTATTATGGAAATCAGAGCAGGTGCTGGTGGTGATGAAGCAGCATTATTTGCCGCCGAACTGTTTAGAATTTACTCCAGATATGCCGAAAAGAGAAATTGGAAAATAGAAGTTCTAAGTGTAAATGAAATCGGCATTGGTGGAATTAAAGAGATTTCATTCAGCGTAAAAGGTGCTGGTGCATATTCAAGACTTAAATTTGAATCAGGGGTGCATCGTGTTCAAAGAGTGCCAACCACTGAATCATCCGGAAGAATTCATACTTCAACAGTTACTGTAGCTGTTTTGGCCGAAGCAGAAGAATTTGATATCGAAATTCCAGCTTCGGATATTCGTATAGATGTTTATAAATCAGCCGGCGCTGGTGGACAAAATGTCCAAAAGAATTCAACTGCTGTACGCATCACACACGCACCAACGGGAATAGTGATTGCCTGTCAGGATGAACGATCACAATTGCAGAATAAACTCAGAGCGATGAGTATTTTAAGAGCGAAACTTTACGAATTAGAAGAAAACAAACGTAGCAGTGAACTCGATGCCGATCGAAAATCACAGGTGGGAAGTGGTGATCGATCCGAAAAAATACGAACTTACAATTATCCGCAAAATCGTGTAACAGATCATCGAATCAATTTGTCTTCCTATAACTTACCAGCAATTTTGGATGGAGAGATCGATTTCTTTATTGATGAATTATCGATCAGAAGTGAGTCTGAACGCTTATCAGCTGTGGGTGAGGATGACGATTAGCATCGCTGAGTGGCGATATCAATCCAAAAAAACCCTAAAAAGCTTCAGTGAATCAGCTGAATATGATGTAAATATCATTTTATGTAAAGTACTCAATAAAGATCTCAATTGGTGCCTCGCTAACTCAGAAAAACTATTACCTGAAAATGAGATAATTTGGTTGACTGAAAAACTTGACGAGTTAAAAAAAGGCGCTCCATTAGCGTACGTTGTAGGAGGAACTCATTTTTTTGAATCTCGGATTATAGTAGATAAAAATGTTCTCATTCCGAGATCAGAAACTGAAATAATGGTGGAAACTGCTTTAGATTGGATTTCAAACCATCCAAAAATTGAAAAAATTGTTGATGTGGGAACGGGTTCTGGTGCAATTGTGTTAAGTGTCATGAAGAAATATCCAAATCTTATTGGGTTTGGGACAGATACGTCTAAAAATGCACTTAATGTAGCACAAAAAAATATGAAATTGCTTCAAATTGACAAATTATTCTTAATACAAATGGATTGCTTAAGTGCAGTTAAAACCAAATTTGATGTAATTCTTGCGAATCTTCCTTACATCCCAAAGGAAGAAGTTAAAAGGTTGAAGGTGACAAAGTATGAACCCCTCCAAGCGTTAGATGGTGGCAAAAGGGGGGTTGAGATCATATTCAAGTTGATTGATCAAATTCCCTCCTGTTTATCAAAACCAGGTTTGGCAATTTTGGAAATTCAATATGATCAGGCAATGATCGTTGTAGAAAAAGTTAATCAAATTTTTCCGGAATCTAGTGTATCTATCCTGAAAGATTATGCTGGTTTAAATCGATTTATAAAAATTGAGGTGTAAATTGCCGGAAATTATCAATCTAAAACACCATTTTGAACAAGCTTTGGAAAAATCAATTGAAATTTTAAATACTGGAGGTTTGATTGTTTTTCCAACAGATACTATTTATGGATTAGCTGCAAAATATGATAATTTGCCTGCTATTCAAAGAATTTATACTGTTAAAGATCGTGATCAGACAAAAGCATTGGCAGTCCTCGTCGGAAATATTCCACAAGTGGAAGAAGTGAGTGATGAAATACCTCCAAATGCAAAAAGATTGATGGAAAAATTTTGGCCAGGTGCATTGACAATTGTTTTACAAAAAAGTAAAAAAATTGTAACTCCTTTATCACTGGATAATTCGATAGGTATTCGAATTCCTGATGATCGATTTGTGAGGTTATTATCTGAAAACATAGGGCCACTAGCGACCACTTCAGCTAATAAATCTGGCTTGCCAAGTACAACCAACATTACCGAAGTGCTTTCCCAATTAGGGGATTTGGTGGACTTAATCGTTGATGGTGGAGAATCACCGGGAGGTGTTGCGTCAACAGTTGTTGATTGTCGCAAGAATGTGATTGAATTATTAAGGGAAGGAGCAATTTCAAAGCTAGAATTATTGAATTTGTAAAATTGAATTTATATAAATTTCCTATTCACAAAAAAAGCAAAGATTATTCATGCTACAATTAAAATATGACAGAGAAGAATAATTCCAAAAAAACCATCAAATCTTATAAAAATGAGCAATTATTGCAAATTTATTTACCTTTGTTTGCATTTGTTCTGATCGGATTTATTTTAACTTTTGGTGTAATTCGTCTTTTTGATAGAGGAGGTTCATTAATTGCCCATTGGGGTAATGTATCTGCTGTTTTCTTAATCGTTCCGTTACTATTTGAGACGTTGTTAACAACTATCCTGGTCATTTTTCTGGTGTTGGGATTAGGGAAATTGATAAAGTGGTTGCCTATTTATCTATCAAGAATTTACGTTTTTATTATAAAGATAGCAATTTTTATCATGAAGGGATCTAACAATATTACTTCGCCGATAATCAATTCTCGCGCCAAACTATCCTCACTAAAGTCCATATTAAGAAGGGAATCAAATAAAAAATTATGAATCGTACAAATTCTTCCAGATCAAAGATACTATTTGTTGGTGGTTTGTTAGGTTTATTGAGCGGTTTATTAGCTGCTTATTTACTCTTACAGAAGTCCCAAGATAATGAAGAGAATTTAAGTATTAATCCTGGCGATGGGGTTAAGGTTGGACTAGGCGTTTTAGGTGTACTTAAATTAATTTCTGATCTAGGGGATCGAAAATAATTGAAATTTAACAAAAAGGTTGCAAATTAACTAAGTGGGGTATAGTGGATAATTTAAACCCTTTTTTGAGGTATTTAGTCGTCGGAAAATTCACCAGGGATTATTTGATACTGCCTGATGGTCGATTTTTTAATGATACAAAAGGTGGCAATATCTTGTATTCCGCCGCAGGTTTACATTTATGGGACAATAATATTGGTCTGGTAGGAATAGTCAGTGAAGAATATCCTATGGAGTGGTTACAAGAAGCTGAAAAACTGGGATTTGATATTCGAGGGGTTCAAATCTTAACCTATCATTTTGATCAAAGGCGGTTTATTGCTTACCCAACACTGGATGAACCAGATTTCAAAAATCCAATTGCCCATTATTCAAGAATAGGCAAACCATTTCCAAAAACACTTTTAGGTTATACCGAAATTGAAAATAACAACCCACAGTTGAATAAAAATTTAACTGTCAAGATCAAAGATATTCCATTTGATTACTTGGACGTTACTGCAGTTCATATTTGTTCGTTGGATTATTCACTGCAAACAAGATTACCAACATTTTTTCGTCAAGGACACGCAACCACTATCACCTTGCAGGCATCTGACCAATATATGAATTCTGTTCATGGTGAATTGGTTCCAACAATTTTGAAAGATATTAATGCCTTCATTTGTACTGAAGGTCAAATAAGAGAATTATTCCTAGGAAAAACTTCCAATATTTGGGAAATGATTTCCGAATTAGATGTATTTGGATGCGAAATAATTATTGTTGTTTCTAAAAAGAATACTTTCTTTCTGTGGGATCATTCAACAAGGAAAAAATTTGAAATTCCCTCCTATCCGACTAAAACAATAGATCCAACTGGTTTTGTGGACTCATTTTGTGGTGGATTCTTATCAGGATTACGAACTTATCAAGATCCTATAAAAGCTACACTCCACGGAATTATATCTGCTTCATTCACTGTCGAAGGAGTAGGCCCCTTTTATTGTCTTGATGCTTTACCTCAATTAGTTACTGCCAGGCTCGAATCATTAGCAAATTATGTAAATGAAATTTAAGAAATTTATCTGAAGTTGGAAACCCATTCTTCTAAATCTTTTGATACTGCCTATTCCTTCGAAATAAGGATAAAAATTTTTGGGTCAAAGAATATCGAAGTATTTTGTTAGAATTTTCCTGTATTGATTTAATGTCAATTGGGTGATTGGAGTAAACCGCTTGCTGATATTCCAATAAAGTTGATGAGGAGATTTCTCTCATTTCTGGAAAAATATCATTATATTTGGCAACAATCTCTGAGGGAGTTAATGAAAAAGTGTATTTTTTTTGAAATAAGAACAATGACCAAATAATTTTTGAAAATGCTTTTTCTTCTGCAGATAATTTTGAATAGGAAGCCCAAAGTTTTAACCAATTAGGTGACTTCCAACCGCGTTTAGTGAGGTAAGATTCCAATATTACAGGTGCTGAAATAATGGATTTTTTTGAAGAACTTTTTATCAAAATGAACACAAAAATCAGTCCAATTGTCAGTAACAAAAAATAAATTGTAATACGCTGAAAAGTGTTTTCTTCTACATCTACTACTTCCATTTCAACAGGTTCAACAACCAGGTCAGGAACAACATTTTCATCCGGAATCGATTCACCACCATCCATAACAGGCAAGTTATCTCCAGACAAATCACCAACGATTGGATTATTTCTGTCATTGTCGAAGCTTTCTCCCGGTAAACGATTGATTGCTGGTTGGATAGTAGTTGGTTCGAATACTACCCAGCCAATTCCCTGGAAATAAATCTCTGGCCAAGCATGTAGGTTTTCTCTTCTAACGAGGTATTTAGTACCAATTGTATTTTGTGCATCACCTTCTGCATATCCAAAAGCTATTCTCGCAGGTATTCCAATAGATCGCAACATTAAAACTTCTGCGGTTGCATAATAATTACAGAATCCTTGCTTGTGTTCAAATAAAAACCATTCAATGATGTCCTGATTTTTTGGTGGTTCTGGAATTTGTTCCTGGTATGTGATATTGTCTCGTAGATAATTTGTAATTTCGATGGTTTTATCGTATGGATTTGTTTGATCTTTTGTTAATTCATTAGCTAAAGCGGATATTTTTTCAGAAAAATTAGATGGCAATTGTAAATACTTTTCTTTTACCCAGTCCGGATATTCTTGAGTAGTTTTTCTCAATTGAACAATAGTTGGGTTTGGTATGATGTTTGCCACTTCGTATATTTCTCCGGAAAAAGTCACTTTTTCCAGCGTTAGTGAAACAATGTCAACTTGATCATCCGGCAAAATCTGGTAATTTGCTTTGATGGGTCGATTGATTGATTGGGGATAAGATGGGGAATATAAAATACCCAAATTCTTCAATGTTTTTATTGAAAATGTCCGTTTCGTGAAATTGATCATTTCGGGAGTTTGGTTTAATGGTTCATTTGAACCAAAAACCTTCGAAGCTTTCAGTGTTGATTCCCATTGGTTATTGGTAAATGTATCGTAAGATTTTCCTTTCCAATAATAACGAACCCCGGCAGGTTGCCTCTGGTTTACCTTTATTTCAAAAATAATTTCATCATTTAGATCCGAACCAGTTCCCAAATTAACTGTATCACCATAAAACTCAGTTTGAATGTAAGCTGTTCCTTGCAATGGTGCAGTGATTTTTGAAATCTGAGATTGAATTTCTGCAACAACTCCTACGATTTGTTTTCGCTGGGTACTGTCTTTTTGGAAAGCTGAAACTATATTGGTAACATTCCAAGAAAGGAAAACAATTATTATTGCAACAATAATGGATGTTCGCCGAATAAGTGATTCCGTCTCAACATCAATGGGGATCTTTTGGTATCGCCATTTCCTTCCAATTTCCATAAATGAGGTCTTTGATATCAGCAATAATATGAAAAATATAAAAAGCCCTGTGTACAGATTACTGTTAGATTGATCATATATTTCCGCAGTAAAAATGATTATCGCTGAAATAAATAATGGCAACCAAGGTTTTGACTCTCTCACAAGAAAATAACCCGCAAATAATGAGGTGAACCAGATTGCGAATGCTAAAAGTGAGTAAATTAAGATTGGATCTTCGATTTGAACGTTAATTTGAAGTTGTTGAGTGGAAAAAAGAATCCGGCTAAGAATATTTTCTAATCGTGAAATCCAATCAATGGATGAGTCGTAGGTTATGCCAATTGTCCATGGTAGGAAAAAAACAGAATAGATCGTTATCAGAATAGTTACGATAAAAGAATTGAATTTACTATATCCCAGTCCAATTCCAAGAGTAAAACCAATTATGGTAAGCAAATTTAGTAAATTGAGATTTTCCGTCCACTCCGTTGATTGAAGTTTCAAGGAAGTCAAAATTAATGCTAAAAACAATAGAATTATGGAGGAAAAATTCCACCATCGATCGAGACGTGTCCGCATGAATCAAGTGTACAATAAAGGAAAATTATCATCAATCAGTTATATGGAGTTGCACCATGTTTTGGGAAAACTTGTCCTTGGTAAATATTTTTTTCCAATCTTTAGGAGATTGGTTGTTCTATCCGATGCGTTTCTTTTCATTTTTAGGTGATGAAGAATTTTATTTATTCATCATGCCTGCAATATACTGGTGTTTTGATTCAAGATTGGGGTTAAAACTTGGTTTGTTATTAATGCTTTCAAATGGCGTGAATGGCATTTTTAAATTTTTATTTCATGGTCCAAGACCATTTTGGGTAAACGATAAAGTTATTGCGTATATCCACGAATCTTCATTTGGCGTTCCATCAGGACACTCTCAAAATGCTGTTGCTATTTGGGGATATTTTGCGGCTTTGACGAAAAAGAAATGGTTACGTTGGTTTTTTATAATAATTTTTGTATTGATCGGATTATCCAGGATTTACTTAGGTGCTCATTTCATTCTGGATGTGTTAGTTGGGTGGGGGTTAGGTGGTCTTCTTGTATTTTTATTCATCTATTTAGAAAAAAAGTATGCGAGTAACCTTTCTAATTGGAGTAAGACTAAATTAATTAGTATCGGATTATTGATTAGTCTAGTAATGGTCATCATACCGGTGGCGTTGGTTGCTTTGAATAGTAATTGGGAATTTGATCCATATCACCTACAAAATGTAAATAGAGTTTTTGAAAATGTTACACCAAACCCATTTTCTGTAGATGGAATTTTGACTGCCAGTGGTGCATGGTTAGGTTTGGTTGTTGGAGTTGTTTTGGTATCAGATAGCATTCCTCTTGGAAAAATAACTTCAAGTATTAACAGGAAAATCGTTCGATTTATTATTGGATTAATTGGTGTAATGCTCCTTTGGGCGGGATTAAAAATTATATTCCCTTCGGATGTAGCTTACTTAAGTGAATTCTTAAGATTTTTGAGGTATTTTTTAATCGGTTTTTGGATTTCTGCGGGTGCACCATTTATCTTTAAGAAGTTGAATTTATAGGGTAATTACTTTGATCATAGTGATTTCTAAGTATAATAATTTCTTAGTACAAATTAAATTACATGGAGGTAATTTTGAAAAAATTTGTCTCATTCTCCATAGGTTTCTTTACTGGTGCTGTCGTAGTGGGTGTAATAACTTTACTTTTTACACCCGAATCCGGTGCAGGTTTACGTGATTCCTTAAAAGAATCAATTTATCAAACAAAGAATGAAATTTCATCTGCAGCTAAGCAAAAACGGTTAGAACTTGAAGCAGAATTGAATAAATTAAGACAAAGTTAGCTAGCCATTAGTTGATTGATTGGAATCGATAATAAGCCGGTTGACGTGTAAATCTTGTTGTGCCAGCAACAATCAAAATAGTCTTGTTATTTGTTTTTCCATTTATATTAATTTCTGCAGATTGTGAATCTGATAATTCAATTTCATTGATGAAGACATCACCAGATTTATATTCCAGTAGTATTACCTTATAGGTCTGAGGTAAATAATTTTGAATTCGTACCCATCCTTGTGGATTCCAACCACCGTTATCTGATTCGAGATTGGTGTTGTAATCGATGGCTGGGATCTGAATATCATCCAATAAAATGCCTTCACCATTGACTGCTGCGTCGGTGACATATTCAAATCTTAATTCTACTTCCTGACCAGAATATTTCGAGAGATCGACTGCTTCTTCAATCCATCCAGATGTCTTTCCGTTATATGCACACCCATAACTATTGCCGGATGGGTTGTAGAATGTGCAGGATGGGGTATTTACAATATCCCAGTTTATCCCATCCGTTGATGCTGTCAAATATAAATAATCATAATCAACTTCTATGTCATACCACATCATGTATGACATTTCAATCGGTTTAGAAATCTGAGTGAAATCAAAGGTTTGCGAAAGAACCATATTCGATTCATCACTTTTATTTGACCATAATGCATAATTACCAGAATAGGCTGATTCAGGTGTTATTTTTGTTGTAGTTTTCCCATTAAATTGAATTGTATAGTCTTCATCACAATTGAATTCTATGTAATCGGCAGCATATTGGCGGACTGTTCTTTCTTTCCATGAGAATGCACAATCATCAATCTGTTCGGTTATTGTAACTGGTTGGGCAGAAGGATAATTTTGATAATCATATCGGCCATCCCCAACTTTTTTATCTAAAACATAATTCGTAATTATCCAATCTGTGAACAGATTGTCTGCATTTATTATTTGGTTGGTGATAGGGTCAACTTGGTTGAAAGATTGAAGAACATCATCGATACTTTCTAAACCATTTTTTGGATTTTTTACCAATGCTTTTGTTGCATCATCACCAAACCTATTTAAAAAATAATTAACGAACAAAAAAGAAGATCCATAATGTGGGGTAGTGTTTGCTGGGCTATTAGGCCAGTCATTAAGTTGAATATCTGGACTACCTAAGAATAAATAATCAAAACCTGATTCATAATAACCATTTAAAAATGCAGCCAGTTCAGAGAATCCTTCGTTGAGCCAGGATGACTCATTTCTGTCCTGATACCAATGAATCATGTGTTGATATTCATGTGCAAGTACGCCATATGTAAATTTTTGATTTAGCCGAATATTATCAGCACTTAACATAAACATTTCGTGTGAATTTGAATACTCATGGACTTGAGGAGGAACTGCATCTGCTGAAGAAAAATAACCAGCCAAACCAGACCCAATATTTTTTGCATATAAAACGAAAAGTTTTGGATTTTCGTCTATTCCTGGGACCCATTCTGTTCCGAAGAACTCACGATTAGTGGGGACGATATCTTCTTCAAAAGTTGTCACTAGACGAGCTAACTCTTTTTTGTCATAGTCAACCCCTTCTTCAATCCAGAAATATACGTTTTCAGTTTCATATTCTAATGTTGCTAAAATACGGTTGTTTTCATTTGTGTCAACATTTGTTTTCCAGAATTCTTTTGAGTCACCTATTGCATAATCAGTTGTATTTGGCACTGTTGAAGGGATATTTTCTATGTTCTTCAATCTCCGAGCTAAATCATAAGGATCGTTTTCAGGAATGTTTGTATTTTTTAGTATCTCAAGTGTTTGATTTATTTCAGCAATGTTTTCTGGAGATATGGATGGAAGGGTATCCAATTCTGAAAACTGGTAGTCGTTATTTGAATTATGTTCATTTTGGTACGGAGGTTGATTTGGATTATCTTCTAATAGTTCTGGAAGGAAATTTTCAAAATTATTTGATGAACCGTTCGAGTTCGAAATTAAAAAGACGCCAGGAATCAGAATGATGCCAGAAATCGTCAATAGCAAGCATAAACAGCAAATTATTACGAATAATCCAATCAGAATCAGCACAAAAACATTTCGTGATTTCAATTCCACTCCCTTAAAAGCTTTATTTATGCAATTATAAACTCTTCTTACTTCAAGCATGCGTTGATGTGAAATGATTTTAGGATTTTATGAAGCCAAATTTGTAAGTGTTTTTGAACAGATTGATGATTTTGTTGATGTTGCAAATATTACTGGGTAGAGTTGGATTTGATTTTCATAAATATGGGTTATGGCGTTTTTCGTATCCAACTGTTGTTTCAGGTCCATGACCGGATAATAATCGTGTTTCATCATCTAATGGTTTAACAAAATTATCAATGCTTTTTAATAAATTAAGATGACTTCCTCCGGGGAGGTCTGTTCTCCCAACACTCATCCTAAAAATCAAATCACCCACAAAAACGATTTTTTCATTTTTAATACTGTAAATAATATGACCGGATGTGTGTCCTGGTGTAAAAAATGTTTCTATATGTAAATCACCTAATTTGAATGAATCAAAATCATTAAGAAGATTGGTAGGTTTGGACTTGATTTCGAAGGGGAAACCAAAAATATTTGCTCCACCATTTTCATTCCATAATTGCAAATCTTTTTTGTGTAGATAAATTTCCGGTTGGACAGGTAGTAAAGGAAGCAACTCGTTTATCCCAGCGATGTGGTCAAAATGAGCATGGGTGCACCAAATCTGACTAATTATGAAGTCTTCTCCTTTAAAATTCAAAATCTGCTGACTGCCGAACGAAGGATCTACAATCGCTGCTTTTTTTGTGGATGAATCAATCACCAGATAAGTGTTATTTTCTAAAGGGCCGAGTGTAAATGGAATGACCTTAAATTTCATTTAAATCACCTTTGTTCTTTTTTGGGGTAGCAATATTAAATTTGTGAATCCTATAATCACTAATCCTACAATAGATATCTTGTATATACCTTCCGGATTCTGATTATAAACAATTCCACAGAGGATTGGTGCAACAATGGTAGCCACGCCATTTGCTGTTTCAATTATGCCAAATGCCAATCCTGTCTCTTTTGCATGAATATATTCCCGGCTAAGGGCAAGTAACATGCTTCTGGCTAAGCGATACCCACCAAATCCCAAGTAAGCAAAACCATAGTAATAAAAATTATTACCGAACAAAATAAACAAAGGAAAAATAAGAACAAAAGGTAAACTCACCAGAAAACCTGACTTTGATGGAGCATTACCAAATGCTAAAGCTAATATAACATTTCCTAAACTGCCAATTGTTCCTAAAAACCCTATTTGTTGCAGAGAAAGCATTCGATAATCTGAGAGAAATACAGAAGAAAAATTCTGGGTAAAAACCATGAAAAACAATGTAAAAAATCCCAGGACGGCTATTTTAATAAAGGCTGAATTCTTAAAAATATTGGATTGTGTTTGTTTTTCATAATGGAATTCTAAAATTGGATTTTCGATCAATAAAATAAAGATAGTTGAAACAACGAAAATCCCTGCAGCAAAATAATAGAGAATTCGCAAATCCAATTGTTCGCCTAAAAAACCTCCAACAGAAGGACCAATTACCGCTCCTAAATGAAATGCTGCTGATGTAAACGTCAAAGATCGCTCTGCACTCCAATCACCTCTCATTGCTGTAATATAGGCATTCATTGGCGCTAAAACCGAACCAGTGAAACCATACAATAAGAGCGCAACAATAAACAAATTTAACGAACCTGAAAAGGCCATCAATCCAGCAGCAATAGTCCCCAATATCCAGGAAATCCACATGATGGGCCTTGAGCCAAATCGATCCGATAAATACCCAGATGGTATCTGGGACAGCGTAGTCATCAATCCCATCCCACCTAGAATCGCTCCAATGCTTATAGGATCAGCCCCCATTTTTTGGAGATAAATGGGTTGAAAAAAGAGGAATAACCCTTCACCAATGCCCCAGGTAAAAAGAGAAATAGACACCAGTTTGAGATTTCGATTCATTTTTTGATTGTCAGACTGCGTTGATAAAATTTAAAATCTTCTGAAAGACTTGAAATCGATCTGGTTCTCTAATAACCACATGCCCACTATTTTCTACAATATACATCTCTTTATTTTTTGAACCATTGTTGCGAAAAACCTTTTCTAAGTGATCAAATGAGACACTTTCATCCTTCTTTGAATGAATATGTAATGATGGTAGTGATAGGGATGGAAGTATTTTTTGAAATTCAGATACTAATTTCACTAATTCAGCAATAGATTTTGTTGGGTAATAAGGGTAATCAATATGGTCAATTTCTGCCTCTGGATTGTGCCAATTATCCTTTTCCTTTTTAATTTTTGGTTGAAGAATTGACAATTGCTTCACAAAAGGCAATCGCCAATCTTTCTGTGGGAATTCATAAGGAGTAGAGATTGTAATTAAGCCGTCATACTTCAAGTAAGAAGCAGAAACCCCTGCGAGTAGACCACCCATCGATAAGCCTATTATAAAAATTTGATCAGCTTGTGGTTTGAATAAATTGTAAACATCCTCTATTGAGGAAACCCAATCCTCCCATTTGGATCTTTGCATATCTTCAGGTGAGGTGGCATGACCAGGTAATCTTGGGGCAATAACTGATAATGAACTCTGATTTAAGAACTCACCTAACCAACGCATTTCTTTCGGTGTTCCAGTAAAGCCATGTAGTAATACACAAACTGTTTCGTTGCCTTTTAAGTAAAACGGTTCTGCACCATTCAAGATTTTTGGGAAGGCAGCCATATTCTATCCTATTTGTTTTAAGTCTCTTGGCAAATCGGTTAAGGATCTGGATCCTGTGTCTGTAATAACAACATCATCTTCAATTCTAACGCCACCTTTACCAGGAAGATAAACACCTGGTTCAATTGTGAACACCATACCAGATTCTAAAATTTGCTGATTTTCAGAAAATATATAAGGCGATTCATGTGCATCCATGCCTAATCCATGTCCAGTTCGATGGTTGAAGTATTCACCAAAACCTGCGTTAGTGATAATCGCTCGGGTAGCATCATCAATTGAACCAGCTGTGACACCTGGTTTACTGGTTAATCTTCCCTGTTTGTTTGCATCACCAACTAATTTGGCAATTTCGTAAAACATGGGATCTACAGTCCCCACAGCAAATGTTCTGGTTATGTCAGATGCGTATCCTTTGTAACTTGCTCCCCAATCGAACAACAAAAGTTCACCAGTTGAAATCACATGGTCGGATGGTGTTGCATGAGGATCAGCACTGTTTGGGCCAGCAGCAATGATTGGAGAAAAAGGTAGCTCACCTGATCCATGTTTTAAAAGGTTTATTGTCAACAATGAAGCTAAGTTAATTTCTGTCATCCCCACAACTGGTTGTTTAAGAGTTTCTAATAAAGCATTTTGGGCTATTAATGCGGCTTCCCGCATGTATTCAATTTCGGTGGAATTCTTAATGATGCGAAAATTTGAAAAAACTGAATTTGCACTCACAATTTTGCAATCTGGTAAAGAATTTTGGATAAATTCAAGCTCTAAAAATCGGATTCGATTTGCTTCAACACCAATTGAGCATTTTCCTAAATTCAATTTTGTGATGGTTTGCTTAAAGAAGTCTGACCACAATGCTGGATTATCAGAATAAGTGAAAATTTCTTCCTCAGAGAATTCTTTTAAGGCTCGTGATGCCTCGAGTTCTGGAAGAATAAGCTGTGACTCACCATTTTTTGTGATCATTAAAACATTAGGTCTTTCCATAAGGTGGAACTCTAAATTTGTAAGATATTTAAAGCTGAAACCCGGGTTTAATACAATTGCATCCAAACTCTCTTTATGCATCAGGTCTAACAATCTACCAAAACGTTCCTTATTCATAGCACCTCGTAAAATTATTATTAAAGTTGTTAATTTATCAATCATTATTATCACACAATAATTTTTCTTCAATCAAAAATTGTGATTAAATTTTGATTGAAAAAAATCCAAATTTCAAAACTAAAGATTTTAATTGAAATTGTAAAAAACATCATAATTGTATTGTTTTTGAGAGTAATAATTGATTTTATGGACATGTTTGCTCCGTTTGTCTATTCCTTGACACATCACTTTCTTAAGAGTAGAATTTCAATCACCCTGAATGAGGGCCTGTAGCGCAGTTGGGAGCGCGCTTCAATCGCACTGAAGAGGCCGAGGGTTCGAATCCCTCCAGGTCCACTTAGGTGCAACCTCAGAGTTTCGATCAGGTTAACAAACTAGGGCCCATAGCGCAGTTGGGAGCGCGTCTCAATGGCATTGAGAAGGCCGAGGGTTCGAATCCCTCTGGGTCCACAATTTTCCACAACACCAATGATGATATGATTAATTACATCATTGGTGTTTTTATTTAATCGTCAAATTGTTTGAGTGAGGTGGCCGTAATGCGCTTTGAAGAATGTAATTGGATGGATATTGAAGAGTATTTAAAAAAGGATGATCGTGTTATTTGTATCATTGGAGCCTGTGAACAACATGCTTATTTAAGCTTATTAACGGATGTCAGAATACCTTTAGCTTTAGCAGATACTGTATCCAAAGAAACGGGGGTTTTAATTGCTCCAGTTATAAATTTTGGTATCTCTCCTTACTTTTTAAGTTATCCAGGAACAATCAGTTTACGTGTTTCAACATTATTAAGTTTGGTCGAGGATATGATTTCAAGTTTGTATCAACAGGGATTTAGACGATTTATGATTCTCAATGGTCATGGTGGAAATGACCCAGTAAGAGGAAGAATAAATGAATTGTTGAATAAATTTGAAAATCTAAATGTAAATTGGTATTCGTGGTGGCAATCACATAGCGTGGAAGCAATTTCTTCCGAAAAGGGGTTGAAACCTGCTCATGCCAATTGGTTAGAAGCTTTTCCATTTACAAAAGTGACAGAACTACCCAAAGAAATGAAAAATCCTCCTAAGTATCAAGGCTTATTGAGTGCAGAAGAGACAAGAAATGTGTTCGGAGATGGCTCATTTGGGGGATATTATGAAACCGAAGAAACAATAATGAATGAAATTTATTACGCAGCTTATCTCGATATTCTAAATTTAATAAAATTTGAATAAATTTATTGTTTCCTATTCGCTTGTAAAATAACAGGTTCTATTTTGCATAGGCAATTAATTAATCACCTCAAAAACTTTCCTACAACATTAATTCTTTCAATGTTGTTTCCGTTAATTGCTGCAGTAGCATTAATTTTCCAACAAAAACAAATCGCTTACTTTGTGAATGGAATCATATTTCTTGGGATTCCTGTAAAAAACTTTACAAATACATTGATTATTGTCTTTGTCATAATTCTTTTAAGAATGTTGTTTACCTTTTTTGGAGAAATTATCTCGAAGGAATTAGCGCTCAAGGTAAAAAAAATAATCCGTGAGAACCTAATTCATCAGATCATTCAAAAAAATATATCCAGTTTAAACTCTGGTGAAGTAGTAAATTTGCTTCTTGATAAAGTTGAAGTTTTGGAAGATTACTTCAGTAAATTTATTCCCCAAGTATTTCTATCAATTTTTATACCAGTTAGCATTTTAATTTTTGTTTTTCCATTGGACTTATTAACAGCCATCATTTTCATAATAACTGCTCCATTAATCCCTTTTTTCATGGTCCTTATTGGTAAATTTGCAGAAAAAGTAACTAAAGAACAATGGCATTCATTGAACAAGCTCTCAATTTTTTTTCTGGATTCGATTCGTGGAATAAAAACAATTATTCAATTTAACCAAAGGGATGAACATTTACATCGAATTAAACAAGCAAATAAAGATTTTATTGATAAATCTATGTCGGTGCTGAGAGTGACGTTTTTATCAGCATTTGTTCTTGAATTGATTAGTACTTTATCGATTGCCGTTATTGCGGTTGAAATCGGATTGCGGCTTCTATATTTTCAAATTACTTTTGAACAAGCTTTCTTTATCTTGTTAGTAGCTCCAGAATTTTATCTCCCATTACGGAATCTTGGATTGAGGTTTCATGCAGCATTAAACGGCATCGAAGCATATCGGGATATTCATCAATTTACACGGTTCAATCTACCGAACATTGATCAAAAAGAAAAGAAAAAACTGGTCAATGATATTAAAAAGATAGAAATTAAGAATGTTTCTTATAAATATCCTACTTCAAATAAACATATTTTTGATGACTTTTCCTTTACTTTTGAATCAGGCAAGCATTACTGTATTGCTGGCCCAAATGGGTCTGGAAAAACGACCTTTTTTAAATTGCTATTGAATCTTCTTGAACCAGATACTGGACGGATAATTGTAAACAGTTTGAATTTGAAAGATCTTGACCAAATAGATTTCTATCAACAAATTGGATGGTTACCACAAAACCCCGCCATATTTAAAGGATCATTTTTTGAAAATATTGCAATCGCTAATTCTGCTTTGACGGTTGAAAAAGCAAATGATTTATTACAGATCATAAATCTTGGCCAATTTGTGGATTCATTACCTGAAAACATACACACTGAAATTCAAGAATTCGGCAGTACCATTAGCAGTGGTCAAAGGCAAAAAATTGGAATTGCAAGAATTTTAGCGAGAGATGTATCTCTAATTCTTTGTGATGAACCAACATCCTCGTTAGATCCAGAATCTAAGAAAAGTATGCTTGAACTTATTAATGAAATTGGAAAAGGAAAAATTCTCATCACCATCGCTCACGATTTACAAACAATCAAATCAGCCGAAGAAATTCTATTTTTCGAATCTGGATTTCCAGTGTTGTCCGGTGAGTTTAACACTTTGATTTCTACCAATGAGCGATTCAGATTTTACGTGAATCAATATTTTGAGGGAGTTTAGAAGTGTTAAGATATTTTCTGATCAACGCAAAGGGAAGTTACAAGAAATTATCTTTATCGATTCTTTTGAGTAGTCTGACGGTTCTAAGTTCTGTAGGCTTGATGGGGGTATCTGCATATCTCATTATTTTGGCTGGATTTCACCCTTCTTTAGCAGCTTTGCAATTATCCATTGTTGGGGTTCGATTCTTTGGTATATCAAGAAGTGTTTTTCGATATTTAGAGAGGTTAACCAGCCATCATGTAAATTTTGAGATGCTTGGAAAAATTCGAATAACGCTTTTTGAAGATTTTTCCTCTAATTTTTCGACTATTCTGGATCGATATTCTAGGTCAGAAATTTTTTCATTACTCATTTCAGATATTGAAAGAATCGAAAACCTTTTTATTCGCATTATCTCTCCTTGGGCAGTGGCATTGATTACCAGTTTATTAATTGGGATGTTTTTTGGTTTATATTTATTTGAAATTCTCTTTATTTATCTGATTGGGTTTTTTGTATCAGCCTTCATTTTGCCATTCCTGGCAGTGCGCAAAAGCGTCAATACCAAAAAGAAAATTGAATTTGCTAAGAGTGATCTTTTATTATCAATTATCAATTTTTATCAATTTATTAATGAAGCAATTTTTTACCAAGCAGAATCAAAGTTGATTCAAGATTTGGAAAGCAAATCAAAATATTTATATTCCAATCAAAAAAATAATGCTGTGTGGGAAGCAATTTGGAATGGGTTGAGTTTTTTCTCATCGCAAATAATATTCTTTTTGATAATAATTGTAGCTGCTTTGATGGTTGAACAAGGTAAATTGGAACCGATCATGCTGGGTGTTTTATCGTTGGTGGCATTATCAAGTTTTGAAGCTATTTCAAATCTACCAGCAAATTCGTATCAGTATCAAGATATTAATTCCTCTGTTCAAAGGTTATCAGAATTTCATAAAATTCACAGAGGTGATTTGATTTTTCATAATGATGACATTGTGGATCTTCTACCAATTAAAATGGAGAATGTTTCCTTTAGTTATAACAAAGATAAGTCAAAGTTTGGATTGAGTAATATTAATTTGGAATTGAATAAAGGTGAAAAAATTGCTATTATTGGGTCAAATGGGGCAGGAAAATCGACTTTAATTGAAATTATTATGGGTTTCCGAAGAGATTTTCTAGGTGAAATTAATTATGGAGGAAAAAATATAAAAATTTTGCCTGATAAAGCATTGAGATCTAAGATCAATTATCTCTCTGCCAATCCGTACTTTTTCAATACCACTATCAGATCCAACTTGTTGATTGCTAAAAAATCTGCAGACGATGGAGAATTACGAAAAGTTTTACAAGATGTAAATTTGTTTAATCCACCTTCCGTTGATTTGGATACTACTATTGACGAAATGGGGAAGAATTTTTCAAGCGGGGAGTTACAACGTCTAGCCTTTGCACAACTATTATTATTAGATGGTGATTTACTCATTTTTGATGAGCCATTTTCTAATTTAGACGTGGTTGTTACTAAAAAGCTTTTTTCGTACATTGTTCAATTGTTTAAGAACAAAACGATAATTTTTGTCACGCATGATCATTCTCGATTGTTAGAGTTTGATAAAGTGGTAGTGATGGATAATGGGGAAATCATCAACGTTGCATCCAAAGATGAAATGGAAAAGTCGACCAAATTTCCTTTTAGCTGGTAGTTAAATTAAATTACTGTATCAATTTGTTTGATTACATATGAAGAAATCGGTTATAATAGTTGAAATATTAATTTTTTTACGAAATTTAAGATTGCGGATTAATTTATCTGATCTTGGTGTTGTTTACTCTTCAAAATTGAGAGTTAATAAGAAAGTAGCAATCGGTTAAACGATTGAAAAATGATGGAAGGAAAATTTTCAGGTTCATGCCTTTTTGTTTTTGGGCTTAATTTGGTAAAAGGTTATCTGAACTATCATGAATTCGAAAAGAATAACTGATTGACAATCAAGGTCATTCAAATCCGCATTGAGATTTGATGGCTGGTCAATGCAAAAGACAATTACAGCAATAAAAAAACAAAAAAGAAATTCAAACCGAGTGAATATTTATCTTGATGATAAGTTTTCTTTCGGTTTGTATGTGATTCATGCTGTTCGTCTAAAAATTGGTCAAACCCTTTCAGCATCTGAAATCGATGCGCTTCAATATGAAGATCAAATTGAATCGGCTTTTCAAAAAGCATTGACTTTCCTTGCTTATAAACCGAGAACAGTATTTGATGTTAGAAAGAAGCTAATTGATGGTGGTTATTCTGGTCAAATCGTGGAAACAATTTTGGAAAAATTATTGGAAAAAGATTATTTAAATGATCAACAGTATGCGGAAAATTGGATAGAAAACAAATCAATAAACAAACCAAGAGGTAAAAAATTAATTCGTTTGGAATTGAAACACAAAAACATTGATCAAGAAATAATCGAAGACGCTGTTAGCCAAATGGACCAAGATGAAGAGTTAGCTTTTCGCGCCGCTGAAAGATATCACAAAAGATTATTGAATTTAGAAGAAGATGTCTTCAAACGTCGGTTAACAGGATTTTTAATAAGACGCGGTTTTGCTTATTCAACAGTTAGACCAATTGTTGAAGGATTTACAGAGAATCTACGTCAAAATTCTACTGAAAATATGAATGGATAAAGAGGTGTAAAAATGGGGAGACAAGAGTTATTAGCATTATTTTTGATAGCAGGGGATGTGATTGTTATCGCTATTGTCGTTTTCTTCTTAAATCGATACTATGCAAATCGATTACAGAAGGACAGGCAAAATCAAGCCGATACAATTATTGCAACCGCAAAAGAAAATGCAAAATCGATAGAAATTGATGCAAAAGACAATGCAATAAAAATTCTAAAAGAAGCCGAAGACGAAATTTCAAGAAGAAGAAATGAAAATTCCAAAGAAGAAGAACGTTTAAATAAAAGACGATCAGATTTGGATCATCGCATCGAACGGTTAGAAATTAGAGAGCAGGCGATAAACAAAAGGCAAAGCCTCATTGATAAAAGGGCGAATGAACTTGAAAAAATGTATGCCCAACAACTTGGGGAGTTACAAAGAATTGCTCAAATGAGTGTGGAAGAAGCCCGTGATATTCTTCTTCAGGAAGCAGAAAAAGAAGGCCGAGCAGATATGGCGAGGATCATCAGACAAATTGAAGGTGAAGCACGAGTTGAAGGGGAAAAAAGGGCAAGAGAAATTGTCGCGGATGCGATTCAAAGAGTTGCTTCTGAGCATGTTAATGAGGTAACAACATCTGTTGTAATTCTTCCTAATGAAGAAATGAAAGGAAGAATAGTTGGTAGAAATGGTAGAAATATTAGAGCTTTTGAACAAGCAGCCGGAGTTGATGTCATTGTTGATGATACGCCTGAAGCCGTAACGATTAGTTGTTTCGATCCGGTTCGTAGAGAAGTTGCCAAACGGGCTTTGGATTTCTTAATTTTGGATGGAAGAATTCATCCCGCACATATTGAAAAAGTACTTGAAGATAAACAAAAAGAAGTAGAAAAAACAATAGAAGATGCTGGTGAACAAGCAGCGTACGATGCGGGTGTTTCAGGAATTCGACCTGAGATTTTGAAAGTTTTGGGGAGGTTAAAATATCGAACTTCCTATGGGCAAAATCAATTGTCTCATGCTGTAGAAGTAGCACGATTAGGTTCTGTAATTGCTTCAGAATTAGGTGCAGATATCGAGGTGGTAAAGGCAGCTGGACTTTTACATGATCTTGGAAAAGCAATGGATCACAATACAGAAGGTACACACGCCCTTATTGGTGCTGAATTTGCAAGGAGATATGGGGTTAATCCAAAAATTGTAAATGCTATTGGTTCTCATCATCATGAAATTGAGCAGGAATCATTGGAAGCAATTATTGTAGAGTCAGCCGATGCAATTTCTGGGGCAAGACCAGGTGCCAGACGTGAAGATTTAGAGCAATATATTAAACGTTTACGTGCTTTGGAAGATATCGCGAATTCCTTCAAAGGTGTGAGCCAAAGTTATGCAATTCAAGCAGGTCGGGAAGTCAGAATTATCGTACGACCAGAGGATATAGATGATCTGGATGCATTGCGCATAGCAAGAGATGTAGCTAAAAAGATTGAAGAGAATATGCAATATCCTGGGCAGATCCGAGTTACGGTAATACGGGAGACTCGCGCAATTGATTATGCAAAATAATCATACATGAAATGACTTATAATTCTGATACAGGTAATTTTTCTGTATCAGAATTTTTTTAAAGGAATTTATATGAAACAATTATTGCAGAATATGAAAAATGGGAAGGCAGAAGTTGTGGATGTTCCTGTACCCTTAGTTAAACCTGGTTTTGTGCTTGTGCGAAATAAAGCATCGGTTGTTTCATCTGGTACGGAACGTATGGTTGTTGAATTTGCAGAAAAAAATTTACTGATGAAAGCAAAGTCACGCCCCGATTTAGTGAAACAGGTCCTTGATAAAGCCAAGCGTGAAGGGGTAATTCCAACTCTTCAATCAGCATTAAATCGACTGGATTCTCCCATGGCTTTAGGATATTCATCAGCTGGTGATGTCGTTACTGTAGGTGATGGGATTGAAGGTTTGAAACCTGGAGATCGGGTTGCTTGTGCTGGCGGAGGTTTTGCATGCCATGCTGAGTATGTTTTGATTCCAAAGAACTTGATAGCTCCATTTTCTGAAAATATTTCTTACGAAGAAGCTGCATTCGCCACTCTGGGAGCTATCTCTTTACACGGATTCAGACTTGCTTCGCCACAATTGGGAGAAAAGGTTGCAATAATTGGTTTGGGTTTACTTGGTTTAATGATGGTAGACATTTGTAAAGCAGCTGGATGCGAAGTGTTCGGTGTGGATTTAGACAATTCACGCATTGAGATAGCTCGAAATAAAGGTGCAGATACTGAATTGCGAGAAAATGCAGTGGCTAAGGGAATGGCATTTACAAAAAATATCGGGTTTGATGCTGTTTTTATCTGTGCTGATACAAGTTCAAATGATCCAATAGAGCTCGCTGGTCAAATATGCCGTGATCGGGGATCTGTTGTTGCTGTTGGAGCTGTCGGTCTTGAAATTCCCAGAAAAATTTACTATGAAAAAGAAATAAATGTCAATATTTCCCGATCATATGGGCCGGGAAGATATGACATAAATTATGAAGAGTTTGGAGAAGATTATCCAATCGGTTATGTTCGATGGACAGAAGGTAGAAACCTTGAAGCGGTAATTGAATTAATTGAATCTAATAAAATCGGCGTCAATTCATTAATTTCGCATAGATTTAATATCGAAAACGGGGTGCATGCTTATGAAACAATTACTGGAAAAAACGATGAAAAGTTCCTAGGTGTGATAATTATTTATCCTGATCTCCAAAACGAAGAGGAGAATGGACAAAAAATTATCCTCACACCAAAATCGAAAGTTTCACCCACTAAAAGTATAGGTGTTGGTATTTTAGGAGCAGGGTTATATGCTAATGCGGTTTTCCTTCCAATACTGAAAAAGAGTGAGAATATCGAAAAAGTTGGTATTTGTAGTGCAAAAGGATTGAATGCAAGACAATTAGCAAAGAAATTTGATTTTCAATTTGCAACAACCGATGAAAATGAAATTATTAGAAATTCAGATTTGAACACAATAGTAATTTTAACAAGGCATAACGATCATGTACGACAGGTTGTCGAGAGTCTCAACTTTAAAAAACACGTATATTGTGAAAAGCCCTTAGCATTATCAATAGAAGAATTAAATTTAATTTCTACAGCTTATAACAATTCCGAATCAAGATTAATGGTAGGTTTTAATAGGAGATTTGCACCATTACTTCAAAAATTAAAACGAATAATGGAGCAATCAGGAGAACCAAAACGCATTCATTATCGAATAAATGCTGGATATTTGCCTTTGGATCACTGGTTACACAACCAGGATATTGGTGGTGGGAGAATCATTGGCGAAGGATGTCATTTTATAGATTTATGTATCTATTTAGCAAACAGTAAACCGGTTTCTATTCAAACAACTGGACTTCCCAACATCGGTAAATATAAAAATGACAATGTGATTATTCAAATCATTTTCGAGGATGGATCTATCGCCACTGTGGATTATTTATCAAATGGTGACAAGAGTGTTGAGAAAGAATATTTGGAAATTTTTTCTGGTGGAATTGTAGGCCAATTGCACGATTTTCGAAACCTCATCATCACATCAAATGGCACAAAAAAAACATTCTCAAAGGGGATGAAACAAGACAAAGGGCACATTGGAGCATGGCAAGCATTCTTAAAGTCCATTGAGACAGGAAGTGAACCACCTATTCCTTTTGAAGAATTATTTACCACGTCCGTTGCCACAATTGCAGCAAATGAATCATTGATCAAAAATCAGGTTATTAATTTGAATGATTCGCACAAATAAATTTCTTCTGATTTGAATGTTAACAAAAACTTTGTTATTGTTAACACATAATTTGATTTCCTGAATTACAATCTATTTTGAAAGTTTAGGTGGACAACCTAAACCTGAATTCGGGAGATATTAATGAGTGAAAAGATTCTTATTGTTGAAGATGAGATTTCCTTACAAGAAACGCTAGCTTATAACTTGAAAAAGCAAGGGTATGATTTATTTGTTGCAGATGATGGATCAAAAGCTTTAGAACTTATTAGGCAACATAAACCGGATTTAATTTTATTAGATATTATGTTGCCAGGAATGGATGGGTTTGAGGTTTGTAGGAAAATTAGAACTGAATTTTCCACTCCTGTGCTTATGTTAACTGCGAGAGATGATGAAATTGATAGGGTAGTTGGATTAGAAGTTGGGGCGGATGATTATTTAACAAAACCTTTTAGTATGCGAGAGTTAATAGCAAGGGTAAAAGCAATGTTAAGAAGGGTTCATATCATTCGTGAAGAGTTAATATCTATCCAACAAACCAAGGATTTAACTTCTTTTATTGAAATTGATAATTTGAAAATTGATTTTGGCCGTAGAGAAGTTCGTGTTGATGACAAAGTTAAAAATTTAAAACCGAAGGAATTTGATTTATTGTATTATCTTGTCAAACATAAAAACCATGTTTTGACAAGAGATCACATTTTAGAATCAGTATGGGGATGGGAGTACATCGGCGACAGTAGAACAGTGGATGTGCACGTTAGATGGTTGCGAGAAAAAATTGAAAATGATCCATCTACACCACAGAAAATTATCACAGTAAGAGGAACAGGCTATAGATTTGAAGGTTAATGGATGAGAAATTCGTTGTTGTTTCGAATTGCTGGGCCATACGTTTTTTTAGTTGTTTTCCTCATTTCTACCATTGGAATTTATTTAAATAGTTATATTAAAACCACATTGTTAACTTCACTTGAACAACAGTTGAAGGTTGAGGCAACAATGCTTTCTGATCAAGTTGAAAATTTGATCAGAAATAATTCTTTAACAGGTGATTTAGAGAGAATTGTTAATAGAAATGCTGCATTAATCGATGCAAGAATTTCTATAATCGAAATTTCAGGTAGGGTTGTAATTGATTCTGAGATTGATTCAAATAAATTGGAAAATCATTCTAATAGACCGGAAGTCATTGAAGCAATCAATACTGGTTTTGGTAATGATATCCGGATGAGTGAGTCTATCAATGAAGAATTAATTTATGTGGCAGTCCCTATTATAAATAATCAACAGGAAACGATTGCAATAACAAGACTTTCGGTTCCTATTTCGGATTTCTCCAGTAAGTTGATTTCTTTCCAAATAACTTTATCGATTATATTAGTCTTCATAATTCTGGTAACATTTTTTATCTCATTTTTGATAACAAAAAGAACCTTGAAACCCCTTAAGAAACTCCTTGGAGCAATTGAAGATATAGAGACTAAACCACAAATATTCGATGGTTCCAGTCAAAAAGATGAGATTGAAAAATTAAGTGAATACATATGGAAATTAACTGAAAAACTTAAAAAACAAAATGAAGAAATTAAGCAGGAACAGGTAACACTTTCCGCTGTACTGAACCAAATGACTGACGCGGTAATCATTGTCGATGAAAATGGATTTATAAAACTCGCCAATCCATCAGCTGGACGAATGTTTGATTTTCAGGAGAAACCAACCACTGATAGAACAATTGTTGAATATTTTCGAAATCATAAAATTGTTGATTTGATAAAAAAAATTCAAAAAGAACGTATACAAGACGAAATCTCAATAGAAATTAATCAAAATAAATTATTTGTTCATATTATTGCAAAACCTTTGGAAGAAATTTACAAAAATGGTGTGTTGTTAATTATTCAGGATTACACAAGGATACATAGATTAGAAAAGGTGAGAAGTGATTTTGTCAGCAACGTTTCACATGAATTAAGAACACCGATTGCATCTATAAAAGCATTATCAGACACCTTGCAAGAAGGTGCTTTAGAAGATCCCCCAGCAGCCAGACGATTTCTTCAACGAATGAATATTGAAATTGATAATCTAACCCAATTAGTTCAGGAATTATTGGAATTATCAAAAATTGAGTCAGGCCGAGTTTCACTTAAAAAGATACTTATTGATCCTTTGAGTTTAGTAAGAAATGTTATAGATAGAATGGCTGTTCAAGCTGAAAGATCTGGTTTAGAGTTGTCATTCAAATTTCCTGAAAAAATTTCTACTGTAGATGCCGATCCGGATCGAATTAGCCAGGTGTTTGTAAACCTTATTCATAATGCTATTAAGTTTACTGAACCTGGTGGTTCTATTTTAATTGAAGTTAAAGAAGACAACAAAAATATAGTTTTTTGCATTAGGGATACCGGAATTGGAATAGAAAAAGAATTACAATCTAGAATTTTTGAACGTTTCTATAAAACGGATCGGGCTCGTTCAAGTGGTGGAACAGGTTTAGGCTTATCAATTGTGAAACACATCATCGAAGCGCATAATGGAAGAGTTTGGCTCAATAGTAATCCTGGGGATGGAAGCTCATTTTACTTCTCCTTACCGAAAAACCTCCCAATTAAATAAAGTTAGAATTCCAAATTTGTGCGATAATTCACATAATTATTTGTTAAGTAATAATTAATGATGGAGAAAGATTATGAATGAGACCGTGATAATCTTATCAAGATGGCAGTTTGCTCTTACTACAATTTACCACTTCTTTTTTGTACCACTCACTATAGGTTTATCATTGTTGGTGGCAATCATTCAGACTATTTATTACAAAACAGGTGATCTCATCTACAAAGACATGGCAAAATTTTGGGGAAAACTGTTTTTAATCAATTTTGCCATGGGAGTAGTCACCGGGATAGTAATGGAATTTCAATTCGGGATGAATTGGTCTGAATATTCAAGATTCGTCGGAGATATTTTCGGAGCTCCCTTAGCAATTGAAGCATTGGTTGCCTTTTTTCTAGAGTCGACATTTATTGGAATTTGGATTTTTGGTTGGGATCGTCTTTCAAAGAAGGCCCATTTAATATCCATTTGGTTAGTAGCCGTTGGATCTACATTATCTGCATTTTGGATCCTGGTTGCAAATTCCTTCATGCAAGCACCTGTAGGTTATGTAGTAGAAGATGGAAGAATGATCATGAATAACTTTGGTGCACTTATAGGTAATCCGAATGTTTGGGTTCAATTCCCACATACGGTACTAGGGGGATATGTAACAGGTGCGATGTTTGTCTTAGGTATAAGTGCAATCCATCTAGTTAGAAAAAATCGTCCAGAATTTTTTTCAAAGTCTTTCCTTTTAGCTTCAATATTTGGAGTAATTTCTGTTTTACTTGTAATTTTAGTGGGTCATTCTCAGGGTCAACACATGGTCAAAACCCAACCTATGAAAATGGCTGCGGCAGAAGCATTGTGGGAAACTGAAAATCCAGCATCATTTTCCCTTTTTTCGATTGTTGATGAGAAGAATCAGGAAGATAAGTTTTCAATTAGAATTCCAGCGGTATTAAGTTTATTGTCTTACAATAAATTTACTGGCGAAGTAAGAGGCATTAAAGATTTGCAAAATGAATATGAAGAGACTTTTGGACCAGGAAACTACACCCCTCCTATAACCATTAATTATTGGTCCTTCCGTGCTATGGTAGGAGCTGGATTCCTAATGTTTTTTGTTGCTGCAATTTCATTATTTTTGAGTCTAAAAAACAAGTTTCATAATACAAAATTGATGAAATTTATTCCTGCCGTAATTATTTTGCCGTACGTTGCTAATTCTTCTGGGTGGATACTGACTGAAATAGGCAGACAACCATGGGTTGTTTATGGTTTTCTGAAAACTGAGGATGCTGTATCACCAAATCTGACTCCAAATCTTCTTTGGATTTCAATCGTTGGTTTTACATTAATTTATGGCGTTTTAATGATCGTTGACATTTTTTTGTTGAAAAAATATGCAATGAAAGTACCTGAAACTGTATTAGTTGAAAGGGAAGAAGAGAATGAATCCTACTGGGATTTGTAGTGAGGTGAATGATGAATTATGAAGTGATTTGGTTTTATCTGATTGCTATTCTATTCATTGGATATTTTGTTTTGGAAGGCTTTGATTTTGGTGTTGGTATTCTTCTTCCATTTGTAGCAAAAAATGACACGGAACGACGGATGGTAATAAATACCATTGGGCCGCATTGGGATGGTAACGAGGTCTGGCTTGTTACAGCTGGCGGGGCGATGTTTGCTGCATTCCCAAACTGGTACGCGTCTTTATTCAGTGGTTTTTATTTTGCTTTTTTTCTGCTTTTAATTGCATTAATTATTAGAGGGGTTGGGTTTGAGTTTCGAAGTAAAGTGACATCAACAACATGGAGATCTTTTTGGGATTGGGCAATTTTTGCAGGAAGTTTCATTCCTGCTTTGTTATGGGGAATTGCATTTACCAATTTTATTCGGGGAGTCCCTATAGATCAAAATTTCATTTTCGTGGGTAATTTTTGGGATTTGCTTAATTTTTATTCAATTGTAGGTGGATTGGTAACACTTACTGGGTTTACGGTGCACGGTGCAATATTCCTTTCAATGAAATTGGAACAACCTTTCGGAGAGAGGATGAATCGCATTGCAAGAAAACTTTGGTTCCCAAATGTAATTGTGCTCCTCTTTTTTGTAATTGAGACATATGTATTTACCGACATCATCAATCAATTAGGGGTTAACCCCGGAGTGGTCCCGATTGGTGCGATTTTATCTTTGATTTCTGTTGGTTATTTGCTTTTTATTAAACGAAATGGTTGGGCTTTCTTTATGAATTGCTTGACTATAGTTTTTTCAGCAACAACAATATTCATGATTTTATTTCCCAGATTGTTGGTATCAAGTATTGATCCAGCTTATAGTTTGACGATTATGAATTCTGCTTCAGGTGAATATACTTTAAGAATAATGTCAATAATTGCATTAATTTTTGTACCAATTGTTATTGGTTATCAATCCTGGTCTTATTGGATATTTCGAAAGCGAATTGGATCAGATGCTAAATCACTTCATTACTAAATTAGGTTTTGAAAGACGTTTCCTGGTATACAAGGTATAATAACCAGATAATAATTTGAGGTGATTAAGATGAAAAGAGTAGTAAAAGCTGATAATGCTCCAAAAGCAATTGGACCATATTCAGCTGCAATAAAAACAGATGAGTTTGTTTTTACTTCAGGACAACTCGGAATTGATCCAAAGACAGGGGAATTGGTTTCAGGTGGAATTGAACCTGAAACCCATCAAGCTTTAATAAATTTAATGGAAGTACTTAAAGCAGCTGGATCAGATTTGTCTCTTGTTGTAAAAACCACAGTATTTCTTAAAGATATTAATGAATTTCAGCGAATGAATTCGATTTACGCTGAATACTTTCAAGCAGAACCACCCGCAAGATCTGCCTTCCAGGTGGCAGCATTACCCAAGAATGCTAGTGTTGAAATTGAAGCAATTGCATTAAAAAATACTTAAAATTTTTCACCAATTATTATCGATTAAATTCTTATTTTGTGAGAATAAAATTCTATGAATTTTGTTTCAATTATTGTCCCATGCTACAACGAAGAAAAATCCATATCTTTTTTATTAACTGCCCTATATAGACAGAATTATCAAAAAGATTCCATGGAAATTATTATTGTCGATGGACTATCTACTGACAACACAATAAAGGAAATTTCGTCATTTGCAGAAGTTCATCCTGACCTCAATATAAGAGTAATCCCTAATTCGAAAAAGATTATCCCTGCTGCAATAAATTTGGGAATTTTGAACAGTAATGGTGAAATTATTGTTCGGATGGATGCTCATTCGGTACCCGATCAAGATTATATTAAATATTGTGTTGAAAATTTGAAGAATAATATTGCTGCAAACGTCGGAGGAAAATGGCAAATAATACCTGGGTCTGAGTCACTAATTGCTAAATGTATTTCCTTGGCTGCAGGACATCCATTTGGCGTTGGAGATGCAAAATATAGATACAGTCAAACTGCAGAATATGTTGATACTGTGCCTTTTGGTGCATTTTATAAATCGCTAACCGATGAAATTGGTTTGTTCAATGAAGAACTACTTGCCAACGAAGATTATGAATTCAATGTACGTATCCGTAATTCAGGTAAGAAAATATACTTTGATCCAAAGATAACGACAAAATACATCGCACGAGAAAATTGGGTAGATTTAGCAAAACAATATTGGAGATATGGTTATTGGAAATTTAAGATGCTAAAAAATTATCCAGATACATTAAGATGGCGGCAAGCAATACCACCTGTTTTTGTCGCTGGTATAATCTTTTTATTGCTATTGGCATTGTTTTCTTCAACGGCCTTTATATTAATTTCAATTATTTTGAGCGTTTATATATTCGTATTAGTTTTAGGAACATTATTTTCAATAAAAAAAACGAAAAATTTCTTATGTATTTTTGGAGTACCAATATCAATTATGGTTATGCACTTTTCCTGGGGACTTGGTTTTATATATAGTTTTTTTTCCGGGCTAGGTAAAAAATAAGATGGGATTAAGTTCAAAACAACATGGTTTTTGGAAATTACGTCCTTCGGAAAGAAAGTTAATTTTATTAATTGGTGATTTTCTGGTAGCTAGCTTAGCTTTGTTCTTGGCATTATATTTTTGGTCTGTTGAACCAGATGAGTGGTTAAAATTTTCGATTGAGTTTTTATTGGAACGACCGCCTGTTTGGTTCTACATGCTTCCTGTTTTGTGGATTCTTTTCCTTTCTGGATTGTATGATGTTAGAAAAGTTCATAAATTTTCAGAAACAATTTCTGGTATTGGTATTTCAATTCTATTAAGTGCGTCTCTTTACCTTCTGGTTTTTTTCTTTTCAAAACCAAATACTCTTCCTAGACTTGGTGTAGCATTATTTTTTGTTTTTGCTACAATTCTCACTCTTTTATGGAGAATCATCTACTTAAAAATATTTACTGCTTCCAGGTTTCAGAGAAGAGTTTTGATCGTTGGCGCAGGAAATTCCGGAAAAGCTTTGGTTGAAGTAATAAAAAATTCGACTCCAGCTCCTTTTAATTTGATAGGCCTTGTCGATGATGATCCGGAAAAAATTGGAAAAACAGTTTTAGATTTCCCGGTTTTTGGACCAATTAGTGAATTAAGTAATTTTATTCACTTATATCAAGTTTCAGATATTGTTTTTTCAATTTCAGGTGAATTAGACCCAATAGCAATAAATAAATTGTTGGAAGCAGAAGAAAATGAAGTGGAAGTAACCTCAATGCCAGTTATGTATGAAGAATTGACGGGACGTGTTCCGATATTTTTGTTACAACCAGATTGGCTGCTAAGAAGTTTTATAGATGATGCTCATGTAAATCGTTTTTATGAAATTGGAAAAAGGATGTTGGATATAATTGGAGGTTTTGTAGGTGTTTTATTTTTCATACTACTGTATCCGATGATAGGAATAGCAATAATTCTTGATAATAAGGGTCCAATCATTTATTCTCAAGTGAGGTTAGGTAAAAACGGCAAATCATATGAGATTTTGAAGTTTCGAACAATGTATGTTGATGCTGAGAAAAACGGGAATTTCAAACCAGCAGAGGAAAACGATGAAAGAATCACTTCTACTGGAAGAATTCTTAGAAAAAGCCACTTGGATGAACTCCCACAATTTCTGAATGTTCTTAAAGGTGAGATGAGTTTGGTCGGTCCCAGATCTGAAAGACCTATGATTGTTGAAACCTACCAAAAACATATTCCCTTTTATCGTGGCAGGTTATTAGTAAAACCAGGTATAACTGGTTGGGCCCAAATTAATTACGGGTATGCTTCAACAATTGAGGAAAATGCGATCAAATTAGAATATGATCTATATTATATTAAACATCGAGACCTTCTGATGGATCTTTCCACCATGTTATTAACGGTCAGTTCAGTGATTGGGCTTAGAGGTAGATAGAATGAGAGGGCGACCAAGTATTCGTAACAAGTACATTCTAGTTGGAGATATCCTCTTTATCCTCATATCGATTTTAGGTAGTTATGCATTAAGATTTGAATTAGGGAACGAATTTTTTCAATACTTACCCAGTGCTATCTGGCTAGTCGGTACATCTTTAATCGTCAAACCCTTAGTTTATTATTTATTTGGCATGTATCGAAGGATGTGGATGTATGCCAGTGTACAGGAATTAAAGCTAATAATTGTTTCTGTGACCACTGCATCAGTAATTGTTTCATCAATTGTCATTTCATTACTATCTTTCGGTGTATTTGAAGGTCTTCCAAGATCAGTCCTGGTATTAGACTGGATTTTATCTTTGGTTTTCGTTGGTGGGATTCGATTTTCCCTCCGAATCATTGGAGACACTATAGCTACCGGTTCTGCGCCATCAAAATTCGGTGATTCAAGAAGGTTGATCATTGTTGGTGCAGGAGATGCCGGAGCCTTGGTTGTGCGAGAGATACAAAAAAATCCACAAATGAAATTATTGCCAGTAGGTTTTTTGGACGATAATCCTGCCAAACAAAATCAACAAATTTACGGAATACCAGTTGTTGGAACGATATCTGATTTATCTCAAGTATTAGAAAAATTTACGGTTGATGAAGTTATTATCGCTATTCCTAGCGCACCTGGCAGGGTAGTGAGATTAGTAGCTGATATTTGCCGTTTAAAGAATATTCCATTCAGGACTATGCCGGGAATTTATGAGTTGTTAGGTGGTTCAGTAAACGTTAATAGACTTCGTGAAGTTGACATTACAGACTTACTGAGAAGGCAACCGACCTACATGAATGAGGAAATTATTGGTTCCTCAATTAGTGGCAAAACAGTGCTCATTTCAGGTGCAGGTGGATCAATTGGTAAGGAATTATGCAGGCAGATTTCTCGGTGGGGACCATCCGAATTAATTATGGTGGGACATGGAGAAAATAGTATTTTTGAGAGTTTATTGGATATGAAGGAAAGTTTTTCTGGATTATCAATAACTCCAATAATTGCGGATATGCGTGATAAAAACAGACTGCGCCAAATTATTTCCAAACACAAACCACAAGTTGTTTTTCATGCTGCAGCCCACAAACATGTGCCAATGATGGAACTCAATATTGAAGAGGCAGTTACTAATAATATTTTGGGAACAAAAAATTTGGTTGAGATTTGTGTTGAATATGATGTTGAAAAATTTGTGATGATCTCAACAGATAAAGCAATTCGCCCTAAGAATGTGATGGGTGCGTCCAAGAGAATTGCAGAATTAATTGTTTTAAAAGCCGCACGAGAAAATAAAAAGGAATTCTGTGTTGTAAGATTTGGCAATGTGTTAGGAAGTCGGGGTAGTGTAGTTCCCTTGTTTAAGCGGCAAATAGCCAGAGGTGGACCTATTACAATTACTCATCCAGATATGAAAAGATATTTTATGACAATCCCAGAGGCTGTATATTTGGTGTTGCAATCCGCGGGTATGTCCTCAGGTGGAGAAACTTTTGTCTTAAACATGGGTGATCAAATTCGTATAGTCGATTTGGCAGAAGATCTGATTCGATTATCGGGGTTAGAACCTGGAAGGGATATTGAAATAGTTTTCACTGGATCCAGACCAGGCGAAAAATTAGAAGAGGAACTTTGGGATGAAGGGTTAACTTTTCTTAGAACGGACCATCCTGACATCTACCATCTTTCAAATAATGAGGACATAGAGTTCGAAGACTTGGACAAAATTGTCGACGATTTAGTAAAATTTGCAGGTAATGGCAAGATCACAGAAATCATCAATATTTTCGATCAAAAAATTCCGGGAGCACAAGTGCGAAAAACACCTCCTGCTGATTTGAACACGATAAATTAGTATGAAATTATTAACAAAAAAAGAGTGGGAACAATATCAATCAGAGAGAAAAAACCTCCACATATTACAAACTTATGGATGGGGAGAACTTAAATCAAATTTTGGATGGGATCCCTATAGAATATTAATTGAAGAGGAGCCAATCCAAATTCTATTTCGGAAACTTCCGCTAAATTTTACTATTGCTTATCTTCCAAAAATTAATTTGGATGTAAATAATGTTGCGATGTGGTCCGAAATAGATGAATTCTGCAAATCGAAAAAATCAATATTCTTGAAATATGAGCCGGATGAGTTTGGAGATATTCCGCATCAAACTCATATTCCAAAATTATTTGAGATTGGTAAATCAATTCAACCGCAAAGAACGATTATTGTAGATTTGAACGGCTCCGAAGATGACTGGCTCAATAGGATGAAATCAAAAACCCGTTACAACATTCGTTTAGCAAAGAAGAAAGACATAAAAATAGTCAAAAGTGATGATATTGATACATTTTATGAATTGATGATCGACACAAGTGCAAGAGACAATTTTGGAGTTCATTCGAAGAAATATTATCAACTTGTCTATAAAGCGTTCGAGGAAAACCAGGATGTAGCCTTGTTGCTTGCATATTACAAAGAGGAGCCTTTAGCAGGATTAATGGCCTTTAAATCGGGAGAACGATCCTGGTATTTTTATGGTGCTTCGAATAATAAAGAAAGAAACCGTATGCCCACATATTTATTGCAATTTGAAGCAATGAGATGGGCGAAATCTCATGGATGTAAAATCTATGATTTTTGGGGAATTCCAGATGAGAATGAGGATGTACTCGAAGCTGAATTTGACAAACGATCGGATGGCTTGTGGGGAGTATATCGATTTAAGAGGGGATTCGGTGGGGAAATAATCCGTTCTGCTCCTTCTATGGACAGAATTTACAATCCTTTGTTATACAAATTAATAACTTGGTATCAAAAAATCCGTGGAAATTTAATATAGTGTTTAATTCAATAATTTGCATAAAAAAATTCAAATATGATTTCGGATAAATAATGGAAAATATATTCACAAAAGAGTTTGTAAACGAAAGAACTTGGAAAGAAATTATCCATTTACTTCCGAATCCACATTTTTTACAATCTAACATTTGGGCAGAAATTAAAAAGGAGAATGGGTGGAAACCATTTTTTTTGATATGGAGAAATTCTTCAGGAAAAATCGTTGCAGGTGTAATGATTTTAGAAAGAAGTATCCAAATTTTCAAAGTTTTTTCATTAAGAATTCAATATTGTCCTAAAGGACCTTTATTAAATTGGCATGATTCTAATCTTGTTCAAAAAGTGTTAAGTGATATTGAAGATTTTGCAAAGAATAGAAAAGTAATTTTTACAAAAATTGATCCAGATGTTTTTATACATCACTATTCCCAATTTGAACATATAACGAATGACTTGAATTCTTCTCAAATTCTCAAGGATTTTTTAGAAAAAGAGGGTTGGTTAGCTTCAAAAGAACAAATTCAGTTTCAAAATTCTTTTTACCTCTCATTAGAAACTTCTGAAGATCAATTGTTGAGTAACATGAAACAAAAAACTCGTTACAATATCAGACTGAGTGAAAGAAAGGAAGTCAAAGTAAGAGTTGGGGAGCGTGCTGATTTTGAAAAGTTATATAAATTGTATGCAAGTACTGCTATTCGAGATAATTTCATCATCCGTTCAAAAGAATATTATCTAAACGCATGGCAGAAATTTTATGATGAAGGATTCTGTGAACCGCTAATTGCAGATTTTAATGGGGAGATATTAGCTGCAGTAATAATTTATTTCTTTGGTGATAATGCTTATTATGTTTATGGCATGTCATCTGACAAACACAGAAATCTTATGGCAACTTATTTACTACAATGGAAAGCCATTCAAAGAGCGAAAGATAAAAACAAAAAAATTTATGACTTCTGGGGTGCTCCAGATGAGATCAATGAAAATGATCGAATGTGGGGTGTATATAAATTTAAGATAGGTTTTGGGGGAGAATTGGTGAGAACCATAGGTGCCTGGGACTTTCCAATAACTCGCATTGGATACAGTTTTTATATGTTTGTTTTGCCTAAAATTCTGGACGTGATGAGAAAAATTGGGTTTAGAAAAATCAAAAACCAAATTGATTCTTAAGTTAAGGTCGCCAGGCAGGACTAAATTCGAAACTAGTGTCAAATGTTAATTGTGTTAGATTTGCTCCATTAACAGCGGCAAGAAAAATATCATGGTTGACACCATCTGGCCAACTCTCAAATATAAACCATTGCCCATCTGGTGAAACTACCGCGTCAACGGATGGAGAAAACGATCTTTGTCCACTCGGTGGAATGCGGAACTCTGCATTTTCACCAGTTTCGTCTACCTTCTTCCCAACAAAGTAAGGCAGACTACTGCTAGCAACATTTTGATGGGTGAAGAAAATGTATTCATCATTGACCGACCAATCAGGGTACAAAAGGTTAACATTTCCTCTGGTCTCCATTTGGGTAGACTCCAAAGTTGTAAGATCTAGTATCCAAATTTCATTATCGGCAATTTTGCGACTGAACGCAATTTTTTCTCCATTCGTTGACCAGGCAGGATAACGATCACGCCACCTTGTATCTGTAATTTCAATTAATGAAAAATCTCTCAAATCAAATACATACAAATGGATCATTCGCTCTCTTGAAACAGGATTGTTTCCTGGACGGTATGATGAAAAGGCGATTTTATGGCCATCAGGTGACCATACAGGGTCAAAATCACCTGATGGGTCAAATGGTAATTCTAACGGGCTTATTTGGTTGTTCTGGGTTGTATCCAAAATGAATATTCTTGCACCTTCATAAGTTTCCTTTTTATTGGTACATGGCGAAATAAAAACAATTTTTCCACTATCAGGTGACCAATCCGGTTGACAAGCACCATCTGGCAACTGTGTAATTTTTTCGGTTTCTAATGTGTCGATTTTCATTGACCATAATTGCATAACTTCATCATCAAGATTTGAAGCATAAATAATTTCTCCGGATCCACCTCCAATGGAAATTGTTTCCACATTTTCTGAATTTTCGATTTCTGGAGTCTGTGTGTACAAATCTGGATTATTTTGATTAATTATCGGCGTGGATTTAGTTGTGTTTGTTGTAGTTGTCTCTGTAGGAAACTGATTTGTTGAGGTGGGGATGGGATCACTGGAAGAAAAAAGCTTTCTTAGGTTATCAATTTGTGAAATTCCAATCATCATCAATAATAAAAAAACAATTGAACTAAAAATCATTAGAAATTTTCCAGTCGGTTTATTTTTTTCTGGAGATACATATTGATCATAAGGTCGTATCAATGGTTGCGAAACACCGGTCTTTATTGAAGTACCAATTTTTTGTTGGGGTGGAGCAGATACCAATCCTACATTTTTTGAAGAAAGTAAAAAATTTCCAACATCAATGAGTGTTAAATAAAAATCTTCTGCTGTTTGAAAACGTTTTTCCGGTTCAATTTCTAATGCTCTCATGATGGCTTTTTCAAATTTTGGAGAAACATTTGCTCGATATTTTTTTATCGGAGTCAATTTTTCTTTCCCAGATAAACGATTAATACTCTCTTCAGGAATCATCCCAGTCAGTGCTGCGTATAGTGTTGCTCCAAGAGAATAAACATCAGATCTCTCATCAGTCGTCCCACGCCCATATTGTTCTGGTGGAGAATATCCTGGTGTCATCGCTTTAGCACCGGTTGCTGTATGCTGATCAAGATCAATTAATTTCACTAAACCAAAATCCACCAAGATAATGTTTCCTTCAGGTGTGATCCGAATATTTCCTGGTTTAATATCACGATGAATGACTTTCGGTTCGAGTGAATGCAAGTACATTAATGCATCACAAATCAATAACCCAATGATAATAACTTCTTTTTCAGGCAATTGTTCTACTCGTTCAATTCTTTCACGCAAATCTTCTCCATCAATATAATCCATAACCAGATATTGACCCTGCCCAGGAATATAAAAATAATCACTAACTCGAGGTAGATTTGGATGACGCAATGTTGCTAAAATCGTTGCTTCTTTTTTGAATTGAGTGGAGTAATTTTCGGATAAAACCAAATTTTCTTTTATGGCAACAGGAATTTGAATATTTTCATCGTAAGCCATGTAAACAGAACTCATTCCTCCATGTCCTAGTACTTTTTGAATTCTGTATCTTTCTTGAATTAGATCATTTACACGCAGTGGCATTTAATTAATTTCCTTTGTTTGGATAGTACTAATTATATTGGATATTTATACTTTGCCTTATTCAAACTCAACAAGGTATAATAATTTCTTGTATCAGGTAAATTATGTTTAATTTGGATATCAAAACAGCAGTTCAAACAGCTTTCTTTTTGGCAATTATCGGTGTTTTATCAAGTATCTGGTTGATGGTAAAAAATTACCGGATAGCTCAAAAAATGCCATTTTTCCAAAAAAGGATAAAAATGCAATGGAAAGCTATTCGCTTCCTGTTTTTGGGTATTGTATTTGGGGGAGCTGCTGTCTTTTTTAATCGATATGCCGAACCAGCTGTTTATTTGATATTTCCACCGTCACCAACCATTACTCTAACTCCAACAATTACAATGACGCCCACCATTACCCTATCTCCCACATTAACTTTATCACCAACAATAACATATACTCCTGCGATAAGTCCTACTCCTTCGATTCCAGAGGAAATTCAAGATTTATTTGAAGTCACCATTGTTCCCAATCCGGACGCATTATTTAGTCCAATAATTTTCTCTAAAGAAATTGATGAAAACCTCCAGCCTATCGATCCATCTGAGGAATTTGATCATCCAATTTCACTCATTTATGCGACCTATAGCTATGTCAATATGGTGCCGAATAGCCAATGGACATCTATTTGGTACCGATTGAGTGATATGAGCATTCTTTGCTATGAAACAGCACCATGGAATGGCGGAACAGGGGGATATGGTTATTCAGAATGTGAAACTAATGCATCCGAGTGGCAACCGGGTTTTTATGAGGTTCAATTGTTTGTTGGTGATACCTGGACAGCATCCGGTCGATTTGCCATCATTGGAAGTCCCCCAACCAACACCCCAACTATTTCCCCAACACCTACCAGAACTCGTACATTTACACCAACCGTTTCTCGAACTCCTTTACCCTCATCCACACCAAGTATTACACGGACACCAACAAATACTGCAACCAGGACAAATACACCAACTATAACTTTGACTCCTACCAAAACATATACTTTTACAGCAACTCGTACGCCTAGACCTACAGATACCAGGTGGCCATCACAGACTCCGTCGCCAACTCAACAATAATTAATCGTATTTATCAATCAAAATTATTAAGAATCGAATAAGCCAACGAATTTCGCTTAACTTAATCTTCTAATAATTGATCGGAATTATTTTCACCAATAAATAGGGCTTGATCCTTAAGTTGATCAATTCTGTATTTTTTAATGTGGGATAGAGCTCGCTCTATTTGAACTGGAACTCGCCCTTTGCTCTTGATAAAAAGATCTCTAGCACTGGTTAATTTACTGGAATATTCATTGATTAATTCATCAATCAGAACTTTAGAACTTAATCCATTTTCTCTTTTCTGAATGAAAGAGATGATTGGGAGTGATTGAATATTTTTCTCTAAGTATTGGTTTTTCGCATTGTTAAATATGCTGGTAAGAACCTTTGAATTTAATTTAATTGCATTTTCACTAGAAATTTGCCATGCTTTCATATGTTGTTCTGGAATTATCCTAGAGGAGGAATGCCAAGTTCCAACATTAATCCATTCTAAGCGCATGCCATACTTTTGAATTTTGCTTTGGAAAGAATTGGCAATATTTTCATAAAAAAGATTTGAAATTGCTTTACGAGGAACAAACTCTGGAACGATTCTCTTATTACTGAAGTAAATAATAGGCAATCGTTTCAGTTTGTGGTGCTTTTTTCTGTAATAAATAGGCTTGTAATTCGGTGCATTTGTTTTTCTAATTCTTATAAAATTACGATCAATTTTGTACCTTCTTGTATGAGACCAGTTTCTTCGAATATTTTTGTAAATTTTTATTTGATTTTGAATTTGTTGGTTAATTTCTGGAGTACCTACAGATGATAGCAGTTCACTCAATAAGTGATTATTAATAAACTCTGTCAATTCTGTACGCACCTGGTTGATCAATGATGTCGTCCAGGGTCCTGGCCCTTGTTGGAAAACTAACCAGTTAATTGCATCTTCACGAAATGAATATGGGTTTTCTAAACTATGACGATTGGATGTTCTCAAAACACTAAAGATGATTCGAATATCCTTAATTTCAATGGGAATACCATCCAATGTTCGCGTAGAAATATCCAATGTGGCAGTTTGATCTCTAAGGTCAATTATTTTTCTAATTCTTTCAAAACTCTCTAATTCCACGGGTTTTTCAAAGCTTGGTCCTTCTACCCTTGGAATTCCGTCTATTTTTTCAAAAACAACTGCATTTTCCAGATTGATAAGTACTTTACCGGGACCACCTATTTTGCTAATCGGAGATTTTTGATCTTCTGGCCTAATTTGAGCATTTTCAACATGAATTTGATAATAACCAGGAAATGAAAATGCTGATTGTTTTAGATATTTTTCTGAGATTGAGTTGTCTTTTATGTCAAACAAATCAGCTAAATAAATTGAAGTTATTTTTAAGGCAACAATATACCCCATTACTAAGGAAAACATTACTAATAAAACATCCAAAGCCAGAAATAACTCAATAATGGACTTTAGTGTACCCATTATTGGGTAAGGAATTGTGTATAGAAAATCCAACCAAGGATAATCAATCTCTCCAGGTTTGTGAAATGTAAACGCACATATAGTCCATGTAAAAAATAATAAAAACTGAAAAAATCCGTAACGGAAATTACCTGATTTTGGTTTCGGAGAAAAGATTAGGTTCAATATTGGATCAAATAATGAGCTAATTAATGAGGAAGTGGGTTTTAAATCACTCACAAAAGAGGTTTCATTTTTCATACCTCACCTCTTTGAGAGCGGATCCAATCAATCAAATCCGAGAGATCTTTATACTCATTTATCAATTGAGTTGATAAATCGGGATTTTGACTGATTGTTTCTAGATTGCCTTTAATCAAAGAAACCAAAATTTCTTCACTGGAAAGACTTTCTGAATTCTGTCTGGAACCTAAATATTTAGTTGCTCCGTAAGCATAATCCATCAGAGCTTGGTCTTGCCCAGCAATTGTCTGAATTGCGTGTTGTTGTTCGACCAGTTTTTTGTCATTGTTAGCCACATCTAGCCAGGAAGTTTTCCAACGATTGGTTAATTCTTCTTCTATTTCAATTGGAAAACGAATATTTGTTAACGAAATATCCAGGAATTTTATACCTCTCCTTTTTAATAGATCATATTCTTTGCTAAAAGCTACCTCTTCTATTCTATTGCCATAGTTATCAAAATTTTGATAATGCGACTGGGTTAATCTTGTCCTAATCTGGTCAATTATGGTTTTGATAGGATTTTTTTCAGATCTAGATAATGGAAATAACTCATTAATTGTGTATTTAGATATGTATTCTCTAAAAATATCCATGACTAAGTTATTTGGTAATTTTTTCCAACTGTATATCTTTTCTGGATTGTCATCAGGTTTGTCGGTACTAATACTTTGACCGATTACTGCTTTTTCAACAGATAAAGGATTAAAACCAAAAGCTGAATTACCTTCACCAGGATTGGAATCTAACTTGAAACGAATTTCTAAATTTATACATATTTGAATACCATCCCTGGTAATCGCCATTGATTCATCTCTTCTTGCAATTCTAGCTTCATAAGCAGCTTTTGATTCATTTTTTTGTATTTCTATAAATGGATTTTCACCAGTTCGTGGTCCAAGATAATTTGTTTGGATATGTAGATCCATAACACCAGCAATACTTTCATCACGTTCAGTGAAGGCAATGCCTGGACCGATTGCACCTTTGTAACGGACAGGAGTACGCAAAACAGCCGCACTGGCGGTATCTAAAATTACGACACCAGGACCATTTTTTAGGCGATCGATTTTTCGTTCACGCATTTCTCCATTTTCAACAAAAATAGCAGGACCATGATCTCCAAGGATATAAGAAAATATTCTTTGAACTGCTTTGATCCTTTTTTCTGTATTTAAAACAGGTAATGCAAATTGACTGAAGAAAAATAAAAAGAAAAAAGTAGAAACGAAAAATATCAGAAATAATATGAAAATGAAATTTAATTTGAATTCAAAGTTGTCCAAAATTAAAAAAGATCCGATTACGATAAAAAAATAAAAAAATATTGGTATAAATATTTTTCTTATATGGTTACCTTTTGAAATTTGAGACTTTTGCATTGTCATTTTTTTATTCTATACCATTTTGGAAAAATTTAGAAACATAGGCACAACTGATTTTATAGTAATATTTAAGGAAATTATTTGAAAATTATAAAAATAGGAGAAGTATGTTGAGGGCATTATTTATTTTCCTTTCAAAAGCTAACTGGGCACAAAAATTTATTATGAATTGGAAATTTGCATGGAGAGTTGCTTCGAAGTTTATTGCCGGTACGTCTATTTCTGAAGCTATCGATGTAGTTAGGGAATTAAATGATCAGGGGTTTCATGTTACTTTGGATCATTTAGGAGAAAATTCTGTATCTGTTGAAGATACTATTAAATCCACTGAAGAAGTGTGTAAATTGTTGGTCAATATAAGCCAAAATTCTGTGAAAGCGAATGTTTCTATCAAGTTATCTCAATTAGGCTTGACATTTGATAAGGAGTTATGCAAAAACAACTTATTAAAAATTATAAATACAGCAAAGGAATTTAATAATTTTATTCGGATAGATATGGAGGATAGTTCATTAACTTCGGATACATTGGAAATAGTTAATTGGGCTCATGAAATATACCCAAAAATTGGTACTGTTATTCAAAGTTATTTGTATCGTAGTGAAAAAGATGTGTCAGATTTAATGAAAAACTGTATAACGATTCGTATGGTCAAAGGTGCCTATAAAGAACCTGAATCAGTTGCATTTCCGAAAAAGAAGAATGTGGATCAAAATTTCGACTTTCTGGTAAATGAATGCTTTGAAAAAATAATGGATTGTAAATATAGGAAAATTAATGAGAATGGACAAATTCCTCCGTTAATTGCCATAGCTTCCCATGATAAAAGTAGGATTGATTATGCAATAAAACAAGCTGAAAAATATGGTTTATCAAAGGATCATTTTGAATTTCAAATGTTATATGGAATAAGACGTGATCTTCAAAATAATTATGTTAAACTTGGTTATCATGTTAGAGTTTATGTCCCATACGGAACTCATTGGTATCCATATTTTATGAGGAGATTAGCAGAAAGACCAGCGAATGTTTGGTTCTTTTTATCTAACTTTTACAGATAAAAAATTTATGAGGTAATTCTTTATGGGATTACTAAATCATGGTTAAGGTAGTTCTCATAAAGGAATTCTTAAAAAAACAAAAATTTATCGTTTGGATGGTAAATTGAAGGATTGTATTGAATATTAAAACTTTTTTGACTAACCTTAGAAGGTGTTTTCGTTTGGAAATCCTTCTTATGATTACTATAAGTTATTTGGTAGGGACTGGCCTGGTTGACTACTTAGGTAGGGGAATCAATCAACAAAAATTTTGGTTAGGATTAATAATTTCCTTATTTTTTTATATCGCTTCAGAGTTGATCAACTATTATTTTTTTTCTGCTTCGACAAAAACTAAAGATAATGAGTTCGATTTAATCCGAATTAGGAACAATGTTTTCGTACTCTTTGTTGTTACATTAACGATCATCGCTGTATTTACATATTTACTTTATCGAGAGTTTTCATCAAGTTTCCTGTTTTTAATATTCTGGTCGAGCTTTTTGTTTTTCTTGCTTCTTTATTCAATACCACCATTTAATTTGAAAAAACGCGGGTTTGGAGATATTTTATTATCTATTTTGATTGTCTCAATAAACCCAATGTTTGCATATATTCTTCAGTTGAGTGATGTACATACCACTTTGTTTCTCATTACTTTTCCAGTATTTTTCCTTTTGATTTCTTATTTCTTAGCCCAAATGTTGGAAGGGTATGCTTCAGATTTAAAGAACAATAAGAATACCTTAATGACTAAATTAGGCTGGAAAACCGGAATGAAACTACACAATATTTTCTTGCTTACAACTTTTGTTCTTTATGGTATAGCAGCTATTATTGGATTACCTGCAAGATTAGTCATGCCAGCATTATTTGCATTTCCAATATCCTGTATCCAATTTTGGGAAATGTGGCGCATTGGTGAAGGTTATAAACCACGTTGGAAATTGTTGAAAATATCTTCAATGGGTTCAATTAGTGTTATGGCATATTTTTTATTATTTAATTTGTGGTTGAGGTGATCATGCCAGAATTCTTAGAATTATTACGACCGAATGATGCAATAAACTTATTCAAAAAAAATTTAATTGATTTCAAACTCAAAACAGAACTCATACAAACCGAGAGTAGCCAGTATCGAGTTTTAGCCAAAGATATATTTTCTCAAGAGGACATTCCATCTTTTTCAAGAAGTACAGTAGATGGATTCGCGGTTAGAAGTAAGGATACTTATGGCTCATCAGACGTGATGCCAGCCTTCTTTGAGGTAATTGGTGAGATCAGAATGGGCAAACCAGCAGATCTAGAGATAAAACAAGGTCAGGCATGTTTGATTCACACCGGTGGCATGTTACCAAATGGCGCTGATGCTATTGTCATGATTGAAAATACACAATATTCTAATGAACATGAAATTGAAGTTTATAAGGCAGTACCACCAGGAGAAAATGTAATATTAAAAGGAGAAGACATAAAAAAGGGTGGTCATGTATTGTCAACCGGAACAAAGTTGAGGGCTTCAGAGATCGGTGCTTTAATGGCCTTGGGAATAGTTGAAATTGAAGTTTACAAAACACCGACTGTTGGTATCGTCTCAACTGGTGATGAGGTTATTTCTCCAGATAAAAAACCAACTCCTGGTCAAGTAAGAGACATAAATTCGTATATTTTACGCTCAATTGTTGAAAAATTTGGTGGTAACGCAAAGAACTACCCAATTGTGAAAGACGATAAAAAATCATTAGTGGAGACTTTGCAAAAAGCACATCTGGAAAATGATCTGGTAATTGTCACAGCGGGTTCTTCGGCTAGTGTAAGAGATCTAACCTCAGAAGCAATCAATGAGATTGGCCCACCAGGGGTTTTGGTTCATGGAATTAATGTTAGGCCTGGGAAACCAACAATTCTTGCTGTTGTTGATGGAAAACCAATCATTGGATTACCCGGCAATCCGGTCAGTGCGTTTGTGATTGCGCATTTGATTTTAGGTGCCATAATGCCTTTCATTCAAGGGGAGGATAAACAGGTTGCTTATCAGACATCTGAAGCATTGCTAACTATTAATATTTCTTCAGCAGCCGGTAGAGAGGATTGGATTCCAGTCAAACAAGTAGGTAAAAATAAGGAAGGTATTGCTTTGGTAGAGCCTATTTTCTACAAAAGCAATTTAATATTCTCATTATTGTCAGCTTATGGATTTGCGAAAATTGATCCTGATGTGACTGGCCTTGATGCAAATTCTAAAGTTGAAGTTATTATTATCTAAGGAAAAATTATGAGTATTTATTTACACGACATACCACTAGATGAAGCGAAAAAAAGAATTTATGAAGCATTAGATCAATATAAGTTACGAGGACCATTAAAATCTGAAAAATTAAAACTGGATGAAAAGTTGGTTGGAAGAATATTGGTTGAACCAGTTTGGGCAAAAATATCTTCTCCACATTATCATGCATCTGCTATGGATGGATTTACTTTGCGGTCTGAGGATATTCAGAAAGCAATGCCAACCAATCCAGTATCAATCCGAGTTAATGAGCAAGCGATTTATGTTGACACAGGTGATCCAATACCGGATTGGGCTAATGTTGTCATACCAATTGAAAACACAGAAGCGTTGAATGAAGCAGGTGAACTTGAACAAAACAAACGCAATCCATACTGGATTCGTATTCGGGCATCATTAGCCCCCTGGACAAATATCCGTCCAATGGGTGAAGATATTGTGGCTACCGAATTGGTCCTCCCTGCAAATCGTAAACTCATTCCTGTTGATCTTGGTGCTATAGCGGCTTGTGGACACTCATATGTATCGGTTGTGAAGAAACCTATGGTTAGTATTTTGCCAACTGGGACAGAATTAGTTAATGTTGGAGAATCGATTACTAAAGGAGATATTATTGAGTACAACTCAATTGTACTTGGTGCCCAAATCATTGAATGGGGTGGTGAGGTTAATCGTTTTCCAATCACTAAGGACAATTTCAATGAACTCTGTGATCAGGTAAGAGCAGCTGCGGAAATTTCAGACATTATTCTTATTAATGCTGGCTCATCAGCAGGTTCAGAAGATTTTACATCCCGGGTAGTTGAAGAGCTGGGTGAATTGTATGTTCATGGAGTTGCAGTCAGACCAGGTCATCCTGTCATCCTGGGGATGATTTTTAGCAAAGATAAGCGTCCAGTTCCAATTATTGGTGTTCCTGGTTATCCGGTATCTGCTGCGCTCACAGGAGAGATATTTGTTAAACCAATTGTGGAAGAGTGGGCTGGCAGACCTTCTGACAACGTGAATTTAATTGAAGCTGAATTAACAAGGAAAATAACTTCACCGGCAGGTGATGATGATTATGTTCGTGTTGTTGCAGCTAAAGTAGGAGATCGATTACTAGCAGCCCCATTGTCTAGAGGTGCAGGGGTAATCACTTCAATGGTCAGATCCGACGGATACGCAATCGTTCCAAGGGGGATTCAAGGGTTAGAAGCCGGAGAAAAAATTACAATTCATTTAAATAAAAACAAAAATTTACTCAGTGAGACTTTGTTAACAATTGGTTCACATGACTTAACTCTGGATCTATTGGCAGAATACTTATCCAAAAAAGGCAAGCGGCTTGTTTCAGCGAATGTGGGTAGCCTTGGCGGGTTAATATCCCTGAATCGTGGTGAATCTCATTTTTCAGGATCGCATCTTTTTGATCCAGAAGATGAATCTTTTAATATTAATTATGTCAATAAATATGTTAAGAATTTTAGATCTGTCATCATCCCTTGGGTGTACAGACAGCAAGGACTAATTGTTCAAAAAGGAAATCCAAAGGGGATTAAGAATTTAGATGACCTGGCAAGAAAAGAAGTAGTTTTTGTCAATCGGCAAAGAGGGGCAGGAACAAGAATATTGCTTGATTTTCACTTAGGGAAACTAAATATTAATGCAGAGTCAATAGCTGGATATGAAAATGAAGAATATACCCATTTGAATGTCGCCGCTGCTGTAAAATCCAATCGGGCGGATACAGGCTTGGGAATTGCGGCTGCTGCTCGCGCGTTGGCGCTTGAATTTATTCCTTTATTTAATGAGCGATATGATTTGATCGTACCCATTCACATCTTTACTTCGGAAATTTTTAAACCAGTTATGGAAGCAGTTAAAGATGAAGAGTTCAAAAATAGTGTACAAGCTTTGGCCGGTTACGATGTATCATGTATGGGTAATGACTTGATAGAATCAGAAAATTAGGAGGATGTATGCTGGAAAAGAATTATTTAGCACCAGATTTTGAATTACAAGACGAAAATGGTAAGTTACATAAACTGAGTGATTACAAAGGGAAATATGTTCTTTTATATTTTTACCCAAAAGATGACACGCCTGGTTGCACTACCGAAGCTTGTGAATTTCGAGATGATTATGATGAATATAATAAAGCCGGGGTAGTCATATTGGGAGTAAGCCCAGATTCACCGAAATCACACAAAAAATTTAAGGAAAAATATGACCTTCCTTTTGTCTTATTGGCAGATGAAGACCATCATGTTTGTGAGATTTATGGTGTTTGGGAAAAAAAGTCTATGTATGGTCGAGAGTACTATGGGGTAATGAGAACAACATTTCTCATTGACAAAGACGGGAAATTATTGGAAATTTTTGAAAAGGTTAAACCAAAAGGACATAGCCAACAGATACTTTCTGCGCTTAATTAATGAAAAACTGCTTACGAGAAAGTTTTTACTCGCAAGCAGTTTTATTGTTACTTTAATTTGATTCTGATAAAAGTTCGTTTGCTAACTCTTGCTTCGCCAAAATATCTAGATTAACATCCCCAAGGAAGGTAATGATATGATCTTGCATCGTTGCCCACATCTTTTGTGATGTACATTCATCAATTTTTTGACATACATCATCATCGGTCAGGCAATTGTTTAAACAAATTTTACCTTCCAGAGATTCAGCAATTTGCAGCACAGATATTTCATCTGGTGAGTGACTCAACCGAATACCACCTCTTGGTCCTGGGGAAGCTGTTATCAGACCAGATTGCATTAAAGAGTGCCCAATTTGATGCAAAAATGGTAAGGGAATATCCAGAATTTCTGAAAGCTTTGCTGTAGGAATGGGTCTATTCTCTTCTTCTTTTGCTAACGCTACCATTAATTGAATTCCATAATCTAATTTACGACTAATTCGAAACATTAATCACCTCTAATTGTATAATCCTAATTAAAGATAATTTAGTTTCTTGATCTATGAAAGTGACAAATATCATTAGATTTTTCGTCCATTACCATAATAATTGACAGAGTAGCTAAATGTATATAGCTCGAAGGTTGATTTCCAAATTATTCGATTTATAATCAATTTAATAATATTCACCCTTAAGGAGGAATGGATGAAAAAATCATTTTCGATAATTATCGTTGTATTAATGTTTAGTGCATTGGTCTTAAGTGCTTGTAGTGGAGGACAGCCATCAGAATCCGCGAATGTTCCCGCTGAGTATGCAGGTAAAACAAATCCTTTGGGAAGTGATGCTGCAACAGCTGGGAAAGCAGTCTACGATGTGCAATGTGCATCCTGTCATGGTGATGGTGGAAAAGGTGATGGTCCAGCTGGACAAGCACTTACTCCACCAGCAGCGGACTTAGTTGCCAGTGCCTCAAAAAATGGTGACGATTACCTTCATTATCGAATCGCAGAAGGCGGGGCAATGGATCCATATAATTCGTCAATGCCACCCTTCAAAAACGTCCTATCAGATGATGAAATCTGGCAGGTTGTTGCATATATCAATATTTTGAAATAAACAACTATTTTGTTTTCGATACTAGATGCAGAAGGAAAAATTCTGCATCTTTTTGTTTTAATATAGAAATTTAGTAAAATCAGATTGTGCAAAACAAACCAGAATTAAAGATAGTTTTAGTCGATACTCATTTACTCTTTCGAAAGGGATTGAAAGCAATTATTTCTGATTATCCTGATTTCGAGGTGGTTGGTGATTTTTCCACCTGGAAGGAGAGTATTCCAATATTCCAAAACGAAATTGTGGATATTTTAGTTATTGATACTGATTTTTCGGAATTTTCAGCGAATGAATTAAAAACATTAGTTTCTAAAGGGAATGATTATCCAAAGATATTAGCTTTGACTTTTTCGAATTCAATGATTCAAAGTCTTGATGTAATAACATCTGGAGTCGACGGTTATTTGCTTAAAGATGAAGAAATTGAGAATTTGATTGCCCATCTCAGAAATGTTTGTACCGGAAATTTCGTTTTATCGGAAAAACTAAATAATGATGTAATTGGGTTAATTAAGGAAAAATCAAATTTTCCATTTCACTTCTTAGTTTCAGAAAGAGAGTTTGAGGTTTTGAAATTGGTTCAGGATGGGTTAACAAACAAAGAAATCAGTCAAAAACTTTTTATTTCTGAAAACACAATCAAAACCCATCTCAAACATATTTATAAGAAATTTTCGGTAAAAAACCGTAAGGATGCCATTCTGAAAGCCAGAATGTGGGGTTTCTTTCAATAAGGTGATAAATTTATCACCCCAAACAAGTTAAATAATCACCCAAAAACTATTTATTCAAAATTGGATAAATAAGATAATAATAGTATTATTATCTTTGTTAGTAACTTATTTGGAGAGCCTAATGGGTGATAAATATACCAAAGTACTAATCGCTTCTGCAAATTCAATTTTTAGAAATGGCATTGAAAAAATATTATCAAAACGAAGTGATTTTAGTTCATTAACCATCCATAAAGTCATTCAGATAGAAGATCTGAAAAAGAAATATTCGAAAGTAAAACCACACATACTCATTATTGATTTTGACGATAAAAACATCAATAAAAAACAATTTTTAGACTCATTTTTTGACGAAAAACGTGACACTCAATTGCTTCTTGTTTCTCTTCAAGAAGGAGGCAATGTTGTTTTTTATAAAAGACAGATATTTTCAACAGACCAGGCGCTTGAATGGTTGCGGATTCCCTGGAATGAGAGTCAATCACTCGAAAATTTATATGGAGATTGATGGAGGACCATTATAAATGAAACATTTTTCAATTGTTACCGTTTTAGTAATCATTCTAACTGTTTTGGTTTACCTTTTACTTCAATCAGTTGGTTTATTACCCATTCAGGCTAGTTCTCAGGCAATTATCATTGATCAGCTTTTTGATATCCATATTGGCATAATCGCATTTTTGTTTTCACTCATCGTAGTTTTTATTGGTTATAGTTTGGTTGTGTTTCGTCGGAAAAATGACAATTTCGATGAAGAAGGAAGACACTTCACAGGTTCATCAAAATTAGAAATAGTATGGACTGTTATTCCTCTTGCAGTTGTAATATTCATTTCCTATATAGGGGCAATATCATTAGCCGAAACCAGAAAAATTGATCCGCAAGCATTGTCAGTGGATGTCACCGGTGGACAATGGTATTGGTCGTTTTATTATCCAGATTATGACATCACTTCAGATACATTGTATCTTCCAGTCGATCGCCAAGTTAAGTTGTCGTTAACTTCTGCTGACGTCATTCACTCTTTCTGGGTTCCTGAATTTCGTGTAAAGCAGGATGTTTTACCTGGTGAGAATTTAGTAAAAGAACTTAGATTAACACCGATAGAAACTGGAGACTTTATGGTGCTATGTGCAGAATTATGTGGTGGAGCACATGCTTATATGAACAGCCCAGTTAAAGTCGTTCCAGACTATGAGTTTAAAGATTGGATTGACGAACAATTGGGCAATATTCCTCAGGATCCAATCAGCATTGGAGAGAGATTGGCTAAAAATAATGGTTGTTTCGCCTGTCATAGTATTGATGGAAATGATGGAGTTGGCCCAACCTGGCAAGGTCTTTATGGAAGTGAAAAAACTTTAGTGAGTGGAGAAACTCTCCTGGTTGATGAAGCTTATCTTCACGAAGCCATTGTTAATCCGAATGGCCAAATTGTTTCGGGCTTTCCTGCAAATGTTATGGCTTCAAATTATGGGGAAATATTCTCAGATGAAGAAATAAATAACATGATTGAATTTATCAAATCATTGGAATAGACAGAGGTACGCATGAAGAAATTTTTCTCAATTGGCATACTTAAAGGAATAACATTTCAAATAATTGGGTCATTGATCGGTGCAGGTGTATTGGGTGGCATCCGTGCATTGATGGGATTGTCCTGGAAAACTGAACCAGCAATTGTACTCGGTGGTTTCGTTGGTGCGCTTGCCTTCATGATCGGAATAGGCGGCTTCTCAGCATGGTGGAAAATGGCGATGGGTGAAGAAGTGCCAGAAGCTAATCAGGTAGAAGTCGAAAACGGGAAAAAGCGATATTTTGGATTCAGTTTGGACCACAAAGTTATCGGAATTCAGTATGGCATTTTATCCATGGTTTTGCTTGTTGTTGGTGGTTCGTTGGCTCTGATATTTCGAGTGGAATTAGCTCAATCTGGTTTGCAACTACTAAATTTTGTCCAATTTAATACCTTGGTGGGTTTACATGGAATGGTCTTAATTGCTTCAATATTAATGGGTATTGCTGCAATGAGCAATTATGTAGTGCCATTATTAATTGGCGCAGAAGATATGGCATTTCCAAGATTAAATGCCTTTTCCTTCTGGATAGCTGTGCCTGCTTCTTTGATATTGTTAAGCTCGATGTTGTTTGGTGGATTTGAGACTGGCTGGACGGCATATCCTCCATTAAGTGTCCGAGGCCCAATGGGCATTCAAATGTTTTTTCTAGGCGTCTTCTTTGTTGGCTGGTCATCAATTTTAGGCGCTTTAAATTTGATTGCAACCATATTAACAATGCGTACAAAAGGTATGCGATTGTTCAGTATGCCTATTTTTGCCTGGTCTGTATTGGCGACATCAATAATTTCATTAACCGCAACACAATTAATTGGTCTTTCTTTCCAATTGGTTATGTTCGAACGATTATTGGGAATGAGTTTCTTCACCCCATTAGACGGTGGCAATCCAATTTTATTCCAGCACTTATTCTGGTTCTATTCCCATCCGGCAGTTTATATTTTTGTTTTGCCTGGATTAGGAATCATAAGCGAGTTACTACCCGTTTTTGTCCGTAAGCCATTATTTGGGTACAAGTGGGTAGCAATGTCCTCGATGGGTATAGCCCTGACAGGTTTCCTCGTTTGGGGTCACCATATGTTCACCGCTGGTATTGAAGAATATTTGCGGGTTCCTTTTATGTATAGCACGTTACTGGTTGCTGTTCCAACAGGCGTAAAATTCTTCAGCTGGGTCGCAACGATATGGCAAGGAAAAGCAAGATTTCCTGTTCCCATGTTGTTTGTTTTGGGTGGAATTGTGGTCTTTTTATTGGGTGGTCTGACTGGTCCACCAAGTGGCACTGTTTCGACTGACTTACATTTACATGACACATATTACATTGTTGGGCATTTTCACAACACAATGTTTGGTGGATTCATATTCCCAATCTTTGCCGCTATCTACTATTGGTATCCCAAAATTACCGGTAGAAGAATGAGTGAGGTGTTAGGAAAGATCCATTTTTACCTTATGACTCCTTCATTTTTCTTAATGACTTTTGGGCAGATGAGAGTTGGTTTGTTAGGTATGCGACGAAGGATTGCTGATTATGATCCAGCAATGGGTTTTGATTTTACTCAATTGTTAATTACGATAAGTGGTTACCTCATCGCAATTTCCATCTTGATATTTTTCTATAACTTGATTGTAAGTGCAAAAAAGGGTAAAGAAGCAACTGGAAATGTCTGGAATTCAAGATCTCCAGAATGGGAAATTCTACCATCACCAGCACCAGCCCATAATTACCACGGTTTAAGGTTTGAGATGGTCGGTGAACCATATGATTATGGATTGAAGGGTAGTAAATACGTACGGTTGATTGATGAATTACCTGTGAAGGAGAAAGAATAATGACAAATTTATCACCTTTGAAAAGAGGGATTGTGGTTTTTGTCCTGTTAGCAATCCTAACTGCGTTTGAATATTATTTGGGCGTTAATGAAGTTCCATCTATTTTGTTGTGGACAGTAGCAATTATTAAAATGTTGCTGGTATTGCAATTCTTTATGAACATCAACAGAGTTATTAATCCTAAAAATGGGGGTCATGAATGAGTTCCATAAATAATGTGATCAACTCCTATCAAAATCGAATTGCCATTAGTCGTCTAGGTTTGTGGTTATTTTTTGCATCCGATGCCTTTATGTTTGGTGGATTACTAGTAAGTAGGTTTTATTTATTAGGAAACAAGAATCTTGGATTAGATCAATCACTTGGTTTGGTAGTTACATCCATTCTTCTGGTAAGTAGCTTTTTCATGAATCGAGCAGAAGTAATGATTTCCCAGGGAAATAAGAAAGGATTTATCACCTCTTTGATAATCACCATATTACTAGGAACAGCATTTTTGGTGGGTGTTGTTGGATTTGAGTGGGGATCCGCGCATTTTGGGCCAGCTGATGGAGCAGAAGGTGCAGTTTTCTATATGATGACAGGGATGCATGCTTTTCATGTTGTTACTGGAATCATTTTTCTGTTGTTTGTCCTAAGAAATGGAATTCAGGATAAATATACTCAGGAAAAACACTATGCGGTTGAAGCAAGTGCTAATTATTGGCATTTTGTCGATGTGGTATGGATAATTTTTTATCCTGCTTTATACCTGATGGGAACAATGTAAGCAAAATATATGAAAAATTCAAACTTCTGGTCACTGATAATAATAATTTTGGTTATTGGGGTTTTCTTTGGCTTCATTTACGAAAAACCATACACGTATCGAGGTTCTCTCATAGATCCTGCGGTTGAAGCTCCAGATTTTACTCTAAAATCCAGTCAGGGAGGAGAGTATCACCTGAAATCAAGATCAGGAAATTATATTTTGATCTTCTTTGGATACACCTATTGTCCGGATGTATGCCCCGCAACGCTTTTTGAAATGAGGCAGATTAAACAAAAATTAAATGACAAAGCCAATAATATTGACTTTGTTTTTATTACAGTTGATCCAGATCGAGACACACAAGAACAACTTTCTAAGTATTTGGCTTCATTTGACGAATCATTTTATGGGCTAACAGGAAGTACTGAAGAATTAACAAAGGTTTGGAAAGATTACGGCGTTTACAGAGAAATCCAACCTGTTGATAATTTCTCAGGTTATTTAGTCGATCATACATCCCGGTTGTATCTTATCAATTCCAATAATGAATTGCTGATGACTTATCTATTTGAAACTTCTTTAGAGGACATTGTTTCTGATTTGAATTATTTGATGAAAAAGGATAATTCTTAGGATGAGTGGTAATGTTCAAAAAAAGCTAGCATTGCGTTTTGTAATTTCAATGTTGTTTGCTTTTTTATTCGGATTTCTCGTAAGTGAAGTGTCGTTTCATTTACTAACTAGAAACACTGAACGAGATTCGGAAGACTTCCAAATAATGATTCCTGAAGGAACAGCGGAAAGGGTAGAAAAAGGATTCCCTGTCCCGTCAATTCCTGAATCAATGGTTTTTTTTGAGGGAGACAGGATTATTGTTCAGAATAATGATACTGTCAGCCATCAGTTAGGACCGGTTTGGGTGCCAGCTGGTTCCTCCGGGATTCTTGCTTTGGAAAAACCTCAATCTTATTCATTATCCTGTACATTTCAGCCTACAAAAGTAATGGGTTTAGAAGTACGACCTAGATTAACAAATAATATTCGGTTTCAAGGAGTTCTTGCGATCGGATTACCCTCCGGAGTTCTAATCTGGTTGTTTTCCATTGTAGCCAAACCGATTGAAGTGAAAGAACCTAAAGCATGAAATCAGCTACGACTAAAAACGAATTGATAAAATGGACCTTATCCTCAATATTGGTAATTTTGGGTGTTTTTGTTCTAATTCGATTAGGTTTTTGGCAATTGGATCGCCTGGAACAGAGAAGAGAATTTAATGATCATTACTTGACGCAAATTTCTGCGAAACCAATTGATCTAAATTTGCAGCCAATTCCTACCGGCTTACAAGATATGGAATATCGAGAAATATATGTTAGTGGGTATTATGATTTTGAGAATGAAATTTACCTGCAAAATCAAGCATATCAAAACGAACCTGGTTATCGTGTTGTAACGTCCCTTCGCATAGACAATAGTGAATTAGCCGTGTTCATAGAACGCGGTTGGATCTCGTTTACTGATATTGAAAACATTAATGAAATCAATGAAAAATATTCTCAAAAACAAACCATACATGGAATAATTCGAAATCCTGAATCAAATGACAAATTAACGGAAGCAACTACCAGTTCGGATAACAAATCTAATTTTTATTTGTATGTTGATATAAATTCGTTGCAAACAATCACAGATTATGATCTCCTTCCTATCTATATCCAACAGAAAGGGGAAGGAGACTTCGGAAAACCAATACCACAAATTGAAGAAATTGAAATTAGCGAAGGCCCTCATTTTGGCTATGCAATTCAGTGGTTTTTCTTTGCTGGTTTATTGGGATTAGGGTATCCGGTTTTTGTAAGCAAGCAACTAAATGAAAAAAACAGGGAGTCGGGGAATGAAGAAAATATTTAATTTCCAAAAAATAAAAAAATTTGATCCACGCAATATTTTATTGATAAATATTGTTGTATTTGGGTTGGTATTTGTACTAAATTCGATGATCAGATTTGAAAACCAGGTCTTGAGTTGTTCCTTCTGGTTATTGTGTGAAGACCAAACTATTAGCCAATATCAGACGATATTTAATTTCCAAACTTTTTTTGCTGTTTTGGGATTAGGTGCAGTATTTTATCAATCTTTTCAGAAAGAGATCACTAAATATCTTAAAGCTAGAAGAGTAATGTATTCCATTTTGGTAACCATCTCAATCTTTTTGGTAACCAATAGTCTTTTTGCATTTCTACCTTCACAAATTAGAATATTAATGCAAATTCTATTTTCTCTCATGGTTTCGCTGATGCTAACTTTCATTTATGTAGAAACCAACGATAATCTTAATGATCACCATCAAAAAAATCGCTTACACGAGAAAATTCGATTATTAACGATCTCATCCTTATTAATGGTGACTCTAGGTGTGATTACATCAATTACCCAATCTTCATTGGTTTGTGATCAATTTCCGCTATGTTTTTCCCAGCATGGCTTTCGTGTAGAGAATTTGTTGATCAATATGCACCGGATTCTCACACTATTTACCGGACTCATTTTAGTATCAGCATTGGATCAGACATGGCGGAAATACCGAGAAAAATTATCACTAATGATTCCAATAACCGTTGGTTTTTCAATTTTCATAGGTCAAAGTTTGGTTGGCGCTGTTCAAATAATTAGGAATTTGGATTTGAATTTATTATTTATTCATTCCATTAGTTCCTTTGTTTATTTGTTATCGCTTATTTTTGTATATAGAAAATCAGCTTTTATTCAAGAATCTGATAATGAATACAAATTGACATTTTTCAATGATTCGTTACGAAGAAAAGATTACCTGATTTTGAATAAACCAATCATTGTAGCGTTGTTGTTGGTAACCACATTCGCGGGCATGGTGGTTGGTGGAGAAAAAATTCCCTCATTTTCATTAACATTTTGGACGATGGTTGGCGGTGCATTGGCTGCGGGCGGTGCATCAGCGATCAACCAATTCATTGATAGAAAAATTGATTTATCTATGCAGAGAACAGCAAAACGACCACTTCCTGCAGGACGGTTGTATCCAGCTGAGGCGTTGGCATTAGGTGTTGCAGAAATTATATTTTCTTTCTATATTTTCACTGCTTTTGTGAATCTCAATGCTGCTTTATTAGCTATGATTGGAATGGTTTATTACGTAATCATATACAGCAAATGGCTAAAACTCGCTACCGTTCAGAATATTGTTATTGGTGGCGGAGCTGGTGCAATTCCACCTTTAGTTGGTTGGGCAGCGGCTACAGGTGGATTGAATGTCCCTTCTATTTTCTTGTTTGCCTTAGTATTTTTGTGGACACCACCACATTTTTGGGCTTTAGCATTAATTAGAAAGAACGATTACGCAAGGGCAAACATCCCAATGATGCCGGTAATAAGGGGTGAAGAGAAAACCAGATTTCAAATTCTAATTTATACAATTCAGTTAGTCTTATTAACCCTCTTAATGCCTTTATTTGGCGTTGGAGGTGGAGTCTATTTTGTTTTAGCTGTAGTTTTGGGTTTATGGCTACTCAGTACAGCTTGGCAAGTTTATAGGAATGGGGGAAATAAAATTGCTTTCAAAATGTATCGTTATTCCAGTATGTACTTAGCCTTTATATTCCTGGCGTTGGTTGTTGATGTATTGGTGTAGTTGGAAATAAAAGAGAGATTATTCTCCATCATGTAAATAATCTCTCTTGTTACCCAATATATATAATATTTTTACTGGAGTTTTACAAGAACTTTTCCTTCGCTCCATAATTCTTCCAGGCGATAGTACTCCCTTTTTTCTGGAGAGAATAAGTGGACAATTACATCACCCAGGTCTAAGAGAACCCAACCATATTCACTATTTCCTTCAGGCTGTGATAAAACTTTATATTTCTTTTTTACATCTTCCCTTACAAATTTTGATAGCGCATCAAGCATCCTATCACTTGTTCCGGAACAAAAGACAAAATAATCTGTAAATGGAACGACATTTTGTACGTCTAAAAGGAGTATGTCTTCTCCTTTTTTTTCATCTAATGTATCAACTACAAACTTTGCTAATTCTAAACTATTCAGATTTCACCTCACATGAATTTAGTAAGTCATTCTAACATAAAACATCATTCATTTTTAGAAAACAATTCATAATTGCCTAACTCTGAATATTTTGGCCCACTCGGTGTGAGTTTACTTTGGTATAAACAATATCTATCAATATTGAATTTGAGTGAACCCAGATTGCGGTTTTTAACTAACAGATGCTTAAGTGATTCAAAACTTTCATTTCTTATTCCTGGCTTTATTCTGGCAATGGTTAAATGCGGACTGAAAGATTTATTTTCTTCACCTGTGTTTATAAATCTGGTGACTGATTGAACATGATCGTTTATTTCCATCAGGATTGGATTGGTTGTTGTTCCGACCCAAATTACCCTAGGTTTATAAATGGATGAAAATGCACCGACTTTGTCGATTTCAAGGGTAAAAGGAGTGAAATTTTTACTTCTTAACAGTTTGTCCAGCTTTTCCAAAGACGATGTTGAAATATCTCCCAAAAATTTTAATGTGATGTGTATATTTTTAGGTTCAACCCATTTAATTGAATTTTCTGAAATCTGCGTTTGGAATTTATTTATCAAGTCGCTTAAATACCTAATTACAGACTCTGGAATTGGAATAGCGACGAATGCACGAATGGTGTTATTGTGATTCATTCAGATTCTTTAACCTCAACCTCTATTTCTTTGGCTCCTGCATTTTCAAAATATAAAATCAAATTGAATTGATCACCTACATTGAGATCCTGCTTCAGGTTGATTAACATGATGTGGTAGCTCATTGGTTTAAATTCCAATTGCTTTCCGGCTTCGATTTCTACATTTTCTTGCTCCATCATTTTCATGACTCCATCAACATTACTACTGAGGTGGATTTCGGAAAATTCAGCAATTGTACTTTCAGCAGAAAGCATTTTTTCGTTTGTGGATTGATTATTCTGGATTATGAAATAGACGGCAGAGTTATTTCCCTCTAAAGCTGGCCTAGACCAGATTTTTCCGATTTGAACATTCTCATTGTTAGGATTAATAGAACAAGCAGTTATTAAAAGCAGTATTAAAATACTAATCGTAAAATTTATTTTTAGCGGCATCCCTCAACACCTCCTGATTAATTAGGAGTATAAAAATATATTCATTGAACGTCAACTATGTGTCTAGGTTAATGGTTGGGTTCAATTCTTGTCATAATTCGGGCTGGTTAGTCTGGTCAATTAAATTAACTTGTGGTATAAAATAATTGCCCTGTGGTGTTCGTGATTGCTGCACAACCGGTTTTGAGCCAACACCCTTAAAATGGGGCTCAGTGTCGCAGAGCGTACGCGATAGGCTAGAGCCAAGGCGGAAACTCCGGAGCGGGCCCCCACCTGCGTTTGCAGGTTCAAAACTATGTAGCACACGGCATTATGGGGTATTTTTATTTAATTCAGCATATAATTTAAGCAAAATAATCATCGCAGGAGAATTATGAATCCAAACCCTTTATTAAAAAAATTAGGTTTTTCAAACGATGACCGTGTCGTAATAATTCATGCAGATGATCTTGGGATGTGTCAATCGACAATTACAGCTTGTGAAGATTTATTTCAAAACCATCGAATAACTTCAGCTGCGATAATGGTTCCTTGTCCCTGGTTTCTTTCTGCTGTTGATTTGACAAAGCGGGTAACCAATTTTGATTTAGGTGTCCATCTCACATTAACCAGTGAATGGAAGACTTATAGATGGAGACCAATTTCCACAGTTGATATTAGTTCTGGGCTAATTGATCCTCAAGGTTTTTTTCATGCGACCAGTGAGGGAGTTTTCCAAAATGCTGATCCTGCTTTTGTGAAACAGGAAATTAATGCACAAATTGATCGCGCTATCATTGAAGGCATTGTTCCTACCCATATCGATACACACATGGGATCGGTTGCGCACCCTAAATTTATGTTTGATTATATTCAAGCAGCAATGTCTAGAAAAATACCTGCTATGGTGTTTCGCCTATCAAAAGCAGAATGGATGGAATTAGGATTGGATGAGAATAGTGCAGCGATGATTGAAGGTTATTTAGCCGACCTGGAAGGAAATGGATTTCCATTAATTGATCATTTACGCTCAATGCCTCTTGATCAGCCAAATGCACGGCTGGATACAGCTAAACAAATTTTTAAGAATCTACCAAGTGGGATTACCCACTTCATCATTCACCCCGCATCAGACACTGTAGAACTACAAGCAATTACACCTGATTGGGAATCCAGAGTTGGTGATTACCAACTTTTTATAGATGATAAAATTCACAAATTCTTAAGAAATGAAGGTATTCACTTAATCGGCTATAACGAAATAAGAAATATATTTAACTTTCAGACACTATAAAAAGTTGACAGGCAAAACGAAGATTTGTACACTTATCAAAAATGATCGGTAATCAGGAGGAGAACATGAGCTCTAATTATCAATTGGTGGTAAAAACAGGACCTACGCCCGGACAAACACTTGTATTGGATGGAACTGAATTCTCGATCGGTCGAGATATAAACAATGATTTTGTGATTAATGATACTGAAATGTCAAGAAAGCACGCAAAAATTTATATTTATGGTCAGGGATTTGTTATTGAAGATCTTGGATCCACAAATGGGACATTTGTAAATGGTCAAAGGTTGACAGGCATTCATAAATTATCTCCAGGAGATTCAATTGCTTTCGGTGAAAATGTTAATTGTGTTTTTCAAGTGCCAGATGTTGATTCTGATGCTACGAGAGTATCTGTTCAGCCTCCAGTTTATGCCCCACCCGTCTCACAGATTCCTAATATTCCGGCAACACCACAGGAAACATTTATCGCTGCACCTTCACCGCAACAATATCAATCAGTCCCTGCACCTGGTCAGCCATCCTATGCCGGCGAAGTACCTCCCGTTTATCCTTCGGCTGAAAAACCTAAAAAGAAAAGCAAAGCGTTATTAATCGTCATCATCCTTCTTTTGTTGGTTATTTGTGGTTGTATTGTATTTTGGCTTGTTATTGATTCCCTTAATCTCTATTGCGATCTTGCCCCAGGTTTGATGAATGCTATTTTTGGTAGTGGTTCGTGTCCTTAAACATTGAAACAAACCAATAGAAGCTCTATAATCATAGAGCTTCTATTTATTGACTAACTTAGGAAGAGTATGCATTCAAAGAAATTTGAAAAATCACCATCTTGGAGTAGCACAACAAAATTAGTTGTCGCACTTGTTTTGGTTGCACTTTTTACGTTTTTTCTAGTACGATTTAATACAATTTTGGCTCCTTTGTTCATTGCATTTTTGTTAGCATATCTACTTTACCCAATTCCAAATTTTTTTAAAGAAAAATTAAAAATTTCCTGGCGGTTAACAGTCACGATTATCTATTTAATTTTATTTGCGTTGTTTTTTGGATTGATTACGTTAGGTGGTTTTGCCGGAGTAGATCAAATATCCAGTCTAATCCGTTTCATCCAATTTGAATTAAAGGACTTACCCGTTTTTCTGGACGAAATTTCAAGTCTTCGTTATGAATTTGGTGGATTTGTTGTCGATTTTTCTGAGTTAGACCTTGTGAGTTTGGGAAACCAACTCATATCCATAATTCAACCAATGCTTTCAGGATTGGGAAATGTCGCTGGTTCTGTCGCAGGAAGCGCAGCAGCTTTACTTGGATGGTCAATTTTTTCTATCCTTATATCCTATTTTATTCTCTCCGAAGCAAAAGGCGCGCGAGGAGATTTGATTAAAATAAATATACCTGGATACAATTATGATATTCAACAAATGGGGAGCGAAATCAGTCGAACCTGGAATGCATTTCTACGTGGGCAATTAACCATAACACTAATAACCGTGGTTGTTTACATAATTTTACTCGGTGCATTAGGGGTGAATTTTTATTATGGTTTAGCATTTATTGCAGGATTGGCAAGGTTTGTACCTTATATTGGACCATTTGTTGCTTGGGCAACATACGGATTAGTTTCTCTTTTTCAAGGTACAACAATATTTGGCTTAGAGCCGTTACCATATGTGATTTTAGTAATTGCTGTTTCCTGGTTTACCGATGTGATTTTGGACAATTTTGTTGTTCCGAGATTGATGGGAGATGCATTAAAAGTTCACCCAGCTGCGGTACTGGTGGCGGTGTTCATATCCGCGAATTTATTTGGCTTTATTGGTGTGCTACTTGCAGCGCCAGTATTAGCAACTGTGAAATTAATTGGCCAATATATTTTCTTCAAAATGTTTGATTTGGACCCTTGGGATAAAATATCTAATGACAGAATTCCGACCGAACCGACGATACCCAATCAAATGAAACCTGTTTTTCAATATTTTGATAAAACAAACAAAGATTTTTTGAAATTATTTAATAAAAAGAAAAATAAAAAAAATGTAGATAGCGAAACGACCACTACCGATAATGAGGAGGACAAAAATGGACAATGAACCAAAAACCACAACATTAAGTGAAACAGCAAACTATATGGCATGGAAAGCTGATGAACCAGATGGTGAAACGACCTATCACCTGGAACTGAATAACGTTACCCTTCATTTTTTCAAAGAAGAATGGGTAGAATTTCTAGAATTGATCGCTACATTATCCAAGTAAGTTATTAACAATAGCTGTCAAAACGACAGCTATTGTTAATATGAGTAAGAGCTAGTATCTTCCTCGCTTCTGATAGGGGGTTTTTGTTGGTAATTGATCCTCAGAAGTTTTTTCAATCTTAACCGCGCAAGCTTTGAATTCGGGGATAAAAGCTTCCGGATCCAGGGCATCATTTGTTAAAAAATTCGCTGCAGCTTCGGCAAAGTGGAATGGGATGAATATAACACCTGGAGTTGTTTTTTCGGTCACGTTAGCCCTTAAAACCACTTCTCCACGCCTGGTACGAACTTTTACAACATCAAGATGGTTGATATTAAAGACTTCAGCATCGACTGGATTGATTTCGACTAATGCCTGAGAATATAAATCATCTAACCATGAGTTTCTGGTTAAAGTTCCACCATGCCAGTGTTCCAATACCCTTCCAGTGTTTAGAACTAGTGGAAATTCCGGGTCTGGTTCTTCGTCAATGGGTCTATAATCCAATGGGAAGAATTTTGCTTTCCCAATGGGGAAACTTTCAGCATACAAAAAAGGTGTTCCAGGATGATTTTCATCAATTACCGGGGTTTGTAAGCCAGTTTTTTGGATTCTTTCATAGCGGATTCCACGGTATGAAGGAACTACAGAACCAAATTCGTCCATAATTTCGCTTGGATGTTTGTAATCCCAATAGGCAGTGTTTGGTCTTGCCAACCTTTTTTCAATCCTTTTAGCTAAATCACTTATGATCTCCCAATCTGGTCGGGTATTACCTAATGGTTTGATAGCTTTTCGGACGATTTGGACTCGGCGATCCGTATTTGTGAAAGTGCCATCTTTTTCTGCAAAAGTGGTAGCTGGTAAAAATACATCTGCATAGGCTCCAGATTCGTTGATAAATAAATCCTGGCAGGCAACAAATTCCAGTTGTTGCATATGTTTATGGGCTTCGTTGAGATTAGGTTCTGTCATCATGGGATTTTCACCCATGATGAATAAACTTCGAACACCACCTGGATGAGCATGAGACAGAATCTCTGTTGTTGTTAAACCTTTCTTGCGATTTAACCCACCTGGTTCTATGTTCCAAGCTTTTTCAAACTTCAACGCTGATGCTTCATCATCAACTTCCTGATATCCAGGGTAATGCCAGGGCATTGCACCCGCATCAGAAGCACCTTGTACATTGTTTTGTCCACGAAGAGGATTTAACCCGGTTCCATGTTTCCCAACATGACCAGTCAAAAGTGCCAGATTTATCAAACTATGTGCGTTGTCTGTTCCATGGGTCGATTGAGAAATTCCCAGTGCCCAATAAATAGCTCCTCTTTTTGCGTTTGCGTACATTCGTGCCGCTTGAATAATTTTTTCTTTTTCAACACCTGAAAGAAATTCAACATACTCTGGTGTGAATTTTTCCATTGATTTTTTGTAATTTTCGAAATTAACCGTTCTTGTATCAATGAATTCTTTGTTGTAGAGACCTTCTTCCAAAATTACATGTGCCATTCCAGAAAATACTACCACATCTGAACCAGGTTTTTCGGCTAACCAAAGTGTTGCATAGTTCACCATTTCAATTCTTCTTGGATCAACGACAATTAATTTCGCACCATTTTTTTCGATCGCTGCTTTCATTTGGATTGAAATAATAGGATGAGTTTCAGTTGTATTGGAACCCGTAACGATAAAAACATCAGTATCCATAATTTCAGCTGCAGTATTGGACATAGCAGCGGAGCCGATTGATTTCTGCAACGCAACAACACTACCTGCGTGACATAACCTTGTACAGTGATCAACATTATTCGTTCTGAATAATGCCCGGAACATTTTTTGTAACAGGTAGTTATCTTCATTTGTAGCCTTAGCACAACAATAAACTGCCAAGGCATTTGAACCATCACGTTGGTAAATCTCTACCATTCGGTCGGCAGTGAAATCCAAAGCTTCATCCCAGGAAACTTCTTGCCATTCATCTAAATTGAATGCTTGTGTTCTTTCACCGGGTTTTTGAGGTTTTTTCCTAATCAACGGATTCAATATTCTTCTTTTGTTATAAATAAAGTCATAACCAAAACGACCTTTAACACACAAATTTCCTTTATTAACAACCGAATCAAAAGGAGAAGTTACTTTGTAAATAAAATTATCTTTGACATGCAACTGTAAATTACAGCCCACTCCGCAAAATGGGCAGGTTGTTGTAATAGGATTGGATTTTATTTGGTTCATATTCTCTCAACTTTCTTTGGTGGATGATTGAGGTCTTTTTGTTTTCATGTTACGTTCATTTCTTGTCATTTGCATAATTTCTTCAGATTCATACCCTAATTCCAGTAACCATTGCCGCTTTGGTTTTAAAGCTTCGGTAGGACAAACACCAATACATTGCCCACAAAAAACACAACTGGTTTCAGGAAGAGGTTTTTCATAGAAAGTACTGATCTGTGTGTTGTATCCACGACCTTTGAAATTAATTGCAAATGCGTATTGAGCATCTTCCGCACATACTTGAACACATCTCCAACAAAGGATGCATTTTTGATAATCTCTCACAAACATTGAGTTGTCATCAATGAGAGCTGGTTCCCTTCTTTCAGCGTCACTAAATCGATTATGGTCAGCGCCATATTCTTCTGCCATCTCAAGAATTTCTGGTGCCTGACTTAGGTCATTTGTGCTTAACATCATTTCCAGAATTGTTTTTCTGGAAAGATTTGTTCTTTCATTGTGGGTTTCAACTTCCATACCCTCTGACACCTTTGCAATACAGGAGGGAACCAAAGTCCTCGCTCCTTTAACCTCCACAACGCAAATTCTACAGAGTGCATTCGCTGTGCAATTATCGTGATAGCAGATGGTAGGAATTGTTATTCCTATACCTCTCGCAGCTTCTAAAATTGTGAGGTTATTATCAACCTCAATTTCCTGTTGATTAATCCGTAACTTCACTTTATCTGTCATCTTGTCCTCCATGATCAAAAACAGGTTTTGAAGCACTCCCAGGCGTGAATAATTCCGGCCATTGTTTGATTGCGCTACTAATAGCAGATCCTGCGGTTTGCCCTAATCCGCATAAAGAGGAATCGGTCATAGTAATAATAATATCCTGTAGGTCTTTACTATCCGAATTTTTGATTCTTCCTGATGAAATTCTTTTCAAGATTTCATATTGTCTTTGGGTACCTAATTGACAAGGATAGCATTTTCCACAAGATTCTTCAGCGAAAAAATTAGCTAAACGTAGAAGCAAATCCTTTAAATCTCGAGTTTCATCCAACACAGTAACTACGCCTGAGCCTAATGGCAGCCCTTTGTTTCTGAGATCCTCAAAGGATAATTTGACATCTAACTGGGAGGCATTTGCCAAAGCACCAGCTGCTCCTCCAATCAAAATCGCCTTTAATTTATGATTAGAACGCATTCCTCCAGCAAGATTTTCAACTAAATGTCGCAACGAAATACCAAATGGCACCTCATACAAGCCTGGTTTTTTGATATCTCCGGACAAACAAAATAGTTTTGAACCTGGTGATTTTTCAGTACCTAATGACCTGTATTCTTCTATACCTAAGGAAAAAATAATTGGAATATTTGCCAAAGTTTCGACATTATTGATAACGGTTGGTTTTCCAAATAATCCATGGGTTGTTGGAAATGGTGGTTTTACGCGAGGAAATCCACGTTTTCCCTCAATTGATTCAAACAGTGCAGTTTCCTCGCCGCAAACATAAGCACCTGCACCTCTTCTAACTTCTATATCAAATGAGAAATCTGTTCCTAATATTTTTTCGCCTAAATAGCCTGCATTTCTTGCTTCAATTAGAGCCTGAATTACATTTTTGTAGGAAGTTAGGTATTCACCACGGATGTAAAAGAAACCTTTGGTAGAACCGATTGCATAGGCAGCAATTAACATCCCCTCTATGATTGAATGGGGATCATCTTCCATTAGTACCCGATCTTTGAATGTTCCTGGTTCTGCTTCATCCCCGTTGCATATAATGTATTTTGTTTTGTCTTCAGCGTTTGCTGCTCCTTCCCATTTCAAGCCTGTGGGGAACGCTGCACCACCTCTACCAACTAAACCTGAATCTTTTACCCATTGTATTGTTGATTTAGGATCAAGGGACAATGCTTTTTTGAGCCCGATATAACCACCATTTTCAATATATTCTTCTAATATGGTTCTCTTTCCTTTGCCACAATTTTTGGTTAAGCGATGAACTTCACCACCAACAAGTGTTTGAGGAAATTTTCTTTCAGTATCAAAAATTTCTTCCCAATTGTGTAAATCTCTGGCGGTAACTGGTTCATCATCAACTAAAATAGCTGGAGCGTGATCACATAAGCCTAAACAAGGTGAAACCTCAATTGTTATTTTTGGTTTAATTTCACCTTCAAATTTGAGTTTTTCTTTTTGGGATAACAAATTTAATACTGATTCTGAACCTGCCATTGCACATGCTGGATCATTACAAACGTGGACTACTGTTTCATTAACTGGATGTTCTGTAAATAAAGAATAAAATTCGATTACTCCAAAAACATCTGCCAGTGGAATATTTAATGCTTTAGATATCTCTTCCGCAGTATCTTCTGGGATGTAACCAAAATAATCCTGAGTTTCATGAAGTAATGGTAACAGTGCTGTTCTTCCTTGAGGAGCCAATTCTTCAATGGTTTTTTGAATAGGCTTTAAATCCAATTCATTCATTTGATCTCCTTCGGTGAAAAATTTTAAAATTTAGACAAAATTAGTCTTATATAGATTATTATAAGTATAATTATATACAATGAATGTTTCAATTGTAATTCAAGCTGGTGGACAATCTTCCAGAATGGGGGTTGATAAAGGGCTGGTCGAATTATGTGGTCGAACCATGATTGAAAACATCATTGATCGATTGGAAATTTTCGCTGATGAAATGTTGATTACATCTAATCTACCACAAAAATATGAAAGATTTGGGGTTAAGGTATATTCTGATATCTACAAAAATTATGGTGCATTAGCTGGATTACACACAGCCTTAAGTTTTGCTTCGAATGAAATGATTTTTGTGATTGCTTGTGATTTACCCTTTGTAAATAGAAAATTATTCAAATTTATGAAGAATATTTTCGAAGCTAAAACAGTTGATGTTGTCATTCCTAGAACTGAATATGGTTTTGAACCATTCTATGCTTTTTACCGAAAATCAACCTGCTTGTCATTGGTAACAGAAGCAATTAACTCCGGAAAAAAGAGATTGATATCCTGGCATGAAAACGCAATTGTTCATCCAGTGTATGAAAATCATTTACGTGAATTTGATCCAACCCTTAATTCATTCATTAATATCAACACGCCAGAAGAACTTTTGGAAGCTCAACAAAATTGTGTTGATTTTTAAATGTTGAATCTCTTGGTGTGAGAATAAATTGTGAATTCATTCCTACGGGTATAACCAATTAAGGTTATATTGTGTTCGGTGGCAAAATTAATGGAGGATTTCGTTGGACTGGTTCTTGTTATTACGATTGGGGCACCAATTCTTGCTGATTTTTGAATCATTTCTGAACTCACGCGTCCAGTGGTGAGGATATACTTTGGTTCCCATTTTTTATCCTGTGATTGAAGATATATTCCTGCTAATTTGTCTATTGTGTTATGGCGTCCGATATCTTCAGCGATGATTTGATTATTTTCACCATCAGACATCATGGAACAATGAATTCCCCTGGTTTGTTTATAATATTTTTGTTGGGACAACAAGCCTTCAAATAGTTTGAGTACAATTTCCGGGTTAATACAACAATCAACTGAGACAATTCTTTCGTTTTTCTCAACCCTGCTTGTTTTTCCACCTGCACAACCTGACGTATTTTCCCATTTATCAGGTTTTTCTGCAGAATGCGTCAACCAAATATCTATGTTTCTTTTGTTCTCACATAATCGGATATCTTCAACTTCATCAAATGATTCAATTATGTGTTCGTTATATAGAAAGCCAATTGCTAATTCTTCCAATAGGAAGGGAGAACACCCAAAAGACAACCATGCTTCACCATTAACTGTAAGTACCACGGATGTTTCTTCAGGAGGAATGTGGAGGCTTTTTTTCCATTTTCCTTTACTAAATGTCATTGGATGCGTAATTATTTGATTAATCATGTCTAAGTTTAAAATTATAATAAGAGAGTTTAAAATTTTGTTAGAATTTATAGGGTTTTAAATAATCCTAATTTGCGAGAATTCGAAATATTGTTTGGAGAATTTATGAATTTCGATAACAACGAAGTGTATGAAAAAATTGATCGCAGTAATTTTCTGCAAGAAATTCGAAATTTAGATAAAAAAATTTCCTATGGTTGGGAATTTACCCGATCACAAATGGTATCAACTTTAACGACCTATAATCATATTGTCTTTTTTGGTTTTCAGGAGTACAAAACGGAGATAAGTTTATTATCAGAATTATGTAAACCACATTTGATTGTACCTATTAACATCATCCAGGAAAACGATTTACCAGATTGGATTAAAAATAAAGATCAATTGGTTATTTGCTTTGTTCAACAAAACAATGCTGAAAAGATACAAAACCTTTTTTCAGCTAACATGAACAATTGCTCCGTATTTTTTCTGGAAAAGAACGCTGGATTTAATTTTTCAAAAGTTAACAATTTAATTGGTCATTGGAAATTGAATGATCTGGCATTTAATAGAACCAGCATCGGTTACGATTTAATGGTTTTATATGGATTATTGAACAAATTGAATTTTGTTCCAGATTTAGCTAATGAGGTCAACGGAATTCCTGAAATGGTTCATAATTCTCTGATTCATTTGGACATTTCTGTGCCTTCTTCACTAAATCCGGCAAAACGATTGGCTGGTCAAATGGTTGGCCGATGGATCAAAATAATTGGTGGGGGTATTTCAAAACCAATTGCTCAACTTTGGTGTGAACAAATTAATAAAACAGCGAAAAACCTTGCGTTTTCAGAAGATGTTTATCAACTTTTTTATCATTCATTAAGCGGTATTTATTTCCCAGAAAATTTAATTCATCAATCGATGGCTATCTTTCTCAAATCGACAATTAATGAAGATATTATTGAAGGAATGATTGACAGTTTAAAGGAAGAACTGATGTGTAATGGACTTGGAACAGATTTTTATTCAATCCGTGGGAACACAAGGTTATCACAAATTGTTAACTCAATTTTATTTGGTGATTTTGTTGCATATTATCTAGCCATGGCTAACAAATGCGATCCGTATCCGATTGCAACTTTGGATCAATGAGAGAAATTATTTCACTTGATCAAGAACCTGGTTGTAAATCTCAACTATTTTGGAACTGATTATCTCCCAAGCGTATAATTGTGCATACTCAGAACTTTTGGTTCCTAATTTTTTCCTTAAATTTTTATCTTTAATTAAATCAATCAATCGATCTGCTAAACCTTCAATATCATTTCCTGGAACGACAAATCCCGTTTCACCATCCCTGATTAAAAATGCCAATCCTCCTACCTGCGATGCGACTACTGGCGTACCGCATGCCATAGCTTCTAGCGCAACCATTCCAAATGATTCATAGTGTGATGGCATCACCACCACTTCCGCTGCAGAATAATAATAAGGAAGCATTTGTTGGTTTTGTTTGCCCAGAAAAATGACAAAATTCTCAATATCAAGATTTTCAACCAAATCTTGCAACCTTGCCATTTCAGCATTCATTTCTTCAGGTTTTGCATTTGGCTCTCCACCAATAATTACCAGGTTATGTGGGCAGCATTTCAAATCTCCTTTTTTCTGAATCAGAGAAATTGCCTGGATTAAATTATCAATTCCTTTAAGAGGTTCAATTCTTCCGACGTATAAAATCAAATGTGAGTCGTTTGGAATTCCAACCACTTCTTTTGCCTCGTCTTTTGGGATTGGATAAAAATGGCGAATATCAACTCCGGGCGGAATTACCGCAATTTTGGAGGATGGGGCATCATAAAGAAATTCGAGTTGAGATTTTTCTGCTAATGTCGCGGCGATAATTTTATTTGCTTCAGAAATTACTTTTTTTTCACCTTGAATCCGATATTCTCCTTCAATTTCATGATCTGATCTAGCAATACGATTTTTCATGTGGCCAAGTGTGTGAAACATGTTAATAAACGGAACATTCCACAATTGTGATAATTCAATTGCCGCAATGCCACTCATCCAATAATGGCTATGGATAAGATCATATTTGATGTTTTTTGATTCTGCAAATGACTGAATTCCATTAACAAATTTTGGAATGTATCTTTCCAATTCAGCTTTTGGCAAAGGAAATTCCGGACCAGCAGGAATGTGTACAACACGATTGTGATATCCAAGGTCATGCAACACATGGGGCACATGTTCATCCTGTGATCTGGTAAAAACATCAACCCGAACCCCAAGTTTACCTAATGTCCTGGTCAATTGATGAACATACACATTCATTCCCCCCGTATCTTTTCCACCAAGAGTAGCTAGTGGACATGTGTGATAAGAAATCATTGCTACATTGATCATAAAATCCTTGCCTATCATTTTTTCTGCTGATATAATCTCGCACGTGCCACCGTAGCTCAGTTGGCAGAGCAGACGATTCGTAATCGTCAGGTCATGGGTTCGACTCCCATCGGTGGCTCTATTTATTTATTATAAACTTGTGATAATTTTCCAAATATTCTTTTGTTGCTTGTCTCCCAGATTCTACTAAATTTTTGAATTTTTGATCATCCCTTGATAAATGGAAATCAGTAGAAGATACCCCTAAAGTGTTGATC
>JACDJA010000129.1_pt1 | contig 104094 bp, 86 predicted proteins | sample 7449241 | NCBI WGS metagenome assembly JACDJA01 (sample SAMN14253289, study PRJNA609438) | sludge metagenome | isolation source: initial anaerobic sludge | collected 2018-12-20 | reverse complement strand
TCTCCAGGCTGGTGAGCCGTTCGTCGTGCAAGGTCAAGATCATCTCCCGATGATCGACGACCCGCGGCCAAAGCTCCAGACTCATCTGATGTTGGAATCACCAAGCCCCCTTCAGACTCATCTGATATTGGACAGGGCTGGGGCTTGCTTTTTCCCTGCGGATTGCCCACAATACTCTTCAAGCACCCCGGTTCCGGCCGGGGTTTTTCACGGGCGAGCCGGCAGGCCACCTGGTCGGGATGCGGGTGGCGCCATGCCACGGCCATCCCTCATAGGCCCGGATCGGGCACGCATGGCCAGGCAGCCCCCAGCGGGCCGGAACCACCACATTTCGCCCATCTTTCTTTCGTTGTCAGGCGCCCCCGCGCATGGGGCGTCTTTTACTTTTGAGTCAGGAACTATGTCTGCGATCCCTTTGACAGCTCGCGGGGCAGAGCGCTTACAGGCTGAATTGCACCGTCTGAAGACGGTCGAGCGCCCCGAAGTCATCAACGCCATCGCCGAGGCGCGCGCCCAGGGCGATCTGTCCGAAAACGCCGAATACGATGCCGCGCGCGAGCGCCAGGGCTTCATCGAGGGCCGCATCCAGGAACTGGAAGGCACCCTGTCCAACGCCCAGATCATCAATCCGGCCGACCTGGACGTGTCCGGCCAGGCCGTGTTCGGCGCGACCGTCGAGATCGAGGACCTGGAATCGGGCGAACGCCTGACCTACCAGATCGTCGGCGACCTGGAAGCCGACATCCGCGCCAACATGATTTCGGTGTCCAGCCCCGTGGCCCGGGCGCTGATCGGCAAGAGCGAGGGCGACGTGGTCGAAGTGCGCGCGCCGGCCGGCGTGCGCGAATACGAGGTCTGTTCCGTCAGCTATCAGTGATGGGGCAACCGGATCACGTCGCTGGTCCACCTCGCCGCTTGCACGCGGCCCGGATCCGGCAGGCACGGAATGGTCCGCAGGGACTATTCCGTGTTCAGCCTCATCCCCGGCTGGCGCGGCCGCGCCGCGCGCCGGCGCGCAGCGACAGCGCGCTGCCGCCGCTGTTGCGGCGCGGGATGCCATGGCCGCCGGCGTCGGCGCGATTGCCTCGCGCCGGCTTGGCGGCGGAACCCCGGCCGTCGGCCGGACGGGCCTTGCGGCCCGTATCCGGCGCGGCCCGGTCTTTCGGGCCATCCCGGTCCGGGCGCGGGGCCGCCGGGCGCGCGGCGCGCGGCTGCGCCGCCTGTTTCTTGGGCACGTAGGGTTCGGATTTCCGGCGCACGGCCCGGGTGGCGTTTTCCGCGGCCTGGGCGGCTTGTTGCGCAAGCGGATCGGGCCGATAGATAATCAGCGTTTTGCCGAGATGGTGCACTGCGGCGCAGGACAGCGTTTCGCAGATTTCCGCCAGCATCGCGTCGCGTTCGGCGCGCTCGGCGCCGGCGACGCGGATCTTGATCAGTTCGTGGGCCGCCAGGGTGCGGTCGATTTCTTCCAGCACGGCGGCGGTCAGGCCTCGGTCGCCGATCAGGACGACGGGATGCAGGGGATGAGCGGCGGCGCGCAGGGCGCTGCGCTGCTGAGAGGTCAGTTCGAGTTTCGGCATAGTGGAATTGTACGAGAATGGCCAAGAAAAAATTCTCCAAAGCCTGGGTCCAGCGGCATATTCACGACCCTTACGTCAAAATGGCGCAACAGAAGGGCTACCGCGCCCGCGCCGCCTTCAAGCTGACCGAGATCCTGGATACGGAGAAGCTCCTGCGGCGCGGCGACGTGGTCGTGGACCTGGGTTCGGCCCCGGGCAGCTGGTCGCAGATCGTGCGCGAACGCCTGCTGGCGCCGGGCGGCGCGATCGACGGCCGCGTGCTGGCGCTGGACCTGCTGCCCATGGAGCCCATCGCCGGGGTGGAATTCATCCAGGGCGACTTCCGCGAGGACGCCGTCCTGGCGCAATTGCGCGAACGCCTGGAAGGGCGGGCCGTGGACCTTGTGATTTCCGACATGGCCCCCAATCTATCGGGTGTGGCCTCGGCGGATTCCGCCCGCATCGCCCACGTCTGCGAACTGGCGCTGGAATTCGCCTGCGGCCACCTGAAGCCGGACGGCGCCCTGATCGTCAAGGCCTTCCATGGCAGCGGGTTCTCGCAGATCGTGCAGATGTTCAAGCGGCATTTCGTCCGGGTGGTCGAACGCAAGCCCAAGGCGTCCCGCGACGAGTCCTCCGAGACGTTCCTGGTCGGCCGCGGGTTGAAAAACCCGTCCACCGCCCAGGGGCCGGACGGCGCCCAGGACATCACGGATGGCGCTGCGTCCGCATAGCGGATTCAGGTAGAATGAAGCATTGACGTATTTGTCAGCTTGTTGTAATTGCGCGTCGCCGGATGCGGCGCGCGGGCGGCGGGCGGGCAGCGGTACACACCCAGGAGGTTGGCTTTGAACAACTCGTTTTCCAAGGTTGCGGTCTGGCTGGTGATCGCGCTCGTGCTCTTCACGGTGTTCAAGCAGTTCGACGGACACCCGGTCACGAGCGGGGATTCGGTCAGCTACACGCAATTCATGAACGACGCGCGCGCCGGCCGCATCAACAAGGTCGACATCCAGGGCGACACGATCTACGTGTCCCCGGAATCCGGCCGTTCCTACAGCCTGACCTCGCCCGGCGACCTGTGGATGGTGCCCGAACTGGTCAAGAACGGCGTCCAGGTCTCCGGCAAGGCCCGCGAGGAACCCTCCTTCCTGACCAGCCTGTTCATTTCCTGGTTCCCGATGCTGCTGCTGATCGGGGTGTGGATCTTCTTCATGCGCCAGATGCAGGGCGGCGGCAAGGGCGGGGCCTTCAGCTTCGGCAAGTCGCGCGCGCGTATGCTGGACGAAAACAACAACAACATCACCTTCGCGGACGTCGCCGGCTGCGACGAGGCCAAGGAAGACGTCCAGGAACTGGTCGACTTCCTGCGCGACCCCACCAAGTTCCAGCGCCTGGGCGGCCGCATCCCGCGCGGCGTGCTGATGGTCGGCCCTCCGGGCACGGGTAAAACGCTGCTCGCCAAGGCCATCGCCGGCGAGGCCAAGGTCCCGTTCTTCAGCATTTCCGGCTCCGATTTCGTCGAGATGTTCGTCGGCGTGGGCGCGGCCCGCGTGCGCGACATGTTCGAGAACGCCAAAAAACAATCCCCCTGCATCATCTTCATCGATGAAATCGACGCCGTGGGCCGCCAGCGCGGCGCCGGCCTGGGCGGGGGCAACGACGAGCGCGAACAGACCCTGAACCAGCTGCTGGTCGAAATGGACGGCTTCGAGACCGGCCAGGGCGTGCTGGTGATCGCCGCCACCAACCGGCCCGACGTGCTGGACCCGGCGCTGCTGCGTCCGGGCCGCTTCGACCGCCAGGTGGTCGTGTCGCTGCCCGACATTCGCGGCCGCGAGCAGATCCTGAAGGTCCACATGCGCAAGGTCCCCATCGCCCAGAACGTCGATCCGAACGTGCTGGCGCGCGGCACCCCGGGCTTCTCCGGCGCCGACCTAGCCAACCTGATCAACGAGGCCGCGCTGTTCGCCGCGCGTCGCAACGGCCGCACGGTGGACATGGCCGACCTGGAAAAGGCCAAGGACAAGATCATCATGGGCGCGGAGCGCCGTTCCATGATCATGCCCGAGGAAGAACGCCGCAACACGGCCTATCACGAGTCCGGCCACGCGCTGGTGGCGCGCCTGCTGCCCAAGACCGACCCGGTGCACAAGGTCACCATCATCCCGCGCGGCCGCGCGCTGGGGGTGACGATGCAGCTGCCCGAGGGCGACCGCTACAGCATGGACAAGGAACGCCTGCTGAACACCATCGCGGTGCTGTTCGGCGGCCGCATCGCCGAAGAGGTCTTCATGGGCCAGATGACGACCGGCGCGTCCAACGACTTCGAGCGCGCCACCGCCATCGCCCGCGACATCGTCACGCGCTATGGCATGACCGATTCCCTGGGCCCCGTGGTGTACGCCGAGAACGAAGGCGAGGTCTTCCTGGGTCGCAGCGTGACCAAGACCACGCACGTGTCCGAGGCCACCATGCAGAAGGTCGATTCCGAGATCCGCAGCATCATCGACGAGCAGTACGGCGTGGCGCGCAACCTGATCGAGTCCAACCAGGACAAGATGCACGCCATGGCCAAGGCCCTGCTCGAATGGGAAACCATCGACGCCGAGCAGATCGACGACATCATGGCCGGCCGTCCGCCGCGCGCGCCGCAGCCGCCGTCCTCGGGGGGCGGCGATACGCCGCAGACTCCCTCGGCCGGCCAGCCGGCCGCCAGCAACGACAAGGGCCCCGCCGCGACGCCGGTCTGATCCGACCGGCGGCCTTGCATGCTTCAGCATCTTCAGTGCGGGCGTTTCCGCCTGTCCTTGGAGCGCCCCCTGGTCATGGGGATCGTGAACGTCACGCCGGACTCCTTTTCCGACGGCAACGCCCATTTCCAGCCCGACCAGGCCGTCGCCCATGCGCGGCTGCTGGTCGAGGAGGGCGCCGACCTGCTGGACATCGGCGGCGAATCCACCCGTCCCGGCGCCCAGGCGGTCCCCGCCGACGAGGAACTGCGCCGCATTCTGCCCGTGATCGAGGCCCTGCGCGATTGCGGCGTGCCTCTGTCCGTGGATACCTGCAAGCCGTCCGTGATGCGCGCCGCCCTGGAGGCGGGCGCCGACATGATCAACGACATCGGCGGCTTTTCGGCGCCGGGCGCGGTCGAGGCCGTGGCCGATGCCGGCTGCGCGCTGTGCCTGATGCACATGCGCGGCGAACCGCGCACCATGCAGGACGCGCCGTCCTATCGGGACGTGGTCGCGGAAGTCCATGACTACCTGGACCAGGGCGCGCGGCGCCTGCGCCGGGCGGGTGTCGCGGCCGACCGCATCGTGCTCGATCCCGGGTTTGGATTCGGCAAGACCGCGGCGCACAATTACACCCTGCTGAGGGAGTTGCCGCGGGTGGTGGGACGGGATTACCCCAGCCTGCTGGGCCTGTCGCGCAAGTCCATGATCGGCGCCGTCACGGGACGCCCCGCGTCCCGGCGCCTGGGTGGCAGCGTGGCGGCGGCCCTGGCCGGCGCGATCCGGGGCGCGCACATCCTGCGCGTTCATGATGTGGCCGACACCGTGGATGCCCTGCGGGTGTGGTCGGCCGTCGAACGAGGAGTCCGTGCATGAGCGCACGCAAATATTTCGGGACCGACGGGGTGCGTGGCATCGTCGGCGGCGATCGGATCAACGCGGAATTCGCCCTGCGGCTGGGCTACGCGGCGGGCCGCGTGCTGGCGCGTGGCGCGGTGTCCGCCGGACGGCCGACCGTGGTCATCGGCAAGGACACCCGCATTTCCGGCTACATGCTGGAATCCGCGCTGGAAGCCGGCCTGTCGGCCGCCGGGGTGGACGTGATGCTGGCCGGTCCGATCCCGACGCCGGCGGTCGCCTACCTGACCCGCGCCTGGCGCCTGGCGGCCGGGATCGTCATCAGTGCGTCCCACAACCCGCACTACGACAACGGCATCAAGTTCTTCTCCGGGGCCGGCACCAAGCTGCCCGACGAGACCGAGGCCGCCATCGAGGCCCTGCTGGACGAGCCGCTGGGCTGCGCCGATTCGGCCGGCCTGGGCCGCGCGCGGCGCATCAACGACGCCGCCGGCCGCTACATCGAATTCTGCAAGAGCACCTTTCCCAACGAGCTGGACCTGCAGGGCCTGAAGATCGTGGTGGACGCGGCCAACGGCGCCGCCTACCACATCGCGCCGCACGTGTTCCGCGAACTGGGGGCCGATGTTTCCGTGATCGGCTGCGAGCCCGACGGTTTCAACATCAATGAAAAGGTCGGCGCCACACACCCCGAGACCCTGGTCGCCGCCGTGGCGGCCCAGGGGGCGGACCTGGGCATCGCCCTGGACGGCGACGCCGACCGCCTGCAGATGGTGGACGCCTCCGGGCGCCTCTTCAACGGTGACGAACTGCTCTACGCCATCGTGCGCGACCGCGCCCGCGCGCAGCCCATCCAGGGAGTGGTCGGCACGCTGATGACGAATTTCGGCTTCGAGCGCCGCATGCGCGAGCTGGGCATTCCGTTCGAGCGCGCCAAGGTCGGCGACCGTTACGTGCTGGAGGTCCTGCGCCAGCGCGGCTGGCTGTACGGCGGCGAAAGCTCCGGGCACCTGCTGTGCCTGGATCGCCACACCACGGGCGACGGCATCGTGGCCGCCCTGCAGGTGCTGGCGGCCATGCGGCACGCGGGCGCTTCCCTGGCGGACCTGGTGGCCGACTTGTCGATGTATGCCCAGAAAATGGTCAACGTGCCGCTCGCGCCCGGGCTGGACTGGCAGACGCACGCGGGCCTGAAAGAGGCCTCGGACGTGGTGCGCGCCATGCTGGGCGACCGGGGCCGGGTGCTGATCCGGGCCTCGGGGACCGAACCGAAGCTGCGCCTCATGGTGGAAGCCGACGACGAGGCCCTGGCCGAGGACGGCGTGCGGCGGCTCGTGGCGGTCAAGCTGGCCTGAGCGCCGCTGTCACATGATTCACACAGAGCATCGGCAGAATATCCCCGATATCGTGACTTTCGGGAATCCGCCATGCTCGCCCACACCTCTTCCCTGTACGCGGGATCGATGAAACGCATAGACTGGCCCGGGGCCGAAGCCGGCGGACTGGCGCTGACGGTCGCCCATACCCAGGCGGATCTGGAAGCCCTGCAGCGCCTGCGTTTCCGGGTGTTCACGGAGGACATGGGGGCGGTGTTCCCGCAAGCCGTGGGCGACCGCGACGTCGACCGTTTCGACCCCTGGTGCGTGCATTTCATGGTGCGCGACACGGGCACCGGCCGGGTGGTGGGCACCTACCGGCTGCTCACGCCCGAGGCCGCGCGCCAGGCGGGCGGCTACTACTCCGAATCGGAATTCGACCTGGAACCGCTGGCGGCGATGCGCCCGCGGCTGGTCGAGGTCGGCCGTTCCTGCATCGACGCGGAGTTCCGGCACGGCACGGCCATCATGCTGCTGTGGTCCGGGCTGGCGCAGGTCATGAAGCAGGGGGGCTACCGCTACATGCTGGGTTGCGCCAGCGTCAGCCTGCGCGACGGCGGGGCCACGGCCTCGGAGGTCTGGCGCCGGGCGCGCGCGCTGATGGCGCGCAATCCCGGCACGCCGTGTATCCGGCCTTTGCATCCCTATCCGGTGGACCGGCTGGACAGCGCGCTGCCGGCGCGGGTGCCGCCGCTGATCAAGGGCTACCTGGCCCTGGGCGCGACGATCTGCGGCGAGCCGGCCTGGGACCCGGATTTCCACACCGCCGATTTCCCGATCCTGCTGGATCTGGAATGGCTGGACGCCCGCTACCGGCGGCATTTCGGGTTCGCCTAGAGGGGTATCCCCCGCGCCTGCCGGGAATGCCCGCCGCCGGCCGGTCGGTTCAGTTTTCGATGGTCTCCAGCGCGAAGCCGGCCTTGCGCCAGATCGCGGCTTCCTTCTTCAGCTGCAGACCGCTCAGCGGGCGGGCCGCCAGCCAGTCCGACGGGATGTCCAGGGCGATTCGCTGGTCCTGGGCGCGCAGGCGCAGGGGCAGGGCGCCCAGGGGTTCCCTGCGGCGCAGCAGCAGGACCGCCAGGCGCAGACAGCACAGGGCCAGCCAGCGCGCGCGGTCGGGTTCGTAGCAGCGGACCTTGGCCAGGCGCCCCTGGTGCCCCAGGGACAGGAAGGCCAGCAGCCGCTGGTCGTCGCGCGAAAAGCCCGGCATGTCGGCGTGTTCCAGAATGTAGGCGCTGTGCTTGTGGTAGTCGTCGCGGGCGATCGCCAGGCCGATCTCGTGCAGTTCGGCCGTCCAGCCCAGCGCCCGGCGCAGTTCGGGCGTGTCGGGGTCGGCCTCCAGGCCGAGCTGGTCGAAGAACCGCAGCGCCAGGTTGCGCACGAAGCCGGCCTGGGCCGCGTCGAGCTGGTAGCGGCTGCGCATCTGGCGCACGGTCTCGTCGCGCCGGTCCTGCTGCGAGTCCCGGCCCAGCAGGTCGTGCAGCACGCCGACGCGCAGGGCGCCGTCGCCCGCCCGCATGCGGTCGATGCCCAGTTCCTGGAAAGCGGCGATCATGATGGCCAGGCCGCCGGGCAGCACGGGCACGCGCTCCGGCTTCAGGCCGGCCCAGTCCTGCAGGCGGACCTGGCCGGCGTCCACCAGGGCGTCGCGCAGCCGTTCCATGCCGTCCAGGGTGATGTCGCGGGGACTGAAGCCATTTTCGGTCAGGATGGCCAGCAGGCCCTTGGCGGTGCCGGACGAGCCGTAGGCTTCCTGCCAGCCCGTGCCGCGGTAGCGGCTGGCGATGGATTCGATGGCGCCGCGCGCCGCCAGGACGGCCTGGCGCATGCGCGCCTCGGTGATGCGGCCCTGGGGGAAGAACTGGCGCGTCCAGGTGGTGCAGCCCAGTTCCAGCGAGGCCAGTTCCAGGGGCTGGTCGCCCTGGCCGATGATGAATTCGGTGGAGCCGCCGCCGATGTCGATCACCAGCCGGTGCCGGTCCGACGGCGGCAGGTCCTGGATCACACCCAGGTAGATCAGGCGGGCTTCTTCCTGGCCGGAGATGATTTCGATCGGAAAGCCCAGGGCGCGTTCCGCCGCGGGCAGGATCTCGGCCGCGTTGCGCGCCACCCGGAAGGTGTTGGTGGCCACGGCGCGGACGTTGGCGGGCGGAAAGCCGCGCAGCCGTTCGCCGAAGCGCCGCAGCGCCGCCAGGGCCTGTTCCACGGTGGCGGCGTCGATGCGCTTGTGTTCGTCCAGGCCGTTGGCCAGGGCGACCAGTTCGCGCAGCTTGTCTTCGGCGTAGATCTGGACCGTGCCGCCCTGGCGCACGACGCGCCCGATCGATAGCCGGAAGGTGTTCGACCCCAGGTCGATCGAAGCGAGCCGGTTGTTCATGGCCTGGGACCTGTCCTTACCAGAAAATGTCACACTGTGCGATTATAGTGGCCGATCCATGACAGATTTGTGAGGCGTGCATGCAGGGCGTCGAAGGCATGCCGGTTCTCCTGAACCGGGAATTGTCGGTGCTGAAATTCAACGAACGGGTCCTTTCCATGGCCGAGCGCACGGACGTGCCGGTGCTGGAACGCCTGCGCTACCTGTGCATCGTCGGCTCGAACCTGGACGAGTTCTTCGAGATCCGCATGGCCAGCCTCAAGGAACAGCAGCGCCAGACCCCGGAGCTCAGGGGCGTGGACGGCATGACGCCCGACGAGGCCTTCGACCGGGTGCAGCGGGCCGCGCACGCCCTGGTGGACCGCCAGAATCGTCTGCTGACCGGCGAGGTCATGCCCAAGCTAATGGAGCACGGGGTGGGCCTGATCTATTCGACGGGCTGGACCGACCTGCAGCGGGAATGGGCCTACGGCATCTTCCGCCGCGACGTGATCCCGCTGCTGACCCCCATCGGCCTGGATCCGGCGCATCCCTTCCCGCGCGTCTACAACAAGAGCCTGAACTTCATCGTCTCGCTCAGCGGCGAGGACGCCTTCGGCCGCGAGGGCCACATCGCCATCGTCCAGGCCCCGCGCGCGCTGCCGCGCATGATCAAGGTCCCCGCCGAGATCGCCGGCATCCCCGACGGCTTCATGCTGCTCACCACCCTGATCAACGCCTTCGTCGGCGAACTGTTCCCGGGCATGAACGTCCAGGGCTGCTACCAGTGGCGGGTGACGCGCAACAGCGACCTGTTCGTGGACGAGGAGGAAATCACCAATCTGCGCCAGGCCCTCCAGGGCGAGCTCTCGCAGCGCAATTTCGGGGCCTCGGTGCGCCTGGAGATCGCGCACGCCATGCCGCCCGACCTGGAACTGTTCCTGCAGCGCGAATTCAGCCTCGGGGCGGCCGATACCTACCGCGTCAACGGCCCGGTCAACCTGGCCCGGCTGATGCAGCTGTGCAACCGGGTCAACCGTCCCGACCTGGAATATCCGGCCTTCCGGCCGCGCATGCCGGCGCCGTTCGACGGCGGCCTGGAGCGGCCCGACGAGCTGTTCGCCGCCATCGCGGCGCGCGACCACCTGCTGCATCATCCCTATCAGTCCTTCCAGCCGGTGCTGATGTTCCTGCGCAGCGCGGCGCTGGATCCCCAGGTCGTGGCCATCAAGCAGACCATCTACCGCACCGGCGAGGACTCCGAACTGATGGGGCTGCTGCTGTCGGCGGCGCGGGCGGGCAAGGAAGTCACGGTGGTGGTCGAACTGATGGCGCGCTTCGACGAGCAGACCAACATCAACTGGGCCGCGCGCCTGGAAGAGGTCGGCGCCCACGTCAGCTACGGCGTGGTGGGGCACAAGACCCACGCCAAGATGGCCCTGGTGCTGCGCCGCGAGGACGGCCGCATCCGCCGCTACGGGCACCTGGGCACGGGCAACTACCACCCGCGCACGGCGCGGCTCTACACCGATTTCGGCCTGCTGACGGCCAACCAGCAGATGTGCGAGGACATGGACCAGGTGTTCTCCCTGCTGACCGGCCTGGGCGCGCGCCGCGAGCTCAAGCTGCTGCTGCAGTCGCCCTTCACCCTGCACGAGACCGTGCTGCGCCTGATCCGTTCGGAAACCGAATTCGCCCGCGCGGGCAAGCGGGCGCGGATCCGCGCCAAGATGAATTCCTTGCTGGAGCCCGAGGTGATCCGCGCCCTGTACGAAGCCAGCCAGGCGGGGGTGCGCATCGACCTGATCGTGCGCGGGGCCTGCGCGCTGCAGGCCGGCGTGCCCGGGCTGTCCGATCATATCCGGGTGCGTTCCGTCATCGGCCGCTTCCTGGAGCATTCGCGGGTGTTCTATTTCTACCAGGACGGCGCCGAGCCCCTGTACCTGTCCTCCGCCGACTGGATGGACCGCAATTTCCTGCGGCGGGTGGAACTCGCCTTTCCGGTACTGGACAAGACCCTGCGGCGCCGGGTCATCGACGAGGCCTTCACCTTCGCCTGGCGGGACAACCAGCTGGCCTGGGCGGCCCAGCCCGACGGCCGCTACCTGCGCGTGCGCAACCGCCGCGCCCCCTTCAACCTGCACCAGCACCTGATGGCACGACTGGGATGAGATCGGACATGGAAGGGTCCCTGCGGACCCTTCCATGCCGATCGAATCCGAGCGCCTTGCAAGGCGCGAGGTGGGGAGGGACGCCCGGAGCGCCTTGCAAGCCGCGAGGTGGGAAGATCCTCTGTCATTAAACTGTCACTTCAACCCTCTACCATGTCGTCCTGACGGTCCGGGGCATGCCCGAAACCGTCGACCATTGGAAACCACAAAGGGTTCAAGACATGTTCAAGCGAATTCTGACGCAGTGCGCCGCCGGCCTGGCGATGATGGCCGCCGCGGGCGTCGCGGCGCACGCCGCCGACCTGACGGGCGCGGGCGCTTCCTTCCCCTATCCGATCTACGCCAAGTGGGCCGCCAAATACCAGGAAGTCACCGGCAACCGCATCAACTACCAGTCCATCGGCTCGGGCGGCGGCCAGCAGCAGATCATCGCCAAGACGGTCGATTTCGGCGCTTCGGACGATCCGATGAAGCCGGAAGACCTGGCGAAGAACGGCCTGGTCCAGTTCCCCGCCGTCATCGGCGGCACCGTGCCGGTCGTCAACATCGAGGGCATCAAGGAAGGCCAGCTCAAGCTGACCGGCCCGGTGCTGGCCGACATCTTCCTGGGCAAGATCCAGAAATGGAACGACCCGGCGATCGCCGACCTGAACAAGGACCTGAAGCTGCCCGCCAAGGGCATCGTCGTGGTGCACCGTTCCGATGGCTCGGGCACGACCTTCGGCTGGACCAACTACCTGTCCCAGGTGTCCCCCGCCTGGAAGGAACAGGTCGGCCAGGGCAAGGCGGTGAAATGGCCCACGGGGCAGGGCGGCAAGGGCAACGAAGGCGTGGCCGCCTACGTGCGCCAGCTGGCCAATTCCATCGGCTACGTGGAATACGCCTATGCGCACCAGAACGGCCTGGCCTGGGCGCAACTGCAGAACCGCGAAGGCCAGTTCGTGCAGCCCTCGCAAAAAGCGTTCGCCGCGGCCGCCTCGCACGCCGACTGGAACTCGGCGCCGGGCATGGGCCTGGTCCTGAACAACGAGCCGGGCGCGGATTCGTGGCCGGTCACGGCGGCGACCTTCATCCTGGTGCATGGCAAGCAGGCCGATCCCAAGCGCGCCCATGAAGTCCTGGCCTTCTTCGACTGGGCCTGGCGCGAAGGCGGCGCCATGGCCAGCGAGCTGGACTACGTGCCGCTGCCCGACGACGTGACCGCCAAGATCCGCGGCGTCTGGGCCGAGCAGGTGCGTGGCGAGGACGGTTCGGCGGTCTGGAAGTAAGCCCGGCAGCCATTCCCCGGCGGGGCGGCGCGACGGTGCGCCGCCCTGTTTATGGGAAAATGGCGGTTTCGAATTCCGATGCGGATCCCCGGCGCGCCGGGGGTCCTGTCGCCACGGATGAGTCCCTCATGGCCAATACGCAGCGCAGCCTTCTGGTGGATGCCGGCTTCCGGCACCTGACCCGCCTGTTTGCGTTCCTCGTCTTCATTCTGCTGGCCGGGATCCTGGCGTCCCTGGTCTACGGCAGCCGGGATTCCCTGGCCGAATACGGACTGCCGTTCCTGTGGACCAACGACTGGGATCCCGTGCGCCACCACTACGGCGCGCTGGTGCCGGTGCTGGGCACGGTGATCAGCGCCTTTCTCGCGCTGCTGATCGCGGTGCCGGTGTCCTTCGGCATCGCCATGTTCCTGACCGAACTCGCCCCCGTCTGGCTGCGCCGCCCGCTGGGCGTGGCGATCGAGATGCTGGCCGCGATCCCGTCCATCATCTATGGCATGTGGGGCCTGTTCGTGTTCGTGCCCCTGTTCCAGGAATACGTCCAGCCGCACCTGGTGGACTTCTTCGAGGGCGTCCCGGTGCTGGAGCACCTGTTCGGCGGACCGCCGATGGGCATCGGCCTGTTCACGGCGGGCCTGATCCTGTCCATCATGATCATCCCCTTCATCGCGGCGGTGATGCGCGACGTGTTCGAGCAGGTCCCGCCCATGCTGAAGGAATCCGCCTACGGCCTGGGCAGCACCACCTGGGAAGTCGTCTGGAAGATCATGCTGCCCTACACCAAGCACGGTGTCATCGGCGGGATCATGCTGGGCCTGGGCCGCGCGCTGGGCGAGACCATGGCGGTCACCTTCGTGATCGGCAACGCCTTCAACCTGCCTTCTTCGATCTTCTCGCCGTCCAATTCCATCGCCTCGGCCCTGGCCAACGAATTCAACGAGGCCGGAGGCCTGCAGAAATCCGCCCTGCTGGAACTGGGCCTGATCCTGTTCCTGATCACGACCGTGGTGCTGGCCCTGTCGAAGTTCATGCTGCTGAAACTGTCGCGCAAAGAAGGCACGAAACACTGATGGCCATCTCCGATTCCTCCATCGCCCTCGGCAACCCGATCTACCGGCGCCGGCGCCTGTTCAACCGCGTGATGCTGGGGCTCTCGGGCCTGACGCTGGGCTCGGGCCTGTTCTGGCTCGCCTGGATCATCCTCACGCTGCTGCTCAAGGGCGGCTCGGCCCTGTCCCTGACGCTGTTCTGGGAAAGCACCCCGCCGCCCGGGGCCGACGGCGGCCTGCTGAACGCCATCATCGGCAGCGTGCTGATGTCGGCCGTGGGCACGCTGATCGGCACGCCCATCGGCGTGCTGGCGGGCACCTACCTGGCCGAATACGGCCGCCGGGGCTGGCTGGCGCCGGCCACGCGCTTCCTGAACGACGTGCTGCTGTCGGCGCCGTCCATCATCATCGGCCTGTTCATCTACGCCATCTACGTGGCGCAGGTCGGCCATTATTCCGGCTGGGCGGGGGCGTTCGCGCTGGCGATCCTGGTCATTCCGGTGGTGGTCCGGTCCACGGACAACATGCTCGGCCTGGTGCCCAACAGCCTGCGCGAGGCCGCCGCCGCCCTGGGATGTCCGCAGTGGCGCGTCATCGTCTTCATCTGCTACCGGGCCGCGCGCTCGGGCATCATCACCGGCGTCCTGCTGGCCGTGGCCCGCATCGCCGGGGAAACCGCGCCGCTGCTCTTCACCGCCCTGAACAACCAGTTCATGTCGCTGAACATGAACGCTCCCATCGCCAACCTGCCGGTGGTGATCTTCCAGTACGCCGCCAGTCCCTTCGAGGACTGGAACCGGCTGGCCTGGGCGGGCGCCGCGCTGATCACCCTGCTGGTGCTGGGGATCAACATCGCCGCGCGCAGCCTGTTCCGCAAATAATCCGATCCAGACCATGATCCTGAATCCGTCCTCGTCTTCGCCCACCGCCCGGGAACGCACGAAACTGGCCGTGCGCAACCTGAACTTCTACTACGGCGGCTTCCACGCCCTGCGCGACATCAACATGGATATCGCGGAAAACAAGGTCACGGCCTTCATCGGCCCGTCGGGCTGCGGGAAATCCACGCTGCTGCGCACCTTCAACCGCATGTTCGAGCTCTATCCGGGCCAGCGCGCCGAAGGCGCCATCGAACTGGACGGCGAGGACCTGCTCAATTCCCGGCTGGACATTTCCCTGATCCGCGCCAAGGTCGGCATGGTGTTCCAGAAGCCCACGCCGTTTCCCATGAGCATCTATGACAACATCGCCTTCGGCGTACGGCTGTTCGAGCGCTTGAGCAAGGGCGAGATGGACGAGCGCGTGGAATGGGCCCTGACCAAGGCCGCCCTGTGGAACGAGGTCAAGGACAAGCTCGGGCAGAGCGGCAACGGCCTGTCCGGCGGGCAGCAGCAGCGCCTGTGCATCGCGCGCGGCGTGGCGATCAAGCCCGAGGTCCTGTTGCTGGACGAACCGTGCTCCGCCCTGGATCCGATCTCCACGGCCAAGATCGAGGAACTGATCGCGGAACTGAAGTCCGACTACACCGTGGTCATCGTGACCCACAACATGCAGCAGGCGGCGCGCTGTTCCGACTATACCGCCTACATGTACCTGGGCGAGCTGATGGAATTCGGCCCCACCGACCAGGTCTTCATCAAGCCCGCCCGCAAGGAAACCGAGGACTACATCACCGGGAGATTCGGTTGATTCCGTGCCGGAATCAACCGAATCCCGGCCGATCCTTATTTTTCCTGATGCATCGCCCGTAGCTGCCCGCGCTGCACCTTGCCCGTGGTCGTCATGGGCAGGCTGTCCATGAATTCGATCAGCCGGGGGTATTCGTGCGCGGCGGCCCTGCGGCGGACGTGGTCCTGCAGTTCCGCCACCAGCGCGGCATCGCCCGTGTAGCCCTCGTTCAGCACGATGCAGGCCTTGACGATTTCCGTGCGCTCCGGATCGGGCACCCCGATCACCGCCGCCAGGCGCACGGCCGGGTGGCCCAGCAGGCAGTCCTCGATCGGCCCCGGGCCGATGCGGTAGCCGGCGCTGGTGATCACGTCGTCGCCCCGGCCCTTGAACCAGAGATAGCCGTCCTCGTCGCACAGGCCGCGGTCGCCCGTCACCAGCCAGTCGCCGATGAAGGCGCGGGCGGTGGCCTCCGGATTCCGCCAGTATTGCAGGAACATCACCGGATCGGGCCGGCGCACGGCGATGTGGCCCTCGGCCCCGGGCGGCCGGACCTGGCCGGCCTCGTCGATGATGCGGACTTCGTGGCCCGGCACCGGCCGGCCCATGGCGCCGATGCGGGGTTCGAACAGGGCGGCGCAGGACGACACGATCATGTTGCATTCGGTCTGGCCGTAGAACTCGTTGATGGTCACGCCCAGCGCCCGGCGGCCCCAGTCGATCAGCTGCGGCCCCAGGGATTCGCCGCCGCTGGCCACCGAGACCAGGCCCAGGCGGCCGTGGCTTTCGGGGTCCCGCAGGGTGCGCAGCATTTTCAGGGCCGTGGGGGGCAGGAAGGTGTGGCTGACCTTGTGCCGGGACATCAGTTGCCAGGCGACGGCGGCGTCGAATTTCGTGAAGCGGCAGGCCAGCACGGCCACGCCGTGGTGCCAGGACGGCATCAGGACGTCCAGCAGCCCGCCGATCCAGGCCCAGTCCGCCGGGGTCCACATCAGGGTGGCGCGGTCGGGGAAGAAATTGTGGGACATCTCCACCCCAGGCAGGTGGCCGGGCAGCACCCGGTGGGCGTGCAGCGCGCCCTTGGGCTTGCCGGTGGTGCCCGAGGTGTAGATGATGATCGCGGGGTCGTCGGCGGCGGTGTCCTCGGGCGCGAAGCCCAGGCCGTCCTGCGCCTCGATCGCGCCCCAGAACGAGGCGTCGCCGGCCTCCGCGTCGATGTCCAGCACGCAGCCCAGGTCCGGCAGGTCCGGGCGGATCGCGGCGATCTTGCCCAGGCCCTCGGTGTGGGTGACCAGCGCGCGGGCGCCCGAATCGCCCAGGCGGTATTGCAGGGCGTCGGTGCCGAACAGCGTGAACAGGGGGACGGCGATGGCGCCGAGCTTGTATGCCGCCAGATGGGCCAGCGCCGTTTCCAGCGATTGCGGCAGCAGGATGCCCACCCGGTCGCCCCGGGACACGCCCCGGGCGCGCAGGGCCAGCGCCAGCCGGTCGGACCAGTGCTTGAGCTGGTCGAAGGTGTAGTGCCGCGCCGGGGCGTCCCCGCGATCCACGATCAGCGCCGTGCGGCCGCTGCCGTCGGCCCAGCGGTCGCAGACGTCCACGCCGATGTTGTAGCGCTCCGGTACGGTCCAGGTGAATGCGTCCCGGGTCCGCCGGTAGTCGCCTTGCGCGTGCAGCATGATGTCTCCTCGTCTTCTCATCGTCCGCCTCGCGGTGCCGGAGGGGGAATGTGGAGGACATGGTACTGCGGGGCCATTTCGCCCGCCAGCGCGGGCCGCGCCATTCATTCCCGGTTCATGCGCTTCCTGATATCGTAGGGGCCGTCGATCGAACGAGAGGAATCCGCGATGCTTCGCCGAGGGATGCTGGCGGCCGCGCTGGCCCTGGGGCTTTGGGCCGGGGGCGCCGGGGCGCACAACCACGACCGGGACATGGCCGAACGGCTGCAGGCCCTGGGAGAAGTCCTGCCGCTGCAGGACGTCCTGGCGCGGGTGGCGCGCGACTATCCGGGCCAGGTCCTGAAGGTCGAGTTCGAGCGGGAAGACGATGATGACGACTGCCGCGCGTGCCGCGGCCGCTGGATCTACGAATTGAAACTGCTGCAGGACCAGGGCCGGTTGACCAAGCTGAAGATCGACGCCCGCACGGGCGAGACGCTGTGGGTGGGCACGCGGCCGCTGCGCTACGACGGGAGGCATCCATGAGACTGCTGGTCGCGGAAGACGAGCCGCTGCTGGCCGCGCAGCTGAAGGCGGCGCTGGAAGAATCCGGCTACGTGGTCGATGTGGCGGCCGACGGCCTGGACGCCGAGCACCAGGGGCTGAACGAGCCCTACGACCTGGTGGTGCTGGACCTGGGCCTGCCCGGCCGCGATGGCCTGTCGGTGCTGCGGACCTGGCGCGAGGCCGGGCGGGCGATGCCCGTACTGATCCTGACGGCGCGCGACAACTGGCACGACAAGGTGGCCGGGATCGACGCCGGCGCCGACGACTACCTGGCCAAGCCTTTCCACCAGGAAGAACTCGAGGCCCGCTTGCGCGCGCTGCTGCGCCGCGCCGGCGGGCATGCCACGGCCGACATCCGCTGCGGGCCGCTGCTGCTGGACACGCGCCAGTCGCGCATCCTGCTGGACGATGCGCCGCTGGACCTGACCAGCCACGAATACCGGGTGCTGGCCTATCTGCTGATGCACCAGGACGAAGTCGTGTCCCGCAGCCAGCTGGTGGAACACATCTACGCCCAGGACTTCGACCGCGATTCGAACACCATCGAGGTCTTTGTCGCCCGCCTGCGGCGCAAGATCCCCCCGGGCCTGATCCAGACGGTGCGCGGCCTGGGCTACCGCCTGTCGGCCGGCCCGCGATGACGGCGCCGCACCCGTCGCTGCGTCTGCGCCTGCTGGCCGTCACCCTGACCTGGACGCTGCTGAGCGTGGCGCTGGCCGGCTGGAGCATCCAGCGCCTGTTCCGCCAGCACATCCAGGCCCAGCTGCAGTCCGAACTGAATATCCACCTGGACCAGCTGACCGCGTCGCTGCAGGTCGACGACCAGGGCCAGGTGTCCCTGGCCGCCCAGCCGACCGATCCTCGGTTCGGTCATCCGTTCTCTGGACTGTACTGGCAGATATCGGTGCCCTCGTCCGGATCGCGGTTCGCCCAGCTGTTGCGTTCGCGGTCCCTGTGGGATGCCCATCTGCCGTACATGGCCGGCGACCTGACGCCAGGGACCGATACGGAGACGCAGGGCCCCGGCCCGGGCGGCAAGTCGCTGCGGATGCGGCTGCGCGAGGTCCACCCCGCCGAAGGTCCGGTCGATACGCTGATCCTGGCGGTGGCCGCGGACGAAGCCTTGTGGGCCGAGCCCGTCGGCCGCTTCGACCGCATGCTGACGGTGGCGCTGGGCATCCTGGCGCTGGGCATGGTGGCGGCCGCCTGGATGCAGGTCGGCTTTGGTCTGCGGCCCCTGGCGCGGCTGCGCGAGCGCCTGGCGGCCCTGCGCGAGGGCCGCGCGGACCGGATCGAGGGCGAATTTCCCATGGAAGTCCAGCCGCTGGTCGAGGATTTCAACCTGGTCCTGGGCCGCAATGCGGAAGGCCTGGAGCGGGCGCGCATGCAGGCCGGCAACCTGGCGCACGCCCTGAAGACGCCGCTGGCGGTCATGGCCAACGCCGCGCGGGCGGGGGATCCGGCGCTGCCGCGCCTGGTGGCCGAACAGGTCGAGACCGCCCGGCGGCAGGTGGACTATCATCTGGCCCGCGCCCGGGCCGCGGCGGCGGTGCGCGTGACCGGCCTGCGCAGCCCGATCCTGCCCCTGCTGCAAGGCCTGGTGCGGGTCATGGAGCGCGTCCACGCCGAGCGCGGGCTGGCCTACGACCTGAGCGGCGTATCCGGCGAACTGGCCTTTCGCGGCGAGACCCAGGACTTCCAGGAAATGCTGGGCAACGTGCTGGACAACGCCGGGAAATGGGCGCGCCGGCAGGTGCGCGTCACCGCCCGCCGCGAGGACGGCGAGCTGTCGATCCTGGTGGACGACGACGGGCCCGGCGTGAGTCCCGAACGGGCCGAGATGGTTTTCGAGCGCGGCAGGCGGGCCGACGAGCGCACGCCCGGGTCGGGGCTGGGATTGGGGATCGTGCGCGACCTGGCCGACCTGTACGGGGGCTGGGCACGTGTCGAGGCCGGCGACCTGGGCGGCGCGCGGGTGGTGATCACCCTGCCGGCCGCCTAGGGTGTTTCAATCGGGGGGGTCAGTTCCAGCGGCCGTTGCGGCCGCCCAGGCTGTAGGCGCCCGCGCCGAACAGGGTGACGGCGATGCTGGCGAACAGGAACATGCCCTGCAGTTCCAGCGCCCAGCCGCCGCTCTTGCCCAGTTCGAACAACTGGTGCATGTGGACCAGGCCGAAGACGAACAGCATGTTGATCACGGAGATCAGGCCACCCAGGCGGGTGAACAGGCCCAGGATGATCAGGACCGGGGCGACCACTTCGCCGATGTAGACCCCGTAGGCCACGAAACCGGGCAGGCCGCGCTGGCCCAGCATGTCCACGATCCAGCCCACGCCGCCGTCCAGCTTGGACAGGCCGTGGAGCAGCAGCAGGATGCCCAGGCCCAGACGCAGAACCAGTTTGCCCAGGTCGTCATACGCGGAAGAAGACATAAGGTTTCCTCGATCGTGGTTGGTCGGGGCGACATGATTCGAACATGCGACCCTCTGCTCCCAAAGCAGATGCGCTACCAGGCTGCGCTACGCCCCGACTGGACCGCAAATTCTACCATGGGGCCCAGGGTCAAACAGGCTCCGGGCGGGTGTCTCAGACGGGCAGCCGCAGCTCCGGCAACGTGTGCGCGCGGTGGCGGTAGGCCCAGGTCGGCCACAGCGCGTGGGCCAGGGCGATGCGGCCGAGTGCCGGGTCCGGATCCAGCGGCGCGTAGCCGTCCGGCGCGGCGTAGCGGTAGAAGCGCGCGGGCTGGTGCGGCTCCAGTACCGCCAGGGTGTCGTCCCGCAGGTAGCCGTAGTGTTCCTCGTACTGCATCATGGCGCGCCCGCCCGCGTCCGCGCGCGTCAGGTCGTGGCCGATCATGGGGTGGGCGTCGTCGATGCCGATCAGCGACAGCAGGGTCGGCGGCAGGTCGATCTGGCTGACGATGCGTTCGTCGCGGCGCGCCTCGACGCCCGCGCCCAGGATCAGGGCCGGGATGTGGAAATGGCGCAGCGGGATGCGCTGGGCGCCGCCGACGCGGGCGTCGTGGTCGGCCACGATCAGGAAGACCGTGTCGTCCCAGTAGGCGCTGGCGCGGGCCCGCTCGAAGAAGCGGCCGATGGCCCAGTCCGCGTAGCGCACGGTATTCTCGACCGTGGCGGGGTCGCCCTCGACCGGGATGCGGCCGGCCGGGTATTCCCAGGGCGTATGGTTGCTGACGGAAAAGGCCAGGTGCAGGGTGGGCTGTCCGCCCCCCTGCGACAGCAGCGCGTGCAGCTTGTCGAACATGTCCTCGTCGCTGGCGCCCCAGGTGCCGACGAAGGCCGGCGCATCGAAGGTCGGCAGGTCGTGCAGTTCGTCGAAACCGTTGCCCAGGAAGAAGCTCTTCATGTTGTCGAAGTGGGCTTCGCCGCCGTAGATGAAGCGCGAGCGGTAGCCGTGCCGCTTCAGCAGCTGGGCCAGGGTGAAGAACCGGCTCTGGGCGTCGCCCAGGCGCAGGGCGGCGTCCGACAGGGTGGGGGGAAAGCCGGCCGTGACGGCCTCCAGGCCGCGTACCGAGCGGGTGCCGGTGGCGTAGGCGCGGGTGAAGTTCCAGCCGCCGTCGGCCAGGGCGTCCAGGCAGGGCGTCAGGCCCGCGCCGCCCAGGTTGCCCACGTACTGGGCGCCCAGGCTTTCCTCGACGATCAGCACCAGGTTGCGGGGCCGCGCGGGCCGCTGGCTGGCGGGCTGGACATGCAAGGTGGGGATCTCGGCCGGACCGGGCGGGATGCCGGCCTGCTCCAGGATGATCGCGTGCAGTTCGGGGTCGGGCAGGTCGCCGTAGACGTCGGCCGCCGAGCGCTCGTTCTTGATGGCGTACAGGGCGAACAGCACGTTGTACAGGGACGTCAGGGGCAGGGTGTTGAGCAGGCTGTCGCCGCACCAGGCCACCGAGGCCGGATTGATCGGGCGGTGTCCCAGCGTGCCCCGGATGGCCAGCGCGATGGCGGCGGCGAAGACCAGCGTGGCCAGGACGCGCCAAGGCCAGGCGGGCAGGGCGTCGGGCCGCGCCCCGGCGAACAGCGCGTGGCCCAGCCAGGCGGCCAGGCCCAGGCCCAGGGCGGCGGCCAGCAGGACCGGCTTGTAGCCCTTCCACAGCATGCCGAAGACTTCCTTGGGGTATTTCAGGTAGTCGACGTACAGGCGGTTGGGGCGGCTGTCGTATTCCAGGATGAACTGGGGCGTGGAGACCTCCAGTAGCACGAACAGCAGCCAGACGGCCTGCAGCCACAGCCCGGTCAGGAAGATGGCGGCGGGGTGATCGCCCAGCCAGGGCGCCAGCAGCAGCGGGATCCCGGCCCACATGGCGATCTGGTTCAGGTCGATGCGCAAGCCCCAGCGGAAGATCGGCCAGGGGCCGCCGGCCGCCCGGACCCGGGGCCACAGCCAGGCGGTCAGCAGCAGGCGGCTGAGGGTCAGCAGCGCCAGGGACGCCAGGACGAAAACCCCGATCTGGGTGAGCATGAAATGAGTTCCTCAGGGCACCAGGGCGATGCCGATGCGAAATTGCGGGTCGGATTTCCGATCGTAGCCCAGCAGCGTTTCGCCGTAGCCGCGGAAATACTGCACGTACAGGTGGCCGTTCATGTGCAGGAAGGTGCGCTTCAGGGGCCAGGCGGCCTCCAGCTGGGTGGCGTTGCGCCCTTCGGTGCCCTGGCGGTACAGGCCCGACAGGATCAGGCCATCGTCCTGGGCCCAGCGCAATTTCCAGTCCACGTAGCCCAGGGCGTCCCGGTAGCCCATGTCGCGGTCGGTCCAGACGTAGTACTTGAAGCGCGGCTGGAAGCTGAGCGTGCTGCCGCCGTCGAAGCGGTAGTTGACCTCCGGCTGGGCGTAGAGGTCGTTCAGGGAGCGGGAGTCCTCGTCGTCCTTGCCGTTGGATTTATGTTCGAAGCCCGCGTTCAGCCCCAGGGACCAGCGCTTGTCGCCGGTGGACCAGAGCGCGTCGCGGGCCCAGAACAGGCTGGGGTTGTACGTGGTGTCCACGAAGGGAATGGAATCGGAATGCAGGTCCCACAGGGCGGTCTGCGTGTAGCCGAAATACCAGTTGTCCATGAAGCCCGGGTGGGCGGGATCGTCCGGGCTGAACAGGCGGTATTTGAAGCTGACCTGGAAGCGGGCGTCGGCGCCGTCGCGGTTGCCCACCGCGAAATAGACCGGCTCGTAGGAGGAAATCGCGTTGCGGAACGTGTCGAAGGGAGACAGTCCGTTGGCCGGCGCGGAGGGCGCCGCCGTCGCCGGGGCGGCCGCGAGGGCCGTGGCGGAGGGCGGAACGGAGGCCGTCCCGGCGGCGTCCGCGTCCGATGCCGCGCCTGCCGCGACCTGCGTGCCCGGCAGGTCGGCCGCGCCCACCTGCAGCGCCAGCAGGGTATCGGCCGCGCCGTCCAGCCGCAGGGTCAGCAGGCCGTGCGCGCCGGCCGGCACCCGGCCGCTCCAGGCCATGCGGGTGAAGGTGTTGGCGGGCAGGTCGATGGCGTCCGGCGAGGTCCGCAACTGGAAGCGCGCGGGCGTGGTCCGTCCCTGGGCGTCCACCCATTGCCCGGTCAGTTCCCGCGCGACCGGGCTGGAGAGCGCCGCGCCGGTGTCGTTCGTCAGCAGGCCTTCCAGTTCGATCGGGCCGCCGGGGCTGGCCTGCGGGCTGGTCAGCCGGTACGACAGCCCCGCGTGGGCGGTGCCGGCCGCCAGGCAGAGGCAGCCGATGGCGAGAAAAAGGGTGTGGCGCAGGCCTGTGTGTCGAAGACAAGGCATGATGTTGAAACCGAAGGCAGGGTCGTGCCCGGAACTTTAGCATTTGCGGCCGGGCCGCACGTTTCCTGGTGTGTCCGGGCTTCCCTGTTCCTGGAACTTCCGCAGCAGCTTGTCCAGCAGCCGGTCCAGGTGCGCGTGCTCCTGCGCGGTCAACGCGGCCAGCAGTACGTTTTCCATCGCATGGCCCAGGGTATCGCTGGCCGCGCGGATCTTTCTGCCTTGCGTGGTCGCCTGCAGCCGGTACTGGCGCGCGTCGTCGGGGTCGATCGAACGCCGCACCAGGCGTCGATCGATCAGGACTTTCAGGTCCTTCGACAACAAGGTTTTTTCCACTAGCGTCAGTTCGTGCAGCTGCGTGGCGGTCACGCCGGGGATATCGCAAATGGCCCGCAATAGCCGCAGGGCGCGCACGTCCAGTCCGAATTCCCGGCGGTAGGCTTCGTTGGCTGGCCGCAGCATGGCGGATTTCACCAGATCCAGCTTGAAGGTCAGGTAGTGGCGGAAGGGCGCTTGCGCCTGCGGATCCCGGTCAGGCAGGGCCGCGGCCGGCCCGGGGAGCTGCTCGGGGTCGCCGGTACGCTGGCGGGGGGGCGGTCGTCGTCGGCTGGGGGTGTCCATGCCGGGATTTTAATCCGGAGCCCGCCTGTTCCGCCTGGCTGTTCTCAGGGTAATACTCGATGCTTATTTAATTGAAAATTTCAAATATTGAATTTATCTTTATATCGGAACGGCCTTCGGCTGTCGGAGCGCCGGTGCGGTGCCGGTGCCGCGGGGTTTGCCGGAAGCCCGGAGTCCTGGGCGATTCAAGGAGCGGAATGTGTCGAAGATAGCGTTCTCCGCGCTGGCGGAGGAGATGACCGCCTGGCGGCGGGACATACACCAGCACCCGGAACTGGGTTTCGAGGAACACCGCACGGCCGACAAGGTCGCCGGGCTGCTGCGATCCTGGGGCGTCGAGACGCACACCGGCTTTGGCGGCACGACCGCGGTGATCGGTGTGCTGCGCGGCGATCGCGGCGGGCAGGGCCGCGCCCTGGGGCTGCGGGCGGACATGGATGCCCTGCCGATGGATGAGCAGACCGATGTCGCCCACCGGTCCGTCAACGAGCATGTATTCCATGGTTGCGGACATGATGGCCATACCGCCATCCTGTTGGGCGTGGCCAAGCACCTGTCCATGCATCGGGATTTCGCCGGGACCGTGAATTTCATTTTCCAGCCGGCGGAGGAAACGCTGCGCGGAGGATCGGCTCTGATCCAGGCCGGATTGTTCGATCGGTTTCCCTGCGACGAAATCTACGCCTTGCACAATCACAACGGCGTGCCGCCGGGCAAGATCGGGGTGCGGGTCGGCGCGATCCTGTCGGCCTGCGACTGGTTCCGGTTCCGGATCACCGGGGTCGGCACACATGCGGCCATGCCCCACCAGGGCGTGGACCCCATCGTGATCGGCGCGGCGCTGGTGCAGTCGCTGCAGGGCGTGGTCAGCCGCAATGTGAACCCGCTGGATGCGGCGGTGCTGAGCATCTGCCAGTTCCATGCCGGCACGACCATCAATGTCATCCCCGGCACGGCATGGCTGGAAGGCACGGTCCGCACCCTGTCCAGGGACGCGCAGCGGATCGTGCTCGAAGGCATGCGCCGCATGGGCGACGGCTTCGCGGCCAGCCACGGCTGCGAGATCCTGTTCGAGCATCTGCAGTCTTCGCCACCGACCATGAACGCGGCCGAGCAGGTGCGGGCCGTGCGCCTGGCCGCCGGCGCGGTGCTGGGCGAGGACCGGGTGGTCGACTGCGTGCCGCTCATGGCGTCCGAGGATTTCGCCTTCATGCTGGAACAACGTCCGGGGGCCTATTTTTTCCTCGGGCATGCGGGCAGGACCTGCCACCACCCGGAATTCGACTTTGATGACGGCACGCTGGCCACCGGGGCGGCCGTCTTCGTGGAAATCGTGCGTCAGCGCCTGAATGGGCACAAAAGGAGAAAGTGATGGAGACAGACAAGAAAGTACCGCCCGCCATGCTGCGGCGCGTGGTGATCGCCTCCGTGTTGGGCAATGCTCTGGAGTGGTTCGATTTCGCCATTTTCGGCCTCTTCGCCGTGGTCATTTCGCGGTTGTTCTTTCCCGCAGGCAGCGAATTCGCGTCCATGCTGCTGACCCTGGCGACGTTCGGCGTGGGCTTTGCCGTGCGGCCGCTCGGCGGAGTGGTGCTGGGCCTCTATGGGGATCGGGTGGGCCGCAAGAAGGCCCTGTCCCTGACGATCCTGCTCATGGCGGCGGGCACGGGGCTCATGGGGGTGCTGCCGACGTATGCGGCCATCGGCATCGCGGCGCCGATCCTGATGGTGCTGGCGCGGCTGATCCAGGGATTTTCCACGGGCGGGGAATTCAGCGGCGCGACCACCATGCTGATCGAGTTCGCGCCCCGGCGCTTGCGTGGTTTCTACGGCAGCTTCCAGATGTGCTCCCAGGCCCTGGCGTTTTCGTGCGGCGCGCTGGTGGCCTATCTGCTGACGGGCCACTTGGCGTCCGAGTCCCTGGACGCCTGGGGCTGGCGTCTGCCCTTCCTGTTCGGGATCATCATCGGCCCGGTCGGCTGGCTCATCCGCAGCCGTCTGGACGAGTCGCCCGAATTCCAGGCCTATGTGCGCAACCGGCCCCGGGCCGCGCGGCAGGGGATCCGGTCCTCGCTCGTGGATCTGTTCGGCAACCATCCGCGCGAGATCCTGTCCTCGATGGGGGTGTGCATCGTCGGCACGGTGTCGGCCTATGTCTTCGTGTTCTTCATGCCCATCTTCGCCAAGAAGCAGATGGGCCTGCCGATCGCGGACGTCAACCTGGCCACGTTCTTCGCCACGGCGGTGCTGCTGGTGTGCTGCCCGATCAGCGGCTATCTGTCGGATCGTTTCGGTCGCCGGGCCGTGCTCCTGCCGGGCATCGTCGCCTACGGCATCGCCGCCTACGCGCTGTTCGCCCATTTCGTGCAGGCACCCTCGTATGAGTCCTTCCTGCTGGCGCAGGTCTTGATCGCCTTGTGCATGAGCTTTTTCTGGGGCCCCACGCCGATCATCATGACGGAGGTCTTTCCTGTCGGCCTGCGGTCGACCGGGGCCTCGATCACCTACAATGTCGCCGTCCTGCTGTTCGGCGGGCTGGCGCCCTTGTACAACACCTGGCTGGTGGAAGCCACCGGCAGCGACATGGCGCCGATCTACTACGTGATGGTGTCGGTCGCCATCGGCCTGGCCGGCGCGCTGGCTCTGCCCGCCGCGGGAGCCCGGGCTTCGGGGCGCGCGACGGTGGCGTGACGCGGAAGCGCCTGGGGCCCTGGCCCCTACCGCGTGGCGACCAGGAACAGCCGCGGCACGGGCAGCAGCACCGACCCGTCCACCTGCGTCGGGTAGGCCCGGGCCAGTTCGTCGCGGTATTGCGCCAGGAACGACGCCTGTTCGGCGGCGTCCAGCGGTGCCAGGAAGGGGCGCAGGGCGCTGCCCTTGAACCAGGCCACGATGCCGTCCACGCCGTCGGGCAGCACATGCCAGTACCGCGTGCGCCAGATGTCCACGCGCGCGCAATGCGGCTTGAGCAGGTCGTAGTACCAGGGGACGGGGTGGCTGGGAAAGCGGGTGCTGCGCTCGTCGCCGATGCGGTCCGACCAGCGGGGATCGGCGGCCGTCTTGCGCATCAGGGTCTTGACCGGATCGTCCTGGTTGTCGGGCATCTGGACGGCCAGGCTGCCGCCGGGCGCGAGAAAGCCGGCCAGTCGCGGGAACAGGGCGGCATGGTCCGGGATCCATTGCAGCGAGGCATTGGCCAGGATCAGGTCGCAGGGTTCGTCCGGTCGCCAGAGATCGATGTCCACCTGCTGGAATCGCAGTCCGGGCAGCCGTTCGCGGGCGGCTGCCAGCATGTCGGCCGAGGTGTCGATGCCGATGATGGCGGCGTCCGGGCACCGATGCAGCAGGATTTCCGTGGAATTGCCCGGGCCGCAGCCCAGGTCCGCCGCCCAGGCGACCTCGCGCGGCGGCACGGCCGACAGGAGATCCCGGACGGGGCGGGTACGTTCGGATTCGAACAGGGTGTATTGCCGTGCGGACCAGGCCATGAGCCGTTCTCCCGTGGAACTTGGGGCGCGCCGTGCGAGCCGCGCGGTCCCGTGGCCCGCCCTACTGGATTCGAACCAGTGACCTACGGCTTAGAAGGCCGTTGCTCTATCCAGCTGAGCTAAGGGCGGTCGGGTGGCGCGCCTGCGGAGCCGGACCTGGTCGTGGCCCGGGCGGAGGCGGCCCGCGTGCGTTGCGTGCGCGCGAACCCGGAATTCTAACGTGCATTCCGGGGCTCGGTGTTTTCCCTGATGACCCGAGGGATCCGGTTGGCTGTAAGGCCCCCGTAAGGTCGGGTTTCTATCTTGCACTGCATCATACGACCCATCAGGAGACAGACATGGGAGACAAGCGGACACAAGCCATCGTGTCGAACCCGAAATACCAGCATCTGCGGCGGACGCGGCTGCGCTACGGCTGGACCCTGGCCGTGGTCATGCTGGTGGTGTACTACAGCTTCATCGGCGTGATCGCGTTCGACAAGGAACTGTTCGCGCTGAAACTGGGCGAGGGCGTCATGACCTGGGGCATCCCGGTCGGTTTCGGCGTCATCGTGTTCAGCGTGTTGATCACCGGCCTGTACGTGCGCCGCGCCAACAGCGAATTCGACCGCCTGACCCGCGAGATCGTTCAGGAGGCCGGACAATGAACCGCATGACCGTGCGCGCGCTGGGCGCGCTGGCCCTGGCCGCCCTGGCATCGACCGCGCAGGCCGCCGGCGGCGACCTGGGCGAACTGCAGCGGCAGCCCACCAACTGGACCGCCATCGCGATGTTCGGCCTGTTCGTGCTTCTGACCCTGTGGATCACGAAATGGGCGGCGAGCCGGACGCGCTCCACCGCCGACTTCTACACCGCCGGCGGGGGGATCACCGGCTTCCAGAACGGCCTGGCGATCGCCGGGGACTACATGTCCGCCGCCTCGTTCCTGGGCATTTCCGCCGCCGTGATGATCAACGGCTACGACGGCCTGATCTATTCCATCGGCTTCCTGGTGGGCTGGCCCATCCTGACCTTCCTGATGGCCGAGCGCCTGCGCAACCTGGGCAAGTTCACCTTCGCCGACGTGGCGGCCTACCGTTTCAAGCAGGGGCCGATCCGCGCCTTCGCGGCCTCTGGCACGCTGGTGGTGGTGGCGTTCTACCTGATCGCCCAGATGGTCGGCGCCGGCCAACTGATCAAGCTGCTGTTCGGCCTGGAATACTGGATCGCCGTGGTCGTGGTCGGCGTGCTGATGATGGTCTACGTGCTGTTCGGCGGCATGACGGCCACCACCTGGGTGCAGATCATCAAGGCGGCCCTGCTGCTGGGCGGTGCGACCTTCATGGCCCTGATGGTGCTGGCGCATTACGGCTTCTCGCCGGAACGCCTGTTCGCCGCCGCGGTGGAGGTCAAGACGCTGGCCGCCCTGAACGCCGGCAAGGACGCCGTCCAGGCCGGCTCGCTGGGGCAGTCGATCATGGGGCCGGGCAACTTCATCAAGGACCCGATCAGCGCGATCTCCTTCGGCATGGCGCTGATGTTCGGCACCGCCGGCCTGCCGCACATCCTGATGCGCTTCTTCACCGTGCCCGATGCCCGCGAGGCCCGCAAGTCGGTGTTCTGGGCCACGTCCTGGATCGGCTATTTCTACATCCTGACCTTCATCATCGGTTTCGGCGCCATCGTGCTGGTGTCCACCAACCCGCAGTTCCTGGACGCGGCCGGCGCCCTGATCGGCGGCGGCAACATGGCGGCGGTGCACCTGGCCGACGCCGTGGGCGGCAACGTGTTCCTGGGCTTCATGTCGGCCGTGGCCTTCGCCACGATTCTGGCGGTGGTGGCCGGACTGACCCTGTCGGGCACCTCCGCCGTGTCGCACGACATCTATGCGACCCTGGTCAAGGACGGCCATGCCACCCGCGAACAGGAAATGAAGGTCGCCAAGATCACCACGGTGATCCTCGGGATCGTCGCCGTGGTGCTGGGCATCGCCTTCGAAAAGCAGAACATCGCCTTCATGGTGTCGCTGGCCTTCGCGGTGGCGGCCTCGGCGAACTTTCCGGTGCTGTTCATGTCGGTGCTGTGGAAGGGCTGCACCACGCGCGGCGCGATGATCGGCGGCTTCGCCGGCCTGATCAGCGCGGTGGCCCTGACGGTGGTGTCGCCGTCGGTCTGGGAAGCCACGCTGGGCAATCCGGCGGGGTCGGCCTGGTTCCCCTACGCGTCCCCGGCACTGTTCTCCATGACGATCGGTTTCGTGTCGATCTGGCTGTTCTCGGTCACCGACCGCAGCGAACGCGCCCGCATCGACCGGGCCGGCTTCGAGGCGCAGACCGTGCGCAGCGAAACCGGGATCGGCGCGGCCGCCGCCAGCGCGCACTGACCTTCGCGTTTCCCTGGGCAGGCCCCGCCTGCCGCAGTCCAGGGGCTCTCGCACCCCGACGGCCGTGACCGGCCGCCGGGGTGTTTTTTCATCTGTTCGCGAGTTGCGCGACGTAGGCGCAGAACATGTCGGCCATGGCGTCGGCGTAGGCCTCGATCTCCGCAGGCGTGCGGGGGATCTCCGAAAAGACCTTCCCCGCGGCGCTCAGCGTCGTGGTGATCAGGCCGGCGGCCAGCGCGCGGGTGGCGTCCGGCGCGCCGGGCAGGGCTTCCCGCATGAAGGACTCGAGGATCCCTTCCCCCGCCGCCTTCGCCGCCCGGGCCTCGGGCGCGTCGCGGTAGAGCGGCGCCGCGTCGTTGAGCGCCACGCGCATGTTCGCTTCCTCGCATTCCGATCGGATGAACGCGTGGACCAAGGCGCGCAGCCGCTCGGGCGGCGGCTTGCGCGCGTCCTCCAGGATGCCGCGCAGCATCTCCGTCGTCTGCCGCCATTCGTCGCTTTGAAGCCGGAACAGGATCGCCGCCTTGTTCGGGAAATACTGATACACCGAACCGACGCTGACGCCCGCCTTTTCCGCGACCCGCGCCGTCGTGAAGCGCTGCGCGCCTTCCTTGGCCAGAACCTGAGTGGCCGCTTCCAGGATCGCGGCGACGAGCTCCGTCGAACGGGCCTGCCTGGGCTGTTTGCGCGAGGAAATCTGTGGGATCCGGCGGTTTTCCATGAGGGCGGGCTGGCTCCGGAATGAATGCGAATGGAAAATACGATCAATTCATCGTATTCTTGAAATGCGATTGATTAGTCACATTCTAGCCGGATGCCGGACGGTCCTCAACCACGATGGCCCGTCCCGGCATCCGCCTTCCACATTCGAAGATGAAACCCATGACCCAAGAATATGCCCGATCCGCGCCGGTTCCGGCGATGCCCGCGCCGCCCGCCGTCAATGTCTTTCTGAAATTGTTGCCTATCACGCTGGCCGTGTTCATCGGCTTTCTCACGATCGGGATGCAGTTGCCGGTCCTGCCCCTGCACCTGCATGACACGCTGGGCATGGGGACCCTGGTGGTGGGGCTGGTGATCGGCTCGCAATTCGCCGCGGCGCTGTTGTCCAGGTCCTGGGCCGGCAATTTCGCCGATCTGCGCGGCCCGAAGCGTGCCGTGGGGCTGGGCCTCCTGGTCGCGGCCGGTTCCGGCGTGGTCTATCTGGCGTCGCTGGCTTTCGTCGCCGCGCCCGTCACGTCGGTGTGGCTGTTGCTGCTGGGCCGCGTCCTGCTGGCGCTGGGCGAAAGCCTGATCGCCACGGGCGCGCTGGGCTGGGCCATCGGGCTGGTCGGGCCGGGGAACGCGGGCAAGGTGATGGTCTGGATCGGCATCGCCATGTTCGGCGCCTATGCGCTGGGCGCGCCCGTCGGCGTGATGGTGAACGCCCGGTGGGGCTTCTCGGGCATCGCCGCGGCCACGATATGCATTCCCTGGCTGGCCCTGGCGGCGATTTCCGGCGTACGCGCCGTCGCGCCGACGGCGACCCGCAGGACGCCGTTCTACACGGTGCTGGGCGCCGTGTGGGGGCCCGGGCTGGGCCTGGCGCTGTCCAGCGTCGGCTTCGGCCTGATCACGGCCTTCATCGCCCTGCTGTTCGCCGCCCGGGACTGGGGCGATTCGTCCCTGGCGTTCACCGCGTTCGGCGCGGCCTTCATCGTCGCGCGCATTTTCTTCGGCCACCTGCCGGACAGGATCGGCGGCGCGCGGGTCGCGCTCGTCAGCGTCGCCATCGAGGCGCTCGGACAATGCCTGATCTGGGGCGCCGATACCGCGTCGGGCGCCTATCTCGGCGCGGCCCTGACCGGTTTCGGCTATTCGCTGGCGTTCCCGGGATTCGGCGTCGAGGCCGTTCGGCGCGCCCCGCCGCGGACCCGCAGCCTGGCGATGGGCGCCTACGTGGCGTTCCTGGACATCGCCCTGGGTGTCACCAGCCCGCTGGCCGGCGTGCTGGCCGGCGTGTGGGGCATCGCCTCGGTCTACCTGGCCGGCGCCGTCGCCGCGGCCCTGGCGCTGATCGTCGCCCTGCGGCTGATGACCACACCGCCATCGGGGGCAGGACGCGATCAGAACCGGAACGGTGCACAATGAAGGGCGCTCGTCTTCCCTTTGTGTACGCCTTTTCCGGATCCGATTCACCATGACCCAACGTCTGAACTACCACCAGGCCTCGCCCGAGGCCGCCCGCAAATACGGCGAATTCAGCCAGCTGCTGCACGCCAATCCCTTCCTGGCGGAGATCGGCCACCTGGTCACCCTGCGGGCCTCGCAGATCAACGGCTGCGCCTTTTGCGTGGACATGCACGTCAAGGAAGCCAAGATCCTGGGCGAGCGCGAACTGCGTCTGCACCACGTCGCGGTGTGGCGCGAATCGCCCCTGTTCACGGACAAGGAAAAGGCCATCCTGGAATGGACCGAGGCTCTGACCCGGCTGTCGCCCGAGGGCGTGCCCGACGAGCTGTTCCAGCGCGTGCGCGCGCACCTGTCCGAAAAGGAACTGGCCGACCTGAGCTTCCTGGTCGTGGGCATCAACGGCTGGAATCGCCTGGGGGTGGCCTTCCGTGCGGTGCCCGGCTCGTCCGACGCCCTGTTCGGACTGGACAAGGCGGGCCTGAGCTGAGCGCTTTCCCGGGGCCGGCCGCGCCTCCGGCCGGTCCATCCATGAACGCGGCGGGCCGCCGCCCCGCCTGGACCAGGATCGCTTCCAGTTCGCGTGCCGTCGTCAGCAGGCGCCTCAGGGTCTGGTAGTTGAATGCGCGGATCCGCTCGTCGATGCGCCCGGGGAGCAGGACCCACCCGCGCGCCCGCTGTTCGAGATAGCCGGCGTCCCGCAGCCTGACGAGCTTGCGGCGGATGGTTTCCCTGGGCAGCCGGGAAACCACCGTCAGGTCGCGCAGGCGGACGGGCTGCGGTTCCCGGCGGGACGGCGCGGCATCCCCGCCCGCCGCGCCCGGCGTCATCAGCCGGGCCAGCCCCAGATGGGAGACCAGTCCCAGGAGGATCAGGGATTCGGCGTCCATGTCGAGTTCGCGCATCGATCGCAGCAGGTGGTCGATGAAATGCCGGTTCATGACGAAGCTGAGGGCGGCGAACGCCTGGTCGTAGCGAGGGTCGCGCGCCTCTTGCCCGGACTGCCCATTATGGGCGGAATCGCCGTCGTCCGGCGCCGCGGCGGGGCGGCTTTCGGATAAGGTATGCGGGAGTCTTTCACGAGAGGATGTCATGACGGCACACATTTCTGTATCTGACTGGAAGCTGGCCGGGTTCTCCGGGGCGTTCGTGGCGACGACCGCCTGGCTGGAATGGCGGCACCTGGAGTCCATGCCGATGACCCACGATAGCATTTCGATGCCCGTCGAGTCGGCCATGGGGCTGGCGGTGGTGGCCGCCGTGGTGATCGCCCTGATCCTGAGCCTGTCGCGGTTCCTGGCGCATTTCCGCCGCTTCCGGGGCTGGACGGCGGCCACGCCGGGCGCCGCACTGCGCGCCGGTCTGCGGCTGGGCGGACGCAACGCGCTGGCCGCGCTGTGCATCCTGGTGTCGGCGGGCGTGTTCTGGCAGCGCTGGGCGGGCTCCACGGCGCTGTCCCCGGAACTGGCCGCCCTGGTCGTCGCGGGCGTCGGCGGCCTGGCGGCCCTGGCCGCGGCGGCTTCCGCCCGCCGCGCGCACGAACGGTTCATCCTGCGGGCGGTGCCCCACCGTCCTCGGACGCCGTTCTGACGCCCGTTCAGGCTGGTTCCAGGGCCGCCTTTTCCAGCGCCTGGGCCAGGTCGGCCTTCAGGTCGTCCACGTGTTCCACGCCCACCGACATGCGGACGAAGTTCGGCTCGATGCCGGCGACCTTCATGTCGTCCTCGGTCATGGAACTGGCCCACATGGACGCGGTGTGCACCGCCAGGGTCTCGACCCCGCCCAGGCTGACCGCCTGGGTGGCCAGCCGCAAGGCGCTGACGAAGCGCTGGGTGGCGGCGTAGCCGCCCTTGATCGAGTAGGCCACCACGGCGCCGAAGCCGCGCATCTGGCGCGCCGCCAGGGCGTGCTGCGGGTGGCTTTCCAGGCCGGGATAGAAGACCCGTTCGATTTCCGGCCGGGTTTCCAGCCAGCGCGCCAGCGCCAGGGCGTTGGCGTTGATGCGTTCCATGCGCAGCGACAGCGTGCGCAGGCCGCGCAGCAGCAGCCAGGCGTCCATGGGCGACAGGACCGCGCCCAGGGTGACGTGCATGTTCCAGATCGTCTCGGCCAGCGCGTCGCCGCAGCAGATGGCGCCCGCCATCAGGTCGTGGTGGCCGCCCAGGTATTTGGTGGCGCTGTGCACCACGATATCGATGCCCAGGTCGTGGGGGCGCTGGTTCAGCGGCGAGGCGAAGGTGTTGTCGGCCACGGTCAGGATGCCGCGCGGCCGGGCGATCCCGGCCACCGCCGCCAGGTCCGTGATGGACAGGCTGGGGTTCACCGGCGTTTCCACCATGATCAGTTTCGTGTCCGGGCGCAGCGCGGCGCGCAGGCTGTCCAGGTCCGTCTGGTCGAAGAAACCGACCCGCACGCCGTAGCGGGGCAGGACTTCCGAGAACAGCTTGGAGGTGCTCATGTAGTGGCGCTGCTGCGCCACGACGTGGTCGCCGGCCTTGAGCAGCGCCAGGATGGTGGTGCAGATGGCGCCCATGCCCGAACCCGTCAGCAGGGCGCTTTCGGTGCCTTCCAGGCCGGCGAGGATCGCCTCGACGCGCTTGTTCACCGGGTTGCCGTGGCGCGTGTAGAAGGTCGCGGGCCGCACGGTGGTGGCCATTTCCGAGAACTGCTCGGCGGTTTCGGCGCGGAAGGTGGCGCTGTAGTGGATCGGCGGGACCACATCGGCCCCGTGGCCGCAGACGGCGTCGCCGTGCAGCACCAGGGTCTGTTCGCGCCAGGCAGGCGCGTCGAGGGCATCGGGCCGGGACGGGTTCATGGAAGCGGGCTCCTGCGCAAAGAGGGGACAGGCGCCCATCATACGCCCGGGCCGCCCCCGCGACCGGGTCCGGGATTTCAGAGATACGGGCTGGCCAGCCAGATGATCCGGTTGCGCAGCCGCTTCAGGTAGGGCATGGCGTTCAGGGATTCCAGGGTCACGCGGTCGGACTGTTCGATGTCCGCGTCGATGCGCCGCGCGATCCGCTCGGCCAGGGCGCGGTCGTAGATTTCCATGTCCAGCTCGAAGTTCAGCCGCAGGCTGCGGGGGTCCAGGTTGGACGAGCCCACGTAGGACCAGGCGCCGTCGATGGTGAGCAGCTTGGAATGATCGAAGTTCTTGCGGCAGCGCCAGACGCGGCAGCCGCCTTCCAGGATCTGGGCGAGCTGGGCGGTCATGGCGTAGTTCACCAGGCGCAGGTTGTTGCGCCCGGGGATCACGATGTCCACCTGGATGCCGCGCCGCGCCGCCGTGTTCAGCGCGCCGATCAGGACCTGGTCGGGCAGGAAGTAGGGCGACTGGATGCGCACGTGGCGCTGCGCCACGGCCAGGGCGCCCAGCAGCACGCGGTGCGTGGCCGCCATGAAGCGGTCGGGGCCGCTGCGGATGCAGCGCGCCGGCACCCTGGGTTCCGGGGACAGGGGGGAGACGCGGACCCAGTCCTCGATGCGCAGACGCTCGCCGGTGGCGAATTCCCAGTCGTTGGCGAAGACGGCGAACAGCTGGGTCGCCAGCGGGCCCTCGACGCGGAAATGCGTGTCGCTGTCCGCCCGCCGCCCCGCCAGGGACGCCATGAAGCTTTCGCGGATGTTCATGCCGCCCATGAAGCCCAGGTGGCCGTCGACGAACAGGATCTTGCGGTGGCTGCGCAGGTTGGCGTAGGCCGAGCGCAGGCCCAGCGGATTGGTCATGAAGCGGTCGGCGCGGATGCCGTTGCGTTCCAGCAGGCGCAGGATGGGGGGGTGGGAATAGCGCGCGCCGACGGCGTCGATCAGCACCCGGATCTCGACGCCGCGTTCCTGGGCGCGCCGCAGCGCGTCGACGAAGCGCAGGCCGATGCGGTCGTGGTCGAAGATGTAGCTTTGCAGCGCGATGCAGTGATGGGCTTCGTCGATGGCCCGCAGCATGGCCGGATAGGCCTGGTCGCCGCCATCGAGCAGGGTGACGTGGTTGCCGTCCTGCAGGGGAAACCGGCTGACCTGGTCGCACAGGACCCGCAGCGAGGCGAACTGCGGGGCGGACACCGGGCCGACGTCGCCGAAGGTCGGGTGCGCGCTGTTGACGTAGTCCTTGATCAGGCGGCTGCGCTGGGTGGACATCTGGTCGTGGCGGATGCGGTTGATGCCCGCGACCAGGTAAAGGAAGGCGCCCACGAACGGCGACATCAGGATGACGCCGACCCAGGCGATGGCCGCGCGCACATCGTTCTTCTGCATCGCCGCCTGGGCCGCGACGACCAGGCTGAAGGCCAGCGACAGCAGGGCCGCCAGGTGCGGCCAGTATTCGCGCAGGAAGTCGGTCAGGACGCTCATGGCCGGCGGCGCAGGGAATCGAACCAGTCCGGGTTCGGCAGGCCGGCGGCGGCATACCGCTGGTTGCGGGAATTCGAGCGCCAGACACCGCCGCCGATGCCGGGCACGGGTTCGGCGCGGTACCAGTACCAGCGCCCGTCCGCGTCCTGCGCGCACCAGTCCCAGCCTTCGGGGGCCAGGGACCAGTCGGGAGCCTGGAAATCCGGGGTCGAGTCGGAGGGCGTGTTCATGCGGCGTTCCGGGGTGGGGCCCGGGCGCGGTGCCGGGCCGTCAGTCGGCTGTGATCAGATTCTGCCGAATCTTGTCATACCCCAGGTTGAAAAGAAAGCCGTAGGGCAGGTAGAACAGCACGAAGCCGATGTCCAGCAGCAGGGCCTGCCAGACCGAGATGTCCAGCCACCAGGCGACGAAGGGGATGGCGATCAGGATCAGGCCGCCCTCGAAGCCGAAGGCGTGCGCCACCCGGACGCCGTAGGTGCGGTCGAAGCCGACGCGCGCCTGCAGGCGGTCGAACAGCCAGTTGTAGAGCATGTTCCAGGCCACGGCGATCGTGGCGATGACGGCGGTGAGCACGCCCATGTCGAAGACGCCGCGCCCGGTGATCCAGGCGGCCAGGGGAGCGGAGATGCCGATGGCGAGGATTTCGAACGCCAGCGCGTGGAAGACGCGTTCGGACAACGGGCGGTCGTGGATATGCATGGGGAAAAGCGGGTCGCTGCGGCGGTGTCGTCACCGCGTGGATGCGATCGGACGGGGTCGTCCCCGCCAGCCCTGAAAGGGGGGTGGGGTGACCGATGGGGCTCGAACCCACGACAACCGGAATCACAATCCGGGACTCTACCAACTGAGCTACGGTCACCACTCAAAGAACGGGAATTCTAGCATGTCTGGAATCCTTTTGCAGGCGGCGTCCCGGCCCTTGATCGCCACTGCGTTTTAGGTCATGTTATCGGCTACGGATTTGATTTCAGCGGTTCACCGGGGCCGTCAGGGATTCGGGCCCTTCGGCGGGCCGGATCCGGGGCGGCCGGACCTCTACCATAAGGAATGCTCATGGCACAGATCTTCGTCGTCCACCCCGAAAACCCGCAATCCAGGCTGCTCCAGCAGGCCGGCGACCTGTTGGCCCAGGGAGGGCTGGTGGCCGTCCCCACCGATTCCAGCTATGCCGTCGTGGCGCGCCTGGACGACAAGGACGCCGCCGAACGCCTGCGCCGGCTGCGCGGCCTGGACGAACGCCACCATCTGACGCTGCTGTGCCGCGACCTGGCGGAAATCAGCCATTTCGCCAAGGTCGACAACCCCCAGTACCGCCTGCTGAAGCTGGCCACGCCGGGCCCCTGGACCTTCATCCTTGAGGCCACCAAGGAAGTCCCCCGGCGCGTCTCGCACCCCTCGCGCAAGACCATCGGCATCCGCGTGCCCGACCATCGGGTGGCGCTCGCCCTGATCGACGCCGCCGGCTCGCCGCTGCTCTCGACCACCCTGATTCCCCGCGACGAGACCCTGCCCCTGAACGACGCCCAGGACATCGTCGGCCGCTACCAGCACGACCTGGCCGCCATCGTCGACGGCGGCCCCTGCCCCTTCGAGCCCACCACCGTCATCGACCTGACGCCGGAAACCCCCCAGGTCGTGCGGGTGGGGCGCGGCGATCCGGCCTCGCTGGGCCTGTCCTGACCGCCCGAGTGGCGCGAGCGGTTATGCTTATTGCGCAAGCCGGCCGCCGGCCGGCGCTTCGTTCGCCCGAGATTCCGTGGACAATCTGATCCAGACCATCGCGGTCTACGCCCTGCCGGTCCTGTTCGCCATCACCCTGCACGAAGCCGCGCACGGCTACGTGGCGCGCCATTTCGGCGACCCCACGGCCGAACAGGCCGGCCGCATCAGCCTGAACCCCCTGCGGCACGTCGACCTCATGGGCACCATCATCGTGCCGCTGGCGCTGCTGTTCGCCACCAAGCTCATGGGCGGCGGGCTGCTGTTCGGCTGGGCCAAGCCCGTGCCGGTCAACTGGAGCCGCCTGCGCCGGCCCAAGCGCGACATGCTGTGGGTGGCGCTGGCGGGGCCGGCGTCCAACCTGCTCATGGCCATCGGCTGGGTGCTGTTCCTGCGGGCGATGCTGTCGCTGGAGCTGATCGGCGGCCCGCGGGATTTCTGGGCGCTGATGGCCAACGCCGGGGTCCAGGTCAACCTGATCCTGATGGCGCTGAACCTGCTGCCGCTGCCGCCGCTGGACGGGGGGCGGATCGTCTTCAGCCTGCTGCCCCCGCGCCTGGCCTGGCGCTACGGCCGCATCGAGCCCTACGGGCTGGTGATCCTGATCGTGCTGATGATGCTCGGCTGGCTCTGGCCCCTGATGCTGCCGCTCCTGAAACTGGGGCAATGGGTCGTCGGCGGATTTTTGTAGATCGGCGGTCCGAATCCGGTAAACTTGGCTTTTTGTTTCGCTCGGGGGCCTTCCCGGGCGTCTTGCGGAGGCATTCCTCATCATGGCCGGCTCGGATTCATCGACCCCAGTCTTTCAGGGCAGCATGGTTGCCCTGGTCACGCCCATGCATCCCGACGGGCAGCTGGACCTGGAAGCCTTCCGGAAACTGATCGACTGGCACGTCGAGCAGGGCACCGACGCCCTGGTGGTGGTCGGCACCTCGGGCGAATCCCCCACGGTCACCGTCCAGGAACAGGCCGAACTCATCGAACTGGCCGTGCGCCACGCCGATGGGCGCATTCCCGTGATCGCGGGCACCGGCGGCAATTCCACGGCCGAGGCCATCGAACTGCAGCGCCACGCCTACGCCGCCGGCGCGGCCGCCGGCCTGACGGTCGTGCCCTACTACAACAAGCCCACCCAGGAAGGCCTCTACCAGCACTTCCGCGCCATCGCCGAATCCGGCGACCTGCCCAGCATCCTGTACAACGTGCCGGGCCGCACGGTGGCGGACCTGTCCAACGAGACCATCCTGCGCCTGGCCCAGGTGCCCGGCATCATCGGCGTCAAGGACGCCACCGGCAACATCGCCCGGGGTGCCCAGCTGATCGCGGCGGCGCCGGAAGGCTTCCACGTCATCAGCGGCGACGATCCCACCGCCGCCGCGCTGATCCTGCTGGGCGGCCGGGGCAACATCTCCGTCACCGCCAACGTCGCGCCGCGCCTGATGCACGAACTGTGCGCCGCCGCGCTGCGGGGCGATGTGCCCGAGACCCGCCGCCTGAACGACCGGCTGGCGACCCTGAACCGCGTGCTGTTCCTCGAGGCCAACCCCATTCCCGTCAAGTGGGCCGTAGCCGAAATGGGCCTGACGCAGCTGGGCTACCGCCTGCCGCTGACCCCCTTGTCCGATTCGTTCCGCACCGTTGTGCGCCAAGCCCTGATTGAAGCAGGTTCCCTGTGATGATGAAACGCATGCCGCTCGCCCGGACCAGCCTGGTGCTGGCGGGTCTGCTGTCCCTGTCCGCTTGCTCGTCCCTTGGCGAATTGACCGGACAGTCCGAATCCGTCGAATACAAGAGCACCGTCACGGGGGATCCGCTGTCGATCCCGCCCGACCTGACCCAGGCCAACAAGAACACCCACTACGTGGCGCCCGAAGGCGTCGCCCGCCTGAGCGACTACCGGGCCAGCCAGGGCGCGCAGAGCGCGAACCCGGCCGACCGGGTGCTGCCCCGGGCGCCCGGCATTGAAGTCATGCGCGACGGCACGCTGCGCTGGCTGGTCGTCAGCGAGGCCGCCGAAAACCTGTACCCCAAGGTCATCGAATTCTGGGGCGAGCAGGGTTTCACCATCCATTCCCAGAACCCGCAGGCCGGCCTGATCGAGACCGACTGGGCGGAAAACCGCGCCAAGATCCCCGAAGGCTGGCTGCGCAGCGCCCTGGGCAGCGTGCTCGACCAGGTCTTCGACAGCGGCGAACGCGACCGCTTCACCACGCGCATGGAGCGCGTGAACGGCAAGACCGAGGTCTACATCAGCCACCAGCACATGGAAGAAACCCCCACGGGCGATGGCACGGCGTTCAAGTGGGTCTTCGGCAAGGAAGACCCGGGCCTGAACGCCGCCATGCTGGCCCGCCTGATGGTCTACCTGGGCACCGACCAGCAGCAGGCCGCCCAGAAGGTCAAGGCCGCCGAGACCGGCGCCGGCGCGGCTTCCACCACCCAGCTCGCCCAGGAACAGGATTCGCTGACCGTGGGCGAACCCTTCGACCGGGTCTGGCGCCGCGTGGGCGTGGCCATCGATTCGGCCCGCTTCACGGTCGAGGACCGCAACCGCGAACAGGGCGACTACTACATCCGCTACCTGGATACCGACTCGGGTGAAAAGATCGAACAGCAGACCGTCTTCGGCCGCCTGTTCGGCACCCGCAATGCCGCCGAACCCCAGAAGCTGCGCATCCACCTGGCCCAGCAGGGCGGCGGCACCCAGGTCAGCGTGCGCGACGAGGCCGGCCAGCCCAAGACCGACGCCACGGCGCGCCGCATCCTGTCGGTGCTGGCGAAGAACCTGAAGGAAACCCAGTAAGCGTTTCCGGGCGGGGCCTGGCCCCGCCGCCGCCTCTTGTTGTCGTGCCTGTCTCAAGCTAATATGTTAGCAAAATCACAGGAGACAGCCATGAGCATGCGGATACGCTGGATGAGCGGACGGATCGCGCAGGACATCCAGAGCCTGGATCGGCAGGCGCTGGACATCACCGTCAACAACGCCAGCATGATGTCCTCGTTCACCAACGTGATCGCCCTGTCGCGCGAGCAGACGGGCATCCTGGCCGGCCTGAGGGAAAGCATGGACACCCTGGCGAGCAGCGTCGAGACCGTCGTGCAGTCCGCCGAGGTCACGCGCGACGGGGTCGACAACATGCACGCGCTGGCGCGCCGGGGGGACGACCTGCTGGGCGAGACCACGGCGCGGCTCGGCGCGCTGGCCCGCTCGGCGGACAGCCTCAGCGACCGTTTCCGCGAGGTCGTGCGCCGGACTCAGGAGATCGAGGGCATCCTGGGGCTGATCCGGCACGTCGCCATGCAGACCAACCTGCTGTCGCTGAACGCGGCCGTCGAGGCGGCCCGGGCGGGCGAGCAGGGGCGCGGCTTCGGCGTCGTGGCCGACGAAGTCCGCAAGCTGGCGGCCCGCACCGACGAGGCCACCGTGCAGATCCGCGAGATGATCTCGGCGATCTCGGCCAGCACCGCCGAGGCCGGCGGGTTCCTCGAGACCGTGCTGGCCGATATCCAGGCGGGAGTCGAGCATGCCCGCGAGGCAGGGCAGGCCCTGAACGACATCAGCCAGCATTCCAGCCGCACGCTGGAAGCCTCCGGCCGGATGACCGAGGCGGCGCGCACGCAAAGCGGGCTGAGCCATCGGATCGGCCAGGACATCGAGGCCCTGTCGGCGTCGGCCAGGCAGTCCGTCGAATGGGTGGGCAAGAGCAACGTCGACCTGCGCCTGGTCCAGGGGCAGATCGGCCTGCTCAAGCGCGGCACCGCGCAGCTGCTGCCGGGGCGGCCGGAACTCGAGGTGCTGTCGACCTGCGCCGAGGAAATGCGGGCCTGCAACATCCTGATCAAGAACGCCGACGACTACGATGAGATCCGGCCGGTGATCGAGCGGATCGGCGAGATCGACCGGGTCATGGACGAGACCTGGGTCCGCTACCAGCGCCGCGCTCGGGACCATGAGGCCCAGGAACGGTTCTCCGCCGCCGTGCAGGCCTATCGCGCCATCCGCGGCGAAATCCTGGAACTGGCCCGGCGCGGCCGCTTCGATGCGGTGCGGGACAAGATCACGACGCAGGGGCGGCCCGCCTACGGCGCGATCAAGCAGGCCCTGGAGGGCCTGGGCACCGAGGGCGGCGGCGCGAAGCGCTCAGGCCGCGGCCTGTCGCTGCGCGGCGTCGCCGGCTGACGTCGGCCGCAGGGTTTCGCCGAACCATGCCAGGTCCATGCCCAGGGCGGCGACCTCGCCGACGATGACCAGGGCGGGGGACCGGATGGCGTGCCGGCTTGCGGCTTCCACGATCGATCCCAGGGTGGCGTGCAGGGCGCGCTGTGTGGGCCGCGAGCCGTTTTCCACCAGGGCGCAGGGCAGGTCGGCGGCGTGGCCCTCGGCCAGCAGCCGGGCGCTGAGCGCCGGCAGGCGTTCCACGCCCATGTAGTACACCCGGGTCCGGCCGTCGGCGCCGTCCGGGCCGTGCGGCCCGGCCGCGCCCGCCTGCCGGTGCGCCGTGGCCAGGGTCAGGGACTGGGCATGGTCGCGGTGCGTCAGCGGGATGCCGGCGTAGGCGCCGCAGGCCAGGGCGGCGGTGATGCCGGGCACGACCTCGTAGGCGATGCCGTGCCGCTTCAGGTGCTGCAGTTCCTCGCCGCCGCGTCCGAAGACCATGGGATCGCCGCCTTTCAGGCGCACCACGCAGCGCCCCTGGCGCGCGTGCGACACCATCAGGGCATGGATGCGGGCCTGGGTGGATTCGTGCGGACCGCCGGGGGCCTTGCCCACGTCGATCACCCGCGCGTCGCGCCGCGCCAGCGCCAGGACGGCGGGGCTGACCAGGCGGTCGGCCAGGATCACGTCGGCCTCGTTCAGGGCGCGCAGGCCGCGCAGGGTCAGCAGGCCCGGGTCGCCGGGGCCGGCGCCGACCAGCAGCACCTTGCCCGCCGGCGGCGGGTTGGCGGCGGACAGGGCCTGGTCCAGCAGGGCTTCCGCCTCGTCGGCACGGCCGCGCCGCAGGGCGCCCAGGACGGGGCCGTCCAGCAGCCAGCCGTAGAAGTCCCGGCGCGGGCGCAACTGCGGCCGGGCCTGGCGGATCTGCGGCCGCTTGCGCCGGGCCAGCGCGGCCAGGGCGCCCAGGGCCGGGTCGAACATCGATTCGATGCGCTCGCGCAGGCGCCGGGCGATCACGGGCGCGGCGCCGCCCGAGGAAATGGCGATGGTGATGGGCGACCGGTCCACGATGGCCGGTACCTGGACGCTGGACAGTTCCGGATCGTCCACGACGTTGCAGAACAGGCGGCGGGCCTCGGCGGCGTCCGCGACTCGCTGGTTCTGCGCGCGGTCATTGGTGGCGGCGACGACCAGCCAGGCTTCGTCCAGCAGGGCGGGGTCGAATTCCCCCAGGCGCAGTTCGATCTCGTCCGCCTGGGCGCGCGCCAGCACCTGGGGATGGGCCGCGTGGGCGCTGACGACGACCCGGGCGCCCGCCGCGCGCAGCAGCGCGATCTTGCGCTCGGCCACCAGGCCCGCGCCCACGACGATGGCGGTGCGGCCCTTCAGGTCGGCGAACAGCGGGAAGTGATTCATGCCGCGCCCGCCTTGCGGCCGGATCCGGCGATGTGCGGATCGCGCGCATCCGCCTGGATCACGCCGGCGCGCACCAGGAAGTCGCCGAAGCCTTCGTCCGCGATGCGCTCGCGGGCGTAGCGGCCGAACAGGTCGTCCAGGCTGGACAGGATTTCCGCCTCGGTGATGTTCTCGCGGTGGACGACGTTCAGGCGCTCGCCGATGAAATCGGCGCCCAGGCGCAGGTCGTAGCGCCCCAGGGCGCGGCCCACCAGGGCGATCTCGCCCAGGTAGGGGCGCGAACAGCCGTTCGGGCAGCCCGACAGGCGCAGCAGGATGGGCGCGTCGCGCAGGCCGTGCGTGTCCAGCAGGGCTTCCAGCTTGGGCAGCAGGACGGGGGCGTAGCGTTCGCTTTCGGCCATGGCCAGGCCGCAGGTGGGCAGCGCGACACAGGCGATGTGGTGGCGGCGGATGCCGCTTTGCGCCTTGTAGCCGTCCAGCCCGTATTCCGCGACCAGGGCGTCGATGGCGGCGCGGTCGGCCTCGTCCACGTTGGCGATCACCAGGTTCTGGTTGCAGGTCAGGCGGAACTCGCCCTTCAGGATCCGGGCGATCTCGCGCATGCCGGTCTGCAGGCGCAGGCCGTCCTGGTCCCACAGGCGGCCCGAGGCGACGTACAGCCCCAGGTGCCAGCGGCCGTCCTCGCCGCGCGACCAGCCGTAGCGGTCGCCGTTGTGCTCGAAGCGGTAGGGGCGCAGGGGCTCCAGGGGCGCGCCGCTGCGCAGGCCGACCTGTTCGCGGAACCAGTCCACGCCCAGGCGGTCCACCGTGTATTTCAGGCGCGCGTGCTGGCGTTCCTTGCGGTCGCCGTGGTCGCGCTGCAGGGTGACCACGGCCTCGGCCACGGCGACCACGTGTTCCGGCCGGGTGAAGCCGATCAGCGTGCCCAGGCGCGGGTAGGTGGTCGCATCGCCCGCCGTGGCGCCCATGCCGCCGCCCACCGCTACGTTGAAGCCCCGCAGTTCGCCGTGCTCGATGATGGCGACCAGTCCCAGGTCGTTGGCGAAGACGTCGCAGTCGTTGAACGGCGGGATGGCGATGCCGATCTTGAACTTGCGCGGCAGGTAGGCGGAATCGTTGCCGTAGATGGGTTCCTCGTCGACCGCTTCGCCGACCTGCTCGCCGCCCAGCCAGATCTCGGCGTAGGCGCTGGTGCGCGGCAGGAAGTGATCGGACAGGCGCTGCACCCATTGTTGCGTCAGCGCGTGCTGGCTGGACAGGTGCGGGTTGACCGAGCTGATCACCTGGCGGTTCACGTCGCCGCAGGCGGCGATCGTGGTGGCGCGGGCATCGTGGATGCCCTGCATGAAGGCGCGCAGGTCGCGCTTCAGGATGCCGTGCCACTGGAAGGTCTGGCGCGTGGTGATGCGCAGGCCGCGTGTGGCGTATTTCCGCGCCAGTTCGTCCAGCGCCAGCCACTGGTCCGGGCTGATCACGCCGCCCGGCAGGCGCGCGCGCACCATGAAGGCGTAGGCCGGTTCCAGCTTCTGCTTGCGCCGCTCGTCGCGGATGTCGCGGTCGTCCTGCATGTAGCTGCCGTGGAATTTCAGCAGCTTGGTGTCTGCTTCGGGGATGGCGCCGGTGACCGGGTTTTCCAGTTCCTTGGCGATGGTGCCGCGCAGGAAGCGGCTCGCGGTCTTGATGTCTTCCAGGGGGGACAGGGGGGAAACGCTCATGTCGGATGTCGGGATCGAAAGAGGAACCGGCCGGGGTGCGGAGCCCCCGGCCGGGGAAGATGACGGGAGAGGGACGATTGCTTAATAAACGTCGCGCGCGTAGCGGCCCTGAGCGGCCAGGTCGTCCAGCCACTGTCGGGCGCCTTCCTCGTCCAGGCCGCCGTGGTCGCGGGCGATTTCCAGCAGGGCGGCGTGCACGTCGCGGGCCATGCGGTCGGCATCCCCGCAGACGTAGACGTGGGCGCCCGCCTGGATCCAGTCGTACACGTCCGCGCCCTGCGCCAGCAGCTTGTGCTGGACGTAGATCTTGTCCGCCTGGTCGCGGGAGAACGCCAGGTCGATGCGGTCCAGCTGGCCGTCCTTCAGCGCCTGCTGCCATTCGGTCTGGTACAGGAAGTCGCTGGTGAAATGCGGGTTGCCGAAGAACAGCCAGTTGCGCCCTGGGGCGTCCGCGTCGGCGCGGGCCTGGACGAAGGCGCGAAACGGCGCCACCCCGGTCCCGGCGCCGATCATGATGATGTCGCGGGAGGCGTCGGCCGGCAGGCGGAAGCGCGTATTTTCCTCGATGAAGACCGGGACCGTGTCGCCTTCGGTGCATTCGGACAGGAAGTGCGAGGCCACGCCCCAGCGGGATTCGCCTTCCAGCTCGAAGGCGACGTGGCCCAGCGTCAGGTGGACCTCGTCCTCCGCCACCGCGGCGCAGGAGGCGATGGAATACAGGCGCGGGGTCAGCGGGCGCAGGGCCGCCACCAGTTCCGGTCCGGTCCAGCGTACCGGCCACTGGCGCAGCGCGTCGATCAACTGGTGCGTGCCCAGGTAGGCGGCCAGCTGTTCCCGGGCGTCCGGCGCCAGCAGCGCCGTCAGTTCGCCGCTTTGCGCGCGTTCTGCCAGGGTGGTCAGGAAGGGGCGGGTGAGCACTGTCAGTTCGCGGTAGCGGCCCAGCCATTCCCCCAGGGGGCGGCGGACGCCCTGATGCTCGACGGCGTCGGCCGCGTTCAGGCCGCTGGCTTCCAGGACGCGAGCGACCAGGGTGTCGTCCTGCAGGGGCCAGACGCCCAGGGCGTCGCCGGGCTCGTATTGCAGCTTGCTGCCCGCCAGGGACAGTTCCAGGTGGCGGATGTCCTTGTCGCTGTCGCGGCCCGTGATGGGCTGGTTCAGCAGCACTTCGGCCTGGAACGGGCGGTCGCGGGTGAATTTCCCGGCCTGGGGATGCAGCGGCGTCACGGTGGCCTGGGGTGTGGCCGCCCCGGCGGACTTCAGGGCCTCGCGCGCCTGCTCCAGCGCTCGGGCCTGCCAGGGGGCGGCGACCGTCTCGATGTCCAGGTCGGCGGCGCCCGCGTCCTGCAGGCGCTGCGCGCCCAGTTCGGCCAGGCGGGCGTCGATCTTCTGCGAGATGCCGCAGAACGAGGGATAGCTGGAATCCCCCAGGCCCAGCACGGCGTATTTCAGCCGGGGCAGCTTCGGGGCGCGCTTGCCCAGCAGGAACTCGACCCAGGCGATGGAATCGTCCGGCGGATCGCCGTCGCCCTGCGTGCTCATGACCACGTAGAGCAGCTGCTCGTCCTTCAGTTCCTTGGTCTTGTACTGGTCGGCCCGCACCAGCCGCGCCTCCAGGCCCTGGGCGAGCACCTGCTCGTGCAGCGCGGCGGCGATGCGCTTGGCGTTGCCGGTCTGGCTGCCGTACAGGATGGTCAGGCGTTGGGCCGCGTCGGGCGCGGGGGCCGCGGCCACCGTCAACGGGGGGGCGGCCTCGCGCGCGGGCTGGCGCGCCTGGGCGACGCCGGCGAAGTAGCCCGAGAGCCAGTGCAGGCTGGAGGATTCCAGCGAGCCCGCCAGTTCGGCGATCAGGGAGTGATGGGCTTCGGGCAGGTAATTCGGCGCGAGCATGGCACGGTCTTGTGGAAACGAAGGAAGCGTCCATTCTGGGACGCTTCCTTCATGCCGTGAACGAACCGATGCTTATGTTTTTATGCGGATATAAGCAAATGCCCGGAGAGGGGGCTGGCGCGGGTTTCTGGCGCCGGTCGAGTTCAGCCTTCCCAGTGCAGCCAGCCTTCCTGCAGCCATTCGTCCAGCAGGGCGAGGGTCTCGGGCGCCAGGCGGCGGACTTCGTCGGCCTCCAGCGCGCGCCGGTCGGCCAGCGCCTCCAGGCCGGGCTCGGCCGCCACGGGCGCGACCTCGCCGTTGATGAAAACCTGATGGTCGCAGTACATCAGCCGCGTGCAGCGGTCCAGGACCAGACGGCCCGATGCGGGCACCCCGGCGCTCAGCGAAAGCGGTTCGTCGGCCGGATCGAACAGGGCGCTGTCGGGCAGGGACGTCAGCCATTGACCCAGGAACCGGGCCGCCACCGCGCGATCCAGGCGGACCCTGGACAGGGTGTCCAGCGTGGCCCGCACCAGCGTGTCGGGCAGGGCCGCCGGAGTGAGCGTGGCGGGTTCGCCGGCGTCGGTGTACAGGGTGGCCAGGTCCGGGCCGGGCAGGCAGGGGTGTCCGTACAGCCCCGGGTCGCCCAGGTGCTGCGCCGAGATCTGGTCGGCGGCCGCTTCCAGCAGGCCCCGGGCCAGGGTGGCCTGGCTGGGGACGCGGAAGCCGATGGACAGCGTCATGCAGTCGTTGCCGATGGCGATGCCGTCGTGGCAGACATGCGGGGGCAGGTACAGCATGTCGCCCGGTTCCAGGACGTCGTCCGCGTCCGGCTGGAAATCGGCCAGGATCTTCAGCGGCAGTCCCGGCACCAGGGCGCGGTCCGCCTGTTGGCTGGTGCGCCAGCGGCGCCGGCCGTGGCCTTGCAGCAGGAAGACGTCGTAGCTGTCGAAGTGGGGGCCGACGCCGCCGCCGTCGGTGGCGATGCTGATCATCAGGTCGTCCAGCCGGGCATCGGAAATGAAGCGGAACCGCCGCATCAGCGCGGCCGAGGCGTCGTCGTGCAGGTCCACGCTCTGCACCAGCAGCGTCCAGTTCGGCTGCGTGGCCGGCGGCAGCCGGCGGAACGGCCCGTGCTTCAGAGACCAGCCGCGCTCGCCGTGGGTGATGAGGCGGGATTCGACCTCGTCGCGGCGGGCCAGCGTCTGCACCTCGCGGATCGTGACCGGCGGCCGGAAGCCGGGGATCGCCTGGCGCACCAGTAGGGGCTTCTTCTGCCAGTAGTCGCGCATGAATTCCTGGGGCGTCAGGCCGCCCAGCAGGGGCGTGGGCCGGTCGATGTCGGGGATCGGGGTGTGCATGGCGGGTGTCCTGTGGTGGGGGCAGGGCGGTGGGCCGGGGCGTCCCGGACGCGACGGCCCGGCGTTCGATCCGGGGCGTCGCGTCCGGTCAGAGAAAATCGCGGCGCAATTGATAGATCAGTTCCAGCGCCTCGCGCGGGCTGAGGCTGTCCGGCTCCAGCGCCTGCAGGGCGGCGCGCAGCGGCGCGTCGGGATCGCCGCCGGATTCTTCCTCGGCTTGCTGGAAAAACAGCGCCAGCTGGGAGTCCGACCGGTTGCGGGCCTCCAGTTCGGCCAGTTCCTTGCGCGCGTGGCGGATCACCACCGGCGGGATGCCCGCACGCTGGGCCACGTGCAGGCCGTAGCTCTGGCTGGCCGGGCCGGGGCGGACTTCGTGCAGGAAGACCACGCCGTCGGGCGCGTCGGCCGCCGCCAGGTGGACGTTGGCCACGCCGTGGGTCTTTTCCGGCAGGCGCGTCATCTCGAAATAGTGCGTCGCGAACAGCGTCAGCGCGCGGTTGTGCGTCAGCAGCCGGTGGGCGATGGCCCAGGCCAGCGCCAGGCCGTCGTAGGTGGACGTGCCCCGGCCGATCTCGTCCATCAGCACCAGGCTGCACGGCGTGGCGGCCCCCAGGATCACGCCTGCCTCCATCATCTCCATCATGAAGGTCGAGCGTCCGCCCGCCAGGTCGTCGGCCGCGCCGATGCGCGTGAAGATGCGGTCCACCGGACCGATCGTCGCCCGCGCGGCGGGCACGTAGCTGCCGGCGCGCGCCAGCAGCGCGATCAGCGCCACCTGGCGCATGTAGGTCGACTTGCCGCCCATGTTCGGGCCCGTGATCAACAGCATGCGGCGTTCCTCGTCCATGCGGCAGTCGTTCGGGGTGAAAGATTCGATGCTGTGTTCCACCACCGGGTGGCGGCCGGCCTCGATGTCCAGGCGGATGTCGTCGGTCAGTTCCGGCGCCACCCAGCCGTGGGCGCGCGCATGATGCGCCAGACCGGCCAGCGCGTCGATCCGCGCCAGGGCTGCGGCGCTGCGCGCCAGGGCCGCCGCGTGTTCCGCCGCCTGCGCCAGGATCTGCTCGTACAGCAACTTTTCGCGCGCCAGGCCGCGATCCCGGGCCGACAGGACCTTGTCCTCCCAGGCCTTCAGTTCGGGCGTGATGTAGCGTTCCACGTTCTTCAGCGTCTGGCGGCGGCGGTAGTCGTCGGGCACCTTGTCGGCCTGGCCGCGCGAGACCTCGATGAAGAAGCCGTGGACGCGGTTGTATTCCACCCGCAGGTTGGCGATGCCGGTGCGTTCCCGCTCGCGGGACTCGACTTCCAGCAGGAAGGCGCCGTTGTCGCCCGCCAGCTGGCGCAGTTCGTCCAGTTCCGCGTCGTAGCCCGCGGCGATCACCCCGCCGTCGCGCACCATCAGGGCCGGTTCCGCGGCGATGCCCCGGTCCAGCAGCGCGTGCAGCGCCGGGTCCACGGGCACGTCGCGCAGGCAGTCGGCCAGCAGCCCCCGGGCGTCGAAGGCCGTCACGGTGGCCTGCGCCAGCGCGTCCAGTCCCCCCAGCGCGTCGCGCAGGCTGGCCAGTTCGCGCGGGCGGATCGTGCCCAGCGCCAGGCGGGTCGCCATGCGTTCCAGATCGGGCAGCGGCCGCAGCGCGTCGCGCAGGGCGCGCAGCGCGCCGTCGGCGTCCGGCGCCCGCAGCAATTGCGTAATCACGTCCTGGCGGGCGCGGGCCTGCGGATTGTCGCGCAGCGGCGCCTGCAGCCAGCGGCGCAGCTGGCGGCTGCCCATCGGCGTGCGGGCGTGGTCCAGCGTGCTGAACAGCGTCGGCCCGTCGCCGCCGTTCAGCGTGTCCGTGATTTCCAGGTTGCGTCGCGTGGCCGGGTCCAGCACCACATAGTCGCCGCCCGCGTCCACCGACAGGCTGTGCACGTGGCTGAGCGCCTGGGCCTGCGTCGTCCCGACGTAGCGCAGCAGCGCGCCCGCCGCCCGCATCGCCAGCGGGAGATGATCCAATCCGAAGGCGCCGACGTCGTTCACGCCGAAATGGCGCAGCAGCGTGTCGCGCGCGCCGTCGGCCTCGAAGTGCCAGTCCGGCACCCGGCTGATCGCCGCGTCCAGTCCTTCCAGTGGCTGCGTATCGGCCTGTTCCGCGCAGACCAGTTCGGCGGGCGCGATGCGGCCCAGTTCCGCGTCCAGCAGTTCCGGCGTCGATTCGCAGGCCTTGAAGTCGCCGTTGGCCAGGTTCATCCAGGCCAGGCCCACGGTCTCGCGCCCGTGGCCGCGTCCCGCGACCCAGGCCGCGATGCGGCGGTCGTCGTCGGCCGGCAGCAGCGCGTCGTCGGTCAGCGTGCCCGGCGTCACCACGCGCACGATCCTGCGTTCCACCGGCCCCTTGCTGGCGGCCGGGTCGCCGATCTGTTCGCAGATGGCGATGGACTCGCCCAGCGCCACCAGCCGTGCCAGGTAGCCTTCCATGGCATGGTGCGGCACGCCGGCCATCGGGATCGGCGCGCCGTTGGACGTGCCGCGCTTGGTCAGCGTCAGGTTCAGCAGCCGCGCCCCGCGTTCCGCGTCGTCGTAGAACATCTCGTAGAAATCGCCCATGCGGTAGAACAGCAGATGCGACCCGGCCTGGGCCTTGAGCTGGAGGTACTGCTGCATCATGGGGGTGTGGCCGGAGAGGTCGGGGGTGGACATGGGCGGACAGCGGATCGGGGGGGTGGAACGGGGAGAACCGTATTATCGTTCAATGGGGGGGAGGTGTCAGGAGCGGGGCTTGTCAGTGGGGGATGGCTCTGGCGCGGAGGACCCTTTTTTCTAAGGTCTTTGAAAAACTCATTTAAATCAAATATTTAGATTTTTGTTGGAAAATTGGGTTTTGGAGGCTATAGGAGGTAAGTGTCATTAAGAATCAAATGGTTAGAGTGTTTTCTCTCTAGTTTGCTGCCGCGCAGGCAGCTGAGAAATCGACCTCGGTCAGCAGGACATTGCGCACCAGGTTTGCTGCCGCGCAGGCAGCTGAGAAACACGCGCGGCATGCTGACCCAAGATCCCCACAGTTTGCTGCCGCGCAGGCAGCTGAGAAAATGGGGCGCGGCGTACTGTTGCGTGACCAGGCGTTTGCTGCCGCGCAGGCAGCTGAGAAATGAATGCTTCGAACGCGCAGCACTGGAAAGCCGTTTGCTGCCGCGCAGGCAGCTGAGAAAAACCCCGTGCAGCTGGTGACGCGGCCCGTCGTGTTTGCTGCCGCGCAGGCAGCTGAGAAATTCGCCGAGGTCGATGCTCTGACAGCCGACGAGTTTGCTGCCGCGCAGGCAGCTGAGAAACATCCCTCGATGTCCGTTTCCCAGGTCGTGCGGTTTGCTGCCGCGCAGGCAGCTGAGAAACTGGTTGCTCCTGTGGTCCAGGGCATGAGTTTGTTTGCTGCCGCGCAGGCAGCTGAGAAAAGGCAGGAGAAATGACGACCTCCTGCCCATCCGTTTGCTGCCGCGCAGGCAGCTGAGAAAGCGTGCTGCCGGTGCTGCTGATCTGACTGCACGTTTGCTGCCGCGCAGGCAGCTGAGAAAATTCCGCCGGCCCCTTGCCGATGATGTAGATCGTTTGCTGCCGCGCAGGCAGCTGAGAAATGCCGGGCGACCCGGCCGCCGGGCCCATGCACGTTTGCTGCCGCGCAGGCAGCTGAGAAATTGATCTTCAGATTGCGCGGCTGCGGGGCCGTGTTTGCTGCCGCGCAGGCAGCTGAGAAAGGATCGTGGATGGCGCATTGGGCGGCGTGTCTAGTTTGCTGCCGCGCAGGCAGCTGAGAAAAATCCCGCGTTAAGCCACTCAGCGTCGTCTGTGTTTGCTGCCGCGCAGGCAGCTGAGAAAGTGCGTGAGGTCGATTTGCTCGCGGCGCAGCAGTTTGCTGCCGCGCAGGCAGCTGAGAAAAGGTAGCGCTCCAGGGCCTGGGCCAGGGTGGGGTTTGCTGCCGCGCAGGCAGCTGAGAAACAGGGTCGATTCCGCCAGCCGGCAGGGTTCCAGTTTGCTGCCGCGCAGGCAGCTGAGAAATCGACCAGTTCGATTTGTGCGATTTTTTCCACGTTTGCTGCCGCGCAGGCAGCTGAGAAAATGCAGACAAAAAAATGCGGTACATCGTGGGCGTTTGCTGCCGCGCAGGCAGCTGAGAAATCGTCCACGTGCCAGAAGTTCGTCATCTTGATGTTTGCTGCCGCGCAGGCAGCTGAGAAAACAAGGCCAGGATTTCCTCATCGCTCGGCATCGTTTGCTGCCGCGCAGGCAGCTGAGAAAGTGCCGGACGTGGCCGCGCTGTCGCCGATCAAGGTTTGCTGCCGCGCAGGCAGCTGAGAAACGCTACAGCAGCGGCCAGCCTGCCGCGAGCGCGTTTGCTGCCGCGCAGGCAGCTGAGAAATACCTGGAGACGCAAGATGACTGACGATATCAGTTTGCTGCCGCGCAGGCAGCTGAGAAATGCAGGCTTTTGACGGTTTCCGCGCCGGTGCGGTTTGCTGCCGCGCAGGCAGCTGAGAAACTCGCGGGTGTTCATGGCGGCTTCAAGCATACGTTTGCTGCCGCGCAGGCAGCTGAGAAACGGCGACACCTGGCGAAGCCGAGCATCCCGCCGTTTGCTGCCGCGCAGGCAGCTGAGAAATTCGATACGGCCAGGGCTGCGCCCTGCGGGTTGTTTGCTGCCGCGCAGGCAGCTGAGAAATCGCGGCTCTTGATGCCGATTTCCAGAACAACGTTTGCTGCCGCGCAGGCAGCTGAGAAACTGTGCAGGCTGGGAACCTGCGACGCGAACTGGTTTGCTGCCGCGCAGGCAGCTGAGAAAATGCCGGGCATCGCTTCAATCGCCATAACCGTGTTTGCTGCCGCGCAGGCAGCTGAGAAATGTGCGAGTCCGTGTGGGACGTTGACCCGATCGTTTGCTGCCGCGCAGGCAGCTGAGAAAGAACGCCTGAACAAGCAAGTCGCCGACGCCCAGTTTGCAGCCGCGCAGGCAGCTGAGAAACCAGAAGACTGGCCCGAAGAAATGTCCGCAGGGTTTGCTGCCGCGCAGGCAGCTGAGAAAATGGAGACAACCATGAAATACCTGAGATTCGTGTTTGCTGCCGCGCAGGCAGCTGAGAAATGCGACCCTTCGCTCCCAAAGCGAATGCGCTAGTTTGCTGCCGCGCAGGCAGCTGAGAAAGGACGAATCCAGGCCCTGACAAATCCTCGACCGTTTGCTGCCGCGCAGGCAGCTGAGAAATTTCGCATGTAGCAGCATCGAATCTGTGCGCTGTTTGCTGCCGCGCAGGCAGCTGAGAAAAAGGGCGCCCAGGCCAAGATGGCGCGGTTCCGGTTTGCTGCCGCGCAGGCAGCTGAGAAACTCGATGATGTCGCGGGCGCGGCTCGGGGTCAGTTTGCTGCCGTGCAGGCAGCTGAGAAATAACGGCGCTCAGGCTGTGATCCAGCCTAAGTGTTTGCTGCCGCGCGGGCAGCTGAGAAAAGCGTGGATCGCTCGTTCACGGATATGGCGCTGTTTGCTGCCGCGCAGGCAGCTGAAAAATCATCCAGCGAGACGATGGCGCGTTGACGGCGTTTGCTGTGGCACCGCAGTGGATTTCCGCAGATAGATACAATGCGCAGATATCTGTTTTCCCCGCAAGGATCGACCACCATCATGCCCGAACCGCATACATCGCTGAAGGAACTCACCCTGCGGGGCGTGGTTCTGGGTGCCTTGATCACCCTGGTGTTCACCGCGTCCAACGTCTACTTGGGTTTGAAGGTCGGCCTGACCTTCGCGTCCTCGATCCCGGCGGCGGTGATTTCCATGGCGGTCCTGCGGGCGTTCCGGGACTCCAATATCCTCGAGAACAACATCGTCCAGACGCAGGCGTCCGCGGCGGGCACCTTGTCCGCCGTCATCTTCGTGCTGCCGGCGCTGCTGATGATGGGGTACTGGACAGGCTTCCCCTTGCTGCAGACCGCCATGATCTGCGCCTGCGGCGGAATCCTGGGCGTGGTGTTCACCGTGCCGCTGCGGCGCGCGCTGGTCGTCAACAGCGACCTGCCGTACCCGGAAGGCGTGGCCGCCGCTGAGATCCTGAAGGTCGGGCAGAAACAGGCAGAGGGTACGGAGGGCACGGCAACCCGGCGGGCCGGCGGATTGCGCGACATCGTGGCCGGTGGCGTGCTGGCGGGCGGTTTCAGCCTGCTGACCGGCGGCCTGCGGGTGGCCGGCGACAGCGTGGGCTACTGGTTCAGCGTCGGACGCGCCGTGTTCCAGCTGCCCCTGGGCCTGTCCTTCGCCCTGGTCGGCGCGGGGTATCTGGTCGGCATCGTCGGCGGCGTGGCGATGCTGCTGGGCGTGGCGCTGTCCTGGGGCGTCGCCGTCCCCTGGCTGACGTCGCTCGCGCCCATGCCCGACGGCGCCAGCCTGGCAAGCTTCGCCACCGGCATCTGGGTCTCCAAGGTGCGCCTGATCGGCGCCGGCATGATCGCGGTGGCCGCCGTCTGGACCTTGCTGACGCTGATCCGTCCCATGGTCGAAGGCATGCGGATCTCGCTGTCGGTGCTGAAACGCGGGTCGGGCGAATCGGGGCGGGACCGCACCGACGCCGACCTGCCGCCCGGGCTGTTGCTGAAACTGACGCTGCTCATGCTCCTGCTGCTGGGCGCGACCTTCCAGTCCTTCGTGGCGGACTCCGGCCTGCCTGCTCTGGCCGCCTGGTCCCTGGTAGTGGCCGGCGTAGCGCTGGCCTTCGTTTTTGGTTTCCTGGTGGCGGCCGCCTGTGGCTATATGGCGGGTCTGGTCGGTTCGTCGGCCAGTCCGATTTCCGGCATCGCCGTGATCGCCATCCTGGCCTCGTCCATGATCTTCATCGGCATCGGCCAGGCGCAGGACCTGCTGGGCAGGCCCGAGTCCGTGCGTTTCATGACGGCGCTGGCGCTGTTCTGCACCTCGGTCGTCGTGGCCGTGGCGGCGATCTCCAACGACAATCTGCAGGACCTGAAAACGGGCTGGCTGGTGCATGCGACCCCGTGGCGGCAACAGGCGGCGCTGATCATCGGCTGCGTGATCGGCGCGGTGACGATTCCGCCGGTGCTGGAACTGCTCTACGAGGCCTACGGCTTCATCGGCAGCCTGCCGCGCGAGGGCATGGATCCCGCCCAGGCCCTGGCCGCGCCGCAGGCCTCGCTCATGATCACCATCGCGCAGGGCCTGTTCAGCCACACGCTCGACTGGACCTACATCCGCATCGGTGTGCTGGTGGGCGCCGCGCTGATTGTCTTCGACTGGATCCTGAGCCGATTCAGCCGGTTCCGCGTGCCGCCGCTGGCGGTGGCCATGGGCGTCTATCTGCCGCCCACGGTGGCCACGGCGCTGTTCGTCGGCGCCCTGATCTCGTGGTTCGTGCGGGGCCGAGTCCGCGCCCGGACGCTGCCGGACGGTCCTGATCGTGTTCAGGCGGCCGAGCAGGCCAGCGAGCGCACGGGCACGCTGTTCGCCTCGGGCCTGATCGTGGGCGAGAGCCTGGTGGGTGTGGTGCTGGCCATCGTGATCGTGGGCTCCATGGCGTCCGGCGGCGGCGATGCGCCGCTGGCCGTGGCGGGTCCGGGCTTCGCGCCGATCGCCACGGGGATTGGGCTGCTGGCTTTTGTGCTGATGTGCGTCGTGTTCGTGCGGCGCGTGCTGGGGGCTGCGAGGAGGGCTGGATAGCGCCAAGGCATTGAGGATGGAATCCGAGCAGGTCAGCGAGGGCGCCATCGACAGCCTGTCCAGTTCGTGCTTGACTGACTGGTATCGGCCTACGGGCGGCCATTTTCATGCATGGGCAGGTTCACGGAAGGACACGACAGCCGGCCGAGGCTTTTGTTCTGCCTGCCACAGGTCGTACTGGGCCTGCATATTGACCCACATTTCGGCGCTGGTTCCGAGCGCATCGCGAAGACGCAAAGCCATGTCCGCCGAGATGCCGGCCGAGCCGTTGAGGATGCGGGACAGGGCAGTACGGGTGACGCCCAGGCGTTCCGCCGCCTCTGTGACGGTCAGGTCGCCCAGGAATTCGCGCAGTGCCAGGCCCGGATGTGCTGGATTGTGCATACGCATGATGTTCTCCTAGTGATAGTCCTGGTAGTCCACCAGGATGGCGTCGGCGCCTTCGAAGCAGAAGGTAAGGCGCCAGTTGCCGCTGACCGACACGGACCAGTGATCCTGGACTGATTGGCCTTTTGGGTTGCTTCCAGAGAGTTTGTGCAGCTTCCACCCAGGAGCGTTCATATCTTGAGGGTCGATCGCCGCGCTGAGGGTGGTCAATTGGACGTGCAGCCGCGCTGCGTGCCTGGTCTGAATGCCCGCCTTTGATCCTGTCTCGAAGAAGGCTTGTAGGCCCTTGTGTCGGAAGCTCTTGATCATCCGTGTAGTGTATAGCATCGCTACACGAACGACAAGAAATACATGACCTTTCGGATGCAGTGCAGGTGGATATGGAGGATGCTGGAGTCGATGACTGAAGAGTCTTTCATGTTACAAAAGAATTCATGGACGATATCGCGGCTTCCGATCTCAAAACGATCCTGCATTCCAAGCGGGCCAATATTTACTATCTGGAACATTGCCGGGTGCTGGTCAATGGTGGCCGTGTCGAGTACGTGACCGACGCAGGCAAGCGTGCCCTGTACTGGAACATTCCGATCGCCAATACCACCAGCATTCTGCTGGGAACGGGTACCTCCATCACCCAGGCCGCGATGCGGGAACTAGCCAAGGCCGGGGTTCTGGTGGGTTTCTGCGGAGGCGGCGGCACGCCCCTGTTCTCCGCCAACGAAGTCGATGTCGAGGTCGCCTGGTTCAGTCCTCAAAGTGAATATCGGCCGACGGAGTACCTGCAGGCGTGGGTGGAATTCTGGTTTGATGAGGCTCGCAGGCTGGCCGCCGCCAAGGCCTTGCAGCGGGCCCGCATCCGGCGCCTGGGCGAAGAATGGCGTCAGGCGGGCTTGAAGGAGGCCGGGTTCAATGTGAATGTGGAACGGCTGGATGGCCTGCTGACCCAGAGCGTGCGGCGCGTGGATCAGGCCGGTGAAACAGTCGATTTGCTGACCGAGGAAGCCAGGCTGACCAAGGCGCTGTTCAAGATGGCCGTCGACGCGGTCGGTTATGGCGATGAGTTCACCCGTGCCAAACGGGGAGCCGGCACCGACCCGGCCAACCGTTTTCTGGATCATGGCAATTATCTTGCCTATGGGTTGGGCGCCACGGCGTGCTGGGTGCTGGGCCTGCCGCACGGCCTGGCGGTTCTGCATGGAAAGACGCGGCGCGGCGGGCTGGTGTTCGACGTGGCTGACCTGGTGAAGGACGCCTGCATTCTGCCGCAGGCTTTCCTGTCCGCCATGCGGGGCGACGACGAGCAGCAGTTCCGCCGCAACTGCATCGAGGCGCTGACGCGCGGCGAGTCCCTGGATTTCATGATCGATACGGTCAAGGAAATCGCCATGGCGATCGCCCGTCAGGCCGTTCCCGTCGCTTCTGGCCAGGAAGGCGGCACATGAATGTTCTGCTGGTTTCCCAGTGCAGCAAGCGGGCCCTGACGGAAACGCGCCGGATCCTGGACCAGTTCGCCGAGCGGCGGGGCGACCGGACCTGGCAGACGGCGATCACCCGGGCGGGTCTGGATACCTTGAGAAGGCTGTTGCGCCAGACCGCGCGCAAGAACACCGCCGTGGCCTGCCACTGGATCCGGGGGCGGGATCATAGTGAATTGCTGTGGATCGTCGGCGATGCCCGGCAGTTCAACGCTGAAGGCGCCGTGCCGACGAACACCACTGCCAGCGATGTGCTGCGGCGCGACGATGAGAACGATTGGCATAGCCTGCGGACGATCCGCCGAATCGCTGCTTTGGCCGCGCTGTTGCACGATCTGGGCAAGGCGACCCAGTCCTTTCAGGATCGATTGCGGCCCGGCTCGCTTCGGGAGAAGAACCGTTATCGCCACGAGTGGGTCTCCGTGCGCCTGTTCCAGGCTTTTGTTGGCCGGGATGATGATGCGGGGTGGCTGCGGCGCTTGGTCGAGGGCGGTGGCGATGGCGTGGATGGGCTTCGTTTCCAGAAGCCGTGGCTGGATCATAAGGCAGGCCGTCTGCTGCGGGATGGGATGGATCCGGCGGCGCGCGACGACAAGCCCTTTGCGTCATCGGGCAAGGGGTTGCCTCCCTTGGCCCAGGCGGTGGCCTGGCTGGTGCTGACGCACCATCGTCTTCCCGCCTTGCCGTATAGCCCGACAGAATCGCTTGAATCGACCTCGCTGTGGCATGGCCGGCCGCTCCGGGGGGTGAAGGGTCAGAGCCTGGATGCCATCCTGAGCCAGATCGACGCGGACTGGAACGAACCGTGGGGAGAACTCAAGCTCGCCAAAAGCAGGCTGGAGCCATACTGGAAATTCCCTGAGGGGCTGCCGGTGCGGACCGCGCAGTGGCGCAAGCGGGCGGCGCGCGTCGCCCAGGATTTGTTGCGTGATCTGCCTGCGGTCGGGGATTGTCTGGAAGACCCATTCATCATGCACGTGTCGCGCCTGGCGCTGATGCTGGGAGATCACCATTATTCCGGCCTGGAAGCTGAAGAGGATAGGACGAGGGGGGAGAAGGATTTTCCGCTGTACGCCAATACCCGGCGCGAGACCGGCGCGCTGTTGCAGCCCTTGGACGAGCATCTGCTGGGCGTCGAACTGCACGCGGGCCGGATCGTGCATTCGCTGCCGATCCTGACGCGGGATCTGCGTCATCTGATCGGGCATCGTGGCCTGAAAAAGCGCAGTGCGAACCCCGTATTCCGCTGGCAGGACAAAGCGGCCGATCTGGCCGCCGGGGTGCGTCCGCGTGCGGCGGAGCAGGGCGCTTTCATCGTCAATATGGCCTCGACCGGATGCGGCAAGACGCTGGGGAACGCCCGGATCATGAATGCGCTGGCCGATCCCGCGCTGGGTCTGCGTTGCGCGTTTGCGATCGGCCTGCGGACGCTGACTCTGCAAACAGGCCGCAGTTTTCAGCGGGATTTGGGGCTGTCGGATGATGAATTGGCCATTCGGGTCGGGGGGGCGGCGAACCGTGAACTGTTCGAGTATTACGCGCAATTGGCCGAAGACAGTGGCTCCGCTTCCCGGCAATCCCTGCTGGATGAGACGACGCATATCGTCTACGAGGGCAATGACCATCATCCGGTGCTGGACCATTTGGGGCGCGATGCCGGGGTTCGGCGTTTCCTGGCGGCGCCATTGTTGGTCTGCACGGTCGATCACCTGACGCCGGCCACGGAGGGTCTGCGCGGTGGCCGTCAGATCGTGCCCATGTTGCGTCTGATGACGGGGGATCTGGTGCTGGATGAACCGGATGATTTCGACCTGTCCGACTTGCCGGCATTGACACGTCTGGTGCACTGGGCCGGCTTGTTAGGGGCGCGTGTCCTGCTGTCTTCGGCGACCTTGCCGCCCGCTCTGGTTCAGGGATTGTTTGCGGCCTACCTGGAGGGGCGCCGCTGGTTTCAGCGCAATCGCGGTGTCCGGCCCGCGGAAGTGCCCGTTGTCTGTTGCCTCTGGATCGACGAGTTCGCACAGACACATGAGGATTGCCCGGATGTCGGGCGATTCGCTCAGGCGCACCAGGCTTTCGTGGCGACCCGCGCGCAGCGGCTGGGCGAGCAGACGGTCAGGCGACTGGCTCGCTTGCTGCCACTGTCCGGAACCCTGGGGAAACTGGATCAGGTGGGCCGCCGTGAGGCCTTCGCCGGTATTTTGCGAGACGCGGCCTTGAGTTTGCATACACAGCACGGTACCGAGGATCTGCGCAGCGGCAAGCGCGTCAGTTTCGGACTGATCCGTATGGCGAATATCGACCCGTTATTCGATGTGGCGCTGGCCCTGTTCCGCCTGGGGACGCCACCGGGGACGCATATCCACCTGTGTGTCTACCATTCCCAGTTTCCGCTGTTCCTGCGGTCCCGGATCGAGAATCAGTTGGATACGGTGCTGGATCGGCGCAGGGAGGAAGCAGTATTCGACCTGCCCGACGTGCGGCGGCGCATCGATGCCGTGACGGCTCGGGATCAGCTGTTCGTGGTGCTGGGCTCTCCTGTGACAGAGGTCGGGCGGGATCACGACTATGACTGGGCCGTGGTCGAACCGTCCTCGATGCGCTCATTGATCCAGCTCGCGGGCCGGGTGTGGCGCCATCGTCGTGACAAAGCCGCGTTACAACCCAATGTGCTGGTGTGCGACAGTAATCTGAAGCATTTCGATCGGCCGGGTCAGCCGGCCTTTTGCCGGCCGGGGTTCGAGAGCCTGGACTATCCCTTGCGGCCGCACAGCCTGACGGCCCTGCTGGCGCCTTGGCTGGATGGCGGCCAGTGCATGCCTATCGATGCGCAGCCGCGGATCGTCGCCCGTGCTGAATCGGACCGCCAGCCTTCCGGCAACCTGGTCGATCTGGAACATGTCCGGATGGAGCGTCAGATGCTGCCGCCTGCGCCCGTGCATCGGCTGAATGCCGCGAGCTTTTGGCTGCGAGACCGTGCGCGGCTGACTGCCTTCCTGCAGCAGGCGCAGCCGTTTCGTGACCAGCCGCGCCCCGATGTGGAAGTGGTCTGGCGTCTCGATGAGGATGGCGAGCCTCAGTTGTGCCGGGTGGAAGAGGGGGAGCGGAAGTTCCTGGAGCTCCATGTCCCCATTGGGGCCAGCCAGTGTTGGCTGGTGCCGGAGGCCGAGGTCAAGGGCGAAGGGATCAGTTGCTGGAGTGTGGATGAGGACTGGAAAAGCGGCATGGAAAGCCAAGCCGAGGATCTGGGCTTGCCCTTGGATGTGTTCGCCCTGAGGTATGCGCGGGCCACGCTGCCTGCCAGTCAGGAGGGCTGGCGCTGGCATCCGGCGCTGGGGTTTTCGGTGAAGAAGTGAGGATGAAAGGTGGGCGTATGGCTCGCTTTGCCGCTATGCGGGGATGGATTCCATGGGTTGAAGCGAGTCCAGCGCCGTTTGCAGTTCCGGGTTCAGTTCCGCGGTGCGCAGGTCGAAGGCGGTCTGGAGGTTCAGCCAGGATTGTGCGTCGCCACCGAGACAGCGGCTCAGGCGCAGCGCGGTGTCGGCCGTGATGCCGCGCCGTTCGAGCAGGATGTCATTGATGCGGGAGGCTGGGACGCGCAGATGACGCGCCAGTGCATTGGCGCTCATCCCCAGGGGGACCAGGTAGTCCTCGCGCAGGATCTCGCCCGGGTGTACGGGCCGCATGCCGTTTTTGATCATGTTCAGGGTCCTTCTATGACGTGTCGTTTCCAGCGGGGCGTGCTTTCAGTGATAGTCCACGATCTCGACTTCCGCCGGGCCTTCGTCCGTCCAGATGAAGCAGATACGCCACTGGGCGTTGATCCGGATGCTGTAGTGCCCCGATCGGTCTCCTGTCAGCTTTTCGAGGCGGTTGCCGGGCGGGCTGCGCAGAAAGTCCAGTGTGACGGCGGCGTCCAGTTGGGCCAGCTTGCGTTCAGCCACGTGCTGGATACTGGCGAAGTGGCGTGTGCGGCCGGTCATGAACAGGCGCCGGGTTTCCTCGCAGAGAAAGGACTGGATTGCCATGTGGGTACCATTTTATACCGTTTACCGGGATTCGGGATGCTGCCTGTGCGGCAGAAAAAATCTCTAATGAGAGGAAACCTCACGAACAGTTTTCTGAGCTACCTATTCAGTAGACAAGTCAAGAAACTAAACGTACAGTGGAAATAGACTAGAAGCAATTCTATTTTGGAGGGCTTATGCAGAGGGAGCAAGACCTTGCGGGGCGAATTCATGTCATCCGTGGTGTGATCACTGATTTTTTAAGTGAACGCCTGGAAGCCAAGCTCTCAAAACTGCCTGCGGACGACCCCAAGCGCGCGGATCTGATCGCTCAATACCAGCCCACCGCCTGGCTCGAAGACGCCGTCCGGCGTGTCCGCCAGATCCAGGCGGTAACGCATGCCCTCAAAGGCGTACATCCGGATGCGCGTGGCACCAATCTGTACGTGGAGCCGTCCAGTATGGCGCCGCATGCCGTGGTGGGCAGTCATGTGCTGGGGACCGATTTCGCCGGCGACGTGGTCGGCAATGCGGCTGCGCTGGACGTCTACAAGTTTCTGAAGCTCGAAGCCGGTGGCCGTACCCTGCTGGATTGGCTGTCAGCCGACGATCCTGCCGCTGTGCGGGCTTTGAGTGATGACGAGTCCAAAGCGCGGGAATGGCAAGCGGCATTTGTCGGCCTGACGCTGGCGCGCGAGGAAGCGGCAGCCAGTCATGCGCTGGCCAAGCAGGTGTATTGGCTGGCGGGGGAAGATGCCGCCGATGATGCGCACTACCATCTGTTGGCGCCCTTGTATGCCACATCCCTGGCGCAAGCCGTTCATGAAGTTCTGCAGGAAGACCGGTTCGGCGATGCCAACAAGGCGGCGCGTGCCGCGCGCAGGGAAGGCAAGGAGCACGAGGGCGCCATTCGGGACTATCCAGCGCTGGCCGTGCGCAAGCTGGGAGGCACCAAACCACAGAATATCTCGCAGCTCAACTCGGAGCGAGGCGGGGTGAGCTATCTGCTGGGCTCGCTGCCGCCGCAGTGGGACCTGAGCGTCCCTCGTCAGCTCTGGGGGGTGACCTCCGTCTTCGGTCCCCCCCTGATGCGGCATGGGGACGTGCGGGCGATTCTTCGGGCTTTGTTGCGCTTTCTGCAAAAGGATCCGCCATCCAATGCGGAAACCCGCGATCGGGTGGAGGCTTATGTGGGAGATCTGATCGATGAACTGGTGGCCATGGCCAGCGAAATCCGCCGCAGCTTGCCCAAGGGCTGGACGGCCGATCCTCGCTGCACGCTGGTACGCGAGGAACGATTCTGGCTTGATCCGTGGCGTGCCGAAGAGGACAGCGACTTCCGCGGCGAATGGCTGTCCATGGATTGGCCGGCACGGATCGGCCACCGCTTTGGCAATTGGCTGAACGAACGGCTCAAGACGCTATCGCCGTATTTGGGGGACGTCGAGCACCGTCACTGGAAGAAAGAACTGCTGCTGGATGAGGACGAAGCAGGCTGGGCGCGTGCGCTGCATGAACTGCGCACCGACCTGGGAGCGCCTCACTACATTCCGACGCGGGAGGGCAAGGTATGAAGCCGCAAGATCACGAGATCGATGGATTGTTGATCCTGCCACACGTATGTGTTCAGAATGCCAACGCGATTTCCAGTCCTTTGACGCATGGTTTTCCGTCCATGACGGCGTTCCTGGGGCTCATGTGGGCCTTGGAACGAAAGCTGGCGGCAGCCGATGTTCCCCTGAAATTGGAAAAAGTCGGGGTGATCTGCCACTGGCACCAGGAACAGACCCGGGAGGGCTACGTCCGGACTTTCCACCTGACGCGCAATCCGGTGGACAAGGACGGCAGTACTGCCGCCATCGTCGAGGAAGGCCGCATCCATCTGGACCTGACCCTGGTATTTCAGACCCGAGCGGTCAAACAGGAAGGCGAGGTTCACTTTCTGTTCGGCGGCGATGACTCGCGGCGCAGTGAGGTTGCCTGGAGGATTCGGGAACAGCTGGGTTCGATGCGGATTGCCGGCGGCACGGTGCTGCCGCCGAAACCCGGCCCGGGTATTCGGGTCACGCCGACGCTGATCGGCTGGCCGGATCAGGAAACGGAGCGTCAGGCGCTTTTCCGGCGCTTGCGCCGCCAGTGGTTGCCGGGGTTCACCCTGGTCAGCCGGGACGACCTGCTGCAACTGCGCCTGGAGCAACTGCGTCTGCAGGATCCAGAGGCCACCGCGCTGGACGCCTGGCTGGATCTGTCGCGCTTCAATTACCGCAGCGGCCGGGATGAGAAAGGCCGCGTTGTCTGGAGTCATGATCGGCCTGAGGGGACCGGCTGGGTCGTGCCTATCCCTGTTGGATATGCCGCCTTGTCGGATCTGTATGCCGGTGGGCAGGTCGTGAATGCGCGTGATGCAAGTACACCATTCCGGTTTGTGGAGGGGGTGTATTCCATCGGCCAGTGGCTCGGCCCGCATCGTCTGCAAAGTGTGCAGGACCTGCTGTGGTGGGGCGAGTCCCATGAAGATGGTCTGTACCGTTGCCGCAACGGCTATGAGCCTCCGTCGCTGGAAGATGACGCCGAATATCCATCCCACCCGTCGATGAGCGCGGAAACCTTTTGATCGCAACCCAATACTTACCAGGAAAGGAACTGCCATGTCTTTGAAAACCGCTTCCGTCCTTGCTTTTGAGCGCAAGCTGGATCCGTCCGACGCTTTGTTCGCCGCTGGCCTGTGGGACGATCAGGACAACGCCGCTCAGTGGCCTGCCGTTAGGATCAAAGAAAAATCGGTGCGCGGTACCATTTCCAATCGCCTGAAAGCCGCCGAGCAGGATCCGGCCAAGCTGGATGCCGCCATCGAGAATCCAAATCTGCAAACGGTGGATGTGGCTGCCCTGCCGGTCAGTGCGGATACGCTGAAAGTCAGTTTCACACTTCGTGTGCTTCCGGGGACTGGAAAGCCGTCCGCTTGCAATAGCGCGGATTACGAGGCCAAGCTGCTGCAGGTGGTCGGCGAGTATGGAGCAGCCCATGGTTTCGGCGAGCTGGCACGTCGGTATGCCCACAACCTCGCCAATGGCCGTTTCCTGTGGCGTAACCGGGTGGGCGCCGAAGAGGTGTGCGTCATCGTCTCCCTGCTGGAGCGGGGGCGGGTTACACAAAGCTGGACTTTCGACGCCTTGTCCTTGAGCCTGAGGAATTTTGATGCGGGCGATGCACAGGCGGACCGGGATGCCGTGGCGGCCTTGATCGCGGACGGTCTGGCGGGCAAGCGCCATGTCCTGCTGCAGGTCACGGCCTTCGCCCGGATCGGGGCGGGGCAGGAAGTCTTCCCTTCCCAGGAGCTGGTGCTGGAGCGCGGCCGGGGCGACAAGAGCAAGACGCTCTACCACGTGGATGAAGTGGCCGCCATCCATTCCCAGAAGCTGGGCAACGCCATTCGGACCATCGACGATTGGTATCTTGGGGCGGACAAGCTGGGGCCGATCGCGGTGGAACCGTATGGCTCCGTCACGACGCAAGGCACCGCCTATCGCCAGCCCAAGGTCAAGCCGAGTCTTGATTTCTACAACCTGTTCGATGATTGGGTGCTCAAGGACAAGGCGCCTGATATCGAGCAGCAGCATTTCGTCATCGCGGTGTTGGTGCGGGGCGGCGTGTTCGGTGATGCCGGGAAGTGACGCCGATGAGCACTCACTATATCGACGTCGGGCTGCTGCCTGATCCCGAGTTCAGCCAGGCGCATTTGCTGGGGGCCTTGTACGCCAAGCTCCACCGCGCTCTGGTGGGGTTGGGCACTCATGAAATCGGAGTCAGCTTTCCTCAGTACAGCATGCAGCCGCGTACTTTGGGGCGAATCATGCGGGTGCATGGCGGAGACGACGCCTTGAATGCCTTGTTGTCCACCGACTGGCTGCAAGGGATGCGTGATCATGTGGAACTGGGGGTCTTGTCTGCCGTTCCTGAGGCAGCCCAGCATCGCCGGTTGCTGCGCCGCCAGTTCAAGACCAGCGTGAATCGTCTCCGCCATCGGCGGATGCGCAGAAAGGGGGAGACCTATGAGCAGGCGGCGCAGGCTATCCCCGATAGCGTGGAACAGCAGCCGGATCTCCCCTATGTGCAACTGCGTAGTGCCAGCACGGGACAGCGGTTTTGCCTGTTCCTGGCATTGGGTGATCCGGAACCGCAGCCTGTGGCTGGAGAGTTCAATGCCTATGGCTTGAGCAGCACGGCTACGCTGCCCTGGTTCTGACCCTTTTCTGAAGGGGCTTTGCCAGCTTCTTATAAATCAGTGGGTTACGAAACACTCAAGAATTTGGGTGTTTCGTGCTTTCCTGCTGGAGATCTTTAAAAAATCAATAAGTTAGGTTTTTTTGTCTCTAGTTCGCTGCCGCGCAGGCAGCTGAGAAAACCTTGCGGTACTGGACTGCCACATCAACGGAGTTCGCTGCCGCGCAGGCAGCTGAGAAATGCGCGAAGAAGCCGAGGCCCGGCGCATTCAAGTTCGCTGCCGCGCAGGCAGCTGAGAAAATTTGGCCCTGGGGAATTTCAGAGCCTTGGTCGTTCGCTGCCGCGCAGGCAGCTGAGAAAGCATCACGATACGCGGGAGTGCCGGGTTGCAGGTTCGCTGCCGCGCAGGCAGCTGAGAAAGGGAACTGCGCGAAGAAGTCGCCGCGCTGCGTGTTCGCTGCCGCGCAGGCAGCTGAGAAAGTACGCGACGTGCTGTGGCTGGGGGGCGCCCAGTTCGCTGCCGCGCAGGCAGCTGAGAAAATCGCGCTTCAGGAATCCGGCCTGACGCACCGGTTCGCTGCCGCGCAGGCAGCTGAGAAAATCACGGCAGGAACGGGGCCAAGCGCCGGAGGGTTCGCTGCCGCGCAGGCAGCTGAGAAATTGGCCGTCTGGTCACGCGCAATGAACCTGGCGTTCGCTGCCGCGCAGGCAGCTGAGAAACACCGCCTTGGCCGGATCCTTGCTGGCCCAGGGTTCGCTGCCGCGCAGGCAGCTGAGAAACCAAGGATCGGCGGAATGGCTGGCATGCCGCGGTTCGCTGCCGCGCAGGCAGCTGAGAAATTGAGGTCGTAAAGGGCACCGCAGCACCAACGGTTCGCTGCCGCGCAGGCAGCTGAGAAATGAAGAAGAACCCGGGGGTGCTGCTGAACGGCGTTCGCTGCCGCGCAGGCAGCTGAGAAATGGTTGTTCCCGGGGCGCCCCACGGCCAGCCGGTTCGCTGCCGCGCAGGCAGCTGAGAAATTGACGCGGCGCACGCCCGGCGTGTTCGACAGGTTCGCTGCCGCGCAGGCAGCTGAGAAAGACGACACAGGAGCATAACGATGTGGATCAAGGTTCGCTGCCGCGCAGGCAGCTGAGAAATGCTGGATACCGAATACCGCAAGGTCTTGTACGTTCGCTGCCGCGCAGGCAGCTGAGAAACGCGCCGAGAAGATCGCCCCGGGCGTCGTGTTGTTCGCTGCCGCGCAGGCAGCTGAGAAATATAGCTGCTCTGGCATATCGGCATCTGCTTCGTTCGCTGCCGCGCAGGCAGCTGAGAAATCGGGCGGGATCGCCCTGACAGGTTCCGTCAAGTTCGCTGCCGCGCAGGCAGCTGAGAAATACGATGAGGCGGCGATCCGGTTTCTGGCCGCGTTCGCTGCCGCGCAGGCAGCTGAGAAAAAACATGCGGATCACCGTCGCACCTTGGATGCGTTCGCTGCCGCGCAGGCAGCTGAGAAAGCACACGGCGCGCGGCGCGGGGTCGGGCGCGAGTTCGCTGCCGCGCAGGCAGCTGAGAAACGACGATCGCCTGGTTTGCCGCATCACATCGCGTTCGCTGCCGCGCAGGCAGCTGAGAAATGTTCAGCCACCAGCAGTATGTCGCGTGGCACGTTCGCTGCCGCGCAGGCAGCTGAGAAAACAATCCATACGACCGCACCTGCGCACGCTGCGTTCGCTGCCGCGCAGGCAGCTGAGAAATATGACGATGCGGGCTTTTTGCATGTGCCGGGGTTCGCTGCCGCGCAGGCAGCTGAGAAATTGGTTCCGACCGGCCACAGTTCCTTGGACTGGTTCGCTGCCGCGCAGGCAGCTGAGAAAAGGACACGTTGATGCCCTCGGTGCCATCCACCGTTCGCTGCCGCGCAGGCAGCTGAGAAAAGCAAGATGACGTCGGTCTCGGCCTCGGTCTTGTTCGCTGCCGCGCAGGCAGCTGAGAAATTGCCGACGGCTTTCGCTACGCCGCCCATGTCGTTCGCTGCCGCGCAGGCAGCTGAGAAATTTTCGTAGAGGTCGGCAAGTGTGCTCATGCGGTTCGCTGCCGCGCAGGCAGCTGAGAAATGAAAAGGACGGGGCTTTTTGTCGTCTGCGCCGTTCGCTGCCGCGCAGGCAGCTGAGAAATGATGTTCCGGAAGCACTGCAATCACCCGCTCGTTCGCTGCCGCGCAGGCAGCTGAGAAAATTCGCCAGCTTCAGGCCGGTGTTCGCCGCGTGTTCGCTGCCGCGCAGGCAGCTGAGAAATGGCTCTACGACTGGCACAACGATGCCGAGGAGTTCGCTGCCGCGCAGGCAGCTGAGAAATCTTTCGACTTCAGCGGTTCAGATCCGGTGCTGTTCGCTGCCGCGCAGGCAGCTGAGAAATACCCGAGCTACGGCAGCAAGCCAGATGCCACGTTCGCTGCCGCGCAGGCAGCTGAGAAAATGCCTGACTTACCCACATCCCCCGTGGATAAGTTCGCTGCCGCGCAGGCAGCTGAGAAAACCGGCAGCGCGAGCAGCGCCTGGACCAGGCTGTTCGCTGCCGCGCAGGCAGCTGAGAAAGACGCAGCCCATCCTGCCGTGGGCCGGTTGAAGTTCGCTGCCGCGCAGGCAGCTGAGAAAAGGTGGGCGCCGCGACCCCCGAGCAGGGCGTCGTTCGCTGCCGCGCAGGCAGCTGAGAAAATCGCCAATCTGGCCGACAATGCCGCGTCCAGGTTCGCTGCCGCGCAGGCAGCTGAGAAATGCTCGGGCCTGAATTCCGCGAATGTCTCCTTGTTCGCTGCCGCGCAGGCAGCTGAGAAAGAATCCTGGCCGTCCAACGCATGGATCGCGGCGTTCGCTGCCGCGCAGGCAGCTGAGAAAATGACGACGACACACACCGAACGCCTGCTGCGGTTCGCTGCCGCGCAGGCAGCTGAGAAAGCATGAACAGATTCCAGGCGGGTATGGCCGTCGTTCGCTGCCGCGCAGGCAACTGAGAAACTCTCCTGCGCAAGCTGACCGAGAAGAAGAAAGTTCGCTGCCGCGCAGGCAGCTGAGAAATCATAGGCCTCGATCTCAGCTTGGATGGGGTCGTTGGCTGCCGCACAGGCAGCTGAGAAATGACACGTCGCCCGGGTGTTGAAGCACTTCCGGTTGGCTGCCGCACAGGCAGCTGAGAAATATACGGTGGTGAGGATGGATTCAGGGTGCAGGTTGGCTGCCGCACAGGCAGCTGAGAAACGGCCAGAGGCCGGAGGGGGCGGCGTGCATGATGTTGGCTGCCGCACAGGCAGCTGAGAAATGGCGCTGCCGCTCGTAGTGGCTGACGTTGCCGTTGGCTGCCGCACAGGCAGCTGAGAAATGTCGCAGAAGCATTCAATAGTGGTCGAGGCCGTTGGCTGCCGCACAGGCAGCTGAGAAAAACTGGCTGGCCGGGCGGTCTCCCATCCCGGGGTTGGCTGCCGCACAGGCAGCTGAGAAAGGGTCCTGTCCGGCGAGCACGCGGCGCGCGTCGTTGGCTGCCGCACAGGCAGCTGAGAAATCCCCACCCTCGCCGCCGCGCTGGAACGCTACGTTCGCTGCCGCGCAGGCAGCTGAGAAACAAGACGCATGCCCGGTGATGTCCGGCCCACTGTTTGCTGCCGCGCAGGCAGCTGAGAAATCGATCGCGCGGCGCACGTCGGGCAACTTGCCGTTCGCTGCCGCGCAGGCAGCTGAGAAATTGAAACCTCTCAAATTTCAGCGTTTCGGAGCGTTCGCTGCCGCGCAGGCAACTGAGAAAATCGAGGCGCTGGGCATGATTGTGGCCAGCCGGTTCGTTGCCGCGCAGGCAGCTGAGAAAGGCGCAGGTCTTCGGCTTGTTGATTACCGATCGTTCGCTGCCGCACAGGCAGCAGAAAACCAGCACAATACCCTGCCTTTGCCCGTGCGGTGCCTTCTGTCTTGCATACGGGCCGTTGATGATGGCTCGGGGATGCCGGTAACATCTCGCTCAAGCAAGCTGCCGCGCAGGCAGCTGAGAAATCACGGAGATTCACATGCAAATCGGCATGGTAGGTTTGGGCCGCATGGGCGCCGGCATGGCGCGCCGGCTCATGGACAAACACATTGGCTGCGTCGCCTACGATTCCCAGCAAGACGCCGTCGCCCGCCTGGTGGCGGACGGCGCCATCGGCGCGGCCTCGCTGGCCGATCTGATCGAAAAACTCCCGCGTCCCCGGGCCGTCTGGCTGATGGTGCCGGCGGGGCTGGTCGATGACGTATTGAGCCAGCTGGAACCGTTGCTCGACGCGGACGATATCGTCATCGACGGCGGCAATTCCTGCTATCACGACGACATCCGGCGGGCGCAGGCGCTGGCGGATCGGGGCGTCCATTACCTGGACGTCGGCACCAGCGGCGGCGTGCACGGCCAGGCCCGGGGCTATTGCCTGATGATCGGCGGCGACGCCGCCGCGGTCGGGCGGCTGGATCCGGTGTTCGTGGCGCTGTCGCCGGGCCTGGCCGCCGCTGCGCGCACGCCGGGACGCGGCGACGGCGCGGGCACGGCGGAACAGGGCTATCTGCATTGCGGGCCTGCGGGGGCGGGGCACTTCGTGAAGATGGTGCACAACGGCATCGAATACGGGATCATGCAGGCCTACGCCGAGGGCTTCAATCTGCTGCGTCATGCGAACGTGGGCAAGGCCGCGCACGCGACCGACGCGGAGACGGCGCCGATGCGCGATCCGCGGCACTATCAGTACGACATGGACCTGCCGGAAATCGCGGAGCTCTGGCGCCGGGGCAGCGTGATCGGTTCGTGGCTGCTGGACCTGACGGCGCGGGCGTTCCAGGCCGACCCGCAACTGGACGGCTTTGCGGGCCGGGTGTCCGATTCCGGCGAGGGGCGCTGGACGCTGCACGCGGCCATCGACGAGGGCGTGCCGGTGCCGGTGCTCAGCGCCGCGTTGTTCGAGCGTTTCCAGTCGCGCGGCAATGCGGAGTTCGCCAACAAGGTCCTGTCGGCGATGCGCAAGGGCTTCGGTGGGCACGAGGAACCGGGAGCGGAAATCAACCGTTCAGCGTAAACCTTTGTCCCGTCGTTGAAATCGGGGAAAGCCCGGGGCTTGTCCATGGGCTTGTCCACAGACGGAGTGGATAATTTCGCGCGGCCGATCCTTGTCATGGACCGGTCATTTTTTTATCCGTGATTCCATCCCATTGATCTGGAAAGAGGAATTCAAGTCCCCCAGGACTTTTCCATGGGATTGTCCACAATCCGCGTGGATAAGACGGTCATACCCAGCCTGAACACGGCCAGGGAATCCTTCACTTCGTCGGCCAGGCGCTCCTGCAGGCCGGTGGCGCTGGCGGCCTGGCGCACGAGCCGGGTATTGTGCTGTGTCGCGTTGTCGATCTGCGCCATGGCCTGGTGGATCTGTTCGATGCCCGCGGATTGCTCCACGGTGGCGGCGGTGATCTCTTCCATGATGCCGGACACCTGCCGGACCGACGCGACGATTTCCCGCATGGTCCGGCCCGCCTGCTGCATGCGGGCCGAGCCGTCCTCGATGCGCAGGGTCGATTGTTCGATCAGGACCTTGATTTCCCGCGCGGCGGCGGCGCTGCGCTGGGCCAGCGCCCGCACTTCGGCGGCCACGACGGCGAAGCCGCGGCCTTCCTCGCCGGCGCGGGCGGCCTCCACGGCCGCGTTCAGGGCCAGGATGTTGGTCTGGAAGGCGATGGCGTCGATGACGCCGACGATCTCGCCGATCCGCCGGGAACTGTCCGAGATGCCGTCCATGGTCCGGATCAGTTCGTCCACGGTCCGTCCGCCGTCCGTCGCCACGCCCGAAGCCTGGCCGGCCAATTGATTGGCCTGGCGGGCGTTGTCGGCGTTCTGCCGGGTCGTGCTCGCCAGTTCCTCGATGCTGGCGGCGGTCTGCTGCAGGGCCGCCGCCTGCTGTTCCGTGCGCGCGTTCAGGTCCTGGTTGCCGGCCGCGATCTCGCGCGCGCCCTGGACCATGCGGCCGGTACGCTCCAGGACCATGGCGATCATGGCGCGCAGGCTTTCCTGGGTGTTCTTCAGGCCCTGGAACAGCTGCCCGATTTCGTCCTGGGTCCAGACCTCGATGGAGGCCGTCAGGTCCCCGGCGGCGATCCGGTGCAGCAGCTGGCCGCTGTCCAGCAGGGGGTTCAGGACCATGCGCAGCAGGACGCGGTAGACCAGCCAGGTCAGCAGGACGGCCGCCAGCGCCAGCCCGATCAGTCCGCCGCGCATGGGCGCCGGCATTGGCGCCCCGAACCACAGGGCGCCGCCGACGGCCAGCAGGGTGGGCAGGAGCAGCGCCAATGTGGACAGCGCCAGCCGGACGCGCAATGAGCGCGTCAGAAAGAAATGCTTCATGTCTCGTCTCCGTCGTGCGGCCCGCGGGCCTGCGCGGTTCATGTGCTTTCTTCGGCGCCCGCCGGAGGACGGCCGGAACGCCTGGGCGCGATGCGCCGAACCACTATATCGGTCCCTGGTGCGGACGGATATTTCCGCGCGCCAATACCCATCATCACGCGGCATGAAAACCGGGCCGGCCCCGGACGATTTGCGACCGCCGATCCTAAGTGGTTGAGGCGCCGGGGAAACCCGGAAATGCCCGGGACTTGTCCATGGAATTGTCCACAATCCGCGTGGATAAAACGGACATGGCGCATGCCGGACTCGCCGGCAGTCCGGCCGGCCGGTCGGAACGGATCCGGAGCAACGTAAAATCAGCGTTCCTCGTGCTTCATTCTTGGAGATTTCAACCATGGAACAGCTTCAGGCTTTCTGGTCCGGCCTGCCCGATCTGAGCGGCATCGCGATCCATCTCGGCGTGACCCTGGCGATCCTGGTGATCGGCTGGACCGTGTCCAATCTGCTGGGCCGCTGGATGCGCCATATCGCGGACCGTTCCCCCCGGATCGACCCGACCATCGTGCCCATGGTGCGCAGCGTCACGGTCTGGGCGGTACGCATCGTGGTGCTGCTGGCCGTGCTGGCCCGCCTGGGCGTGCAGACCGCCAGCCTGGTCGCCATGCTGGGCGCTTCCGCCCTGGCCATCGGCCTGGCCTTGCAGGGCACGCTGCAGAATTTCGCCGCCGGCATCATGCTGCTGGTGCTGCGCCCGGTGCGCGCGGGGGAATTCGTCGCCATCGGTGGCCAGGGCTCCGGCACGGTGGACGAGATCGGCCTGTTCATGACGCGTTTCGTGCAGGTGGACGGCATCCAGATCCTGCTGCCCAACACGCTGGTCTGGGGCAGTCCGATCACCAACTACAGCCGCAACAAGACCCGCCGCCTGGACATGATGCTGGGGGTGCGCTACGACGATGACCTGGATGCGGCGCTGGGCACGCTGCAGGCGCTGGTGGACGGCCATGACGACATCCTGGCCGATCCGGTCCCCCAGGTCATGGTGATGGAATACCGGGACAGCACCATCATGGTGAACATCCGTGTGTGGACGCTGGCGGAAAAGTACTGGGACGTGTATTTCGACCTGCATCGCCGGGCGCCCCAGGCGCTGCGCCAGGCGGGCCTGCGCTCGCCCATTCCCCTGCGCGAGGTCCAGTCGATCCCGGCTTCGGCGAAGCGGGACAAGGCCGCCAACGCCTGATGCTTTTTCCCGTGCCCGCCGCCCGGTGGCGCGCGGCGGGCACGGCCCCGTTTACTCCACCATCCGGTTCAGCCGCTCCGCGTCCAGCGGGTGCTGGCCGTTCTCGATGCGCTGGCCCAGGTCTTCCAGGGCCGAACACAGGCGCTGGATGCGCGCGTCCTGCTGGGCCGTGTGATTGATCAGTTCGTGCAGCACCTTGACCAGCGGGTCGTCGTCCGCGCGGCCGACGCCGTAGGGCGCGAAGTCCTCCTGAGGGACCGCGCCGTCGGCGGGGGCCGGCTCGGTCCGGCCGCGCTGCAGCAGTTCCTGCAGGGGCCGGGCGGCCCATTCGGATTGCGAGGGCGGGATGTCCTCCTGGCAGGGCGACGCGGCGGCCGGGGCGGCGTCGGGCCGTGTGGCGTCCGTCCGGCCGGACGCCGCCGAAGCCGGGGCCGGGCCCGGCTCGCCGCCCGAAGCCGCGGCGGGTGCCGCATGGTCTTCGGGCAGGATCACCCGCGCCGGGTTGCCCACGGCGGTCGCCCCGGCGGGCACGGGCTTGATCACCACCGCGTTCGATCCGACCCGGGCATGGGCGCCCACGGTGAAGCCGCCCAGGATCTGGGCGCCCGCGCCCACGACCACGCCTTCCTCCAGGGTGGGGTGGCGCTTCTCGCCCTTGTACAGCCGCGTGCCGCCCAGGGTGACGCCCTGGTAGATGGTGCAGTCGTCGCCGATCTCGGCGGTCTCGCCGATCACCACGCCGAAGCCGTGGTCGATGAACACGCGCCGGCCGATGCGCGCGCCGGGGTGGATCTCGATGCCGGTCAGCAGGCGCCCCAGGTGGGACGTGAAGCGGCCCGCCCAGTACCAGCCGCGCCGCCACAGGCCGTGCGCCAGGCGGTGGACCAGGATGGCGTGCAGCCCGGGGTAACAGGTCAGGATCTCGATGCGGCTGCGGGCCGCCGGATCGCGCTCGTGGATGCAGGCGATGTCTTCGCGAAGCTGGTCAAACATGTCGGTCGGGTGCTCGGTCGTTCGGGGTCGCGGCCTGTCCGGCGCTGCGGATCATGGCGGTGCACAGGCCGCGCACCATGTCCACCTCGTCGGCGCTCAGCCGGTTTCGGGTCCACATCTGCCGCATGCGCGGCACGAGTTTCTTCGGATGCCGGGGGTCCAGGAACCCCACGGCCACCAGGGCCTGCTCGAAATGATCCAGCATGGCCTGGACGCGTTCGCCGCTGGCCGGATCCGATCCCGGGTCGTGCCGGGCGTGGGTATCGGGCAGGCGCGCCGCGCCGGCCAGGGGCAGCAGGGCATAGCGCATTTCCCAGGCGGCCAGCTGCAGCGCCTGGGACACGTTCAGCGAACTGTACGCCGGATTGGCCGGGATGTGGCAGACCCGCTGGCACAGGGTGATGTCCTCGTTGGACAGGCCGGTGCGCTCCGTGCCCAGGACGATGGCGATGCGCGTGTCCGCCCCGGCCAGCTCGGCGGCCGATTGCGCGGCGGCTTCGCGGATGTCGCAGGGCGGGGGGCCGATGGCCCGCGCCCGCGCCGTCAGGGCGAAGGCCAGGGTCGCGGATCCCAGCGCCTCGGCCAGGGTGTCGTGCATGCGGGCCCGTTCCAGGATGTCGCCGGCCCCGCTCGCCAGGGCGATGGCCTCGGGTTGGCGCAGGATGTCCGGATCGGCGGGGGCCACCAGGCGCAGGTCGTGGAAGCCCATGGTCTTGATCGCCCGGGCCGCCGAACCGACGTTGCCGGGGTGGCTGGGACTGACCATGACGAAGCTTACCCGGTCGAAAAGTTCCGGGGTGCCGGAAGGCGTGTCGGAGGAAACTGGCGGAGTCATTTAAAATAGGGGTCTATTACCCGTGATCTTTGGAAACCTATGCACCCGATGCTCAACACCGCCATCAAGGCGGCACGCCGTGCCGGCGCCATCATCAACCGCGCCGGCCTCGACCTGGAACGCCTGAACGTGGCGCGCAAGGGGCCGAAGGACTACGTCACGGAAGTCGATCGGGCCGCCGAGGAATCCATCATCGACATTTTACGCACAGCCTATCCCGATCACGGCATTCTGGCCGAGGAATCCGGCCGCCTGCAGGCCGGGGGCGGCCAGGCGGGCGCCGAATTCCAGTGGGTGATCGACCCGCTGGACGGCACCACGAACTTCATCCACGGCTTCGCGCACTATGCCGTGTCCATCGCGCTGATGCATCGCGGCCAGGCCGCGCACGCGGTGGTCTACGACCCCACGCGCAATGAAATGTTCACCGCCAGCCGGGGCAGCGGCGCCTTCCTGAACGACCGCCGGGTACGGGTGTCCACCTGCCTGCGCTATCACGACGCCCTGCTGGCCTCGCACATTCCCCAGTCCACGGCGCTGCCGGCGGCCTCGCCCTTCGTGCCGCTGCTGGCCGAATGCGCGGCGGCGCGGCGCACCGGCTCCACGGTCCTGGACCTGGCCTGGGTGGCCAGCGGCCGCCTCGACGGCTTCTGCGGCGTCGGGCTCAAGCCCTGGGACATGGCCGCCGGCAGCCTGCTCGTGCTCGAGGCCGGCGGCCTGATGGCCGATTTCCAGGGCGAGCAGGGCTGGATGGACTCGGGCAACGTGCTGGCCGCGCCGCCCAAGATATTCGCGCAGATGATGTCTCATCTGCGCGCCTGACGGGACACGATTATGGAATGGTTGCTGGATCCGGCAGCCTGGGTGGGCCTGTTCACCCTGATCGTCCTGGAAATCGTCCTGGGCATCGACAACCTGGTCTTCATCGCCATCCTGGTCGACAAGCTGCCGCCCAAGCAGCGCGACCGCGCCCGCGTCCTGGGCCTGAGCCTGGCGCTCATCATGCGCCTGTTCCTGCTGACGCTGATGTCCTGGCTGGTGAAACTCACCGAGCCGCTGGTGCGCCTGGGCGACCTGTCGTTCTCGGGCCGCGACCTGATCCTGATCGTGGGCGGCTTCTTCCTGCTGTTCAAGGGCACCTTCGAACTGCACGACCGCATCGAGGGCCGTACCCAGCACGCCTCGGGCTCACGCCTGCACGCCGGCTTCTGGGTGATCGTCACCCAGATCGTCATCTTGGATGCGGTGTTCTCCGTCGATTCGGTGATCACGGCCGTGGGCATGGTCGACCACCTGGCGATCATGATGGCGGCGGTGGTGATCGCCATGGGGATCATGCTGGTGGCGTCCAAGCCGCTGACCGCCTTCGTCAACGCCCACCAGACGGTGGTCATCCTGTGCCTGGGCTTCCTGCTGACGATCGGTTTCTCGCTGGTGGCCGACGGCTTCAGCTTCCACGTGCCCAAGGGCTATCTGTACGCCGCCATCGTGTTCTCGGTGCTGATCGAGGGCCTGAACCAATGGGCGCGGCGCAACGTGCGCCGGGCCGAGATGCGCCGGCCGCTGCGCGAGCGCACCGCCGAGGCCGTGCTGCTGATGCTGGGCCGCAAGCCCATGGCCGGCCCCGAGCCCGAGGACGGCGAGGACGCGCCGCCGCCGGCCGAGGCCTTCGGCGACGAGGAACGCAACATGGTCAGCGGCGTGCTGACGCTCAGCGACCGCAACGTGCATTCCGTGATGACGCCGCGCACCGACGTGTCCTGGATCAACCTGGACGCGCCGGCCGACGACCTGCGCGCCCAGCTGATCCGCGAACCGCACAGCTTTTTCCCGGTGTGCCGCGGCACCCTGGACGAGGTCGTGGGCGTGGGCCGCGCCAAGGACCTGCTGCTGGACCTGCTGGAACACGGCGGCATCCGCGAGACCCGGCTGCGCGAACCCATCATCGTGCACGAGACCATTCCCATCCTGCAGCTCATGGAAACGCTCAAGCGTTCGCACGGGCTGCTGGTCCTGGTGGCCGACGAGTTCGGCTCCATCGTCGGCGTGGTGACGCCGATCGACATCTTCGAGGCCATCGCCGGCGAATTCCCCGACGAGGACGAGGCCCCCGACATCATCGACCAGGGCAACGGCCGCTGGCGCGTGGACGGCGCCGCCGACCTGCACCACCTGGAACAGGTCCTGCACACCGACGGGCTGGTCGACGAGCACGAGGAATACTCCACCATCGCGGGCTATCTGCTGAGCCGTTTCGGGCGCCTGCCCGACGTCGGCGACCACTGCGAACTGGCGAGCGGCTACGGCGGCTTCCGCTTCACCGTCGCCGCCCTGGAAGGCCGCCGCATCGCCGCCGTCCAGATCGACAGCTTGGATCCGTTCGACCCCGAGGCCGATCCTCAGGATTGAGGATTCTCTGGATTTAACTTGCGGTATCCCTCCACCTCCCGGCCTGCATGCCGGTCGGATTCGATAGGCTGTTCATGGTCCGCAGGGACCATGAACAGTCCGATCTCATCCGCGTCGATCTCGATCCAGCCGCCCCGGGGTGGCGCGTCGCGGTCGCATTCCCAATCGGGCAGCACGTAGCGTCGCGCCGCGCGGCCGTCCAGGTCCAGCGCGTGGACGGCGGGCCGGTGCGTGTGGCCATGGATCAGGACGTCGCATCCGGCGGCGCGCAGCGCCTGGTCAATGGCGGCGGGGTTCACGTCCATGATCGCCATCGGCTTGGCCTTGCGGGCCTGCCGGCTACGGGCGCGCGCGCGCGCGGCGATGGCGCGCCGCAGGCGCAGCGGCAGGGCCAGGAAGACGTGCTGGATCCAGGGGGTGCGGACGATGCGGCGGAAGCGCTGGTAAGCGAGGTCGTCGGTGCAGAATTCGTCGCCGTGGGCCAGCAGGACCGGGCCTGCATCGGTGTCCAGGACGACGGGCGCGTCCAGCAGCCGGGCGCCCAGCGCGTCGGCCAGGGCGGGGCCCATCAGGAAGTCGCGGTTGCCGTGCACCAGCCACAGGGGGATGGCGCTGGCGGTGGCGCGCAGTTCGTCCAGCGCGGCGGCCAGCCAGGCGGGTGGTTCGCGCAGGGCGTGATCGTCGCCGATCCAGGCGTCGAAGATGTCGCCGCACAGGACCAGGGCGTCGGCATGGCGCCGTGCCCGGTCCAGGAAATCGTAGAAGGCGCGGGCCGTCCCAGGGACGGCCTCGCCCAGATGGATGTCCGAGGCGATCCAGACGGTGCCCCGCAGCGCCTGTTTATTCAACCAGAGGACCTCTGAATAAGTCGAGCGGAAAGCGGGCGCTGCGGATCGGGATGGGATGCAAGGCGCGAACCGTAGCGATAGCCGTAGCTATCGCGAGGATGAGCAACGCCGCAGCCCGCCCGAGCCCGCAGATGCACGCGACGTGAGGACTTGTTCAGCGGTCCTCTATCGTGGCGCTTTCGATGACGACGTCCTCGACGGGCACGTCCTGGTGGAAGCCCTTGCTGCCGGTCTTCACCTTCTTGATCTCGTCGACGACTTCCGTGCCTTCGATGACGCGGCCGAACACGGCGTAGCCCCAGCCGTTGGAGGTGGGCGCGGTGAAGTTCAGGAAATCGTTGTCGGCCACGTTGATGAAGAACTGCGCCGTGGCCGAATGCGGATCGGCGGTGCGCGCCATGGCGAGCGTGTAGCGGTCGTTCTTCAGGCCGTTGTTGGCCTCGTTTTCGACCGGCGCGTGGGTCTGCTTCTGCTTCATGCCGGGTTCGAATCCGCCGCCCTGGATCATGAAGTTGTTGATGACGCGGTGGAAGATGGTGCCGTCGTAGAAGCCTTCCTTCACGTAGGAGAGGAAGTTCTCGACGGTCTTGGGGGCTTTCTCGGCGTCCAGTTCGATCAGCAGATCGCCCTTGTTGGTGTGCATTCTGACGTGCGGATGAGTGCTCATGGCTGTGCTTTGGGGTGAGGGGTTGGAATCGGCCTGCGCGGCGGCGGCGCCGCCCGCCAGGACCAGGGCGCAGCCCAGGCTGCAGGCCCGCGTCCAGGGCAGGATGCGGGAAAGGAACGGGGAATGGGACATGGAGGCGTCCAGTGCAAAGGGCCTATTGTGCCTGAGGGGCGGCGGTCTTGTCGTGCGCCGGCCGGACGGAGGCCGGGGCGGGGGACGCGCCGGCCGCCCGGGCGCGGTCGAAGGATTCCTGGGCCAGGCGCATCTGCACGTGTCCCAGGTTTTCCAGCGCCGGGGCGAAGGACGGGTCGGACACCAGCGCCATGTCCAGCGCTTCGCGGGCCAGCTGGAGCTGGCCCCGGCGGGCGTATTCGATCGCCAGCGCGTTCCAGGGCTCGGGCAGTTCGGGATAGTCGGTGGTCATCTGGCGCCAGACGGCCATGGACTCGTCGTGCCGGCCCAGCGCCTCCAGGGCGCGGCCCTGCAGGTAGCGCAACTGGACGTCGGTACCCGGGGTGACGGATTCGTCGCGCGCGGCCTGGCGCTTGGCGATGATGTCCAGGGCCTCTTCGGCACGGCCCGCGTCGATCAGCGCCGACACGTGCTCGGCGAGCTGGGAGGGCGTCAGCGGAATGGCCGTGTCCACCGACGGCGAGGCCTTCCTCAGCAGGTCGGCGAAGGCCTGCCAGCCGCGTTCCGGCGCAGGCGCCTCGGTGAACGCCCCGGTCTCGGGATCGTAGTTCAGGCTCGGGATGCCCGCATCGGCGCCGGCGCCCGGGGAAGCCGCGAGGGCCGACCCTGTCGTCAGGCAGGCGCACAGGGCCAAAACAGGAAGGAATGAGCGGGTCACGTCTCGAGGCGCCTATGGATGGGGTTCTGAGGGGACGGTATACTTGTCAGTCCATTTTACATCCCCGCGCGCTGCCCGTATGGTCCGGAGCGGCGGGTTTGCTCGTCTCATCCTGCCCGACATGCTCCATATCCACGACACCCTGACACGCCAGAAAATTCCGCTGCGGACAGCGGAGCCGGGGGTGGTGCGCATGTACGTCTGCGGCATGACGGTCTACGACTTCTGCCACCTGGGCCATGCGCGGATGCTGGTCGGCTTCGACGTCGTGCAGCGCTGGCTGCGGGCCTCGGGCTATCGGGTGCGCTACGTGCGCAACATCACCGACATCGACGACAAGATCATCCGCCGCGCCGTCGAGCGCGGCGTCACCATCCGCGCGCTGACGGAATTCTTCATCGACGCCATGCGCGCCGACGAGCGCGCCCTGGGGGTCCAGTCCCCCGACGACGAACCGCGCGCCACGGAACACGTGGCCGGCATGCTCGACATCATCCGCACGCTCGAATCCAAGGGCCTGGCCTACCAGGGCGCCGACGGCGACGTCAATTTCCCGGTGCGCAAGTTCCCCGGCTACGGAAAACTGTCGGGCAAGTCGCTCGACGACCTGCGCGCGGGCGAACGCGTCGCCGTGTCGGCCGGCAAGCAGGACCCGCTGGACTTCGTGCTGTGGAAATCCGCCAAGCCCGAGGAACCCGCCGACACCCGCTGGGATTCCCCTTACGGGCCGGGCCGCCCGGGCTGGCACATCGAATGCTCGGCCATGAGCCACGCGCTGCTGGGCATGCCGCTGGACATCCACGGCGGCGGCCCGGACCTGAAATTCCCCCACCACGAAAACGAGATCGCCCAGAGCGAGGGCGCCTTCGGCGGCACCCTGGCCACGGTCTGGATGCATTGCGGTCCGATGATGGTGGACGCCGAAAAGATGTCCAAGTCCCTGGGCAATTTCCGGCGCATCCGCGACACGGTCGCGCTGGATGCGGCCGACGACCGCGCGGACTACGCCGTCAACCCGCGCGAAGCCGAGATGCTGCGTTTCTTCCTGGTGCGCAGCCACTACCGCAGCGCCCAGAACTACGCGCCCGACAACCTGCTGGACGCCCAGAACGCCCTGGACCGGCTCTACCAGGCGCTGGCCAGCGTGCCGCCCGCCGATGTCGCCGTCGACTGGGACGACCCGGCCGCCCAGGCCTTCCGCGCCGCCATGGACGACGACTTCAACACGGCCGGCGCCGTGGCCGTGCTGTTCGACCTGGCGGGCCGGGCCAACCGCGAATCCAGCGCCCGGGCCAGCGGCCTGATGCGCGCCCTGGGCGGCATCCTGGGCCTGCTGCAGGCCGATCCCGCCACCTACCTGAAATCACCCACCCGTTTCCTGGCGGGCGGCGCCCGCGCGGACACGCTGTCCTCCGACGCCGTCGAGGCCCTGATCGCCGAGCGCGCCCAGGCCAAGGCTGCCCGCGACTTCGCCCGCGCCGACGCCATCCGCGCCCAGTTGCGCGAGCAGGGCGTGGAACTGGCCGACGCGGCCGGCGGTGCCACCCAATGGCGGCGGGTGTGACCATGGACATGCAACACCACAGTTCCGCCGCCGCGCTGCGGCCCGCCTACTGGACGCAGGCCTGCGAACACCTGATGCAGCGCGACCGCATCCTGCGCAAGCTGATCCCGGTCTACGGCCACGAATCCATGCAGGCGCGCCAGAGCCCGTTCCAGACCCTGATCCGCATCATCGTCGGCCAGCAGATTTCGCTGGTCCTGGGGCGCAAGCTCTGGGCCCGGCTGGTCCAGGCCTGCGGCAGCGACGTGCGGCCCGGCTGCATCGCCCGGTTCTCCGAGGCCGAACTGCGCGAACTCGGCCTGTCCCTGCGCAAGGCCCAGTACCTGCGCGACGCGGCCGAATTCTTCGCCCAGCCCGACCGCCTGGATCCGGCCTGGTGGGAATCCCGCGACGACGCGGCCGTGATGGCGCTGCTGTGCGACATCCGCGGCGTGGGCCGCTGGACGGCGGAAATGTTCCTGATCTTCTTCCTCGGGCGCCCCGACGTTTTGCCGCTGGACGACACGGCGCTGCTCAAGGCCATCTCCCATCACTACTTCAGCGGCGAGCCGGTCTCGCGCTTCGAGGCCCGCGAAGTCTCCCAGGCCTGGGCGCCGTGGCGCACGGTCGCCAGCTGGTATCTGTGGCGCAGCATGGATGCCGCCGCCGTCGAGTACTGATCGAGTCCCGAAATTCCGTCCTAGGACCCCTGCTCTCATGCGAAATACATTTCTTGAATTCGAACAGCCTCTGGCCGAACTCGACCAAAAGATCGAGGAACTGCGCTACGTGCAGACCGACTCCGCCGTCGACATTTCAGAAGAGGTCAACCGCCTGCAGCAGAAGAGCCAGTCCCTGGCCAAGAGCATCTACGCGAAACTGACGCCCTGGCAGACCGCGCTGGTGGCCCGCCACCCCCAGCGGCCCTATACCATGGACTACGTCCAGGCGCTGTTCACGGATTTCCACGAACTGCACGGCGACCGCATGTACGCCGACGACCAGTCCATCGTGGGCGGATTGGCGCGCTTCAACGGCACGCCCTGCATGGTGATCGGCCACCAGAAAGGCCGCGACACCAAGGAACGCGCCCTGCGCAACTTCGGCATGCCGCTGCCGGAAGGCTACCGCAAGGCCCTGCGCCTGATGAAGCTGGCCGAAAAATTCCGCCTGCCGGTGTTCACCTTCGTCGACACCCCGGGCGCCTATCCCGGCGTGGGGGCCGAAGAACGTGGTCAGTCCGAGGCCATCGGCCACAACCTGTACGCCATGGCCGGCCTGAAGGTCCCCATCATCGTCACCATCATCGGCGAGGGCGGCTCGGGCGGCGCGCTGGCGATCGCCGTGGGCGACACGGTCATGATGCTGCAGTACGCCACCTATGCCGTCATTTCGCCCGAAGGCTGCGCCTCCATCCTGTGGCGCAGCGCCGACAAGGCCTCCGTCGCCGCCGAGGCCCTGGCCATCACCGCACCGCGCCTGAAGGACCTGGGCCTGATCGACCGCGTGGTCAACGAACCCGTGGGCGGCGCCCACCGCGACCCGGCCACCATGGCGCGCCAGCTCCAGCGCGCCCTGGCCGACGCCTTGCGCGAACTCTCCAGCCTGGACGTGGACGAGCTGCTGCGCCGCCGCCTCGAGCGCGTCTCGGCCTATGGGCGCTTCCAGGAAGCCCGTTGATGCCATGACGCGGGCCGGCGCACGGCCATCGCGACGCGTCGCTTCCGCGCCGGATGGCGGGCGCGACCCCTGGCGATCCGCGCTCGATCCGGCCTTGCTGCGGGCGCTCGACGCCGCCCTGGCGGCGCTTCCCGCCGGCTCGGCCATCGGTGTCGCGCTAAGCGCCGGGGCCGATTCCGCCATGCTGGCCCTGCACGCCGCCCACGCGGCCCGGCGCCTCGGGCGGCGCCTGCACTGCTTCCACATCCATCACGGCCTGCAGGCCGGAGCCGACGACTGGCTGGCCCAGGCGCATCGGCTGGCCGGGCTGCTGGGGGCGGATTGCCACAGCCGCCGGGTGGCCGTCGACGTCGACGGCCGGGGCATGGAAGCCGCCGCCCGGGACGCCCGCTATGCCGCGCTGGCCGGACTGGCCGCCCATGCCGGGATCGGGCATCTGCTGCTGGCCCATCACCAGGACGACCAGGCCGAAACCGTGTTGCTGCGCCTGCTGCGCGGAACCGGACCGCTGGGCCTGGCGGCCATGCGCCCCGTGACGGAACGCGGCGGCCTGGTCTGGGTCCGGCCCTGGCTGGACCAGCCCCGGTCCGCGATCCTGGATTGCGCCCGGCGCTTCGAGGCGCTGAGCGGCTGGCGGCCGGTCGGCGACCCCAGCAACGACGACGGCCGCTACGCCCGGGCCGCCCTGCGAACCGGGCTGGCGCCGGTGCTGGACGCGCGCTGGCCCGCCTGGCGCCGGACCCTGGCCCGTCACGCCGGCCAGGCACGGGAACTGTCGGACTGGGTGGACGAAGCCGCCCGCGCCGACTGGCCAGGGCTGGACCCCTCGCCCGATGGGCGGGAATTCTCGCTCGCCGCCTGGCGCGCGCTGCCGGCGCCGCGCCAGGCGGCGGCCCTGCGCCATTGGCTGCATGCCCTGGACCTGCGCATGCCCACCGAGGCCCGCCTGCGGGACTGGCTGCGCCAGCTGCGCGAAGTCCACGCCCTGGGGCATGACCGCGACCTGCGGCTGCGCCACGAGGACGCCTGGATCGTGGTGCGGCGCGGCCGCGTGCTCTGCGTCCCGAAAACCCAGGTAGAATAATTCGTTTTGCTGGTCTGCACCGGGTTTCAATCTTCGTCAGGGCATCATGCTAATCGTCCAGAAATACGGCGGCACCTCGATGGGTTCCGTCGAACGCATTCAGAACGTCGCGCGGCGGGTCGCCAAATGGCACGCCGCCGGTCACCAGGTCGTGGTCGTGCCCTCGGCCATGTCGGGCGAAACCAACCGCCTGCTGGGCCTGGCCAAGGAAATCTCCCCTCAGCCCGATCCGCGTGAACTCGACATGCTGGCCGCCACCGGCGAACAGGCCAGCAGCGCGCTGCTGGCCATCGCCCTGATGCGCCAGGGCGTGGCCGCCCGCAGCTACGCCGGCTGGCAGGTCCCGGTGCGCACCGACAGCGCCTACACCAAGGCCCGCATCCGCTCCATCGACGACACCCGGGTCCGGGCCGACCTGGAATCGGGCCGCGTGGTCATCATCACCGGCTTCCAGGGCATCGACGACGAAGGCCACATCACCACCTTGGGGCGGGGCGGCTCCGACACCTCGGCCGTGGCGGTCGCCGCCGCCATGGGCGCCGACGAATGCCTCATCTTCACCGACGTGGACGGCGTCTACACCACCGATCCGCGCGTCGTTCCCGAAGCCCGCCGCATGAACGTCATTTCCTTCGAGGAAATGCTGGAAATGGCCTCGCTCGGTTCCAAGGTCCTGCAGATCCGTTCCGTCGAATTCGCCGGCAAATACCAGGTGCCGCTGCGGGTCCTGTCCTCGCTGACCGATCCCATGATCCCCGTCGACGAGGAAATGCACTCGGGCACGCTCATCACTTTCGAGGAAGACCAGAAAATGGAAACCGCCGTTGTCTCCGGCATCGCCTTCAGCCGCGACGAAGCCAAAGTCACCCTGCGCAACGTCCCCGACACCCCGGGCGTGGCCTATTCGATCCTGGGCCCCGTGGCCGCGGCCAACATCGACGTGGACATGATCCTGCAGAACATTTCCCAGCAGGGCATGACCGACTTCTCCTTCACGGTCAACCGCAACGACTTCGCGCGTACCCTGGACCTGCTGAAGAACCAGATCGGCCCGGCCGTGGGCGCCGGCGACGTCGTCTCCGACGACAAGGTCGCCAAGGTCTCCATCGTCGGCATCGGCATGCGCAGCCACGTCGGCGTCGCCAGCCTGATGTTCCGCACCCTGGCCGAGGAAGGCATCAACATCCAGATGATCAGCACCTCGGAAATCAAGACCTCCGTGCTGATCAACGACAAGTACATGGAACTGGCCGTGCGCGCCCTGCACAAGGCCTTCGAACTGGACCAGGAATCCGTCCAGGCCGAGGCCTGATCGGGTGCCCGCGGCGCGGGCGGCGCCTTGCCGGCGCCCGCCGGTTCCTGTGCTAGAATGCCGGTCTTGCTGGAGACGTGGCCGAGTGGTTGAAGGTACTCCCCTGCTAAGGGAGCATGCGGCTTATACCCGCATCGAGGGTTCGAATCCCTCCGTCTCCGCCAGCAACATTAAGCCCTTGATTTTTAAGGGCTTTTTTCTTTTTTGGCAGAAGAATGCTGGTAAAGATTTGGTAAAAAATGCCAAGCTACCACCTGCCTATCTATGCCAGAGAACCATCAGGCATCTACTACCTACACACCAGCATCAGAGGTAAAGCCTTCAAAAGGTCTCTACACACCAGAGACAGGCATCAGGCTACACTCATAGCAATTCCTATTATTCAAGCCATACAGAGCCTAAAAAGAGCTTACAGAGGCATTGAACCTGCTATGACTATCAGAAAGTTTGAAATAGACCTCCAAAAACAGATCTTCAAGACTGATGGCACACCAGAGGACAATACAGCCCTCCTAGATGCTTTGGGTAAGTTAGCTACTCTACCCATGCCAACACTACCAACACCCCCTCAGAAAGCCTCTAATCAAGCCACAGAGCCAACAGAAGGCACAAGGCCAGACATCACCATTCTTGAATTGCTGGAAGATTACAAACTCTTCAAGAAACTGAAACCTGCCTCAGTTTTGAAATATGAAGGAGTAGCAACTGAATACTTTGAGTTTTGCAGGAAAAAGACACTTAACAAAATGCTTGAAAGTGATTTTTTGAGCTATCAGAAAAGTCTTTTTCAAAAAGGGCAAGCACTTTGGACAGTTCAAGCAAAAACTACAATTATCAGTAGCCTATTTGATTTTGCCATCAAAAGAAGGAGCTACTATTACAGTAATCCAGTTGTAGATAAGAAGGTGATGACCAAAAAAGACAAATTAGAGGCATCATATGATTCTTTTGATCTTCAAGAAATACTCAAAATCTACAACACAGAAGATCTCAAACAGCACAAAACAAAAGATCCAGATTTTTACTTTGTCATTATGATTGAAGTTTTGGCTGGTATGAGAGTTAATGAGATTACAACACTCAAAAAAACTCAATTCTTTGATTATCAGAATAGACTAATCATTAGGATCAATGACAGCAAAACAAAGTCAGGTATCAGAAAAGTAAGCCTGCCCCCTGATTTCTCAAAAGAGTTAAAGGCTTGGATTGATAAGGTAAAATACCCAGAAGATAAAATATTCAAATACAGAGAAATTGAAGGAAAAGGAGCAGGCAACGCAGTAGGAAAGAAGTTTGCCAGAATACTGAAAAAGAAAGGACTAACTTATAGAAAGTATGTATTCCACTCTGTTAGAAAGTTTCTTAACAACTATATGAGACAGGCTGGAGTTAGTCTTGAAATGAGAAGTCAAATAATAGGCCATCAGGTTTTCAGTTATGATGGAGTTGATTTGTCCAATAATGTAAATATTGATTATTACAGTAAAGATTATGAGTTGGAAACAATCATTCAAACTCTTGAAGTCCATCAAAACTCAATACTGTTAAATATTGGACTAACCTGAAAAGCAGAAAATAAGCAATCAAGCCTCTACAAGTTAGGGGCTTTTTTTTAGGCCAGAATGTCATCAATATCATCAAGTATATTTACAGGCGCTTCAATTTTCTTTTCTTTTGGAGTGTTAGGCTCTAATAGTGATATTTCAGTATTAGGTTTTTGTATAATATTCTTGTAATGTTCCAAAGCATCGATAAAGCAACTTCTCAAAAGCCTATTTTCCTGATCTGCCAAGTCTCTATAAAAAGCCAATAACTTATCAGGTGCTTTGAAATATACGGGACTAAAACCATCAATATTATGTTTCATACATACCTCCATAAATAATAATTAGTATATGAAACAGCCCCATATTTGCAAATATCTCAGAAATATTTACAACAGCAAAATTAGATATTTTCGAGTAAATCAGCACATATCAGCCCTTATATTTTTGACAGTAAGCGGTTAATTTTCCATACTAAATTAGTGGGTAGATTTACATTCACAATCTTTAATCAAGGACCCAGAAAGTAATACTTTCTGATTAAGTCTATCGCCTTAATTCCTTGTTAGGACGCTGTCCTAAAACCTGTTAAAGATATAGGGCACAAGGCCCATAGTTAATTGTTGATCTACTCATTGATTATAAGGGTAGATTATGAATAATAAGAATTTGAAAAAACAGCCAACACTTTCAATAGAAGAAAAAAGAAAGAATGTAAGTGTGAAACTCAATGATGCTGAAAAAGATAGTATCAAGCAAAAAGCCAATAAATCAGGTATGGCAATAAGTCGCTATATCAGAGCAAAAGCACTTAATGAAAATACAACAGAAGCAAAAAGATTGAAGGCTTATTCTGATCTTTCCAGAGCATTAAGTATGGTAAAACCAATTTGGAATAAGCATGGGAAAACAGCAGAAATAAAACAAGATATCAAAGACCTCTATGATCTGATGAAAGAAATAAAGGAGGCAATCAAATGATTATCCAAACTTCAATAAGACAAAAGAGTAATTCAACAAAGACAGCATCAGGAGCAGTCAATTACGTTATGGGGGAAATTGATGGTGATGGTCATAAGAGAACAGTAAAGCCAGTAAAGATATATGGTGATCCTGATTTGATAAGGTCTTATGATAAACACCCAAAAATGAATAAGACTAATCAATCAACAAGTGGAGTTATCAGTTTAAGAGATGGGGAAAAGCTCGATAAGGATCAAGAGCAAACATTAGTGAAAAGATTTATTCAATACACAATTCCAAAAGAATTTCGAGACAAGGTTGATATGTTGATTGTTAAACACGAAGATAAAAGCAACACTGAATATCACTTTGTCATTCCACACCTTACCAACGAAGGAAAGCCATTTAACCCTTATGGAGTTATTGGAAGAGATAGAGGGCAATCAGCATTTCAGGCAGCACAATCAGCAACAAAGTTATTGAATGCTGAATTTGGATTTAGCCAGGTAATACCAGGAACAGCACAAAAAGATGGTTTAACTTCCATAGAGAAAAAAGGAGGGTTTAGCAACACAACAGCAAAGAAGAACATCGCCCAAGTATTAACTAACGACATCAAGAGATTGAAGATAGAAAACAGGGATCAGTTAATAGAACATATCAAAAGCAAAGGAGCAACAATTACAAGAGTAGGCCAAGACTACATCTCAATTAAACAAAAGGGATCAGATAAAGCAATGAGATTAAAAGGAGGCTATTTTTCAAAAGATAGTTCTAATGCCTACAAGATAGCAACAGCCCATATGCCTGAAAAACCAAAATACACAAAAGAAGATTATGACAAAGATAAAAAAGTCATTCAGGCATTTCATAATCTACTTGTTGATAGATATGAGGGTAAGCAACAAAACCAATGGAAGTTATTAGCAGAGTTCAAAAATGCCAGAGCAGATGCTAACAACCTCGATATTAAGGTGGGCATTGATCCCAGTAAATTAGAGCCTTGGCAAAAACAACCTGAGAAATTAGTTGAGAACTTACTACAAAAAATAGATGATAAGCAGATAGTAAGCAGAGACAATTTAATCAATCACCTGAAAGACAAAGGCTTTGAAGTAAAGATGCCTACTGGTGATAATAGAAATTATCTTGATATCACATTTCCCAATCAGTCAGATAGTTATAGATTTGCTGGTAGTGTCTTTATGGAGCAATCAGGATGGATCTATAAGCAATCACAACAAGGTAATTTTTCAGTCAGTAAGCAATTAGATTATGTTGATGTCTATGATATGAAGAGTGTAGATAAGGCAGTCAGCCAAAATCATAATGAGGTTAATTCCATTGTTGTTATGAAAGACAAAGAACTTCATAGCCATTTTGTAGAAGGAGCAACACATAAGGCAGAGCAGACCAAAGCAACAGCCACACCAACAACACCCACACCAGACCAACCAGAACAGCCTCAGTCAGCAGGACAAGGACTAGGAGGGCAAGTAGTAGGAGGTGGAGTAGCAGAGGCAGAGGCAGGCTTACAAGTAGCCCTATCTAATGTCAGAGCAATGGAAGCTCAATTTGGAGTTGGTAGCCCACAAGCAAAACAGGCAGCCGCAGCAGTCCAAGCAGCCATTCAAAGAGTAGTCCAAGCACATCAAGCAGAGGCAGAACAACAGAATCAACAAAGGAAGTCATATAGAGCAGAGAGCACTAACAACAGAAAACACAAGATTTAATCATCCTTTATTGCTTTTCCCGAAAAGGTTGGAGTCTTTACCTTACGGTCTTATGTGCTGTTAGCCTGGAATTACCTACGCTCTGTTTTCGCGTCCCGACGCGCCCCACTCGCTTCTTTCTGAAAAATTATTCTTTCGCTTATGCGATTATAGTTTGTTATTTGTAGTTGATTTATTGCTTATTTTGTTTGATATCAAATAATTAACTAGTATAATATTCATACCATGAAAGCGTCTTTCGACGAATAAATTAAGTCTCAGAAATGAGGCTTTTTTATTACCCAAAAAACAACAACAAAAACAACTTCAAAAACAACAAAAAATTAACACCAAAAACATAACAAAAGATGGGACGACATTTCCGTGTCGCTTGGCATATTGGTGATTATTGTTGGAAGTCTTTTAAAAAACCTTTGGAAACACTGATGAATAAAGACTTTGAGCAGTTTTGCAAATTACGAACCACTTTGCTTAATCTCCAGCCATCATAGATTAAAAAAACCATCTAAAAACCAACTAAAAAATCACATAAAAAACGGTCAATAATTACATCAAAAACAACAACAAAATTAACTTCAAAAATGGCATCAATAATTTAATTATCAAAAATCACATACCAAATGTTATAACGCTCTTGAAAAAATCAATATATTTAATATAATATCAATGTAGCGTTCTGCTACTGTTTTGGTCATTTCCTTGTGTGCTACAAAAAATGATAATAAGGTCTCTTGAAAAAGGGACCTTTTCTTTTTGACAATCATAATCAATTTTCTATAATAATTATCAGCACAAAGGAATTTTATTATGACTGAAAATATTCAAAAATACGCAATCGATCCATTCATAAACGCTTATAACCCTGATTTAATGTCTGATAAGCACAAGAGACTATTATCTGAAAAGGATCAAAACTATCACAACCTAAATAGAAAAGAACTTTATGCGTTAAGCACGAAGGCTAGACAATGGCATATTCAGTTTGGAAGAGAAGGGAAGAATTACAGAGGACAAACAATAGATGGAGAGAATGAACCATTTAAATATCATCCTCAGATCAGTTGTAATGTCAATCCACTGAAAAACTTTGATGAAGATAAAAAAAGAGTGGTGGGCAAAGTAAAACCAACATTCGCGGAGGTTAACGGTAGATGTTATGTAAAAGGCGTTATCTCATGCAAGAAAAATCAAGTATGCCCTATATGCGCTCTTCGTTATGAAATGGAGATGTTATCTAAAATCAAATTGCTTTTTGAAAGTTTTGACTACAAGAAAAATAAACTTGTGCTAATTACTTTTACTGCTCCACATAAGAGACATCAAACATTAAAAGACATCAAGAAGAACTTTTCCAAAGCCATACACTTAATGAGGACTCAATACAACAGCAAAGAAATTAAGGAGTATTCAGGCTTTACCGATTTTGTAGGTTCAAAGGAAACAACTTATGGAGATAAGAACGGATGGCATCATCACCTACATGACGCCTGGTTAGTAGATAGAAACACTGATGCTGAAAAACTATTGGAAATGTTGAAAGACCAATGGTTTAAATGTTGTACTCAGGTTGGCATACTACCAAAGAGAATATCACCAACGGCAAAAGAAGACTTTTATGAAAGATCAGTTGAGATAGAAGACAACTACAAATCTTCAAAGTATTTAGCAAAGATGGCTGATACCAGCAAATGGGGAATTGAAAAAGAGTTGGCAATGGGTTCAGCTAAAACAGCAAAGAAAGGTAGATATACCCCTTTTGAACTCATTAAATATGATCGTAAAGACTTATGGAGAGAATGGGTTGAGGCATCATTCAAATCTCATAGAATACAGTTTGGCCCAACCTTTACAAAACTACTGGAAGAATTAGAAAGAAAACAAGAAGAGGAATTAACACCAGAACAAATAGAGGCTCAAAGATCAATAGACATTAAACAAATTGAGTTAATGAGTGATTGGTACAACATTATCAGATACAACTATAAGCCTGTAATCTTTGAAGCAGTTGAAAAACTTGATACCCTTGAAGAAAAAATCAAAGTTATCGAAAGTCTCATCCAAAAATTAAGAGACAAGAAAGAAGAGAAAAAAGACAATGAGACTGAAAATTATATTGCTTATCTTGAAAATGAAGATAGACAAATAGAAGAAGAAGAAAGATCGGAAGTATTGTTGGAGTATTCTAAATACAATAGACAGGAAGAAATAGATAGAGTTAGCGAATTGAAGAATGAAATAAATGAGGCATTTAATAAGGGTGAAAACTACTATTTCAAAAATAAATATGATTTTTATATGTTAAGAAGAGCAGTAAAAGCAGGGTATATAGTGTATAAAGATCAAACAGCAGAAGAAACTTTTTATGATCTATTTGAGAGTAATATTCCTGTTGGAAAAAATATAGATTTTAATGAAGAAGTTGAAAGTGATAATATTGATCTTGAAGAAATACAAGAAGAGTTAAACGCCTTATTTAGTTAATGAGGCCATAAGGCAAAGAATAATTTTTCAGAAAGAAGCGAGTGGGGCGTGTCGGGACACGAAATCAGTGCGTATGACACACTCCAACAGGCACATAGCCACCAACACCAACCCCCTGATCCTGCTACAATAAGAGGGTAAAGAACTGGTAAGAATTTCAACAACCCAAAACCAGCTAACTGCTTGAAAGAAAAGGCTTTTTTGGCCTGAGCAGGGACTCCCTCCGTCTCCGCCAGCAAAACCAAAGCCCTGATGTTTCAGGGCTTTTTCAATTTCAGGCGCGGAAAGCGGGGGGGCTCGGGCGTCCACGCCGGACGCCGCCTCAGCGCCTCGGAAACGACTCTTCCACGTCGTACATCGGATCCGGCCCCGGATGGAATTTCGTCACCCGGTCGCCGTCGCGGCCCATGAACACATACATCAGCGAATTCCAGACGTGGTCCTGTTTGTAGCGGTAGCTCCAGACGATCTGACGCACATCGGGCAGACCGGCCGTGTCGACGATGGCGGGCGGCCCGAATTCGCAGCGCACCTGGTTCGCCGTCCATTCGCCCTGCTTCAGGACCTGGAAGTGCTCGTCGGTCAGGATCGGTTCGACGCCCTGGACGCGGCCTTGCGCGTCCACCGTGGCGCCCCAGGCGTACTGCCCCAGGGGCTGCCGCGACCAGACGACACGGTCATGGCCCTGGCGGTCGACGCATTGCAGCGTCGGTGCGCCGAATTGCGCCGCCACCTGGGCCAGCGGCGTGCCGGGCGGAGTGGCGGCGATATTGGCGCAGCCCGCCAGCCAGAGGCCCGCGCCCGTCGCCAGGGCGCCCCGGACCCAGGTCCGCATGCGTGGGCAGGAAAACATGAAACGCCTCCATGTGCGGTTTTCACCCCCCGATCGGGCATCTTTGACGGCGATCTCCTACAATCGGGAAAATTCGCCGTCGGGATCCGAAACCCGCCGGCACGGCCGGCGGAACCCGAACCGCCCATGCGAGGGAGGAATATGCATTCTAACTTCATGGACGCCGTGCGTGCGCGCAGCGACCGGGCCATCGCCTCGGGCGATCTGAAGCCCATCGTGGCCGAACAGGCCGTCATCCAGGACCGGGGCCTGCCGTTCATCGTCCGCTGGGTGGCCGCCCTGGCCGCCAAGGACGCGGCGAAGCGGGACGCCCAGACGGGCGGGACCGCGTCTTCCGGCGGCCAGGCCGTCACCCTGCCGGGTGGGCCTCGCGATCCGGATTTCAATCCCTTCCTGAAACCCGATCCCGCCCTGCTCGTCGGCCCGGTGGGAGAACACCACGCGGCCATCCTCAACAAATTCCCCGTCTGCCCGCATCATCTGGTGCTGGCCCGGCGGACGTTCGCGGAGCAGCTCTCGCCGCTGGAGGACGTCGATTTCCAGGCCCTGGCCTTCATCCTGTCGGCGCAGGGCGGCCTGGGCTTCTACAACGGGGGCGCCGCCGCGGGCGCCAGCCAGCGGCACAAGCACGTGCAGTGGATTCCCGACGCGCCGGACAACGCCTCGCTGCGCGCCCTGGGGGCCGGCCTGCCGGTGAACCAGGCGCAGGGCGCCGTCGTCCGCCACTCCGCGCTGGACCTGGCCCATTGCTTCGTGCGTGTGGACGTCGGCCTGGGCGCCGACGCCGGGGCCAGCGCCCGGGCCATGACGATCGCGTTCGGCCAGGCCTGCGCCGCGCTCGACCTGCGCCCCGGCGCGGACGGCCTGCTGCCGCCCTGCAACATGCTGGTGGGCGACGGCTGGATGCTGGTGCTGCCCCGCGGGCGGGAACATTTCCAGGGCGTGTCCCTGAACGCCCTGTCCTTCGGCGGCACGATCTACGTGCGCGACCCGGCCCAGATCGACGCCATCCGCGCCGCCGGCCCCTTGCGGGCACTGGCCAGCGTCGGGGTGCCGGGGTAGGGCGGAGGCGCCCCTACGCGAAGAACCAATAGCACACCCCGATCGAGGCCAGCACGCCCGCCAGGTCCGCCAGCAGCGCGCAGCCCACGGCGTGGCGTGCGCGCTGGATGCCGACCGCGCCGAAATACACGGCCAGCACATAGAAGGTCGTTTCGGTGCTGCCCTGGACGGTCGCGGCCAGCAGGGCGGGGAAGCTGTCCGGCCCGCTATGCTGCATGGTCTCGATCATCAGGGCGCGCGCCGCGCTGCCGGAAAACGGCTTGACCAGGGCGGTCGGCAGGGCGTCGACGAAGCGCGCGTCCAGGCCGCCCGCGTGCACCAGCCAGCGGATGCCGTCCAGCAGCACGTCCAGCGCCCCGGAGGCGCGCAGCACACCCACCGCGCACAGCATGGCCACCAGATAGGGCAGCAGCCCCTTGCACACGTCGAAGCCGTCCCTGGCGCCCTCGATGAAGCGCTCATAGACCGGAATGCGCTTCCACGCGCCGGCGATCAGAAAGACGATCAGGATGCCGAACAGCACCAGGTTGCCCAGCAGCGAGGACAGGGCGGCCACGGCGGCGGCGCTCATGGACGCCAGCAGCGCCATGAAGCCGCCCAGCAGCAGCGCGCCGCCGCCCAGCCAGGCCAGGACCACGGGGTCGTGCAGCCGCAGCCGTTGCATGAAGGCCACCGACAGCAGGCCCACCAGCGTCGAGGCCGAGGTCGCCAGCAGGATCGGCAGGAACACCAGCGTCGGATCGGCCGCGCCCTGCTGCGCCCGGTACATGAAGATCGTCACCGGCAGCAGCGTCAGCGACGAGGAATTCAGCACCAGGAACAGGATCTGCGCGTTGCTGGCGGATCGGGGTTCCGGATTCAGCGTCTGCAGCGCGTGCATGGCCCGTAGGCCGATGGGCGTGGCGGCGTTGTCCAGCCCCAGCGCGTTGGCGGCGAAGTTCAGTGTGATCAGGCCCAGGGCCGGATGCCCGGCCGGCACATCCGGCATCAGGCGCCGGAACAGCGGTCCCAGCAGCCGCGCCAGGCCGGCCACCAGCCCGGCCGACTCGGCGATCCTCAGGAAGCCCATCCACAGCGTCAGCGTGCCGAACAGCAGCAGCATCAGCTTGACCGACAGGTCCGCCATGTCGAACAGGCTGGCGATCAGGCGGGCGAACACATCCGGATCGCCCAGGGCGAGCCATTGAAACAGCGCGGCCGCCGCCGCGACGAGAAAGAACCCGAGCCAGAGGATGTTCAGCATGCGGCAGTCTAGCGCGGCTGCGGATGGGCTGTCATCGTCGCTGGCAGGGACCATGCGCACTGTGCGTTGATCAAGGCGCTGTCCCTCATGCCGTGATGTCTACGAGGGGGGGGCGTCCAGCCGTGAGGCCGGCGCAGGCCGTCAATCAGCCGCGGAAGACATCCTCCAGCGTTGCCGCGTCGACGAAGTTCAAGGACCAGGTTTCCAGGTCGCGCGCCCGAGCGCTGCGGATGCGCCGGTCGATCGCCTCGTCCACCGCGCCGAAGCGGCGGCGAATCTGGCGCAGCAAGAGATCGGCCTGGCCTTGGGTCAGGCCTTGGGTCAGGCCTTCTTTGATCCCCTCGACCCGGCCGCGCTTGATTCCTTCGCGTTCAATCAGCGTCACGTACGTCATCTTGTGTTCCTCCGGCAGGGCGTTGACCGCCTGCAGGTATTCCGGTTCCAGATCCCGGGGCAACGTGATCATCCATTCGATCAGGCGGTAGATCTGGCCGGCTGTTGTTGGCGTGTAGCCATAGTGCCGCAGGCTGCGGACCAGTTCGAATTTCGGCCCCAGCCGCATGCGCTTGTCCCGATAGCGGTTGGCCTGCAATTGCGCCATGACGAGCACCGCGAACGGGTTGCCGGGCGCCCGGGATTCCAGTTCGTCCCAGCGGCCCCGCCAGCCTTCCAATTCTACGACAGGAAAGGTGAAGCGCACGCCTTGGCCATGGTGCTCGTCGGTGTGGACCAGATGGTCGCCCACGCCGGGGTTGTCCAGCAGGATGCCCAGGCTGTAGACGGGCGGCGGCAGGGCCAGCCCCCGCTGGCGCATGATCCGCGCCTGGATGCGGTAGCGGTATTCGTGCATCCGCCAGGCGAACAGCCTCAGGGCCTGGCGGTCCCTCAGGCGCCGTTCGACCTCGACGTGGATCAGCAACCAGGCCTCGACGCCGCCCCGCAGGCGCACCTGGGCCAGCTTGTCCACGAAGCGGCGGCCCTTCTTGCCCGGCAAGGCAATGGCCTGCAACTCTTTGTCCAGGAATACCGGCGCGGCTGTGCGATCTAATTCAGCATGCAGATTCGGGGCCAACAGTTCGAGGGCTTGCGGGAAGAAAATCTCCAGCGCTTCCTTCCAGGGGCTGTCATGGTCGTCCTGGAGCGGGGCCGTGCGTGCCTGGGGCTGGTCTGCCTCCGGCCCTGTTCCGCAGGCCGGCGACAGACCGGCGGCCGATTCAGCTTCGTTACCACGCGGCGAGGCTGGAGAAGCCGTGACGGCAGGGATGCCGGGGCGCTTGGGGGCGGACATGGCAGGCTTCCGGATTCTGGAAACCCCATTCTGGGCAAGCCCAGCCAGCATCACCAGACTGGGAAATACGCACGGCTTAAAACATCATGCCCGGCCTTCGCACCCGTCATGCCTGGCCCGCCCGTTGCGTCCGCAAGAGAGCAGCCGTGAGACCGGACGGCCTTAAATCCGCTCGAACGCCGGCTCCACCAGCACGCGCCGGTCCACGTCCTGGATGCGCGTGCGGCCGCAGAAGGCCATGGTCACGTCCAGTTCGTTGGCCATCAGTTCCAGGCAGCGCAGCACCCCGGCTTCGCCGTAGGCGGCCAGGGCATACAGGAACGCGCGGCCGACCAGCACGCCGCGCGCGCCCAGCGCCAGGGCGCGCAGCGTATCCTGGCCGCTGCGCACGCCGCCGTCCATCAGCACCTCGATGCGGTCGCCCACGGCCTGGGCGATGGCGGGCAGGGCGGCGATCGACGAGGGCGCGCCGTCCAGCTGGCGCCCGCCGTGGTTCGAGACCACCAGCGCGTCCGCCCCGGCGTCCACCGCGCGGCGGGCGTCCTGCGCTTCCAGGATGCCCTTCACGATCAGCTTGCCGCCCCAGCGTGCCTTGATCCAGGCCAGGTCGTTCCAGTTCAGCGTGGCGTCGAACTGTTCCGCCGTCCAGGACGCCAGGGAACGCATGTCCGCCACCCCCTTGGCGTGCCCGACGATGTTGCCGAACGCGCGCCGGGGCGTGCGCAGCATCTCCAGGCACCATTGCGGCTTGAGTGCCAGGTTCGCCAGATTGGCCAGCGTCGGGCGCGGCGGTGTGGACAGGCCGTTCCTGATGTCCTTGTGCCGCTGTCCCATCACCTGCAGGTCCAGCGTCACCATCAGGGCCGAACAGCGCGCCGCGCGGGCGCGGTCGATCAGCCGGCCGATGAACTCCCGGTCGCGCATCACGTACAGCTGGAACCAGAACGGCCGGCTGGTGCGGGCCGCCACGTCCTCGATCGAACAGATGCTCATGGTCGACAGCGTGAACGGCACGCCGAAGCGCTCCGCCGCCCGCGCGGCCAGGATCTCGCCGTCGGCGCGCTGCATGCCCGTCAGTCCGGTCGGCGCCAGGGCCAGCGGCATCGCCACGTCCTCGCCCAGCAGGCGCGCCCGCAGGCTGCGCCGGGCGATGTCCACCGCCACCCGCTGGCGGAACTTCAGCGCCTGCAGGTCGGCCTCGTTGGCGCGGTAGGTGGATTCGGTCCAGGACCCGGAATCCATGTAGTCGTAGAACATGCGCGGCACGCGGCGGCGCGCGACGTGGCGGAAGTCCTCGACGCAGGTGATCTTGTTCAGGGCGGGCAAGAGAAGGCTCCGGAGGGCGGGGGAATGGCCGTGATGATACGACGCGATCAGGGCAGGCGGACATTTCAGTCGTCTGTGTGAAGCACGAATGGTCCATGAGGGGCGAGGCCGGCAGGATGAGGGTTGGCCCATGACGGATGATCGGCTGCCGCCACACCACCATGGATGGACGGAGGTAATAAATGCACATACAATAAATGAAGGCGATTGAATTTGACCCTGGAAAGGACGCAATCAACGTGTTTAAGCATGGCCTGTCTTTGGCGGATTCACTGCGGCGTGCCTCAAAGGTCGAGCGGAGGTTATATCGTGAACACACGGAAAGTTGATTCCCGGACGAACTGGAAGCGAGTCCAGGAGGATGTGCGGATGGACAAGCCCGTTGTCTACGATCCAGATGTCGATCCCTACGATCCTAATGATCCGGACGCCGTAGCGGCGTACTGGAATTCGGTGGATGCTGTCGTGCGTCGTCCGGGGCGGCCGCCCGTGGCGGTACGCCGTCAGGCTCTGACCATGCGGATGGATCCCCGGCTGTTGGCGTATTTGCGTGCGACGGGCAAGGGCTGGCAGTCCCGTCTGCATCGGCTCATCGAGGACGCCGTCGCGGAAGGCAGGCTCTGACTGAACCCGATCCACACGTCCGGATACAATATCAGGGTAATCCCCGATTCTGGGCGAAGGCATTCGGATCGTTGTTGCGGACTTGCAACGGCTTCCCGGGAAACTGGCCGTTTTGTCCCGCTCAACATGGCGTTCCCCCCGGATTTTTGATGCAATACCTACAACTTCCCATCGCGGAGTTGGAAGAGCAGCAGCAAGGATGTTGTTGGCCTGCTCTGATTCACACAAATCTACGGAGATTTCTTACATGAAAAAGACTCTGCTCGCTGCTGCTCTGCTGGCCGGCTTTGCCACCGCTGGCGTTGCTCAAGCGGAAACGTCCGTGACGCTGTACGGTATCCTGGACACCGGCTACGGCTACCAGAACTACAAGTATGACGGCCATGACGCCGACATCACCGCCAAGTCCTCGGGCCTGCGCGACGGCACCTTCAACGGCAGCCGCTGGGGTCTGAAGGGCGCCGAAGATCTGGGCGATGGCCTGCGCGCCATCTTCCAACTGGAAGCCCACGTCAACCTGGGTAGCCAGTCCTCGGGCGCCCATAGCGGCTTCATGCGTCAATCCTTCGTGGGTCTGTCCAGCGACAACTGGGGTACCTTCACGATGGGTCGCCAGTACTCCGCCGGTGTGGACACCAACCTGGCCGCCAACGGTGTGAACCTGGGCGATATGGATAAGGTCTTCGGTTCCACCGGTCTGGGCGAAGGCACCCGCGTCGAAAACTCCTTCAAGTACGTGACGCCCGATCTGTCCGGCTTCAAGGGTATCCTGATGTACGGTACGGGTGACGATAACGGCACCACCGTTGGTCGCAACGGCGATGCTGCCTTTGCTGACCGCGGCACCCGCGTGTCCGTCGGTGCCCTGTACGCCAACGGCCCGATCGGCGTCGGCGCCAGCTACGACCGTCAAAGTCAGTCGAACGAGGGTGGCGACGATCGCGACGCGATGACCTCCTGGCAGATCAACGGCTCCTACGACTTTGAAGTCGTGAAGCTGTCCCTGGCCTATGGCCAAGATCGCCATGGCAAGCTGGGCTGGAACGGTAGCGCCAGCCAAATCATCGGTACTACGGCCTTTGGCCAGGTTGATCCGACCGATGCCTTTGATCTGGGCAACAACTTCAAGTCCAACAACTACCACGTGGGCCTGAGCGCCCCGGTTGGTGGCGGCACCCTGTACGCCGGCTGGAACTACTCGACGTCCAACCTGGACGACGACGTGGCTGACGGCGGCTGGGGCGACGACGCCGGCAACATCAGCACCTACCAGATCAACTACCTGTACCCGCTGTCCAAGCGCACCAGCGTCTACGCCTACGGTTCGTATGCCAAGAACATCGGCTACATCAAGGACCTGAAGGGTACCGAAGCCGGTATCGGTCTGAACCACAAGTTCTAATCGCCTCGCGTGGCTCGTCCACGCTGGTGATGCGGCCCGGTTCGCTGGGCCGTCACGAACGACGGGGGCTTCGGCTCCCGAAGCAAAAAACCATCCTCCGGGGTGGTTTTTTGCTGTCAAGCCTTCCGAAAGCAAAAACCATCCCACCCTGAACTGACCCCCAGAAGTTGGACGGTTACAGGTTAGGTGGCCAAGGCCTGATTTCGGTAGTGCACCGGACTCAGGCCTTTTAGTTTGGTTCTGATGCGTGCGTGATTGTAGTAGTGGATGTACTCGCGGATGCCGGCCTGAAGCTGCTCGATGCTCTCGAAGCGGTTCAGATAGAAGAACTCGGACTTCAGCGTACCGAAGAAGCTCTCCATGGCGGCGTTGTCCAGACAGTTTCCCTTGCGTGACATGCTCTGGGTCAGGCCTCGCGCTGCGAGTTGGCGCTGATAGGCAGGCATTTGATACTGCCAGCCTTGGTCTGAGTGTAAGAGCGGGGCATCCTCGCCAGAGAGCTTGGCCAGCGCCTTTTTGAGCATGGTACCCACCAACGAGAAGTGAGGCCGTTGCTGCATCGCATAGGACACGATTTCACCGTTATACAAGTCCAGCACAGGTGAGAGATACAGCTTCTCGCCTCGAACGTTGAACTCAGTCACATCCGTGACCCATTTCTGATTTGGTTTTTGCGCCTGAAACTGGCGCGCCAGAATATTCGGTACGCTGGCTTGCTGTCCTCGGTAGGAGCGGTACTTTTTGGGCCGCACCAGGGACTTCAGCCCAAGAGTTTGCATCAGTCGTTGTACCTTCTTGTGATTGACACTCTCGCCCGTCTGCCGCAGCGCTGCCGTGATGCGTCGGTAGCCGTAGCGGCCCTTGTGACGTTCATACACGGCGCGGATACGCGCTTTCAACCCAGCATGCTGATCCCCAGCCTGCTGGGCCTTCGCCTGATAGTAGAACGTGCTGCGCGGCATCTGTGCCACCTTTAGCAACACCGTCAGAGCATGGCCTTGCCTCAGTTCGAGCACTACCTGCGCTTTGTCTGCGCAGCTTGCTCCTTGGCCTGAAGCAAGGCCCGCAATTTTTTTAGATAGGCCACCTCCGCACGCAGATATTGAACCTCTTTCATCAGGTCTTCACGGGAGCGCGCGTCATCGGGCAGTGGATCTACGGGCTTGGGCGTTTCTGGATCTGGCATCTTCTTCGGGCGGCCTCGGGGTTTAGGCTGGAGTCCAGCCAGACCCTGCTCATGATACCGGCGTTGCCAGCCAGTGATCACGCTCGGCCCACCTCGAATATCGAACAACGCAACGGTTTGATTCGCTGATAGACCTTCTTGTTGCATCCGGTGCAGTACGGACAGCTTAAATTTCGCACTGTAGTGGCTGAATTTTTTGCGCAGCCCTGATGGCCCATGCTCTCGGTAGGCAGCAATCCAGCGCTCTACCACCACCGGGGACAGGCCGTACCGCTGAGCAACAGATTTGACGCCTTTCGTCCCCTGTGCGTAGCTTCGCACTACGGACAGTTTGAACTGCTCATCGTACTTCGTCATGAAAAACACCCCAAAGGTTGGATCGGTGTCCAACTTTTGGGGTGCAGTTTACCCAGGCCCGTCTTTTTGATGCGCCGGACGCCGGGTCTGCGTGGGACGCTTTCATCCGTTCGGACTTTCCAGTCTGGCGGGGGTGGCGGGGAGTGCCGAGAATGAGGCTTCCCGAATCCGGAAGCCCGCCATGCCCGGCCGCACACGCCCCCGCGCCCCTGCCGTTCCCGACTCTCCGGTCATACCGTGCAGTGCCGGAGCCGAACCGGGTTCGGATCGGCCGCAGGCCAAGACGATGCCGGCCGGGACGGGGCCGACCCAGGACGATCACGACAGCCCCTGGAAGGACGCGCTTGACCTGTACTTCCCCCAGGCCCTCGCCCTGCTGGCCCCAGATCTGCATGCGGAAATCGACTGGTCCATCGCCCCCGATTTCCTGGACAAGGAATTGCAGGCCATCGCCCCGCCGGGCAAGCAAGGCCGCCGCTTCGTGGACAAGCTGGCGCGGGTGCGCCTGCGCGATGGTGCCGAGGCCTGGCTGCTGATCCACGTCGAGGTCGAACGGCGCCTACGCGGCCGCCAGGCCCTGCGGCTCTTTGCCTGGCGGATGTACGAATACCGCCATCGCATCCAGGCGCGTGCCATGCGCCAGCGCGGCCTGGCCCTGCCGCCGCCTGTCTACAGCCTGGGCATCCTGCTGGACACCCCGGGCGTGGGCGATCAACTGGTCTACACCGACGAGCACCGGGGGCAGGGCGTGCGTTTCACGTTTCCTGTCGTAGAATTGGAGGCATGGCGGGCGCGCTGGGACGAACTGGAATTCCTGGCGCCTGGCAACCCGTTCGCGGTGGTTGTCATGGCGCAGTTGCAGGCCAATCGCTATCGGGACAAACGCACGCGGCTGGGGCCGAAATTCGAACTGGTCCGGGCATTGCGGCGCTACGGCTACGAACCGGAGGTCGCCGGGCAGGTCTACCGCCTGATCGAATGGATGATTGCCCTGCCCAAGGATCTGGAACCGGATTATCTGCGGGCGGTCAACGCCCTGTCGGAGGAAAGCAGGATGACGTACGTCACGCTCATTGAACGTGAAGGCATCAAACAAGGCCGTATCGAAGGCCTCAAAGAAGGCCTCAAAAGTCAGGCCGATCTGCTATTGCGCCAGATTCAACGCCGCTTTGGGCCTGTGGATGCCGACACCACACAACGCGTCCGTACTGCCCGGGCGCGAGACCTGGAAACCTGGTCGCTGAATTTTGTGGATGCGACAACGCTGGACGAGATTTTTCGGGACTGAGCCAGCCTTCCTGGACTGAGAGCGGGGCTGTATCGAAGGTCGTGTCCAGGGCCGCACCGAAGGCCAGGCCGACTTGCTCCTGCGCCAGATTCAGCGCCGCTTCGGTCGAGTGGATGCCGAGACTACGCAGCGCATCCGCGCCGCCCGGTCATCGGACCTGGAAACCTGGTCGTTGAACATCCTGGACGCTACAGTGCTGGAAGACGTCTTCCGCGAGTGATCGCCGCGCTCGGCAGGTCCACGTCCGCGATGCGGCCCGGCCTGCCGGGCCGTGATGAACGACGGGGGCTTCGGCTCCCGATGCAAAAAACCACCCTTTGGGGTGGTTTTTTGCATTTGCGTCCTGCCTCTCGGCCAGAGATTCTGGTGTCAAGCCTGGCTGTTGCGGCAGGGGATTGATCCGAACGTTGCTGTTGTTCAGTTGCGTATTCCGATGATCGTGACCATCGATTCCGGTGATCGTGACCACCCATCACCGGAGGGGTGAATTTTTCTGATTCCGGTATCGTGACCAGCCATTCCGGCATCGTGACCACCGATTCCGGCGATCGTGACCGGTGCGTTTCAGTGGGGTTGAACAACAACGCGTTGTCATCAACCTTGCGGTAGCGTGATGGGCTTTTTGGAGCCCACATGCCGCCGCCTCTTCTGAGAACGCACATGATCAGATCGATCTTGCAAAACGTCTTGTCGCAGGGCCAGTCCCAGCGGCGCTGCGCCCAGGCGCTAGGTGTGAAGATTCAATAGGTTGTATGCATGGTTCATCCGAGCCGGATTTGAGAAACTGGAAATCGCCAAACCCCCAGTTCACTCAAGGAGCCCGGCCGGATGAACACTCATAAGCATGCCCGACTGACGTTCATACG